>Ga0302314_10008953_pt1 | contig 17750 bp, 15 predicted proteins | sample III_Palsa_N2_3_FD_200533 | JGI IMG/M metagenome (GOLD analysis project Ga0302314, IMG submission 200533) | Peat permafrost microbial communities from Stordalen Mire near Abisko, Sweden - III_Palsa_N2_3 | ecosystem: Environmental > Terrestrial > Soil > Palsa > Peat permafrost | place: Sweden...
GGGTGGGGGAGCGGGACGGTACAGACTTCAAACGGACCCACTACCAAAAACTTTTGTTCTTTGGAGCGCGCCGGCCACGAATTGGTGCACCGCTAAGTGACAAAGTTTTTTTGCTTCTTTTTGTTCACAAAAAGAAGATTCTTCCCGTCTCTATCCTGCGATCTACACCCCGTCCTCCATCCTGGCCTCTACCTTATCTCGATCCACGGATGGATGGCGCGCGAGGGGCGCGGGCCGGTAGGGTTCGGACAACCAAACGGAGGAAACTCGTATGGCTGTCCAGTATGTCACAGGCGCATCGCCGGTTACCTTCCTGAGCGAGGAAACCTCCGCCGATGGTCCCGATGCGGGGATCCAGTATCAGATTCCATTACCGCTGATCACCTATAACACCGCGGTGACCCCACCGGTCATTCTGACCGGGTGGCCCCAGCATGCGGTGATCGCAGCAAGCGATGTCGAACTCGCCCAGACGTTGATCCAGAACCTGATCAACCAGGGGATCCTTACCCTGTCCAAGACCGCAGCACCGTAACAGGGCACCTTGAGCGGCGAGAGCCTGCCAGGCCCGCCGCTACTTCTGACATAGCGCCCCGCAAGCAGAGCCAAAAGTACAACGAGAGGTTGTCCGATGTCCGCCACCTATTCCTATCCCGGCATCTATATTCAAGAACTGCCGTCGAGTTCCAATACGATCGTGCCGGCACCGACGTCGATCGCCGCCTTCGTGGGCTACTCCCATCCCTATCTGACCGGCGCCTTCGGGGTCGCGCAGCAACTGTTCAGCTTCACCGATTATCAGACTTATTTCGGCGGACTGTTCAGCAGCGGACTCACCGACGCGAGCCTGCCCCGGGCAGTGTATCAGTTCTTTCTCAACGGCGGGTCCACCGCCTGGGTGGTGGGTTTGCAGCCCGGCCTGTTCGACGACGCCGGCGATATCATCACCCGGCTCGGAACAGGCGGCGTTTCGCCGACGTATTTCGTGGAAACCGACGGCGCGTCCGACGGGCTGCTGTTCTCCGCCCTGCAACCGATCGATAGCGTGCCGATCACCATTACCGTCACCAATATCCGCAGCGCAAAGACGGTGTTCGACGTTATCGTGACTTACGGTACCCAGATCGAGACTTATCGGGGCATCACTCTTCCGGTCGGGACCAAGCCGAAGCCGACCGATCCCGCTGTGATGATCAATGGTATCTCCAAGCTGGTCACGGTGGCGGCGCCCTCCGGCGGTACTTATGGCAACACCATCAGCGGACCGCCCGCCTCGACCGTCAAATGGACCGACGTGTTCGACGCGCACGTGGTGACGTCCGCGGCCAAGCCCTATAGCACGGGCTATAGCGCGATCGATTTTCTCGGCAATACCGCCACCCCTGGCATCTTCGAGGCGAACAGTTCGCTTGATAATGTCGAGATCTTCAACCTGCTGCTGATCCCCGGGATCGCGGATAATTCGGTGGTGAGCGCAGCACTCGCGTTCGCCGAACGCAAACACGCCTTCGCCATCCTCGACGCGCCGCAACAGGCGCCGACGGTCACCGTGCCGCCGCCCGCCAAGACGCCGCCGCAACCGCAGCAGATCGTGAACTGGATGACCGGGCTTACCGGCACCAGCTACGAATTGCCCGAAAGTCAGAACGGCGCGCTCTATTTCCCTTACCTGCTGTCCACCGATCCGGTCACCAATAGCCCGATCCCGATGGCGCCGTCGGGCTTTGTCGCCGGGATCTATGCCTCGACCGACGCCAATCGCGGGGTTTGGAAGGCGCCCGCGGGGCTTGCCACCAACGTGCTCAATACCTTGGGGCCGGTGAATTCGGGGGTGATGAACGATTTGCAGCAGGGGGTGCTCAACCTCCAGTCGATCAATTGTCTGCGCAGCTTTTCGGGCGTCGGCACCGTGGTCTGGGGCGCGCGGACGCTGGTCGCCGCCAATCCGGCCTATCAGCAGTGGATGTACGTTCCGGTGCGGCGGATGACGCTGTTCATCGAACAGACGCTGCTCGCCAATCTGCGCTGGGTGGTGTTTGAACCTAACGATACGCCGCTGTGGATCGCAATCACCGCATCGATCAATGCATTCATGCTGTCGCTGTTCCGTCAGGGCGCGCTGCAAGGCACCACACCGAGCGACGCGTTTCAGGTGAAATGCGACAGCACCACCACCACGCCGGCCGACCAGGCGATCGGTATCGTGAATATCGTGGTCGCCTTCGCACCATTGAAACCTGCGGAGTTCGTCGTTGTGCAGATCGCGCAACTGGCGGGGCAGACGGCGGGGAGTTGAAGGGAAGGAAGTGTTCTTTTTTGAAAAAAAGAACCAAAAAACTTTTGTCAATTGGAGCACACCGACTTTGGCCGGCGCACTCCAAGTGACAAAGTTTTTTTGCTTCTTTTTGTTCACAAAAAGAAGACTTCCTTCCCACTAACTTATTGATTTTTACTGAGGAATACCGCGATGGGCAAGCCGTTTACCGTCAACATCAACCGCTACGATCCCTATAAGACGTACCGGTTTCTGGTCTATTTCGGGACCTCGACCTCGCCGGTGGCGGCGGTGAGCAAGGTCTCGTCGCTGAAGCGCTCGTCCGACGTGATCGATTACAAGGAGGGCGGCAACGCCATCATCCTGAAAGGGCTTGGACGGACCAAATACGAGCCGATCACGCTCGAGCGTGGCGTGACCGAGGATATGGATTTCGCCAATTGGGCTAATGCGGCGCAGGTGCTGGACCATGGTTCGCCCAAAACGTCGCTCGCCAATCTGCGCCAGACGCTGCGGATCGATCTGCTGAACGAGGAGGGCCAGCCGGTGTGGCGGTTCTTCGTGTATCGCGCCTGGGTGTCGGAATATCAGGCGCTTCCCGATCTCGACGCCGGCGCCAACGCGATCGCGATCGAGCATATCAAGCTTGAGAATGAGGGCTGGGAGCAGGATACCACGCTCGCCGAACCGCTGGAGCTCTAGCCATGGTGAAGCTTCCCGCGAGCGGCGCGGAAATCGCTCTGCGGGCGCTGGGCGGGGTGGATGAGATGCTGCTGCAGGAAGCGCTGTGGAGCGAGGGCGGCGGCGGGCCGGTGGCGGCGGGGATCGCGCTGCTGGGCCGGCTCGCGGGTGAGGGTTTTGATGCCTCGGCGCTGGTGGTGACGGATTTCGAGTTCGCGCTGCTTACGGTGCGCGCGGCGCGGTTCGGTCAGCGGATGGCACTGGGGTTTGGCTGCCCGCATTGCCGGGAAAGGGCGGAAGTCAGTTTCCGTATCGCGGAGTTTTTGGAGGGCGTGACGCCCCGCGCGGTCAAGGGAGTCGTGCCGGATGCCGGGCGGCCGGGTTGGTTCCGGCTGGAGGGTGCGGGTTTCCGGCTGCCGTCGGCGGGCGATTTGGCGGCGCTGGTGGGAGTGAGCCAGCCCGCGCGGCGGCTTGCCGAACGGTGCCTCGATGAAGTTGCACTGCGTAAGCCATTCCGCGCGAAGGTGGAACGCGCGATGGAGGCGATGGCGCCTGGGTTGTCGCGCCCGATCGCGGGACAATGCCCGTCGTGCAGGGCCCAGGTTCAGGCCGGGCTGTCGGTCGCGGGCGTGGTGGTGAGCGAACTGGCCCGTGGCGCCGGGGCGGTGCATGACGAGGTCGATTTGATCGCGCGCGCTTACCATTGGCCGGAGCCGGTGATCCTGGCACTCCCGCAGTATCGCCGCCGGGCCTATGCGGAGCGCATCCGGCGCGCCCAACCACGGGCGGCCTGATCATGGCCCGCCGGTCGTATTTTCAGCGTATCGCCGAACCGCTGGTGCCGGGTAAGCCGGTGCTGTCCGCCGTGCCGCGGCCCGCGGTCGATGAGGCGCGCCCTGCGGCTGCGGCGCCGGGCATCAGACCTTCTCCAGTCCCGGCGGCGGAGACACCTGCTCCGGTGCTGCGGCGATCGCCCGCGGATGGGAACAGGCCGGTTGCGGGTTATGCGCCCGCGCGCCCTGGGGCAATCGCCGCCGCTGCCCCGGCCGCGACGCAGGATGTTTCCGCGCCGGGTGCGGTATCCCTGGCGGCGCCTGCACCGGCGGTTTCACCCGCGACGGATGGGGTCGAGGCTGTCGAGCCGGCGCCGCGCTTGGCGCTTTCGGATGACGTCGGTTTGCCCCGTGACTTCGGCGCACCGGCGGGGTTCCCGGATTTTGAGCCAGGGGTGCCGGAAGTGGCTCGGGACAGCGTCGCTCGCCCGTTGGCCGATGGGCCTCCGCTGGAGCCGGTCCGGCGTGCCGAGCCGCCCGCGCCCGACGCGCCGGTGGATCGGTGGGCCGACGCTCCGGCTGCACGCATGGCGCCGACTGCACCGACGGCGGAGCCTGTCGCGAGAACGCCTGCCCCGCCGGCCACCTGGCCGGGCTATCCGCCCGCTCCTATCGTCGCGGTAAATCCCAGCGCGAATTTGGCCGGCCCGGCGCACATCCATATCGGCACCATCGAAATCCGCAGCACTCCGCCGCAGGCACCGGCGCCGCAGCCGCCGCCAGCGCCCGCCCGCGCGCCGGCTGCCGCGGGCTCCGCGTTCGGTGCGAACGCGGCGGCCCCGGTGTCGCGAGGCTATGGCTGGCGCTTCGGCCTGATCCAAGGCTGACGTGCAATGATCCCCTGGAGCACACCGGATCTCTCCAATGTTACCCTGGTCCTGAAGAGCTTGCTCGATCAGGCGGTGCAGGACTCCGGCCTGAGCGTGGGGAACATCGCAGCCGTCAGCTGCAATAGCCCGGAGACCGTGCGCAACAGCGGCAGCCAGTGCTTTCTTACGCTTTACCTGGTGCATATCGGGCGCGATCCGTTCTGGCGCAACACGCCGCGAGTAGGGTCGCGGCCGCAGCTCAATAACGCGCAGCCGCTGAGCCTGAACCTGTCCTATCTGCTCACCGCATACTGCGAAAAGGATTTCCAGCTCGAACAGCGCGCGATGTCGATCGCACTGCAGGCGATCCAGAGCAACCCGATCATGAACCAGAATACCACGCCGCCGCCGCTCGACCTGGTGTGGCCGGATCTGCCGGATGGCGAGTTCGTGGTCTCGATCGAGGCCGATACCATCGATGAAATGAGCCGGCTCTGGCAGGCGTTCACGGTGCCGATGCGGCTGTCGGCGCTAATCAAGGTCTCGGTAGTGTTTATCACCTCGCCGGTGGCGGTCGTGAGGCCCGCGATACCGCCTCAGACAGTCAATCTCGACGTGTCGCCGGAGTTGGTGACGACCCCGCCGCCAGTGCCCGCACCGGTGCCCGCGACGCCGCCGACGCTGATCCCCGGCAGTGGGTTGCAGTTCCCGCCGCTGGTGCAGGGGACGGCGCCAAACGCAGTTACCGATACTACCAACGTGCTGATCGGGGTCGGCAACGTGGCGACGCCCAACACCGCAAACAATGTCTCGCTCGCGATCGCCGGCAGCGGCCTCGATCAGGCGACCGCCGCCGATGTATTCCTGAGCGCGGTCGCGGGCGGCACGGTCTGGAAGGTGACGGCGTGGCGCGTCGGTACCGCGCAGGCGAGCGAACTCGATCTGATGCTGCCGGTGGAGTATGCCGATCCTGCCACCGGGCTGCCGGCGCCACCCGCGGCTACACCGCTGCCGGGACTGTATAATCTTAGCGTCGGCAAGGGGACGACGCCGCTTTCCAATTCGATCACGATCGCGATCGCACCTCGGGTCGATGGGGTGACCAACCCGCCGCTGCTGAGCGCGAACTCGGCCGGGGTCTATACGGTGAGTGGCGCGGGGTTCTTGGCCTCGGATGCGACTACTGTGGTGATGGGAACGGCGGCACTCGCCAATAGCACCGCGACCACGCCGGGGATGGGCAAGTTCCACGTCGATCCGACCGGGACCTCGCTGGTGTTCAAGGCGCCGAGCGGGACGGCCAAGGGGGAATACCCAGTGGTGATCGCGGTGAATGGGGTTGCCGCCAGCGTCGGCTGGGTGGCGGTGGTGTCGTGACCAGCGCGAGCCCCACCTCGCGCACTATGCCTGCCTCCCCGAGCCCGACAGCGCGCGCCATCCTTGCCGTGACCCGGCTGCGGGCGCGGCGGCTTTCGCTGTGGATGGAACATTTGTGGCAGAGCGGGCAGGCGAGCCCGGATCAAGGGCCTGCGATCGGTAGCTCCGAGGTGGCGCGGTTGCTCGCGGCCGATGCGATGGCCGCGGTGGAGAGCGCGTTCTATCGCGAGAATGCGGTGGAACTTTCGGAGCAGTCGGAGGCCGCGGCGGAAGCGTTGGACCGCGATCCGGGCTGGGCGGCGATCCGCCAGACATTTGGATTGAGCGCGGACGAGGCTGAACTGCTCGGGCTGCTGGTCGCGGTCGAGTTCGATCCTGGGCTGGGGCGGGTGGTGGCCTATCTACATGATGATGGCAGGCTGACGCAGCCGACGCCGTGGCTCGCGGCACGGTTCGCGGGGCGCGAGCCGGCGCCTTTCACCGGTGGGGGTTTGCGCCGCTGGCTGCTGGCAGCACCGGTCGAGGGTGCGGCCCCGGACCGGCTGAACACGCCGTGGCAGATCGATCCGGCGGTGGTGCAGGCGGTGTTCAGCTTCGTGTGGAACGATCCGGCGATTGCCGACGCGGCGGTGCGGGTCGAGCATGCCACCGTGGCGGCGTTGCCTTGTTTGCATCCCGCGGCACTCGCGGCACTGGGAAGGCTGCCGGATTTGCGCGATGCCGAGCTGGTGGGCTCGCCGGGGATCGGGCGGCAGACCCTGGCGGCGCAGCACGCGGCGGCGTCGGGGTTGCCGCTGTTCGCGGTGGATTTGCAGATGCTGGTGGACGGGGGGGCGTCGCCGGTGGCGGCGCTGACGCGGACGTTGCGGCAGGCTGCGATTACTGGGGCGATCGCCTATTTTCGTAATGCCGAGGCTGCCCGCGAGTCGGATTGGGCCAGGGCGCGGGCGCTCGGGGTGTCGTATCTGCGGGGCGCGCGGCACCCGACCGGGGAGAATCTGCCCATTACGTTGGCGCCGCTACCGATCGAGGCACGGCTGGCGTTGTGGCGTCATGCGACGTCCGCTCCGCCGCCGGATGGGTTGATCGCACAGCGGCTGACCCCGACGGAGATCATGCGCGCGGCCGCACTGCCGGCGGAGGTCGCGAACGAGTTCAAGCAGCGGACCAAGCGGCCCGATCACGCGCTGCTGGCGAGCCTGCCGACGCCATACGAGTGGGACGATCTGGTGCTGCCAGCGGACCTTACGAGCCAGTTGCGCGCGTTCGAGAGCCAGGTGCGGTTGCGCTGGACGGTTTATGAGGAGTGGGGTTTCGCCCGCCTCACCCATCTTGGCAATGGGATTTCGGCCCTGTTCGGCGGGCCGTCCGGCACCGGCAAGACCATGGCGGCGCAAGTGATGGCCAGGAGCCTCGGGCTGGAGCTGCTGCGGGTCGATCTCGCGGGGGTGGTGAACAAGTATATCGGGGAGACCGAGAAGAAACTGCGCGAGGTGTTCGACGCCTGCGAGGATAGCGGCGCGCTGCTGTTCTTCGATGAAGCCGACGCGCTGTTCGGCAATCGGACCCAGGTGAAGGACGCCCACGACCGCTTCGCCAATATTGAAATCGACTATTTGCTGCAACGGATCGAGCGGTTTGACGGGGTCGCGATCCTCGCCACCAACCGGCGTCAGGATCTCGATCCGGCGTTCGTGCGCCGGCTGCGGTTCGTGGTCGAGTTTCTGCCGCCGCGACCGGACGAGCGGCGCACGCTGTGGCAGCGGGCGTTGCTGGAACAGGCACCGAACGGCGAGATCATCCGCGACGAACTCGACTGGGGGTATTTGTCCGAGCGGCTGATCATGACCGGTGCGGAAATTAAAAGTACCGCGCTGGGGGCAGCGTTTCTGGCGCGCGAGGCGGGGGTTCGGATCGGCATGCGCCACGTGCTTACCGCCGCCCAGCGCGAGATGGCCAAGCAAGGGCAACGGCTGCGGGTGCCTCTGTTGGAGGCGGGCGAATGAGCGAAAGCACAAAAGCCAAGGAACCGGAAGTGAAGATCGACCGGCTGATACTCGATATTCCGGGGTTCGATCCGGCACAGGCGAGAGCGCTGGTGTCCGATATCGGCGAGCGGCTGGCGCGCGCGGGATTGTCCGGTGAGCACGCCAGGATCGGGATCACGCTCGGGCCGGTGGGCGGCAGCGAGCGGGATCTCGCCGCCCGGATCGTCGCCGCACTGATGCAAAGGCTGGTGTGATGACGGGGTTTTATCTCAAGGGCGGGCTGATCGACTTCACCGAGAGCTTCCCGATCCCGATCCCGAACGTGATCATTTTCCAGTACAACCCGGAAACCATGACCCACGGCTGGACGCCGGCCACCACCGGAGGCGCCCCGGCGCCCGGGCAGGCGGCGAGCAACCCGCTCGCCATCAGCGGCCAGCCGCAGGAGACGTTTTCGTTCACGTTGGCGATGGATTCGAACGACACCATCGCCGACGGCAATCCGGTGATCGCGGGGCTCGCCGAGGTGTCGGGGCTTTATACCAGGCTCGCCGCGTTGGAGATGCTGCTGTTCCCGACCGCACCCCCGGGTGGCGGGCTGATCGGGAGTGTGACCGCCGCGCTCGGGATCGGCGGCGGCAGTTCCGGCGATCCAACCACGCAGGTGCCGGCGGCGCAGTTGCCGACAGTGCTGTTCGTGTGGGGGCCGGGCCGGATCGTGCCGGTGCGGGTGACGGCGCTGTCGATCACCGAGAAATTGTACGACTCGATATTGCTCAATCCGATCCACGTCGAGGCGCAGATCACGCTGCGAGTGCTGACGCAGGATGAGCTGAAGTATGTCGATGGCCCGCTCGGGAGCCTGGCCAACATCGCCTACACCTATTCGCAAGGACTGAGGGAAGCACTGGCGATTGCGAATTTGGCTAACGCGGTTTCGTCGATCATCGGAATGTTGCCGGTATGAAGGATAAACGTGCAAAAGTTTTTGCTTCTTTTTTCAAAAAGAAGACTTAAGGCTAGAAGTCTTCTTTTTGAAAAAAGAAGCAAAACCTTTGATACTTGGAGGAAATACAAGTGTTCACGTCTAATAGTCGATATTATAATCTTGAAACTTATACCGTGACGATGCCGGACGGGAGCGTGCTGATCGCTACACGCTCGGCGCTGCCGAACTCACTGCAACTTGCGGGATATCATCGGCGCGTCGCCGGCGACCGGCTTGATCTGCTGGCGGCACGATATCTTAAAGATCCAACTGTGTTCTGGAAACTTTGCGATTCCAATAATGCGCCGGCACCCGACGCACTGGCGGCGAACAGCCTGGTTGGCATTCCTGTCGGGCCCAATACCTAATGAGCACACTGTTCGACATCGTGATCGGCGGTACCTCGGCGTCAGACTTCGATGCCGATATCGTCGAACTCGAAGTCGAGGAGAATGCTGATCTGCCGGGTGCTTTTTCGCTTACGCTGCCGGTGGCGACTACTTCCACCGGGGATTACGATACCGTGTCGGATCCGCGCCTTGCGCCGCTTTCGAATGTCTGCGTCACCGCCCAGGCCAAGGACGGTATTACCCAGTGCCTGATCGATGGCTATGTGCTGGCACAACAAATCCATCTCGATACCGGCACTGCTAAAAGCACCATTAAGGTATGGGGACAAGACGCGTCCTGGCTGATGAATACTACCGAACAAGCCAAGGAATGGGTCGATGTCACCGATGGCGCCGCGGCTAATACGATCTTTGGCAATTATGGCTTTACGCCTGATCCCAGCAACCTCGACGACGATAGCCCGGCCCATACCGAAGACGGCGCGACACTGATGCAACGGGCGTCGGATGCGCAGTTTCTGCGCGCGCTGGCACGTAGAGGCGGTAAGTGGTTCCGCGTGTTCTGCACCGATACGCCGGGAGAACGTACCGGGTTCTTCGCGGCACCCGATCTTTCGGCCGATCCGGCGATTACGTTCGTCCTGAACGATGCGACGGCGGCGAACGTTTCGGCGCTGGATATTTCGTTCGACGTGATGCGGCCGAGCGCAGTGAACGCATTCCAGGCGCTCTTCACGGACGCGGACGCCGATAGCGCCGGCGCCGGCGGCAATTTTACCGACGACGGGTTGCCCACGATGAGTGACCAAAGCCTCGCCACCGTCACGGGCAGCACCATAACCGCGCTGCTTACGACTACGGCGGCGGACTCGGGGACTATTACGCTTCGCGCCAACTCGTTGCTGCGCGAGGCCGGGTGGTTCGTGCGCTGTCAGGGCACCACCGACGCCGATCTGCTGGGGGCAATTCCGCGCGTGGGGCAGATGGTGGCGCTGAACGCCGCGGGGGCGATCCATTCCGGCAATTATCTGGTGTGGAGCGTGCGCCATAAGATCACCGCCGAAAAACACGAAATGAACTTCGTGCTGGTGCGGAACGCGATGGGGACGCCACCGCCGGCACCGCCTTCAGCGGGGGGCATCAGCCTATGACCGATGCCCTGCTGCAGGACCTGCTCGATTATGTGCGCAACCGGTTCTTCGGCAAATACCGCGGCGTGGTGGTCGATGTCGATGCTTCGACCATGCGCGTGAAGGCGAGCGTGCCCGCGGTGCTGGGCGGCGTGTCGAGCGGCTGGGCGGCGCCCTGCGTGCCCTACGCCGGACCGCAAGTGGGTTTCATGATGCTGCCGGATGTCGGCAGCGGGGTGTGGATCGAATTCGAGGGCGGCGACGTGTCGTTTCCGATCTGGACTGGGTGTTACTGGAATAGCGGGGATATTCCGTCCTCGGCGGCGTCGACGCTGAAGACCGTGATTACCACCGCGGGGAGTTTGGCGTTCGATAATAACGCGGCCAGCGTGACCTTGCAGGATGCCTCCATGCCGGCGCCGAATTCGGTCGTGATCGATAGCTCGGGGGTAACGATTACCGGGTCGCCGTCGAGCACGATCGCGGTCGGTGCGGCCAGCGTTTCGATCAACAACGGCGCGTTCGAGGTGATGTGATGCCCAACCTTCTCACAGTCGCCAGCGTTTTGATGTGCCCCCACGGCGGTATGGTGACCGTGAGCCCGGCTAGTACGCGGGCCACCGCGGGCTCGCCGATCGTGTGCGGGACGGATACTTTTATCGTTGCCGGCTGCGCGTTCAATATCGCCGGCGTGCCTAGCCCCTGCGTCAGTATCAATTGGGTGCTGACCACCACGCGGGTGCAAAGCGGGGGCGCGCTGGCGCTGAACGAGAGCAGCGTCGGGCTGTGCCTCGCCGCCACCCAGGCGCCACAAGGGCCGGTGTCGATCCAGTCGACCCAACCGTTGGTGAGCGGCATATGAGCGAGAATCTGAACCCTACTCGGACCGATTTCGCATTTCCGTTCCGGATCGATGCGGCCTCGGGACAGGCGGCGCAGGCTTCGTACCAGGATCATGTCGATCAGATGGTCCGGCAGATTTTGCTCACCGATCCGGGCGAGCGAGTGTGCCTGCCGACCTTCGGCGCCGGGTTGCGCCGGCTGCTGTTCTCGCCGCTTACCGCGCAGTTGCAGGCTAGCGCCACCATGATCATTACGCAGTCGCTCAACATGTGGCTCGCGAACCAGATCACGGTGCAGAACGTGGCGGTGGCGACACCGGCGAGCACACCGGGAGTGCCCGAAGGCACCATCCTGATCACGATCACCTACGTGCTGATCGAGACCCAGTCGGTACGGCAAACCCAGGTGCAGGTGTCGTGACATGAGCGAACCTCGCGACCGCGCCCTCGCTGTCACCGCTTCGACCACCTATAACGGTATCGATTTCGTCGAAGTGAGGTCGCCGGTGACCCTGGTGGTGCACTTCCTGAATAAGGTCGAGGTCGCCGATCCGTCGCTGGTAGCAAGCATCACCGGCGGCGATAGCGTGACCTCGGTGGCGCTGAAGCCGATCGTAAGCGCGGACTGGGGGACCGATCCCGAGGGTAGGCCGCTGCTTACGCTTACCACCTTGGTTACCGGCGATTTCTCCAACTACACGCTGACCATCACCGCGCCGAAGCTCGATCTGATCCTGGACAGCACGGTGTTTTCGTTCAAGGCGACCTGCCCGAGCGACTTCGATTGCGCACCTGAACCGTGCGAGTGCCCGCCGGACGATGTGCCGGTGCCGCCGATCGATTATCTTTCGCGCGATTTCCAGAGCTTCCGGCAGGCGCTGCTGGCGTTCTCGTCGCTGCGGTATCCGAACTGGGTCGAACGGTCCGAAGCCGATTTCGGGATGATGATGTCCGAATTGCTGTCGGCGGTGGGCGATGAATTCAGCTATCTGCAGGACCGGGTGGCGGCCGAGGGGACGCTGGTCAATGCGACGCAGCGGCGCTCGCTGGTGAGCCTGGCGCGGCTGGTGGATTACGAGCCGGCGCCTGCAACCAATGGCACCACGCAATTGCAATGCAATGTGGCGTCGGGGACGACGCATGTGCCGGCGGGAACCGGTGTTTCGGCGCTGACACCGAGCGGCGCGATGGTGCCGTTCGAGATCGGGGTGGGGATTGCGGATACCTCCGACTATCCGGTGTCGGTGCTGTGGAATTCCGATATCGAGCCCTATTGGTTTGATGACAATGAGCAATGCTGGCCGCGGGGGGCGACCGATCTTTGGGTGATCGGGCATGGGTTCAAGTTTACCGCGGGCCAGCAATTGCTGATCCAGACCGATTTGCCGGGCGAAAGCCTGCGCCAGATCGTGCAACTGACCGCGGCCGGGTACGAGACCGAGGATCCGATCTTTCTCACCGGGGGGGCGCCGACCAAGGTGACCAAACTGGTCTGGGGCAACGGCGACGCGCTGACCCAGGCGCGCGACCTTACCCACACCACGATCGGTGGCAACCTGCTGCCGGCGACCCAAGGACAGCGCTTCAGCGAGACTTTCGCCATCGGCACACCGCCGGCATCAGCACCTAATGCGGTGCTGGCGATCGCGCGGATGGGGCCCAATGGCAGCGATAGTGAGCCCAATTACGTGTTTCGCTATCCTTTAGGGCAGACCCCGCTGGGATGGCTCGCCAATGCCGATCCGAGCCAGCCGCCTGCTCCCGAGATCATCTTGCAGCAAACCTTGCCGGCGGTGGTGCCCTGGAGCTTTGCCACCACGTTGTTGGAATCGCTTGAGACCGATACGGATTTCACCGTCGATCCGGTCGGCTGGCAGGTGGTGGCGCGCTCGGGCACCGGGCAGCCGACCAATTATGACATCGATGGCGACGACGGTAGCACCATCCGGTTCGGCAATAATGTGTTCGGCGCCAGCCCTGCCGAACAGGATCTGTTCCAGGTGACCTACCGCACCGGGCTAGGCGCCGTGGGAAACGTCGCCGCGGATAGCATTACCAACGTCGATCCGGCCGCGGCGGCGATTATCGCCTCGGTGCGCAATCCGTTCGCGGTGACCAACGGGGCGGACGAGGAAACCGCCAGCCATATCCGTCGGATGGCGCCCCAGGCGTTCCGGGCGGTGCAGTATCGCGCCGTGCTGGCGGCGGATTATGAGGCGGCGGCGGAGACACTGCCCTGGGTGGAGAAGGCCGGCACCTCGTTTCGCTGGACCGGAAGCTGGATGACGGTGTTCACCGCGGCGGATCCTGTCGGGGGTTTGGCGATCAGCGTGGATGAAGAAATCCAACTGGTCGAGTTGCTGAACCGGTACCGGCTGGCCGGGTACGAATCCTACGCTCCGCCGCCGGATTATGTGTCGATCGACCTGCGCATCGAAGTGTGCGTGCTGACCGGATGGTTGAATGGCGATGTCGAAGCCAGCGTGATCGCGGCGCTGAGCGGCTCGAGCTGCCCCGGCGGCCCACAGGGATTCTTCTTCGCCGATAACTTCACCTTCGGAACGCCGCTTTATCGCAGCCGGCTGGAGGCGGCGATCCAGAACGCGGCGGGCGTGATGGGCGTGAAATCGATCAGATACCGCCAGCGGGGGACATTCGCGGGGTTCAAGAACCTGCCCGAGGTAGTGACCCCCGCCCCTGCCCAGATCTTGCGCGTGGAAAACGACCCAAGCTGGCCCGAACGGGGCACGATCCGCGTGATCGCGGAGGGCGGAGTGTGATGGAAGCCGGCTTTGGTCGAAAGCAAGGAAGGCAACGTAAGGCCAAGGGCTCTGCCCCTGGACCCCGCTGGGGCCTGGATGCCCCAGACCCCCATCAGTTTAGGGAGTTGTTTGGAGGAGAGGGCATTGCGCCTGCGGTCCAGTGCATCGTGCGTGCACGATGCGGGACCGCAGGCGCAATGCCCTCCCCTCCAAACAACTCCAAACTGTCGGGGTCCAGGGGCCTCTCGGCCTCTGGCGGGGTCCAGGGGCAGAGCCCTTGGTCTTCCCTTCCCTTCCTCGCTTCCGGCCAAAGGTGGGTGCCATGACGTATCCCGTCTGCCCTTGCGATAGCGAGCCGATCGTCGCGCCGATTAATCTGCCGGAGCTTTCGTATATTTCGTATCGGGTCGGGACCTATGTGTCGTTTCGGCAGGCGGTGCTGACGCCACTGTTTACGCCGGCGACGCCGATGCCGCTGCCGGTCGAACAAACATTGTCGGTGAACGGCGTGCCGGTGTGGCGTACTACCGGGGCCGGCGATCTGGCGGTGATGATTGCGGAGTGGTTTGCTTATATCGCTGATATTATTACGTTTTATAATGAACGGATTGCCAATCAGGATTATTTGCGCACGGCCAACTTGCCGGAGAGCGTGAATAATCTGATCGCATTGCTCGGTTATCGGCCGCGGCCGGCGATCGGTGCGGTTGGATATCTGGCGGCACTGCTTAGTCCGGGCCCGTCGTTCGGAAACCAGGGGATCGTGCTGCCGCAGGGGTTGCAGTTCCAGAGCAAGCCTACGCCGGGGCTGGCACCGCAGACGTTCGAGCTTTATGCCAGCACCACGATCAGCGCGCCCGATCAGTTGCCGGCGGCACCGCCCCAGGTTCTGCTGGGCACGGTGCCGGGGGTGTCGATCTGGCACTACTCGCCGTACCACGAGTACTATTACATTATGAAATTCGGCGGGGGCCCGGAATTCACCACGGTCAGCGGCGAGTATAGCCTGCTGCTCAATGGCGCGGTTACCACCGTGGATCCGGGCGACCTGCTGCGGTTGCGCGTGCGTGACGGGTCGGCGGGGCCGTTCCTTGCGACGGTGGTGAGCTCGACCGTCGGACCCGCGCCTTCGGGCAGCGGACAGCAAACCAACCTCCATGTTACCCTGTCGAGCACGCCGCCTAGCGGGCTTACGGCGGCGCAGGCGGCACTTGGGACGGCGAACCAGAACGCCGCGGTGTGGGGGTTTTTCGCGGGCGGGATCAGCGGGGGGACGGTGCACCTGGCGAGCCTGGTGCGGCAGATCCGGCCCGGCGATTGGCTGCTGTTTACCGCGGCGTCGGGGTATCCGTCACCGGTCCTGGCGAAGGTGCAGTCCACCAGCGACGTGATCTGGGATGCGAATGGGACTAGTCCGACCGATCCGACCTTCGTCGCCACCAGCGAAGCTTCCACCAATACCGCCAAACCGCCGGTTACCACCACGACGACTACGACGCCAATCCCGGTCCCGCATACCGTGCTCACCTTGGCCAGCGATCTGCCGAGCGGGTGGAACACTGCCTCAGGCGTTACGGTGCAGTTTGGCTGGGTGTCGGTCGGCACGTTGCTCAATCAGCCGTTCCAACCCTGGAGCGGTAGCCCGCTAACGCTGGTTGGAACCAGTGCGCAGAACTTCCCGGCGTGGAATGGGCAATCGATCCTGCTTCAGGACTCGACCGGATTGGGAGTGGCCACGACCGGTAGCGCGCCGGGCAATGGCACGAGTCTTACGCTTGCGACGCTGCCGGATCCGGTGCCGTCGCTGCAGCCGCCGTTCCTGGTGCTGCCGAATCTTCTTTATGTCACCGCGGGCAGGACCATTGCCAACGAGGTGCTGGGCAGCGGCGACGCCACCAATCCGGCGCAGGATTTTCAGTTGTCGCAGTCGCCGGTGACTTATCTGAGCCAGGGCGCGACTTACGCCAGTACTATTGTGCTGACGGTGAATAATTTGCCCTGGACCGAGGTGCCGTTCTTCTTTGGCCAGGCTCCCGATGCGACCGTGTTTGTCACGCGTGAGGACAATCAGGGGAATACCCACGTGATGTTTGGCGACGGGGTGAACGGGGCGCGGCTGCCTACGGGTGTGAATAACGTGGTGGCGACCTACCGGATCGGATCGGGCGCCGCGTCGCCGCCGGTGGGCAAGCTTACCGTGATCGCGAAATCCTATCCGGGGCTGCGCTCGGTGCTGAACCCGGTCGCGGTGGGCGGGGGCGCGGACGCGGATTTGCCGAGCCAGATCCGGCACGACGCGCCGCGCTCGGTGCTGACTTTTGGTCGGGCGGTGTCGGTGTTCGATTATCAGGCGCTGGCGGCGCAGGTGCCGAGCGTTACCCGCGCCAGCGCGGTCTGGGCGTGGGACGACGCACGTCAGCGCACGCTGGTGAAGGTCTACGTCGGCGATGACAGCGGGGCGGCGACCGCGGCGGCTTCGGCATTGGTGGCGGCGGGCGATCCGAACCGGCCGGTGAAGGTGGTGCAGGCGGCCGAGATTGCGGTGGCATTGACGCTTACCCTGCTGGTCACACCGGGGATGGATACCACCATCATTCAGGCGGCGGTGGCGACGGCGCTTACCGATACCGAGGCCGGGCTGTTTGGGTCGTGGAACATGGGTATCGGCCAGACGCTGTTCGAAAGCCAGATCGAGGCCGCGGTACTGGGAGTGTCGGGCGCGGTGGCGATTACCGTGCAGAGCTTTGTTGCCAACGGCTTGGTGCAGGCTGGCCCGCTGCATAGCCCCGGCGAGGGCGGGTACTTCACGCTCGATCCCGGCGACATCAACCTTACCATGGAGCCCAACCCCAATGGCTGATGACGGGTACGTTTCCTGGTATCAGAACAAGCTGTGGCAGTTGCTGCCGGCGGTTTATCGCACCCAGGACGCGACGGTGGCGGGCGTTCCGGGGCCGTTGCAGGAGCTGCTCAACCGGATCGGCGCGCAGACCGCGACGCTGCGGCGGAGCATCGACCGGCTGTGGGAAAATCAGTCGATCGAAACCTGCGACGATTGGGTGATCCCGTATATTGGCGATTTGTTGGCCACCAGGCTGGTGTCGTGCCTGGATGCACGGGCGCAAAGGCTCGATGTCGCGAAGACGATCTATTACCGCAGACGGGCGGGGACGCTCGGGCTGCTGGAGGAACTGGTCGCCGATATCGCTGGGCGGGACGCGCGGGCGGTGGAGTTTTTTCGCAGGCTGGGGCGCACGCGTCATCAGTTTGATCCGCCGATCGGTAATGCGTTTGCCGCCGATGTGGTGGCTTGGGCCAAGGACACGACTTATGCGGTGGGGGATATCGTCGCTGCCGGCGATAATACTTACATCTGCGTGGCGGGTGGGATTTCGGCCTTGAGCGGCACCGGGCCTTCCGGCGGCGGTACCGGCATTGTCGATCATGGTGTCACGTGGGACTTCTATAATCCGCTCGGGTCGCTGGTGCCGGCGGTGATCGAGGGGCTGGCGGGGCTCAATTCGCGTACCCCGGCGGGGGGATTTGCCGATTTGCGTAATGCTTATGCGGCCGCAAATACCGGCAGCGCGTTCGATGAATTCGCGCATACCGCCGATTTGCGCGCCGGCGTGCAGTCGTTCGGGTGGTACAATATCTCGCACCTGGGCATGTTCATCTGGTGGCTGCACACCTACGAGATCCAGGGCGCGACGCC
>Ga0302314_10008954_pt1 | contig 17748 bp, 13 predicted proteins | sample III_Palsa_N2_3_FD_200533 | JGI IMG/M metagenome (GOLD analysis project Ga0302314, IMG submission 200533) | Peat permafrost microbial communities from Stordalen Mire near Abisko, Sweden - III_Palsa_N2_3 | ecosystem: Environmental > Terrestrial > Soil > Palsa > Peat permafrost | place: Sweden...
GTACAACGATCACATCGATGACCTGATGGCGGACGCCGAGTAGTACCTCGGCGACGCCGACGCCGACGAGTTCCGCGGCTGGCTCGACCGCCCGGTCGGCGAGACGGTCGCGCGGCTGTGCGCCGCCGTGGAACTCGACCCCGACAGCTGCGCCCTGGTGGGAGAGACCTGGCGCGTGCGCCGTCCGCCCCGCGATTTCGAACTGTTCCTGGAGCGGCGAGACCGCGCGATGGCTGCGCTCGTCTCCGCCCCGGGCGAAGGCGCGGTCGCCGAAACCGCCGGGGTGGGGCTCTCGCCGTAGAGACCCGGGTGTAGGGGCCGATGCGCACGCAGGGCAATCGGGCGAAGACAAGACTTAAACCACGAACCTCACGAACCTCACGAACGGTCCCGTTGAAGCGTCGGACCTCGGGGTCCAATTAGGAAGCGCGCGAACGCGCGCCTTAGCATGCCCAACCCCTCCACCCGGTGACCATGAAGTTCGTGAGGTTCGTGAGGTTCGTGGTTAAAAACCTTTCGGCCTTCGGCCATGGCGCCCTCGGCAGGCTCATGAGGTTTCATCGACACTTCCCCACCCTGGACGCTTCGCGTCCTGTCCCTCCCCATAAAGGGGAGGGAGGAAGAAAAGGCGCCTCTCCGGCGTTCATTTCGTCGAATTTACGCCATGTGAACAGGCGATACCCTCGCACCCACGCGTCGATGGGACTAATTAACGGCCGGCGAGACCAGATACTCTCGCGGCCGAAGACTGACTGAGCAAAATGGCTGATGATACCGGACGGCTGAACGAGGTTCTGGCCGAGACGTCCTTTTTGTACGGCGGGAACGCCGGTTATGTAGAAGAGATGCGGGCGCAGTGGGCCGCCGATCCCGGCTCGGTCGACCCATCATGGCGAACCTTCTTCGCCTCGCTGTCGGACGCGGATGCGGACGCTGAGCGTCCACCGTCCTGGACCCCCGAGCCGATTCCCGAAGCGCGGCCCGACTGGCTGTCGGCCATCGACGGCGTCTGGCCGGAAGTCGACCAGCACCTCTCCGCGACGATCGCCAGGGCGCAGCCGGCGGCGAGCGTCGACGAGGTCCGCGCGCGGACGCTCGATTCGCTGCGCGCGATCATGATGATCCGCGCCTACCGCATGCGCGGTCACCTGAAGGCCAATCTCGATCCGCTCGGCATCGCGGTGACGGCGGGCGACGCCAGCGAGCTGGAGCCGGCGTCGTACGGCTTCGGCGAGGCGGATTTCGACCGGCCGATCTTCCTCGACTATGTGCTGGGCCTCGAAACCGCGACCCTGCGCGAGATCCTCACCCTGCTGCGGCGCACCTACTGTGGCAGCGTCGGCGTGCAGTACATGCACATCTCCGATCCGGCCGAGAAGGCCTGGCTGCAGCGCCGCATCGAGGGGCGCGACAAGGAGATCAGCTTCACGCCCGAGGGCAAGATCGCCATCCTGAAGAAGCTGATCGAATCCGAGGGCTTCGAGCGGTTCCTGGCCAAGCGGTTCCCCGGCACCAAGCGCTTCGGCCTCGACGGCGGCGAGTCGGCGGTCCCGGCCCTGGAACAGATCATCAAGCGCGGCGGCGCGCTGGGCGTGCGTGACCTGGTCCTGGGCATGCCTCACCGCGGGCGGCTCAACATACTGGCGGCCGTGATGGCCAAGCCTTACCGCGCCATCTTCCATGAGTTCCAGGGCGGGTCGTCGACGCCCTCCGACATCGAGGGTTCCGGCGATGTGAAATATCACCTGGGCGCCTCCTCGGACCGCGCCTTCGACAATAACAACGTCCACCTGTCGCTGACCGCCAACCCCAGCCACCTGGAGATCGTCAATCCGGTGGTGCTGGGCAAGGCGCGGGCCAAGCAGGCTTCCGAACTGCGGGAGAACCCGACGTCGGGCCGCGGGCATGTCCTGCCGCTATTGATGCACGGCGACGCCGCGTTCGCCGGCCAGGGCGTGGTCGCCGAGTGCTTCAACCTGATGGGAATCAAGGGTTATCGCACCGGCGGGGCGATCCACTTCATCGTCAACAACCAGATCGGCTTCACCACCAACCCGCGCTACAGCCGCACCAGTCCCTATCCCTCGGACAGCGCCCTGATGGTCGAGGCCCCGATCTTCCACGTCAACGGCGACGATCCCGAGGCGGTGACCTTCGCCGCCAAGGTGGCCACCGAGTACCGGCAGAAGTTCGGCAAGGACGTCGTCATCGACATGTTCTGCTATCGCCGCTTTGGTCACAACGAGGGCGACGACCCGACGATGACCCAGCCGATCATGTACCGGATCATCAAGGATCACCCCTCGACCCGCGAGATCTACGCCAAGCGGCTGGTCGCCGAGGGCACGGCCACGCAGGCCGAGGTCGACGGCTGGGTCGGCGAATTCGATGCGTTCCTGCAGGCGGAGTTCGAGGCCGGCAAGACCTGGCACGCCGAAAAGGCCGACTGGCTCGACGGCAAGTGGGCCGGCCTGGCGTTGGCGGAGGGCGAGGACCGGCGGGGCCACACGGCCGTATCGCTGCAGAAACTGCGCGACCTGGGCCTGACGTTCACCAGCCTGCCCGCGGATCTGGACGTCCACAAGACCGTCAAGCGGGTGATCGACAACCGGCACGCGGCGATCGGTAGCGGCGAGAACATCGACTGGGCGACCGCCGAGCATCTGGCCTTCGCCACCCTGCTCGACCAGGGGATTCCGGTGCGCCTGTCCGGTCAGGACAGCGTGCGCGGGACCTTCGTCCAGCGGCACTGCGACATCATCGACCAGACCACCGAGCGGCATTACCAGCCGCTGTCCAATTTGCGTCCCGGCCAGGCGCATTTCGAAGTGCTCGATTCGGCGCTCTCGGAAGAGGCGGTCCTCGGCTTCGAATACGGCTTCTCCCTGGCCGAGCCGGACACGCTGACGATGTGGGAGGCGCAGTTCGGCGATTTCGCCAATGGCGCACAGGTGGTGATCGACCAGTTCATCGCCTCGGGCGAACGCAAGTGGCTGCGGATGTCGGGCCTGACCATGCTGTTGCCGCACGGCTACGAGGGTCAGGGGCCGGAACACTCCTCGGCGCGGCTGGAACGCTACCTGCAGCTCTGCGCGGAGGACAATCTGCAGGTCGCCAACTGCACGACCCCGGCCAACTACTTCCACATCCTGCGCCGCCAGATGCTCCGCGAGTTCCGCAAGCCGCTGATCATGATGACGCCCAAGTCGCTGCTGCGGCACAAGAAGGCGGTCTCCAAGCTCTCGGACATGGCGGACGGCTCCTCGTTCCACCGGGTACTGTGGGACGACGCCGAGCGCGGGGGACACACCACCATCCGCCTCAAGCCGGACGATCGCATCCGCCGCGTGGTGCTGTGCTCGGGCAAGGTCTACTACGACCTGCTGGACGAGCGCGAGAAGCTGGGCGTCGACGATGTCTATCTGCTGCGCCTCGAGCAGTTCTATCCCTGGCCGATGAAGTCCCTGTCCACCGAACTGGCGCGCTTCAAGACCGCCGAACTGGTGTGGTGCCAGGAGGAGCCCAAGAACATGGGTGGCTGGATGTTCGTCGACCCATGGCTGGAGCTGACCCTGGCCAAGCTGAAGGTGGACGCCACACGCGCGCGCTACGTCGGGCGTCCGGCGTCCGCCTCCACGGCCGCCGGCCTGATGAGTCGCCATATGAAGGAACTGGCGACCTTCCTGGCGGCGGCGTTCGCCTGATCCGATATACTCCGTTCAGCTTGTCTGACTTCAATTCGCGACGAAAGAGAGCCGCACCCCCATGACCGACATCATGACACCCACCCTCGGCGAGTCGGTGACCGAGGCGACCGTGGCCAAATGGTCGAAGAAGCCCGGCGACGCCGTAAAGCGCGACGAGGTGCTGGTCGAGCTTGAAACTGACAAGGTCAGCCTGGAGGTCGCGGCCCCTGCCGACGGCATCCTGAGCGAGATCACCGCCGCCGAAGGCGAGACGGTCGTCCCGGGCGCGGTCCTTGGGCGGGTGAGTGAGGCCGGCGGCGCCGCGGTCGTCGCGCCGGCTCCCGCCGCGGCCCCTGCTCCTGCTCCCGCGCCGCCACCAGCTGCCCCGGCCCCGCCTGCCCAGGCTTCACCGGCCGCCGATCTTCCGCTGGCCCCGTCGGTCGAACGGATCGTGGTCGAAAACAAGCTCGATCCGGCGGCCATCCATGGCAGCGGCAAGGATGGCCGGATCACCAAGGGAGACGCGCTCGCCGCCGTCGCGGCGCAGGCCTCCACGCCGGCGCCGGTCGTGGCTCCCGCCCCTGCCCCGCCGCCTTCCGCGCCCGTCGCCGCCGCGCCGGCTCCGGTGCGCGAGGTGCACGAGCGCGAGGAGCGGGTGCGGATGAGCCGCCTGCGGCAGACGATCGCCCGGCGCCTGAAGGAAGCGCAGTCGAACGCCGCCATGCTGACGACCTTCAACGAGGTCGACATGACCGCCGTGATGGGGCTGCGGACCCAGTACAAGGACGCCTTCGAAAAGCGCCACGGCGTGCGCCTCGGCTTCATGAGCTTCTTCGTCAAGGCCTGCGTCTTCGCGCTGAAGGAGGTCCCGGCGGTCAACGCCGAGATCGACGGCGTCGACCTGATCTACAAGAACCACTACGACGTCGCCGTCGCCGTCGGCACCGATCGCGGCCTGGTGGCGCCGGTGGTGCGCGACGCCGACGCCATGAGCCTGGCCGAGATCGAGCGCTCGATCGCCGCCCTGGGGCAGAAGGCCCGCGACGGCACGCTGGCCCTGGAGGAACTGCAGGGCGGCACCTTCACCATCTCCAACGGCGGCGTCTATGGCTCGCTGATGTCGACGCCGATCTTGAACGCGCCGCAGTCGGGGATCCTCGGCATGCACAAGATCCAGGACCGCCCGATCGCGATCGGCGGCCAGGTGGTCATCCGCCCGATGATGTACCTGGCGCTCAGCTACGACCACCGCGTCGTCGACGGCCAGGGCGCGGTGACCTTCCTGGTCAAGGTCAAGGACCACATCGAAGATCCCCGCCGGCTGCTGCTGGAAATCTGACCTGCGCCTGACCGTCCGCCAACGCGCGTCCTGGCTGGCCCATCTGTTCAAGGCGGCGACGCGGCAGCATCACGCCGCTCTGCGCCCGCTGTTCGCGCCGTACATCGGCGCGGACGCGGTGGTGATCGACGTCGGCGCCCACGCCGGACAGTTCTCCAAGCTGTTCGCCCGCATGGCGCCGGCAGGCCACGTCTACGCATTCGAACCCTCTGCCTATGCCCGCTCGGTCATGGCCCCGGCGGTGGCGTTCAACGGGTTGCGCAACCTCACCCTGGTCCCCTTGGGGCTCGGCGAGCGGGCGGCAAGCCTCGTGCTGCACACGCCGCTCAAACGCTCGCACAGCCTCGGCTTCGGAATCGCCCACCTGGGCGCCGGCGTGGGGCCAAGCGTGGACCAGACCATCGACGTGACCACGCTCGACGCGTTCGCGCAGGGCCGCGCCCTGGGCCGGCTGGACTTCATCAAAGCCGACATTGAGGGCTGGGAACTGCGGGCCCTCAAGGGCGGCGAGGCGACGCTGCGCCAGTTCCTGCCGGCCTTGTACCTGGAGGTCGACGAAGCCCTGATGCGGCGGGCGGGCGACACGCCGGAGGATCTGTTCGGGTGGCTCGGAGCGATGAGCTACCGGGCGTTCACGACGCCGGGAATGCAGCCGATCACCGCCTATGATGGCGCCGGGGACTATCTGTTCGTGGCCGAGCCGGACGAATTATCAATTCTCGCGGAGCTGAGGTAGGCTCCAACGATCGGAAGCATTCAGAACTTCCAGCATAGGGAGGCCTCTAATGGCGGATGGCGCGCAGGTCGGTCAGGCGTGGGACAGCGGTTCGCTGCGCTCGCTGTTTGATCCTGCGACAGGGTTGCTGGACCGGCGAGTGCTGTCGGACGAAGGTATCTATCGGCTCGAACTCGAGCGGATCTTCGCCCGCGGCTGGAACTTCATGTGCCACGAGTCGCAGATCCCCGAGCCGGGCGACTACTTCATCAACTACATCGGCGAGGATCAGGTCATTGTCGTGCGCGACGAAGAGGGGCGCGTCAATGTCCTGTTGAATACCTGCCGCCATCGCGGCAACGCCCTCTGCCGCGCTGAACAGGGCCACGCGAAGTCGTTCGTCTGCAGCTATCATGGCTGGAACTACGCACTGGACGGCCGGCTGATCGGGGCGCCGGGGCAGAAAACCTACTATCATGACGATCTGGATCGCGACCGCCTGGGGTTGGCGAAGGCGGCCCAGGTCGACAGCTACCTCGGCTTCTATTTCGCCACCCTGGCGCCGGACGCTCCGTCGCTGCACGACTACCTCGGCGAAGTCGGGCGCACGGGGATCGGCATGATCGCCGCCTATGGCGATGTCGAGGTGGTGGACGGCGTCCAGAAGAACGTCATCGGCTGCAACTGGAAGATCGCCGTCGACAACCTGTTCGACTGGTATCACGTGCCCTACAGCCACGCCTCGGCGCAGAGCGCCGGCTTTATCGATATCGCCGAGATCCTCTACCCGAAGAACCAGATGGTGATGCTCGGTGAATATGGGCACGGGATCGGCGGCCCGGGAATCCCCCGCGAGATGCAGGACCGGATCGACGCCATGTCGGACGAGGAGCGGCTGGCCTACTCGCGGACCTTGCCGAGCACCGCGCCGCGCGTCCGTCCGCACGCGGCGACGCAATTGATGGGACCGGTCGGCGTGCGCAGCATGGGGCATCCGAACATCTTCCCCAACCTGTGGGTCACCATGAGCGGGCTGCAGATCTGCCTGCGGTTGCCGCGCGGCCCCTCGCACACAGAGCTCTGGTGGTTCACGATCGTCCCCAAGGGCATCCCGCCGGAGGCTCGGCGGGCGATGATCCGTCAGGCCAACCACGTGTTCGGCCCGGCCGGACTGCTCGAGCAGGACGACGGCGAGAACTGGAGCCAGAGCACCCGCTCGGCGCGCGGCGCGGCGAGCCGCAAGCTCGGGCACACCCTCTCCATGGGGCTTGGCCGCGACACGGCCGCACCCGGTGAAGGCGCCGGCGCGTCCTACATCGAGACCTCCATCAACGAGCACGGCCAACGCTGGCTCTACCGGGCGTGGACCGAGTGGATGGCGGCGCGCGACTGGGCGGAACTGAAAGCCAATCACACCCAGCCGCCGACCGGGGTGGTCTGATGCAGGCGCTGGAAAAGGCCAGACCGGCCGACAGGACCTGGGCCGACGCCGGCCTGCCGGAACGCGCCGTGCTGCAATATGAGGTCGAGCAGTTCCTCTATGCCGAGGCGGCGCTGCTCGACGCGCGCAAATACCGCGAGTGGCTGGGCCTGGTCGCCGAAGACATCCATTACTGGATGCCGATCCGCCGCACGGTGACCAACGCCGACCTCGATCGCGAATTCACCAGGCCCGGCGATGTCGCTTTTTTCGACGACGATCGCGAACTGCTGGAGATGCGGGTCAAGAAGCTGGAGGCCGGGTCGGCGTGGTCGGAGGATCCACCGTCTCGCTCGCGACACCTGGTGACCAATGTGCGGATCCTCGATGCCGAAGGTGAGCTGATCACGCTGGAAGCCTGTTTTCACCTGTATCGCACGCGCCTGAACTCGGAAGTCGACAGCTGGGTCGGGCGGCGCGTCGACACCCTGCGCCGGACCGGCGCGGGATTCCTGCTCGCCAAGCGCCACCTGTTTCTCGACCAGACGCTGATCCTGTCGACCAACATGAGCACGATCTTTTAGGGGGATGGCGATGGGCGCGCTCGCGGGCGAAGTCGTTCTGATCACCGGCGGCGGCTCGGGACTGGGGCGCGCGATCGTCGAGCGTTTTGTGGAAGAGGGCGCGCGCGTGGCCGTGCTCGACCGGACGCCCGAGCGTATCGCCGACTTTTGCGAGATGCATCCCGAAGCGATCGAAGTCGTGGGCGGCGACGTGCGACAGATCGCCGACAACCGGCGTGCGGTGGAGGCCTGTCTCGCACGATTTGGCAAGCTGGACTGTGCGATCGGCAACGCCGGCATCTGGGATTTTTCGGTCTCGCTCGACGCCTTGCCGGCCGAGCGGATCGACGCGGCGTTCGACGAGTTGTTTCACATCAACGTCAAGGGCTGCCTCAATCTGGCCAAGGCCTGCCTGCCGGCTCTCGTGCGATCCTCCGGGGCGTTGATCTTCACGGTGTCGAACGCCGGTTTCGATCCCGCCGGCGGCGGCCCGCTCTATACGGCTTCAAAGCATGCGGTCGTCGGACTGATCCGGCAGCTGGCCTATGAACTCGCTCCCGCCGTGCGGGTGAACGGCGTGGCCCCCGGACCGATCGACACCGACCTGCGGGGTCCCGACGCCCTGGACCTCGCGGACAAATCGATCGGCAGTCTCGACCTTTCGAGAGTCGCGGCGCCGAGCATGCCGCTGGGCATCGTCCCGGCGACCGCGGACTACGCCGGGGGCTACGTGTTCCTGGCGTCACGGCGAGACAGCCGGCCCGCGACCGGCGGCGTGCTGAAGCTGGACGCCGGGATCGCCATCCGCGGTATCGGTCGTCCATCGGGCGGAGGCGGGCTGGCCGCCAAATACGGGACACCTGCCCAAGGAGAAGCAGCGCTATGACCATCGGATCGCTGGGCTATCTGGGATTGAAGGTGAAGGACCCGGCGGCCTGGAGCACGTTCGCCACCGGCGTGCTCGGCCTGATGCCGGCCGAGTCGGCGCCCGACGCGCATCGATTCCGGCTCGACGACCAGGCCTGGCGGATCGCCGTCGAGCCCGGTGAAGCGGACGATCTGGCCTATGTCGGCTTTGAGGTGGCTGGTCCCGCCGAGCTGGAGATCCTGCGCCGGCGGCTCGTCGAGGCCGGTCTCGCGGTCGGGAACGCCGATCCCGGTCTGGTGGCCGAGCGCCAGGTGCTCGGCATGCTGACCTGCCGGGACCCCGACGGCCTGGAGGTCGAGATCTTCTACGGACCGACCCTGCGGACCGAGACGCCGTTCGCTTCCCCGGCCGGCGTCACGGCGTTCGTCACCGGCGACCAGGGCCTGGGGCACGTGGTGCTCTCGACGCGCGAAATGGATGCGTCCCGCCGATTCTATCAGGACCTGCTCGGCTTTCGCCTGTCCGATGTCATCCGGATGCAGGTGAACCCCCAGTTCAGCTTCGACCTGGAGTTCTTCCACTGCAATACTCGCCACCACACCCTGGCGCTGATGCCGGTCCCGACACCGAGGCGCCTGCATCATATCATGGTTCAGGTCCCGACGCTCGACGCTGTCGGCTTCGCGCTGGAGCGGGCGGAAGCCGCCGGCGCCCCGATCACCGCGACTCTGGGTCGCCATACGAACGACCACATGGTGTCGTTCTACGCGCGCACGCCGGCCGGGTTCGAGGTCGAGTTCGGGTACGGCGCGCTGGAGGTGGACGATGCGGTCTGGCGCGTGACGCGCCACGACAAGCCCAGCAGCTGGGGCCATAAGCGGCCGGCACATTGATCGGCCCATAACTATCTAGGCCTCGCCGCTGGAAAAGGCCTCACCCGGCCGGACGCGATCACCTATATCCGCGCTCACGTTCAACAATGCTGGAGGCGGCCCATGGCCGATTATGATGTCGTCATCATCGGTGGCGGCCCGGGGGGATACAACGCGGCGATCCGCGCGGGGCAGCTGGGCCTCAGCGTCGCCTGCGTCGAGAAGCGCGTTACCCTGGGGGGCACTTGCCTGAACGTCGGCTGCATTCCGTCGAAGGCGCTGCTGCACGCTTCCGAGCTCTATGAGATGGCGATCAAGGATTTCGCCGGGCTCGGTATCGAGGTGACGCCGACGCTGAACCTGCCGGCGATGATGAAACAGAAATCCGACAGCGTCGGGCAGCTGACCAAGGGAATCGAGTTCCTGTTCAAAAAGAACAAGGTCGACTGGGTGAAGGGCGCCGGACGTCTCGCGGGGCCGGGCAAGGTCGAAGTCGTCGGCGAGGACGGCGCGGTCACCACCCTGGGCGCCAAGTCGATCGTCATCGCCACCGGGTCGGAGCCCTCGTTCCTTCCTGGCGTCGAGGTCGACCAGAAGCGCATCGTCGATTCCACCGGAGCATTGTCGTTGCCGGAAGTCCCCAAGAGCCTGATCGTCATCGGCGCCGGCGTGATCGGACTGGAGCTCGGCTCCGTGTGGCGCCGGCTGGGCGCCAAGGTCACCGTGGTCGAATATCTCGACCGCATCACTCCGGGCCTCGACGCGGAGACGGCGAAGACGTTGCAACGCAGCCTGACCCGCCAGGGCATGTCTTTCAAACTCTCCGCCAAGGTGACCGGGGCGAAAACGACCAGCGACGGTGTCGAGTTGACCTTCGAGCCGGTGGCCGGCGGCGCGGCGGAGACCCTCACCGCCGACTATGTTCTGCTGGCGATCGGACGCCGGCCGATCACCGACGGCCTTGGGCTGGAGGCCGCCGGCGTCGCGGTGGACAAGCGCGGCTTCGTCGAGACCAGCCACTTCGCCACCAATGTGCCGGGGATCTATGCGATCGGCGACGTCACCCACGGCCCGATGCTGGCGCACAAGGCCGAGGACGAGGCGGTCGCCTGCATCGAGATCATCGCCGGCAAGGCCGGTCACGTGAACTACGGCGTCATTCCCAGCGTCATCTACACCTACCCCGAGGTGGCTTCCGTGGGCAGGACCGAGGAAGAGCTGAAGGCGGACGGCGTCGACTATCACGTCGGCAAGTTCCCGTTCACCGCCAACGCGCGTGCCAAGGTCAACCATGAGGCCGAAGGCTTCGTGAAGGTGCTGGCCGACGCCAAGACCGACCAGATCCTGGGCGTGCACATGATCGGGCCCGACGTCGGCGAGCTGATCAGCGAATACTGCGTGGCGATGGAGTTCTCCGCGTCGGCCGAGGACGTCGCGCGCACCTGCCACCCCCACCCCACCCGCTCGGAAGCCCTGCGCCAGGCGGCGATGGGCGTCGACGGCTGGACGATGCAGGCGTAGGTCTCCTTCCCTCCCCTTTATGGGGAGGGACAGGACGCGAAGCGTCCAGGGTGGGGAAGTGTGACGCAATCAACGACAGTGCGGGTTTCATCAGACTTCCCCACCCTGACGGCTGCGCCGTCTGTCCCTCCCCATAAAGGGGAGGGAGGGAGAGTTCACCGCCGCGGGTGAGCCTTGGCGTATGCGCTGAGCAGGCCCGCGGCGTCGACGGCTGTGTAACGTTGGGTCGTCGAGAGGGAGGCGTGGCCCAACAGTTCCTGGATCGAGCGAAGGTCGGCGCCGGCGCCCAGCAGATGGGTGGCGAAGGAGTGGCGCAGGGCGTGTGGGGTGGCGCGGTCGGAAAGGCCGAGGCGGCCGCGCAGGCGCTGCACGGTCGCCTGGACATGGCGCGGGCTTAAAGGTCCGCCGCGGGCGGCGCGGAACAGCGCCTCGTCCGGGGCGAGGGTGAACGGGGCCATCTTCAGATAGAGATCGGCCGCCTCGCGGACCGCCGGCAGGACCGGCGCCAGGCGGGTCTTGCCGCCTTTGCCGACGATGCGCAGGGATTCCGGAAGCGGCGCGTCGCCGCGCTTGAGCGAAAGCGCCTCGGAAATCCGCAGGCCGCAGCCGTAGAGCAGGGTGAGCACGGCCTGGTCGCGGGCGGCGGTCCATTCGGCGCGTTCTTCTTCGTCGCCGGCCTCCTCGATCAGTCCGAACGCCTGGTCCTCGCTGACCGGGCGGGGTGCGCCGGGGTGAACGCGCGGGCCGCGGACGAGACTGAGCGCCGTGTTCGGGGTGTCGAACCGGCGGTCGATGAAACGATGGAAGGCGCGGATGGCCGATAGGGCCTGGGACAGCGACCGGGCCGCCAGCGGGTGGTCGCCGGTGCGCCGCTTGGCCAGGTAGGCGCGGAGCTCCGCCGCTGATACCGAGCCTAGAGCCGCCAGGGTCAGGACTTCGCCGCGATGCTGTTCCAGAAAGGCGAGATAGGCCCGCAGGCAGGCGCGGTATGCCTCAACGGTGCGTGGGCTCGATCGGCGTTCGAGAGCGAGATGATCGAGCCAGGCGGCAAGAGCCTCGCCAGCCGTCATGGGGCCGCCCAACGCTCCGCGGTACGCTCCGTGACCCGCGCCAGGAAGGTGACGAGATCGGGGCCCATATCGTCGCTGAACGCCTCCGGGTCGTTCGAGCCGAAGGCGATCACCCCTTGGCGGGCGGGCTCCCAGATCGCCATGCGGATCAGGGCGACGCTGGCGATCTGCGGCGCCAGGTCGCCGAACAGCCCAAGGGTCGTGGGCAGGTGGCCCATCAGCGCCAGCCGCTGAGGCCCCAGGATCAGGTCGACCTGACCCTCGATGAACGCGCGCCAGCCGGCCGGAACACCTCCCGGGCCTTCGAGTGCGAGGACGCCGGCCGCCAGTCCGAAGCGCAGGCGTGAGAGATCGTCGATTCGGCGGGCGAGGTCGGCGAGATTGCGCGCTTCCAGGAGATCGATCACCGCGGCGTGGGTCTGGGCCTGGGCCAGATAGTTCGCCTGGGCGACCGCCTCGAGTCGCTGGCGCTCACTGGATTCGCGCTGGTGGGCGGCCGTGATCCGTGACAGCGCCACAGGCCCGAAATCGACGAGATTGGCCATGTCGAGCCGCAGGCCGAGTTCAGTGAGGAGGGCGCCGTCCTCGCGCAGGAGGTCGGGGTTGGTGCGGAGGTAATCCTTTACGCATGCACTGTCGAAGCCATCGGCCTCGGTGGCTGTTCGGGTCGCATCCATGTCCTAAGGTCCCCTCCTGGTCGTCGCGGGGTTGGGCGACCCGCGGTTTGCATATGAAACGCCTCTACGGTTAACGGGGACTTGAAGCGCGCTACGAAACTCGGCGAGGAAGAGACGGTGTCCCGCATCGCGCAGATTCTGATTCCCCGACCGCTGCCGGAACCGTTCGACTATGCGGAACCCGAGGGAATGGCTCTTGTCTTGGGCCAGATCGTCGCCGTGCCGCTTGGTCCACGAACCATCGCCGGCGTCGTGGTGGGACTTCGGGACGCGGCGGGGGGTAATCGGCCGCTGAAACCGGTCGCCGAGATTCTCGATGAGCCGCCGCTTCCGGGCCGCACGATCGAGTTCATCGACTGGGCGGCGCGCTACGCCGTGGACTCCCCCGGGCAGCCGCTGGCCATCGCGCTGCGGGGGCTGCGCGCGCCGAAGCCGAAACCCGAGCGCCGTCTCATCGCGTCCGGCGATACGCCGGTGCGCATCACGCCCGCGCGCCGACGGGTCCTGGAGATGGCTGGCGCGCCTATAAGGCCTGCCGATCTGGCCCGCGCATCGGCAGTGTCGCCAAGCGTGATCAAGGCCCTGGTCGAGGCCGGCGCGCTGAGGTGGATATCTTTTGACGATGCGACAGCCGTCGAAGCGTCGTCCATCGCACCGCAGACCGGCCAGCTGAACGCGAGTCAGGCCGCGGCTGCCGAAGCGCTCATTGCGACCGTTGGCTCGGAAGCTTTTTCCGTGACCGTCCTGGACGGCGTCACCGGCTCGGGCAAGACCGAAGTCTACCTGGCCGCCGCCGCCGCGGTGCTTGCGGCCGGCGCCTCCGCGCAGGTGCTGATCATGCTGCCGGAAATCGCCCTGACTCAGGCGGTGATCGACCGCGTCGCCACGCGCTTTGGAGCACCGCCCGCCGAATGGCACTCCGGCGTGGCCCCGCCGCGCCGGAGGCAGGTCTGGGAGGATGTCGTGCACGGGCGGGCGCGGATCGTCGTCGGCGCCCGCTCGGCCCTCTTCCTGCCGTTCACGCATCTGAAGCTGATCGTCGTCGACGAGGAACACGACGGGTCCTACAAGCAGGAGGACGGATTCATCTACCAGGCGCGCGATCTGGCCGTGGCGCGCGGCAAGATCGAGGCCGCCGCCGTGGTCCTGGCGTCGGCGACGCCGTCCCTCGAAACCCTGTTCAACGCGCAGATCGGGCGCTACCGCTGGCTGAAGCTCGCCGATCGGCATGGGGCGGCGTCGATGCCCGACATCGAGCTGGTCGATATGCGCGAGACGCCGCCCGAGTCTGGCCAGTGGCTGTCCCGGCCGCTGGCGGCGGCGGTCGCCGAAACCCTGGGCCGGCGTGAACAGGTCCTGCTGTTCCTCAACCGGCGTGGCTATGCGCCCGTGGTGCTGTGCCGCGCGTGCGGCGAGCGCATGAAGGCGCCCGACAGCGATTCGTGGCTGGTCGAACATCGATACACGGGGCGCCTGGTGTGCCATCTCACAGGGTTTTCGATGCCCCGCCCCGCGCGGTGTCCCCACTGCGAAGCCAAGGACTCGCTTGTTTCGATCGGTCCCGGCGTGGAGCGCGTAGAGGAGGAAGCCCGGCTCAGGTTCCCGGACGCGCGCCTGGCGGTCTTCTCGTCCGACACCGTGAGCGACGCGGCGGCCGCGCGGGCGTTGATCCAAGGCATGGCCGAAGGCGCCTTCGATATCCTGGTGGCGACGCAGGGCGCGGCGAAAGGACACAACTTCCCCAATCTGACCCTGGTCGGGATCGTCGACGCGGATCTGGGCCTTCGCGGCGGTGACCCGCGCGCCGCCGAAAGGACCTTCCAGCTGCTCACGCAGGTGTCCGGCCGCGCCGGGCGGCATACGCGGCCCGGCCGAGCGCTCGTGCAGACCTGGACCCCCGATCATCCGGTCATGCAGGCGATTGCGGACGGTGACCGCGACGCCTTCGTCGCCATCGAACTCGCCGAGCGTGAAGCCGCCGGCTTGCCTCCGTTCGGGCGGCTGGCGGCGCTGATCGTCTCAGGCGTCGACGACGGCGTGGTCGAGGCGCACGCGAGGCACATGGCCTCGGTTGCGCCAAATGCATCTGGTGTCGACATATATGGTCCGGCCGACGCCCCGCTCGCGCTGGTGCGCGGGAGGCGGCGGAAGCGATTTCTGGTCAGGGCAGAGCGTTCAGTGGACCTGCAGGGCTTCCTGGCGGCTTGGCGGGCGCGCATGAGGTCGACGTCTACGGTGCGCGTAACGATCGACGTCGATCCCTACAGCTTCCTCTGAAGCGGTTGATCCTAAGCGCCGAGACTGGTCTTACAGGCCGATGTCCCAATTCATGACCGGCGAGGCCCTGGCTTCCTTTGCGGCGTTGACGTTCCTGGAGATCGTTCTCGGGATCGACAACATCGTGTTCCTAGCCATGGCGATCCACCGACTGGCGCCGGCGAAGCGAGCCGTCGGCCGGCGGATCGGACTGGGCTTGGCGATGCTGCTGCGCATCGCGATGCTCATCGGCCTGGTCTGGATGACCAGATTGAATGTGACCCTGTTCCATGTGTTCGGCCACGGCGTCACCGTGAAGGATCTCGTCCTGATCGGTGGAGGCCTGTTCCTGCTTGCGAAAGGTACGACCGAGATTCACGACACCATCGAACTGGAAGACGAAACTTCCGGGGTGGGGGCGGTCTCGGGCGGCGCCGGCTTCCTCGCGGTGATGGTCCAGATCGGCCTGATCAACATCGTCTTCTCGCTTGACAGCGTCATCACCGCGGTGGGTATGACCGACAATCTGCCCATCATGATCGCCGCCGTCGTGGCGTCGACGGGCGTGATGCTGTTCGCCGCGAAACCGGTCGGCGACTTCATCCATCACCGGCCGACCACCAAGATGCTGGCTTTGTCGTTCATCCTGCTGATCGGTGTTGCGCTTATCGCCGACGGGCTTGGCTTCCATCTGCCCAGGACCGACATCTATTTCGCGATCGCCTTTTCGCTGTTCGTCGAAGCCCTGAACATTGCCCACCATCGAGCCCGCGCTCGGCGCCGCTCGTGAAGCATCCGGGGCATGCTGATGAATCCCAGCCGGCTCCTTCTTTGTTCGTGTCCAAAAAATGACCACGATTGGGCAAGCCAGGCGCCGCTTCGCTGTGCACGAATGGCGCGAGACGTAACTAATTGTATCGGACGTGAGCCGATTGGGTGTCTCGTGACATGACGATCAAGACTTGGTAGGTGACGTCTTGGGCCATCCTGGATGCCCATTGTCTATGTATGACCAAGGTGTAGGTTGTGCGAAATAGGTATTGGGGGTTGGTTACCGGCTCGCCTATGCATCAATCCATAGAGGGGTATTCTTCCCCAGATCTAGACCCGGCTTCGACGATTTCAACGGAATACGGGAGCCTGTGGGCAGGTGGGCGTTGATTTTGCCTGGCTAAGGCCACATGGGAGCGGCGCGGGTAACGAATTTGCGATATCGCCCGGGGAGAAACACTCTTTTCATTTCTGTCATGCGAAGGTAGGCGTGCTGGGTTCCTATTCCTCGGGGGAGGGAGATTCTTGATGCGTCAACGAACGAGAGCCGCTTTTGGCTCCCTGCTCGCCGCGATAATTATGGCCTTCTCACCCATGGGGGCCCTGGCCGAAGACTACTGGCAATGCGTGCCGTTCGCCCGGCTGATGTCGGGTATCCAGATCTTCGGCGACGCCCATACATGGTGGCAACAAGCCGCCGGGCGCTACCAGACCGGCTTCACCCCTAAGGCGGGGGCGGTGCTCTGCTTCAAGCCGACCGGGCATATGCAGCTGGGCCATGTGGCCGTGGTCAGTCAGGTTCTGACCGACCGGATCATTCAGATCACCCATGCCAACTGGTCGATCATCGACGGTGGGCGCGGTCAGATCGAGAAGAACGTCACCGTGATCGACGTCTCACCGGCCGGCGACTGGAGCCAGGTGAAGGTCTGGTATGACCCCTCGCGCGATCTCGGCGCCACGGTCTATCCGACCTATGGGTTCATCTATCAGGACGCGGCCACCTCGACCCGGTTTGCCGATGCGCGGAACACCGCCGTGACGGTAGCCCAGAACGCGGCCAACCAGGTCGTCGCGTCGGTTCGCCCAGGCGCCTCGCCGTTGCAGATGCTTGGTCAGGCGGCGGATTCGACCGACCGGATCGCGGCGTTGATCCAGATGGCCACCGGCGGCGGCGGCAAGAACTAAGATCCGAGCAGGCGCCGGCGTCTTGGCATTCCGGCGTCGTGCGCACGCCCTTCCTGGGCGCGGTCCTGGTGAAGTAGCGATGCTGGAGTTCGGCAACCTTGCCGATCCGGTGGACCTGGTCTTCCTGCACGCCAACGGCTTCAACGCCCTGACCTATCGCGCGATTCTGGAGCCGCTGTCGGCCGACGGGCATATCCTGGCGCTCGACATGCGCGGCCACGGGCGATCCACGCTCGAGACCCGGACAGAGGGGCGACGTTCCTGGCTGGATTTGCACGACGACCTCCTGGCCTTCCTGGAGGCGCTGGACCTCACCGATGTTGTGCTGGCCGGCCATTCGATGGGCGGCGCCGTCAGCATCTTCGCGGCCGCCGACGTCCCCCGCCGTATACGCCGGCTGGTGCTGATGGATCCGGTGATGCCTCCAGCGGGCCACCGCTTCAACACCCCCAACACGCCCTTGCGGTTGGTTGCGGGAGCCTTGAAGCGGCGGGCGGTGTTTCCTAATCGCGAGGCGGCGGTCGAGACCTATCGTGGGCGAAGCACGTTCAAGGGCTGGTCTGCGGAAATGCTGGTCGACTATGTGAGCGACGGCTTTCTCGATCTGCCGACTGGTGAGGTCAAGCTCGCCTGTCGCCCGGAGTGGGAGTCGTCGAATTTCGCCGCCCAGGACCAGGACGTCTGGGACGCCGTTCCCCACACCCTCTGTCCGATCACCATTCTGCGCGCCGAATTCGACTCGACCTGCCGGATCGACGGCGGTGTCGAGGCGCTGACGGCGGGCGGGCGCATCTCGGTCGAG
>Ga0302314_10008955_pt1 | contig 17747 bp, 19 predicted proteins | sample III_Palsa_N2_3_FD_200533 | JGI IMG/M metagenome (GOLD analysis project Ga0302314, IMG submission 200533) | Peat permafrost microbial communities from Stordalen Mire near Abisko, Sweden - III_Palsa_N2_3 | ecosystem: Environmental > Terrestrial > Soil > Palsa > Peat permafrost | place: Sweden...
GGGGCCGGGGCTGTCGCGCTCGGGTCCCATGTCGCCGTGTTGAGGAAGGCGAGGGCGAGGGCGAGCCTGGCCCGTCCGGCGGCGGTCGTCTGCGCCTGCGCGGCGGCGGCCTGCAGGGTCGCGGCCGTGGCGGCGGCCTCGCTGGCGCCGTCCGGGCCGCCGAAGTTCACGAGCTGGACCTGCTGGCCGGGCAGCAGCAGTTGGGCGAGGGCGTACTCGCCGTGGAGCTGGTACTCGTTCAGGTTGATCCCGCCGGCCACGATGCCGCAGGTGGTCAGCGCCCCGTTGATCCGGTCGGCGCCGTCTTGCGCCTCAAGCGCGCTGACCAGGCCGCCCATCGAAGTGCCGAACGCCAGGACTTGGCGCGGCCGGCCGGGCAGCACGGTCTCCTCGACCGCCCGGAGCGTGCCGAACTGGTCGCTGACCGCGGTGTCCAGCGCCCACTCCGAGCCGTTCGGGTCGTAGGACGATCCGGCGAGGGCGTACCCGCGGGCCAGCAGCGCGGCCTGTGTGTTCGGGTCGGGGGCGTCCGCGGCGGTCAGCGGGCCGAAGCCGTGGCTGTACAGCAGCAGGGCGCCGTTCCAGTTCGCGGGAACGTCCGCGATCCAGGCAGTGCCGTTAGCCAGCGTGCCGGTGAAATGGCCGCTGGACGCGGCCGTCGTGACTCTGGCTTGTGCCGTGCCAGTGAAGGCTAGCGCTGCTGTCACGGCCAGCGCGCACATGCCTCCCCTTACCTTCAGCGATCTCATGGCCACCTCCTTGTGGTTTGCCGACGGCCATCCGGCCGACCGATCATTCGCTTTCTGGAAAGTCGTCTTCTCTCTTGCCCTCAGTCCGCGGCCGCGACGGAGTGCCGCTGGGCGGCGGTACGGCGGGGATCGCCAGCGCGACCTGGGCCAGGCAGGCGGCGATCGCCGCGGAGATCAGGGTGCCGGGACCGAGAACGTACGTTCCTGCGGCGATATCCGTCCCGCTCCGGGGAGCTTCGAGATTGGCCATGGGGTGCCTCCCTGCCTCCCGGGACCAACAGGTTCAACTAGCTGTGAATCGTGTCACGGTGCATCAGAGAAGTACAGGTTTCCTGATCATTTTGGCTCAGGAAACCTGATTAAAAATGAGGTGCCGCCCGCTCGCCACGCTCGTGTTGCACCGCGCGGCTACGGGCTCAAGGGCATCTACTCCCTCGAGCAGCACTACGCCCAGGACCTGGGTCCTCCGCCTACTCGATGCGCGGTGTGATCGGGGTGCCGAGTTCGACGGTGCGGCTGACGGTGCACAGGCGCTCGTGGGACTGCCTGACCGCGTCCGGCAAGATGGCGCGCGCCTTGTCGCCGGCCTCGCCGTCGGGGAAGACGATACGGAACGTCACCGTGATGTCTGTCAGGTGATTGCCGCTTCTGTCCCTGACCTTTTCCGCGCCCACCTCGACCTCGAAGCGGCCAGGTTCGGCGCGACGCGACGTGAGGATGTCGACGTCGACTGCCGTGCAGCCGCCGATCGCGGTCAGCAGGAGATCAACGGGAGTGAAGTCGGTTCCCTCGCCGGTGCCGATCGTGATCTGGCCGCCGCGGTCGTTCGTGACGGTGTACCTGCTGTTCCCCATCCGTTCGATGCTCACCTGGCGGTGCGTGTCCTCAGCCATGGCCCCCACGATGCCACACAGCCCCCCGGGTCACGACTCGTCGGCACGGACAAGGATGAGGCCCGCGAGGATCAGGCCAGGCACCGCCAGCCCGGCGGAGCTGCCGGTCGCCGGCACGAACTCCTGGTGAGTACCCCGCCGAGAGTCCTTCTGGTGTCCACCGGCTCGGAGCTGGTTCCGGCCCCCGCGCCGTTGCGGCATGGTCAGATCTACGACGCCAATTGCCTCATTACCCTCCCGGAGCAGTTCACGGACGCCGGCCGAGGCGACGAGGTGGACATCCTGCTGCTGCACCGCGAAGAGTAATCCCAGGCGAAGATAGGGTCAGCCGGTGGAGTTCAGCAGGGAACTGCGCGAGGACGTGCTATCGGGTGCCATCACCGTGTCGTTCCGGCTTTGGCACCGGGCGAAGGTGAAGCCCGGCGGGCGCTACCGAGTCGGTGACGGCATGATCGAGGTCGAATCGGTCGAGTTGGTCCCCTTCTCATCGATCGACGACGCCGACGTCAGCCAGGCCGTGAACCGCTTCGCAGGTGTCACCTAACCGGCGGCGGCGTGCCGTCGGTACTCGCGGCTAGTGCGGTGTCCCAGGTGCAGACCGCGCAGCCATTGCGGAACACCGAGCGGGCGAACTCCAGGGCCGCGACCGCGGGATCTGGTTCCGCGCGGGCGTCGTCCCAGTTCAGGATGTACTCGCCAAGCGCGGGCTCCCAGTGAGCCGCGGCTGGAGACACCCTCATGCGCGCGAACCCGTCCGGTGCCGGATGCGCGTAGGCGTAGAACGCCGCCTTGCCGTAGCGTGCGTCGCCAGGCCACCAGCCGACCGCGATCTCCTGCGCGTCCATCGCGTTGCGCATGATGAAGTCATCCGACGGCGGCTCGGCCGGCACACCGGAGAACAGGCTCACCGCCAGGTCGAAGGAGCCCCACCATGCGTTCACCGGCGTGCTGCGGCCCCGGTAGGGGGCCCGGAACGCCGCCAGGACAAGCGCGGCGCGGGTGGCGGCGGCGAAATACCTGGCTACCTGGTCGCGGTCATACCGCGCGTGCTGGTCGTCGGCGTCAAGCGGCACGTCCCACGGCACCTCCTGGGGCGCCGGGTCGATCTCCACTGGGCCAGCCACCCGGCGCACCGCCGCGAGTAGTTCGCGGGTCACCGTACCGACCGGCCGGTCCGGTGCCAGCGGGACACGCGCGGACCGTCCGGAGCTGTGCTCGGCCACCGCCTCGTGCGTCCGCAGGTCAAGCACGACGACGAGGGATCCGTCACCGTCCGGAGCGGGCAGCGGAGCCGTCTCCCAGCCCCGGGCGGTCAGGCGGAGCGCCGCATGCTGCAACTGAGGCTCAGGCGGGGCGAGCTTCGCCGCGAGCTTGCCGAGGACCTGGGTATGGGCGTGCAGCGTGTCACGTGTCTCGTGCCACGGTTCGTAGGGCAGCGCAGGCCATGACGGGGACATAGACCGCAGGCTAGCCAGTCGCCGCCCGATACTCAACAACCAGGTACGGCAACGGCCTACTCCGAGTCGTAGCGGAAGCCGCCGATGAAGCGGCGGAACAGCCCGCCCTCCCGCATCAGCGGCGGGGCGGGCGGCGGCGCCTCGGGCAGTTCCCGGCCGACGGGCTCGTCATAGTCGGCCCGTGCGATGGCGTCGATGATCTGCGCCTCGTCGAAGGCCGCGGAGCCGGGAATCTCCGGGATGAAGCCCACGAGATCCCCGTCGAGCAGCACTTCGGCTTCCAGGGATGAGGTGCCCTCGTTACCCCAGATGGCCTCGCGGCCACCCCTGAGCACGACACGTACTCCGTAGATGTCGATGCCTGCGGTTTCTAGGTGCGCGTCGATGCCGCGATCCCTGAGAGAGTCAGCGACGCGCCGGGCCCGATTCTCGTCCATTCGGACAACCTACCTGCCCGCAGCCGGACCCGGTACTGGGTTGGAAGAGCCGGGAAATCTGAGTACCGGCACTCAGTACCGCACGTATCAAACCCGCCGAGGATGAGTATCCGCGCCGATGTCCGCCGGTCCGTCCGGTGGCTGAATGGGTCTCATGACTGAGGCATACATCACCGGCGTCGGCGCGTATCTGCCCGGCGTGCTCATCAGAGTTGCGGCGTGGAGACCCCGGCCTTCAGGCCGGGGAGGAAACGCCGCTCCCCCCTTCCGTGTGTCACGCTTATCCGAAGAGGTGCGTCCGGATAAGCTTGGTTGCTGTGAGGACGGCGTACAAGTGCCGGGCGTACCCGGACGAGGGCCAGCAGCAGATGCAGGCCCGCACGTTCGGGTGCGTCCGCGTCGTGTGGAACCGGACCCTGGCATGGCGACATCAGCGGTATCACGCCGAGCACGCCAAGACGGGCTTCACCCAGGCCAACGCCTACCTGACCGCCATGAAAGCCACCGCGGAACTGTCGTGGCTGAACGAGGTGTCGTCGGTGCCGCTCCAGCAGGCGATCCGGCACCAGCAGGTCGCGTACACGAACTTCTTCGCCGGCCGCGCGAAGTACCCGCGCTACAAGTCCCGTGGCGAAGGTCGCCCGCGCCCACCGCAAAGTCCGGGCGGCCCGTGCCGACTTCCTCCACAAAGCCAGCACCCGGCTCATCCGTGACCACGACGTGATCGTGGTCGAAGACCTGAACGTCGCCGGCATGGTCCGCAACCACTCCCTCGCCAGGGCCATCTCCGACTGCGGGTGGGGCGAGTTCCGGCAGATGATCGAGTACAAGTGCGAGCGGTACGGGCGGCACCTGATCGTGATCGACCGCTGGTACCCCAGTTCGAAGACGTGCTCGGCGTGCGGGCACCTGCTCGCCGAGATGTCCCTCAGGACCCGGACGTGGCAGTGCCCGTCCTGCGGCACCCGGCACGACCGGGACGTCAACGCCGCTAAGAACATCCTTGCGGCAGGTCTTGCCGTAGCCAGGGGCAACCCTGGTGATGCCTGCGGAGCTGACGTCAGACATTCCGGGATCCCCCGGGTGCAGTCGGCCGTGAAACAGGAACCCCAGGGCGCGAGCCCCGGAATCCCCGTCCTTCAGGGCGGGGAGTAGTCAATGCCTGAAGTAGTGACCTTCTTCGATGTCCGCGATCAGCTCGGGGTGCGTCGGCCGCCAGCCGAGGTGTTCCCTGGTCAGGGCGCTCGACGTCGGGCTGTCGATCGAGACGAGCGGGGCAAGGAAGCTGAAGTGCCGGCCTGTCTCCTCGGCCGATCGGCCGACGGCCGGGAGCTCAAGCCGGCGGCCGATGGCCTCGGCGATGTCCCGGAACGGTACCCCCTCCTCGGCGACCGCGTGCAGTCGCGCGCCCGCCGGGGCGGATTCCACGGCCAGCAGGAACAGGGTCGCCGCGTCAAGCCGGTGCACGGCGGGCCAGCGGTTCGATCCGTCGCCGACATAGGCCGACACGCCTTTCTCACGGGCGATGCCGATCAAAATCGAGATGAATCCCCGGGCGTCCCCGCGGCCGTGCACGGTCGGCGCTAGCCGTACCGAGGATGAGCGCACGCCGCGCTCGCTCATCGCGAGGACGGACTGCTCAACCGGGAGCCGCGGTGCCGTGAGCGGACTTGGCTCGTCGGGGGTCTCTTCGGTGAGCAGGCGTCCCTGGGTGCGGCCGATAACACCCGAGGTGACCACAAAGGGCCTGCCGGTTCCCGCCAGTTCCAGGCCGATCGCCTCGACCGCGTTCAGCTCGGCCTTCGCGCGGGCGGCCGGATCGGTGGTTTCCGAGATGTGCTTGTTCGCGGCGTAGATCACGCCGTCCGCTTTCGCGGCGCCGGCCCGCAGGCTGCTGAGGTCTTCGATGTCACCACGGTGCACGCCGGCGCCGGTTCTCGCCAGGGCAGCGGCGGAGGCGTCGGAGCGGGCGAGGCCCACAACCTCGTGTCCGGCGCCGAGCAGCTCGCGGACGACGGCCGAACCGACGTACCCAGTTGCCCCTGCCACGAATATGCGCATGGTGAAAAATCCCCTGACCGTCTTGAGCTCGCCCGGTGCCAGCAGGCCGCGGGCTCATGCCTCAAGGCTAGGGACCGCAGGCACGGCGTGTAAAAGACCTGTTACGTACCACGTGATACGGAACGGGTATCACCACTAGAATGCAGGAGTGCCCAGCGTTCCCCCGTCCCCGGTGGATTTTGATCTTCGCCTGGTGCGGTACTTCACGGTCGTGGCCGAGCACGGTAACTTCCACCGCGCGGCGGCAGAACTGCTCATCGCGCAACCGTCGCTGAGCCGGCAGATCCAGCGTCTCGAGCAGCGACTTGGCGCCCGTCTGCTCGATCGCACGAAACACGGCAGCCGACTGACCGAGGCGGGACGGGCCTTCCTGCCGGAGGCGGAAGCGCTCCTGCGCTCCGCCGAGCTGGCCGCGGCGAAGGCGCGCGCCGCCGCCGTGCCTGCCGCCATCACGATCGGGTACGCGGGCGGCCTCATCGTTACCCCCGCAGTGCGCGAGCTGCGCAGCCGTCATCCCGACGTCCAGGTGCACACCTTGCACCTGGACTGGAGCGACGTGCATCCGGCCCTGCTTGACCACCGCGTCGACGCGGTAATCGCCCGGGAGCCGTTCCCGGCCGGCCGGCTGCGCGTGACGATCCTGTACTCCGAGCCCCGGGTGCTCCTGGTGCCCAGGGCACACCGCCTGGCGGGCAAGGAGTCGGTCACCCTCGACGACTTCGCCGACGACCCCCTCGTCCGCTACGCCGATGCCGCCTATGACGCCTTCTGGCGCATCGATCCGCGCCCGGACGGACGCCCGGCACCAGACGGCCCGCTCGTCGAGGCGCATGCGGACAAGCTCGAAGCCATCGCCGACGGCCGGGCCCTCGCCCTCGCACCCGCCGGCGGCGGGAACATCACTCTCAGGCATGATCTGGCGGCCATCCCCGTTGAAGGGATCGAGCCGTGCAAAGTAGTGATCGTGACCCGCGCCGGCGAGCGCGGCCGCCTGGTCACGGCCTTCCGCGAATCAGCCCGCTCCTCGTCTCACCGGTCGCGATTCTGACAGCAGGGTCTTGGGCCGTAGCGGCTGATCATGCCGCTCTGTGCAAGCTGGCCATGTGGTGAGCAACTTGACCCGCCTCGCGTGCCTCCGCCGCCGGATCGGTTGAGACGGCAGAGGCTGATGGGGCCGAGTCGGTTCAGCCGGCGTCGTTGACGCGCCGGACGGTGAGGCCGTTGCCGAAGTCCTTCACGAGCACGGAGTGGGAGTAGGCCTCCTGGAGGGCGGGCATCCCGGCCAGCGTGGTGGGGGACTGGGGCTGGAGAATGATGTACTGGATGCTCTTGTAGCTCGGCGCGGTCTGCGCGCTGATCTTCCAGATCCACAGCGGGTTCAGGCCGTGCGTCTTGAGGTCGACCCAGAGGTAGTCGTCGACGACCACCGTGTCGTTCTTGGGCACGTTGTGCTCGGCCCAGGTGGCCGCCGCCAGGTACGGGGTGTCGCCGTTGGCCGTGGAGTTGGTGTCGAGCGAACTCCACCATTTGGGAGCGACGACCACCACGGCGACGAGCGCCGCGACCGCCACGATCGCCCGGCCGAGATAGGGGGCGCCACGCCAGGTGCCCTGCGATGCCCGCGCCCCGAGCCCGGACACGTCAATCTTGGCCCACAGCGTGTCCGCGGCACCGGCCAGCAGCACCGCCGCGAACGGAATCACGGCGGTGACGTAGAAGAACGGCAGGTAACCGCCGTGAATCAGGATGACGATCTGCAGCAGCAGGCCGACGGAGAACGGCCGCAGGCGCCTGGAGAGCAGCATGAACAGCGCCGCGAAGAAGCCGCCGAGCAGCAGCCATGGGTCGGTGGTGACCCAGGTGTGGACCAGGCTGTAGGTATAGCTGCTCGAGTTGAGCAGGCTGCCGCTGCCCGGGCGGTTGAGGAACTGGAACTTCAGCGCCGACCACAGCATCGAGAGTTGGCCGCGCTGCAGCGCGTAGATCGGGTAGAGGAGCATGATAAGAACGAGCGTCCCGGCGAACACCGCGAGCGATTGGGGCCGGGTGACGGTGGCCTCGCTTCTGGCAGCGGCGCGGAGGCTCGTCGAGTGCGGGCGCGGGTTCGGCTGCCGCGTGGGCCTGCTTGACAGCCGGGTGCGCAGCCGCCGCAGATCGCCGGTGTGCCTGCTTGCGAAGGCGGACCAATCGGGCATCCATACCGGCGCCTCTGTTCCGTCTTCTGATACCCGGCTGGCGGGGACTGCGGTGCGAGGATCCGCAGGTCGAGGATGCTCGTGGCGGGGAGGCGCCTCGTTCTCCTCCTGCGGCGTGGTATTCCAGGACGTCTCGAGCGAGGTGTCCCACGCCGCCTCTGAGCCTCCGGCTACCGCAGCGTTATCGGCGGCGTCCACCGGGTCGGCGAATCCCGCAGTGCCGTCCAATCCCACAGTGTCGGCCGGCCTGGCATCGGGGGCGGCGGCGGCTGTGTCGGGCTCAACATCACGCTGCCAGAGCACCCAGAGGATCACCGGCACCAAGATGAGCGCGGTCTCCTTGGACAGCACCGCGATCGCGGTGCAGGCCCCGGCCCGGCACGCCGGCCCCCAGCCGCGTCGCGTTGACGTCGCGGCCACAAGCGCGGCGAGTACCCACATCGTCTCGATGTTGTCCAGCGAGACCAGCCGGTGGTAATACTGCGCGATCGGGCTGAGCCCGAAGAGCAGGACGGCGACCGCGCTTGTCGCCTGCCGCATGCCGAGCCTGCGGCACAGCACATAGACAAGGACGCAGCAGATCAGCGTCACGACCACCATGAACTGCCGGCCGACGAAGACCGCGTCCGCTACCCGGTTGAACCCGTCGGTGATCCAGGCGAACGCCGCGATCTGGATCCACCCGGCCGGCGGGTGGTCGTACCAGTAGGGGTAGTGCGTAAGCGTGTGCTCGTAGATGATTGCCCACGCCTGGGCCACGTACGTGCCCTCGTCGTCATCGACCCGGCCCGGCCAGCCCTCCAGGTTCCACGCGGTCGCCAGGCCGACGACCACCAAGAGCCCAGCGACCACGGCCGCGCCGATCCGGCGCTCACTGAATCGTGGTGCCTTGGGGGTTTCCGTCGTAGTTTTTTGGGTTCCGCTATCAACCGAGTACATCTGGGCGATTAATTCCCTTACTCCGTCGGAAGCCCCTTTGGATAGAGCTTGCCCATGAATCTACAGGAAAGTAAGGAAGGCCGCAGGGACCTGCACGATCATGAATAAATGGCGGCGGAACGACGCTCCGGAGCTATGCGTGCCCGTGGTCCTTGACGCGGCGGCGGGCCACCTTGCGAATGACGGGCAGGGCGGCGAAATAGCTGCCGGCCAGGGAACTGCCGCCGACCGCCAGGTCGACCGAGATCCGGCCCTGCTTGGCCCAGTAAACGTCCTTCAGGTCGAGCAGCAGGGCGAACTCGTCCATGATGAGGGCCAGGCCGACGCCGTAGGCCACCGCGGTGACCGGGTGGCGGCGCAGTCGCTCGTCGCCCCTGACGGCGATCGCGCCGACGCCGGCCAGCATGCCGATGCCCCACATGTAATGGTGCAGGTGCTCGCCGCCGATGCTGAGGTTCTTGAAGGGCCCCTTACCATCCTTGATCGCGTGGGTGGTGCCCCGCACCCCGGCGAAGGTCCCGGTAAAGGAGAGCCAGCTGATCAGCGCCGACTGCTGCCCGGGGTCCAGTTCGCTGCCGAACGCGTCGCGGATATCTTCGGCTACTGACTGTGTCTGCATCCTGGCACAATAGCGGGTCGTGATCCCGAGAGGCAGCTGCCCTCGCTACCGGCGGACGAGCCCCCAGATGAGGCGCCAGCCGAGGAGGAAGAGGCCGAGGAATGCCAGCGCGACGACGATAAACGCGATCGCGGTGCCCTGGCCGGAGATCACCCGCAAGATCATCCCCACCGCCACGGTGCATAGCCAGACCATCAGGCCCGCGGGACGGATGGCGGACGGGCGGCGCCAGGCCCGTGCCCCGCTCATCCTCACTGCGCTCGCCCACAACCAGGCCCAGCCGACCGCGAGCCCGCACAGGAACGGCCACGAGGTCGAGGCGATGCCCGCGAGGGTCTCGCCCTTGGTGTGGCTGGCCCGGCCGATGATGACGAAAACGAGCACGCAGCAGACATCGAGCACTACCGCCACTCGAGCCGAACGCATAAACGCGAGTTTATAGCGTCAGATCAGGGACTATAGCCGTTGAATTCTGTTGCCTCGGCTCATCGCGTTTTCAGGTAACAGGACGATGATGGGGAGATGGGTACCTGGGTGCTTCGCATGGCTGACGACGGCGTCGGTCCCCGGCTCGCGGTCAAGGACTGCATCGACGTGGCCGGCGCCGCGACGACGGCCGGGTGCCCGGTCGTAGCGGAGATGGCCGAGCCGGCCGATGCCGACGCGGCGGTGGTGGCGTCCGCTCGCGAGGCGGGCGCGCGGATCGTGGGCAAGACTGGGCTGACCGAGCTGTGCTGGTCGGCGAGCGGAGTGAATCACTGGTCGGGTACGCCGCTGAACCCGCTTGACCCCAAGCGGCTGCCCGGCGGGTCGTCCTCAGGGTCGGCGGTCGCGGTGGCGACCGGAGAGGCGGATGTGGCCTTCGGTACCGACACAGGCGGGTCGGTACGCATCCCTGCCGCCTGCTGCGGCGTGGTCGGACTCAAGACCACGTACGGCCGTGTCTCGGTGAAGGGCGTCTACCCGCTCGCCCCGTCGCTTGACACCGTCGGCCCGCTCGGCGCGGACGTGGCCGCCGTCGAGCTCGGGATGCGGCTGCTCGAGCCGGCCTTCACGGCGCAGGCCTGGTCGGCGCCGCTTGCCGCTGGCAGGCTCACGGTGACCGGATTCGGCGATGGCGTGGACCCGGTCATGGACGCCGCCGTGGACCGCGCGCTCGCGGCGGCTTGTGTCGCGACGACGCGCCTGCCCGCCTGGGATGTCAGCGCGGCGCAAGAGGCCATCGGGGTGATCATCGACGGCGAGGGCTTCCGCTCCAACGCCTACCTGATGCCGTACCTGAAGCAGCTCAGCCCGCACGTGCGGTGGAACATGGAACGCGGCGCACGGCTGTCGCGCAAGGATCGCGCGGCGGCGGAGCGGACCAAGACCGCGGTGCGCGACACCCTCGAATCGCTTCTCGCCGACTTCCCCGTGCTGGTGCTGCCGACGATCGCGGGGCAGCCGCCATTGCGCGGCGCACGCGGGTTCGCGCTGACCGCGCTGACACTTCCCGCAAACCTCGCCGGGCTGCCCGCGCTCTCGCTGCCGGTGCCCGCGGCCGGCGGTGTGATCGCGTCTATGCAGGTCATTGGCCGTTCCGAGGAGCAGGTGCTGGCCTTCGGCCGGATCGTCGAGGCAGCGATCCGCGGGTGACAAGCCCGGCGACTCGGTCGCGGACCCAGCGGTGGCGCTGCTACGCTTCCGGTCCACGCTGCTGACACTAAAGGCGGTTCGCTGACACTAGCTGACACTAGAGGCGGTTCACTGCATGTCCGATATCCTTGCCTTCCATCGGACATGCCCCGGGGGGTACGGGGGGTCGTCCCCCCGGGAGATAACTGCATGTCCGATATCCTTGCCTTCCATCGGACATGCCCCGGGGGGTACGGGGGGTCGTCCCCCCGGGAGATAACTGCCGCCCGACTTCCCGACTTCCTGACGGTGGGACTGAGGGTTTACAGCTATGCGGTTTGAGTACGCTCAAGATTCCGAGGCACGCTCGCTAGTTGCGCTGCGCGACTCCTACGGGCTGTTCATCGGTGGCTCGTTCGCGGGCGGATCGTCGGTCTTCAAGACGATCTCGCCGGCTACCGAGGAAGTTCTCGCCGAGGTGACGCACGGCACCACGGAGGACGTGGACCGGGCGGTCGCCGCCGCGCGACAGGCCTATGAACGAGTATGGTCGACCATGCCAGGGGAGGAGCGGGGCAGGTACCTGTTCCGTATCGCGCGGCTCCTCAAGGAGCGGGCAGCGGAACTCGCCATCCTCGAGACGCTTGACAGCGGCAAGCCGATCAGCCAGACACGCGATGTCGACCTGCCACTCGCGGCGGCGCACTTTTTCTACCACGCGGGCTGGGCCGACAAGCTTGGCTATGCCGGGTTCGGCGCGACGCCGCGGCCGCTCGGCGTGGTTGGCCAGGTCATCGGCTGGAGTTCCCCGCTGCTTATGCTCGCGTGGAAGATAGCGCCGGCCCTGGCCTGCGGGAACACCGTGGTGCTCAAGCCGGCCGAGACAACGCCGCTGACCGCGCTCGCGTTCGCCGATATCTGCCAGCAGGCCGATCTTCCGCCGGGCGTGGTCAACGTGGTGACGGGCGACGGGACCACGGGACAGCTTGTGGCGGGTCATCCGGGGCTCGACAAGGTGGCGTTCACCGGGTCGGCCGAGGTCGGCAAGGAGATCGCCAGGGCGTGCGCCCTGTCGGGCAAGCGCCTGACGCTCGAGCTCGGCGGGACGGCGGCCAACATCGTCTGCGCGGACGCCAACATCGAGGCGGCGGTCGAGGGGATCATCACCGGGGTCTTCGCCAGCCAGGGCCACGTGTGCGGAGCGGGGTCGCGGCTGCTCGTACAGGAACCGGTACTCGACGACCTGATAGCGGCGCTCAAGAGCCGCATGACGACGCTGCGGCTCGGCGACCCGCTTGACGGCGGCACCGACATCGGCGCGGTCAATTCCCGCGCGCAGCTCGACAAGATCGCTGAGCTGGCCGCCTCAGGCGAGGCGGAGGGCGCCACCCGGTGGTCGGCACCGTGCGCGCTGCCCGACCGTGGGTTCTGGTTCCCGCCCACGGTGTTCACCGATGTGGCCGACGCACACCGCATCGGCGCGGAGGAACTCGCGGGCCCGGTGCTCACCGTGGCCGCCTTCGCCACCCCCGAGCAGGCCGTGGAGCGGGCGAACAGCACGCGGTACGGGCTCTCCGCCGGAATCTGGACACAGCAGGGACCGCTGCTCGGGTGGCTGGCGTCCAGGCTGAGGGCCGGGGTGGTCTGGGCGAACACGTTCAACAGGTTCGACCCCGCGGCGCCGTTCGGCGGCTATCGGGAGTCGGGCTTCGGCCGAGAGGGTGGCAGGCACGGCCTCGAGGCCTATCTGGACGGCCCCGCCGACGACGCCTCAGGCACGGGAACAGCCGATGTCTGAAATCCCACGGGAAAAAAAAGAACATCGGGCCCGACATGTCTGACATGTCAGACATGTCGATAAGCGCGGAGGCGGGCAGGATCGCCGTCCGCCTGACCTATCGGCTTTACATCGGCGGTGCCTTCGCCCGCTCGGAGAGCGGCCGTACGTTCGAGGTGCGCGGCGCGGACGGCGGGTTCATCGCCAGCGCCGCGCTCGCCTCTGGCAAGGACGCACGCGCCGCCGTCGTGGCCGCGCGTGCGTCCTTTCCCGGGTGGTCAGGCGCGACCGCCTACCACCGGGGCCAGGTGCTCTACCGGGTCGCCGAGGTGCTTGAGGGGCGGCGCGCGCAGTTCGCCGACGCGGTCAGGCGCGCCACGGGCGTCTCATTCGGCGCGGCATCCGCCGAGGTGGACGCGGCCACCGGTCGCTGGATCTGGTACACCGGCTGGGCCGACAAGATCACCCAGGTGCGCGGCGGCGCCAACCCGGTGGCCGGGCCGTTCGTCAACGTCTCGCTGCCCGAGCCGGCCGGCGTGGTCGCCGTGCTCGCCCCGCAAGACAGCGCCATGCTCGGACTTGTCAGCGTGATCGCGCCAGCGATCGTCAGCGGCAACACCGCGGTGGTGGTCGCGAGCGAGCGCGCTCCGCTGCTCGCTGTCGCCCTCGCCGACGTGCTCGCCGCCGCCGAAGTGCCGCCGGGCGTGGTGAACGTGCTCACCGGTGAGGTCGCGGAGGTGGCGCCCTGGCTGGCCGCGCACCAGGACGTGAACGCCATCGATCTGGCGGGCGCCCCCGGCGCCCTCGCCGACGACCTAGCCGTGACGGCTGCGGGAAACCTCAAGCGCGTGGTCCGCCTGCACGTCACCGACTGGACCGCCGAACCAGGCCCGGAACGCATGTTCGCCACCCTGGAAACCAAAACAGTCTGGCACCCCCTAGCCACCTGAGGAACGACCGAGTGTGATGGTTGTCCTAGTCATCCTGGTTTCAGCTAAGCATGACGCAGACTAGCGTTTGGGTATAAGACCTAAGGACCCCAACGGGGCGGTGCCGCGGTCGGCGATCCCGGCCGCTCATCGATGTGCGCGTCCCGTGACAGAGCGTGAAAGGGACGGCGAATGCCCGGAGCATCGTCAGTTAATGGGAAAGCGGCACTGCGTTACGCCGACGGCGCGGAGCTCGACCTTCCCGTTAAGTATGCCACCGAAGGATCAGCGGGGATCGAGGTGACGAAGCTGCTTGCGACGACCGGAATGGTCACGCTCGACCCCGGCTTCGTCAACACGGCCGCCTGTTCCTCGGAGATCACCTATATCGACGGTGACGCCGGAATCCTGCGCTACCGCGGCTACCCGATCGAGCAGCTGGCCGAGAAATCGACCTTCCTTGAGGTCAGCTACCTGCTGATCTACGGCTACCTGCCCACCACGGAGCAGCTCGCCGACTTCACCGAGCGGGTCACCCATCACACCCTGCTCGACGAGGACTTCAAGACGTTCTTCAGCGCCTTCCCGCGCAACGCGCACCCGATGGCGGTGCTGTCGTCGGCCGTGTCCGCACTGTCGAGCTTCTACCCGAAGAACCTCGACCCGCACAAAGACGCGGACGTCGAGATCTCCATCATCCGGTTGCTGGCGAAGCTGCCGACGCTTGCCGCCTATTTCTACAAGCGGTCGATCGGCCAGCCGTACCTGTACCCGGACAACTCGCTGACCCACGTCGAGAACTTCCTGCGGCTCACCTTCGGCCTGCCGGTCGAGGAGTACAAGGTCGACCCGGCGGTCGCCAAGGCCCTTGACATGCTGTTCATCCTGCATGCCGACCACGAGCAGAACTGCTCCACCTCGACGGTCCGCGTGGTGGGCTCGAGCGAGGCCAACGTGTTCGCCAGCATCTCGGCCGCCGTCCACGCGCTGTCGGGACCGCTGCACGGCGGCGCCAACGCGGCGGTGCTCGACATGCTCGAGGACATCCGCGACCACGGCGGCGACGTGAACAGCTACGTCACCCGGGTGAAGAACAAGGAGCCCGGCGTCAAGCTGATGGGCTTCGGCCACCGGGTCTACAAGAACTACGACCCCCGTGCGCGGATCGTCAAGACCGCCGCCGACGAGCTGCTCACCAAGCTCGCCCCCAATGACCGCCTGCTTGAGCTGGCCATGCAGCTCGAGGAAGTGGCGCTGTCCGACGACTACTTCATCAGCCGCAAGCTGTACCCGAACGTGGACTTCTACACGGGCCTCATCTACCGCGCGATGGGCTTCCCGACCGACATGTTCACCGTGCTGTTCGCGATCGGTCGGCTGCCCGGCTGGCTCGCGCACTACAAGGAGATGCTGCACGACCCGGCGACGAAGATCGCTCGCCCGCGCCAGGTCTACACAGGACCGGCCGAGCGCGAGTTCGTGGACGTCGAGAAGCGGTAGGCAGCAGTTAGGCGCCGTCACAGGCGGCCCGGTCCGTTCCGAAGAAGGCTGTTAGAGCTCTTCACCACGGCCGCGGGCCGCCTGGACGCCGTCAGCCAGGTCCCCGGACCAGGATCTTCAAATCCATTCGTCGGAACGGTCCGTTGCTCCGCCAAGCCGCCCCACAGACCACCGCGCCCGGCGGCACATCCACGTGGGGGTCTCCGGCGAGGGGTAACGTGAGCGGGTGAGCGAGGAGCCGACAGTGGCGGCGGAGGTGTCGGAGCCCCCCATGGAGCCGGCGGTTCCTGCGGCAGAAGCAGTGCAGTCCGAAGCAGTGCAGTCCGAAGCAGTGCAGTCCGACCAGTACGACCCGTGGAAAAACGCGAATCTGCCCTGGGAGGGCAAGCCGCGCCGGGTCGACATCGCGTGCTGGGCCGGGATCACGCTCAGCGGCATCTTCTATCTGTGCCTGCTGCCGTTCCGTGCGAGCCTCGTCGGCACGCACCCGCTCGTGCTCGTGGTGCTCAACGGGTCGACCGAGGGGATCGTGTCGGCCGCCGCGTCCGCGCGGGTAGGGCATGGCTCGCTCGCCATCGTGCTGCTCGCCTCGATTCCCGGCCTGATGAAGTTCGACCTGCTCTACTGGTGGGCCGGGCGGCTGTGGGGCGAGCGGATCATCGAGATGTTCTCCGGGCGGGGCAAGCGGAGCAAGAAGTTCGTGGCCAGGGTGCACCGCCTGGGGCGCTGGGCCACCTGGCCCGCGGTGGTGCTGTCGCCGTTCCTGCCGATACCGAACGCGCTCGTCTACGCGGTGGCGGGCTGGACCGGGATGAGCTGGGTGACGTTCCTCGTCCTCGACATCATCGGCTCGCTCGCGTGGGCAGGGATGCTGGCGGGGCTTGGGTACGCGCTTGGCCAGAGCGCGGTGTCCGTGGCTCAGGAGATCTCAAAGTACGGCCTGTGGGTATCGATCGCGATCGTGGTTCTTGTGGTCGCGAGCCAGATGAGGAAAATCAGGCGCACGCGTTAGCTGCACGAATCAAATGAACGTGCATTTGGCCTTGCAGCTGCATAGGCGAATGCGGCAAGATGAGTCCTGCGTCAATCACCCGGATGACGCGGACGCTCCTCCCCGGGATCGTGATGAGCTTGAACCAGCTGGCACAGCTTCCCACCCGTACACGGGTGCATCCTGCCGCCCGCCATTCGTTCGACCAGTCAGCACGGCTTGACCCACCGGCGAGACGCCCGCGGATGATGCGGATGCCCGCCGACTGGTGGGACTCGCCCTCGGCGGTCGGCTGCCCGCTGTCCAAGGGCCCGCAGTCAGCACGCGCGGCGCGTCGCCTGACAAGGAACACGCTGCGCGACTGGGGCCTGCCCGACCTGGTCGAGGACGCCGAGGCCATCGTCGGTGAGTTCGTCGCGAACGCGGTCACGCATGCCGCCTCCGTCGTCGTTCCCGTCCCGCGCAGGCAGCCGCCAGAGGCCCTTGGGCTGCGCCTGCTGCGCCGCAACGGCGAGGTGATCTGCGCCGTGCTCGACTCGAGCGATGAGGTGCCCGTGCTCAAGGCGCCCGCCTCGGTCGAGGAGGCGGGCAGGGGCCTGCAGATGGTGGACGCGCTGAGCGACGTCTGGGGCTGGTCCCCGGTGGCTGGCCGCGGCAAGGCGGTCTGGGCGGTGCTGTTCTGCGCGTAATCGGGCCGGTGCTACCCTCGCATGACGCAGGAGCGAGACGGGAGGCGTGGCGCGATGCCCTGGACGTGGCGGTACGAGAAGACGGACGGTGCGACGGTGAGCAGCACGGGGGTCCAGGAGGCGATCTTCGCCAGCCAGGGGGACGCCGAGAGTTGGCTTGGCGAGAACTGGCGCGACCTGCTTGACAACGGAGTCGACCAGGTAATCCTCTTCGACGACGCCCGCAAGGAGTATGGCCCCATGTCGCTCCACCCCGAGAGCTGACGTCAAGCCCGGCGGCTGCCGTTGTTTCCTGTCCGGGTTTCCTGTCCGGAATGTCGGGCGCAAAAGGCGCGCCCCGACATTCCGGAAATTTCATGATTACGGGCGTTTGGCGGGGCTCGCGATGCGGGCCGGGTCACGCGTGACCAGGTCGCCAAGCGTCTCGTCGATCTTCCGCAGCAGATCGGCGTCGAGCCTCTTGCCCACCGCGCCCACGTTGTCGCGGACCTGCTCGGGCCGGGAGGCCCCGATGATCGCCGCGGAGACGTTCGGGTTCTGCAGCACCCAGGCAACCGCGAGCTGGGCCTGGGTCAGGCCCGCCTCGGCGGCGAGCGGTGCGAGACCGGCCACGGCCGTGAGCACCGGCTCGTTCAGCCAGCGGCTGACGAAACCGGCGCCGGAGGGATCGGTAGCCCGCGACCCGGCGGGCGGCTGTGCGTCTGGCTTGTACTTCCCGGTGAGCACGCCCTGCGCGATGGGGGAGAACACGACCTGTCCGATGCCCTCCTTCGCGCAGAGCGGCACCACCTCGGGCTCGATGACCCGCCAGAGCATGTTGTACTGCGGCTGGCTTGACACGATCCGGTCAAGGCCAAGTTCGCTGGCGATCGCCAGCGCGGCGGCGATCTCGTTGGC
>Ga0302314_10008956_pt1 | contig 17746 bp, 15 predicted proteins | sample III_Palsa_N2_3_FD_200533 | JGI IMG/M metagenome (GOLD analysis project Ga0302314, IMG submission 200533) | Peat permafrost microbial communities from Stordalen Mire near Abisko, Sweden - III_Palsa_N2_3 | ecosystem: Environmental > Terrestrial > Soil > Palsa > Peat permafrost | place: Sweden...
GTCGTGCTGCGCGAGGACCTGCCGTGCAGCCCGTGCGGCAAGCGCATCTGTCCGCTTGGCCACTTCAAGTGCATGAACGACCTGACGCCGGAGCGGGTGTTCGCCGCCTTGACGCCACTTCTGGCGGCGGGCGCCTGAGCCGGCCCGGCGATGCTTGCCGCCGGCGCCGCCGCGCGCTCTAAACGCGGCATGGTCGCGACCCCCACCCCCGCCATGCTGCTGCGCGCCGACGTCCGACTGTTCGGCGACATCCTAGGCCGGGTGTTGAAGACCGAGGAAGGCGAGGCGGTGTTCGAGGCGATCGAGCGCATCCGCCAAGCCTCGGTCGCCTATCACCGCGAGGGCGCGCCGGAGCGGGAGCTGAAGCTCGACGAACTGCTGCGGGCGCTGTCGCTGCCGGATGCGCTGCGGTTCGCCCACAGCTTCGTCTGCTTCTCGCAGCTGATCAACATCGCCGAGGACCAGGAGGCGCGGCGGCGGCTGCGGGCCGGGCTCGACGGCGACCGGTCGCTGGCTGGGGCGGTTGCTCGGCTCGCCGGGGACGGCGTCGAGGCCGCGGCGATCGCGGACGCGCTGCGCCGGGCGCTGGTCATGCCGGTGATCACCGCCCACCCCAGCGAGGTGCGGCGCAAGAGCGTGATCGACCGCGTCAGCCGCATCGCCGAGACGTTTGACGCTCATGACCGCGCAACGCCCGAGACCAGGCCGGCGCTGGAAGCCGAACTCGCCCGCGAGATACTGATCCTGTGGGCGACGCGGCAGCTGCGGCCCACCAGCCTCGGCGTCGCCGACGAGATCGAGAACGCCGTGTCGTTCTTCCGGCGCACCTTCATTCGCGAGCTGCCGAAGGTCTACGCCGACCTTGAAGCAGCGCTTGGGGAAGCGGCCCTCGGTGAGGCGGGTGACATCCCCAGCTTCCTGCGCATCGGCTCTTGGGTCGGCGGCGACCGCGACGGCAATCCGAACGTCACCGCGGGCACATTGAAGCAGGCGTTCCTCACCCAGTCGCGGCTGGCGGTGGCGCACTATCTGGAAGAGGTCCATGCGCTCGGCGCCGACCTCTCGCTCTCGCTGGAGCACGTCCAGGTGACGCCGGCGCTGGCCGCGCTCGCCGACAGATCCGGGGACGATGCGCCGCAGCGCCGCGACGAGCCCTATCGCCGTGCGCTCTCCGGCGTCTACGCGCGCCTCGCCGCCGCGGCCCCAGCGCTGACCGGCGCGCCGCCGGTGCGGCCCTCGCCGATCGCCGGCGCACCCTACGCCTCGGCCGACGAACTGAAGGCCGATCTGCGCGTGATCCAGGACTCGCTGGTCACCCATCACGGCGAGACCTTCCGCCATGGCCGCCTGCGCGACCTGATCCGCGCGGTCGACTGCTTCGGCTTCCATCTGGCGACGCTGGATATGCGGCAGAACTCCGACGTCCACGAGCGGGTGGTGGGCGAGCTGCTGCAGACCGTCGGCGCCTGCGCCGACTACGCCGCGCTCGGCGAGGCAGAGCGGGTGAGCCTGCTGGAAGCCGAACTCACCACCCTGCGCCCGCTCGCCGCGCCGCTGGCGCGCTATTCAGACGAGACGCTGAGCGAGCTGGCCGTACTTCGCGCCGCGGCCGAGGCCAGCCTGCGCTACGGCCCCAAGGCGATCGACACCTATGTGATCTCCAAGACCACCGGCGTCTCCGACCTGCTGGAAGTCTATGTGCTGCTGAAGGAAGTCGGGCTCTATGCGCCGGGCGATCCGGCTCGCTCGCCGATCCTGGTCGCGCCGCTGTTCGAGACCATCGCCGACCTTCAGGCCGCGCCGGCGACCATGCGGGCGTTCCTGGCCTGCGAGCCGCTGCGAGCGCACCTCGCCGCCCGCCGGGCGCAGGAAATCATGATCGGCTACTCCGACAGCAACAAGGACGGCAGCTACCTCACCTCGATCTGGTCGCTGCACGAGGCGCAGCGCGAGCTGCGGAGCGTGGTCGAGGACGCGGGCCTCGGCCTGCAGTTCTTCCACGGCCGCGGCGGGGCGGTTGGGCGCGGCGGCGGTTCCAGTTTCGAGGCGATCCTGGCCCAGCCGGAAGGCACGGTCGCCGGCCGCATCCGCATCACCGAGCAGGGCGAGGTGGTCGCCAACAAGTACGCCGACCCCGCGATTGGCCGCGAGAACCTGGAGACCATGACCGCCTCGACGCTGCTGGCGACGCTCGGACGGCGCAACAACGACGAGCACGCCGTCGGCGCCGCCGTGATGGCCGAACTTTCGGCGGGGTCGATGCGCGCCTATCGGGCTCTGGTCTACGAGACGCCCGGCTTCGCCCAGTTCTTTCGCGAGGCGACGCCGATCGGCGAGATCTCCAGCCTCAACATCGGCAGCCGCCCGGCCTCGCGGACGCGCTCGCAGCGGATCGAGGACCTGCGCGCGATTCCCTGGGTGTTCTCCTGGTCGCAGGCCAGGGTGATGCTGCCCGGCTGGTTCGGCTTCGGCGCCGCGGCGGCCGGGCGAGACATGGCCGAGTTGGCCGATCTGGCCGAGGCGTGGCCATTCTTCGCCACCGCGCTCGACAACATGGAAATGGTGATGGCCAAGGCCGACATGCGGATCGCGCGCCGCTACGCCGGCCTGGTGCCCGACGCCTCACTGCGCCGCGCCGTGCTGGGCGTGATCGAGGCGGAGTTCGAGCGCACCAGCGAGGCGCTCACCGCGATCCGGCGACACAAGTCGCTTGCCGAGCGCAATCCGGACCTTGCCGCCCACATCCGCTATCGCCGGCCCTACCTCGAGGCGCTGAATCACCTGCAGATCGAGCTGATCGGCCGCCACCGCGAGGGCGAGGAGAACGCCGAGGTTCGCGAGGGCATCTTGCTGACCATGAACGGCATAGCCACGGGCCTACGCAACAGCGGTTGAAGCAGTGCCGGGCGTCAGAGCGCGCGAATGCTGAATACCGCCGACGACGACGGCGGCGTCATCCGGAGAGCGAAAGTCGATCTCGGCGTGTAGATAAATGACGGGCGCAACCGGCAATAGTGAGGTTCTACTGTATTTCGCCGAGCGCCGGGAATTCATGGCTCAACTTAGGTTCTTAACGACCCGCTAACGCGCCTGGGGCACACTGCGTTCATGGCCAAGATGCCGTTCACCTGGACCGAAGAACCCGAGCGCAAGCCGGGGCCGATGAAAATCATCATGCAGGTGCTGCTGGTGATCGTCGTGCTGACGTTCTGCGCCGTGATGATCTACAGCCACGGCTGATGCCGGTCAGGCTTCCGGAACGTTCGCTTCCAGCTCCGCCAGCCAGGCCGCAGCGTTGCCGTCCGACGGCGCGCGCCAGTCGCCGCGCGGCGAGAGGGAGCCGCCCGACGAGATCTTCGGTCCGTTCGGCATGGCCGAGCGCTTGAACTGGCTGAAGGCGAAGAAGCGGGTGAGGAACACCCGCAGCCATTTGCGGATTTCCGGCAAGTCATAGGCTCGCCGCGCGGCTTCCGGCGTGTTGCCGGGCCAATCGCCGGCGCCCGCGTCGGCCCAGGCGTGCTCGGCCAGATAGGCGATCTTCGACGGCGGAAAGCCGTAGCGGACCGTGTAGTAGAGGTTGAAGTCCTGCAGCGCGTAGGGGCCAACGATGGCCTCGGTCGACTGGATCGCCCCATCGGCGCCCGCCGGCACCAGCTCCGGCGAGATCTCGGTCGCCAGGATCGCGTGCAGCAGCCGCGCGGTCTCCTCGCTGACGTCGCCGCTGGCGGCCACGAAGCGGATCAGGTGCTGGATCAGCGTCTTCGGCACCGACGAATTGACGTTGTAGTGGCTCATCTGGTCACCGACGCCATAGGTGCACCAGCCCAGCGCCAGCTCAGAGAGATCGCCGGTTCCAACCACGATGCCCTGATGCTGGTTGGCGAGGCGGAACAGATAGTCGGTGCGCAGGCCCGCCTGCACGTTCTCGAACGTGACGTCATAGACGGGCTCGCCCTTGGCGAACGGGTGGCCGATGTCGCCCAGCATCTGGCGGGCGGCGGGGCGGATATCGATCTCGGCGGCGGTGGCGCCGATCGCCTCCATCAGCGCGACAGCGTTGGACTTGGTGCCCTCCGAGGTCGCGAAACCGGGGAGGGTGTAGGCCATGATCTGGCTGCGCGGCCGGCCGAGCCGATCGAGCGCCCGGGCGCAGACGATCAGCGCATGGGTGGAATCGAGCCCGCCCGAGACGCCGATCACCAGCGTTTTCGAGCCGGTCGCCTTCAGCCGCGTCGCCAGAGCTTCGACCTGGATGTTGTAGGCCTCGTAGCAGTCCTGCGCGAGCCGGGCGGGGTCGGACGGCACGTAGGGAAACCGCTCGACCTTGCGCTTCAGCCGCACCGGCTCGGCCGGGGCGTTGAGGGCGACCGGCACGGCGCGGAACGGCCGGTCGGCACGCAGTTCGGCCACGGCGTTGTCGTTGAAGCTGCCCACCCGCATCCGCTCGGCCCTGAGCCGGCCGACATCGATATCGGCGGTGATCATCACGTCGCTGACGAAGCGCTCCGCGGCGGCCAGCAGCTGGCCGTTCTCGAAGATCTCGGCCTGGCCGTCCCAGGCGAGGTCGGTGGTGGATTCGCCGAGGCCGGCGGCCGTGTAGACATAGGCGGCGATGGCCCGTGCCGACTGGCTCTCGCAAAGAAGCCGGCGCAGGTCGGCCTTGCCGATGGTGATGTTGCTGGCCGAGAGGTTGATCAGCACCTCGGCGCCGGCGAGGGCCGCGTGGCTGGAGGGCGGGATCGGCGTCCAGACGTCCTCGCAGATCTCGACATGGAACGTCGCGCGGATGTCGCCGGCGCTCTCGAACAGCAGATCGACGCCGAACGGCACACGGGCGCCCGCTATCTCGATGGTCTCGCCGCGCACGCCGGCGCCGGGCGCGAAATGCCGCTTCTCGTAGAACTCGCGGTAGTTCGGCAGATAGGATTTGGGGACAACGCCGAGCACCGCGCCGCGATGGATCACCACGGCGGTGTTGTAGAGCCGGGCCTTGTGGCGCAGCGGCGCGCCGACGATCAACACCGGGAACAGGTCCTTGGACGCCGCCGTCAACCTGGCGATCTCGGCCTCGACCGCGCCCAGCAGCGCTTCCTGATGCAACAGGTCGTCGATGGCGTAGGCCGAAAGGCTGAGCTCGGGGAACACCACCACGGCCGCCTTGGCCGCGTCCGCCTCCCGCGCCAGCTTCAGGATCGCCGCCGCATTGGCCGCCGGATCGCCGACGGTCGCGGTCGGCGTCGCCGCGGCGACGCGGACGAAGCCATGGGCGTAGAGGCTGCGGAAATCCTGGGTCACCGGTCACTCCCTTATGCTGAATTTGAGCATAAGTCGTAAACGGATATAGCCCCCGGGACGGCGGAACGCCAGTCCCGGGGTGATCGCGGCGTCAGAACGGGAAGCGTGGTACTGGCGGCGGTGGCGGCGGCGTCCAGGAACCGGTGGCGATCTTGCCGCCCTTGGCCGAGACGGCCATGGCGATGATCGCGTCGGTGATGTTGGGCTCATAACCCTCGGTGTGACCCTTCTGCATCCGGATCACATCGGCCACCACCCGCCCATCGGCGCAGCCGGGGAAGCGAAACACCTCGGCGCGGCCGGACTTAGGGTAGTGTCCCCAGCCGTCGGTGCCGGGGTCCTGGCGCGATGAGTCCCACACATAGCCGGGCTTGGGGTCGATCACGTCGGCGTCCTGGACCCGCGCGGCGCAGTGAAACTTGTCGGCCAGCGGCGAGGTCGCGGCCGGGATCGACTCGTTCTCTCCGTTGGAGAAGATGAAGGAGTAGTCGCAGGCCCCGCCGGGCGGACCGGCGGCGGCAGGCGGGAAGTGGAACGGCGGCGGCGGGGTGTAGGGCTGCCCGCTCTTGTAGACCGGCGGTCCGCCAGCGCCGAAGCCCTTGCCGGCCGGGGTGACGTCGCCGATCCGCCCGCCCGAGAGGCTGATCCGCACGTCGACCTTGTCCTTGAAATAGTCGGTGCAGATGATCCGGTTGGAGGTCATGCCGCCCTGGCTGTGGCCGGACAGGATGAAGTGGTCGACGTTCTGCTTGCCTACCGTGCCGACCACCAGATCGACGACATTGTGCAGGTAGTCGTCGTCGGCCTCGCTCCAGATTCGTGTCGGCGAACTGGGGGTGATGATAACCAGGTGGTATTTGTCCTTCACGTCCATGGCCGGGAAGTAGTTTCGCTGCCAGTTGGCGTAGGATCCTGCGCCGTGCAGGCTGAGCACGATGTTCACCTTGTCGCCCGGCTTGTAGTCCGAAGGGCAGTCGAGGAAGAACGGCCGGCGGGTCTTCAGTTCGACCGTGGGTCCGGCCTGAGTGACCACCGCGTCCTCGCAGTTCCGATCCGGGCAATGCCATAGCGGCGGCGCGGCGCAGTCGACGCCGAGCAAGGTGTGCGGCGATGTCTGAGCCATGGCCGCGCCGGCGGTCATCGCGCCAAAGATCGCCAGAGCCAGGGCTCTGAGCAGGCCGGTTCGTTTTCCCATCACGTTTCCCCATACCGACGTTTCTAAACGCCAGCTTATCGCAGATTTGGGCATTGACCATAGTCAGGCCACGCCCTTGCACGGCGCCGTGGTTTGGACGAAGGGGGAGGGCGGTCGAAGGAGATGGCGATGAGTTTGACGGGGCGGTGCTATTGCGGGGCGGTGAAGTACGAAGCCGACGGCCCGCCGGCATTCAAGGGCCAGTGCCATTGCCGCGAGTGCCAGTACATCTCCGGCGGCGCGGAGAACCTGTTCATGGTCATCCCGGCGGCGGGTTTTCGCTACGTCGAAGGGGCGCCGAGGGAATTCTCGCGCACCGATATCGAGAACGCCGCGACCCGCGAGTTCTGCGCCGTGTGCGGCACCCACATCACCACCCGCATTCCCCGCGATCCGAGCATCGTGATCCTGAAGGTCGGCACGCTGGACGATCCGTCCGTTTACGGAGGACCGCAGGCGGTGATCTGGACCAAGGACGCGCAGGCCTTTCACTTGATGCCCGAGGGCGTCCCGCAATTCCCCGGCTTTCCGGGTCAGTAGCGCACATGGGCTACGCCGAGAAGGTGCTGCAGCCGGGCGAGACCATCGCCTACCGGGCCCGCCTGCACTGGATCATCTATTTCGTCGGCATGGTGCTGATCCTGGCCGCCATCGCCTGCGCGGGCGCCGCCGTTGCACTGAAGGGCGACACCTTCCGGCTCGGCCTTATGGCGGCGTCGGTGATCGCGCTGTTCCTTGGCCTGTTCCAGATGATCCGCGCCTGGCTGGTGGCGGTGAACACCGAGATCATCGTGACCAGCCGCCGGATCATCTACAAGACCGGCTTCATCTCCCGCAACACGGTGGAGATGAACCTCGACAAGGTCGAGAGCGTGCTGGTGCAGCAGAGCCTGCTCGGCCGGGCGCTCGACTACGGCGCCGTGATCATCCGCGGCGTCGGCGCGGGCCTTGAGCCGGTCGACAACATCGCCGCCCCGTTGGAACTGCACCGGCATGTGAGCGCGCCGACTTGAGCGAGCAGGCGCGGCGCTATTGGGACCAGAACGCCGCCGCCCACACGTTCGCGCACCCACTGAACCTCGACTGGCTGCAGGCGCTGCCAAAAGAGGCACGCATCCTCGACTACGGCTGCGGCTACGGCCGCATTGTCCACGAGCTCACTGACGCTGGTTGGCGAAACACGGTCGGCGTCGACTTCTCAGCCGAGATGATCGAGCGCGGAAGGCGCGCATACCCGCACCTCACGCTTCGCCACATCGAAAAAACGCCCATCGCCGAGCCGGACGGCGCGTTCGACGCGGCGACCGTGTTCGCCGTACTTACTTGCATCCCGGACAGCGACAGCCAAGCCGCGCTGATCGCAGAATTGCGCCGCCTTTTGAGACCCGGCGGCCTGCTCTACGTGAGCGAATACCCGTTGCAGGACGACGAGCGGAACCGCGCCCGCTACCAGACCGGCGCCACGCGGCACGGCGTCTACGGCGTCTGGGATCGCGACGACGGCGGCGTCTTCCGCCACCACACCCGCGAGCACCTCCGTGCGCTGGTGTCTGCATTCGAACTCATCCACGAGCGGGAGGTGGCCACCGTCACGCTGAGCGGGACGCCGGCGACGGCCGTCCAACTGCTGGGGCGACGCAGCTGAGTCCGGCGGCTAAGCCGGCTCTTTCGCCCCCTCCAGCGCCGCCGCCACGGCATCCTCGACCTTTTCCAGCCAGATGAACTCCAGCTTGTCGCGGGCGTCCTTGGGGATGTCGTCGTGGTCGCGGCGGTTGCGGGCCGGAAGCATAACGCGTTTCAGCCCGGCGCTGGCGGCGGCGACCACCTTTTCCTTGATCCCGCCAACGGGCAGCACCAGGCCGCGCAAGCTGATCTCGCCGGTCATCGCGGTATCCGATCGGATCTTGCGGCCGGTCATCAGCGAAGTCAGCGCCATGTACATGGCGACCCCCGCCGATGGACCGTCCTTGGGCGTGGCGCCGGCCGGCACGTGGACGTGGATGTCGTTCTTCTCGAACAGCACCGGGTCGATGCCCAGCTCCGCGGCGTGGCCCTTGACCAGGCTGAGCGCGGCCTGGGCGCTTTCCTTCATCACGTCGCCAAGCTGGCCGGTCAGGATCAGCCGACCGCCGCCGGGCGTGCGCGCCGCCTCGATGAACAATATGTCGCCGCCCACCGGGGTCCAGGCGAGGCCGGTGGCCACGCCCGGGGTGGCGGTGCGCATCGCCACCTCGTTCTCGAACCGGGTCCCGCCCAGGATCTCGACCACCTGCTCGGGGCCGATCTCGACCTTGGTCGCTTTACCCTCGGCGATCTCCACCGCTGCGTGGCGCAGCACCCGGCCGATCTCGCGTTCGATCCAGCGCACGCCGGCTTCGCGGGTGTAGCCCTTGATGATGTCGGCGATGGCCTGGGGTGTCACGCTGGCCTGCTCCGGCTTCAGCCCGTTGGCCTCGAGCTGGCGGCGGACCAGATAGCGGGTGGCGATCTGCAGCTTCTCCTCGGCCGTGTAGCCGGCCAGGGAGATCACCTCCATCCGATCGCGCAGCGGGCCGGGGATGGTGTCCATCTGGTTGGCGGTGGCGATGAACACCACGCGGCTGAGGTCGAACGGCACGGCCAGATAGTTATCGCGGAACGAGTCGTTCTGCTCCGGGTCCAGCACCTCCAGCATGGCCGAGGCGGGGTCGCCCTGGATGCCCGAGCCCATCTTGTCGATTTCGTCCAGCATCATCACGCAGCCTCGCGAGCCGGCCTTGCGGATCGCCTGGATGATGTTGCCGGGCAGGGCGCCGATGTAGGTGCGCCGGTGGCCGCGGATCTCGGCCTCGTCGTGCACGCCGCCGAGGCTGGCGCGGACGAACGGGCGGCCGAGCGCCTTGGCGATCGACTGGCCGAGCGAGGTCTTGCCGACGCCGGGCGGGCCGACGAAGCACAGGATCGGCGACTTGCCCTCTGGCGCGAGCTTGCGCACCGCCAGGAACTCGATGATCCGCTCCTTGATCTTTTCCAGGCCATAGTGGTCGGCGTCGAGGATCTTGCGCGCCTCGGCGATGTCGATCGGCTGCGTCTCTGGCGCCTTCCACGGCAGCTCGGTCAGCCAGTCGATGTAGGTGCGGATCATGCCGTACTCGGCCGAGGCGTCGGACATGCGCTGGAGCCGGCGCAGCTCCTTCTTGGCCTGGGTCAGCACTTCCTCGGGCATGCCGGCGGCGTCGATCGCCTTGTCGAGGTCGGCGATCTCCTGGGCGTTGCCGCCGTCTTCGCCGAGCTGCTTCTGGATCGCGGCCATCTGCTCGCGCAGCAGGATCTCGCGCTGCCGCTCGTCGATCGAGACGCGGGTCTGGCGTCCGATCTCGGCCGAGAGCTTCAGCACCTCCAGCCGGTGAGCCAGCAGCCGCGAGACCTTGTCGAGCCGGGCGCTCAGGTCGACCGTTTCCAGAATCTCCTGCTTCTCTGGTGGCGTGATGTCCATGTAGGCGGCGGCGAGGTCGGCCAGGGCGGCGGGAGACTGCACGCCCTCGATCGCCAGCCGCAGCTCCTGCGGCGCCTGCGGCAGCAGCGAGAGCACCTCCAGCGACTGCTCGCGCAGCAGCAGGAACCGCGCCTCGATGTCCGAGCTGGTGGTTTGCGGTTCGGGTAGCAGGACGCCGCGGGCGACCAGATAGGGCTGGCCGGGCAGGAACTCGGTCACCCGCAGCCGCTGCACGCCCTGGCAGATGATGTGGTTCGAGCCATCCGGCGCGGTGACGTAGCGCAGGATGTTGGCGACGGTGCCGATGGCGTGCATGCCATCCGGCCCCGGCTCATCGATGCTCGCGTCCTTCTGCAGCAGCACCAGAATCTGGCGCTGTTCGCGGATCGCCGCCTGGGCGGCCTGGACCGACATCGGCCGGTTGATGGTGATCGGGAACACGATCTCGGGGAACAGCACGGTCTGGCGGACCGGCACGACGATCATGGCGTCGGCCGGCGCGCCGCCGGCGCGGGCTTCGATCTTTGGGGCCTGGACCTGGATCGGTTCGGCGGGAACGGTGTCGGCGGGGGGCGCCTGGACGGCGTCTTCGGGGGTCATGGCTATTGCGCCTTGGACAAACTGATGACGAGGCAACCGTGCGCCTCGGAACGGCGGACTTCTGAGTAGCGGCCCGGCGGCAGCGGCACGCGCCGCTCGAACCGGCCCTGCGGCAGCTCCAGCCGGTGGATGATGGCGGTGCGGAGCTCGGGCGGCTGGGCGCGGTGGCCGGCGATGACGAGCACGCCGTCCTCGATCGCGGCCTCGACCTTCGCGACTTCGACGCCGGGCAGGGCGGCCAGCACCAGCACCTCGTGCTCGGTCTCCAGCACGTCGACCGGCGGCTCCCAGGTTATGTGAGCGCGGCGAGGCGCCGGTTGGAACATCTGCTGGTGCAACCGTTCGGCCTTCGACAGCATCGACAGGGCCTCCGACCACATCCAGTCGTGCGGATCGTTCGCCATACGCTCCCTTCCTTTTCGTCCGGGACGACAGCCCGGTTTCTCGCATTGCCTTCGCATATGGTGACGGCTTTGGCGCGCGTCAGCCTGGCAAGGCGGCTTGCTTCTAGTTCGGCGCTCATCTAATTAGACGTCTATCGAACTACAAGAGCCGCTCCCTTCCGAGCTATCCGATGTCCGACGCCGATCTCGCCACCCTTCTCGCCTTCTTCAAGGCCATGGCCAATGAAAGTCGCCTGCGCATCGTCGGGTTGCTGGCCGAGCGCGAGCGCAGCGTCCAGGAACTGGCCGAGCTGCTGGGGCTGAAAGAGCCGACCGTCTCGCATCACCTGGCGTCGCTGAAGGCGCTAGGTCTGGTCAGCGCCCGGGCCGAGGGCGTCACCCACTGGCATGCGCTGAAGCTCGAGACCCTGACCGCCCTCAACCGTGGCCTGCTCGATCAGAGCGGCGCGGTGTCGATGTCGCGGGAGGTGCGCGACCATCACGGCGGCTGGGAAGCCAAGGTGCTGGCGACCTTCGTCGGCGCCGACGGCCAGCTCAGCGCCATCCCCGCCAGCCGCCGCAAGCGCCAGATCGTGCTCCGGTGGCTGGCCGAACAGTTCGACGAGCACCGCCGCTACCGCGAAGCCGAGGTCAACGACCTGATCCAGCGCCGCCACTGGGACTGCGCCACCCTTCGCCGCGAACTGATCGGCAACGGCATGATGGCGCGCGACGGCGGGGTCTATTGGCGCTGCCCGGAGGACGAATGGCGCACGAGCTGACCGTCCCTCCCTTTCATTGGGGAGGGAAAGCTCGCGAAGCGAGCAGAGTGGGGGAGTCCGGGGCGTGCTCCGGCGTCGCGCCGTTTCGCACAGCCCCACCCTGGCGGCTTCGCCGCCTGTCCCTCCCCATGAAGGGGAGGGAGGCTAGGGGGAGCGGTAACCGCGGTACCACTCGCAAAACGCCGCCACCCCGTCGACCAGCGGCGTAGCCGGCCGGTACCCGGTCAGCGCCTGCAACAGCTCCGCCCCAGCGAAGGTCAGCGGCACGTCGCCGGCCTGCATCGGCAGTTGCCGGCGTTCGGCGGTCTTGCCGAGCGAGGTCTCGATCGCCGCGATCAGGTCGGTCAGGCGCACCGGCTCGCCGCGGCCGATGTTGACCACCCGCCACGGCGCCACCGGGCTCAGCGAATCCATCGGCCCCACCGGCGCGCCCTTCACCGGCGCCAGCGGGATCAGGCGAACGATCGCCTCCACCAGGTCGTCGACGTAGGTGAAGTCGCGCCAGATCTCCTCGCTGTCGCCATAGACCTCGATCGGATGGCCGGCGTCGATCGCCTCGGCGAAGCGCCAGGGCGCCATGTCCGGGCGCCCCCAGGGTCCGTACACCGTGAAGAACCGGAAGGCGGTGGTCGGCAGGTCCCAGAGGTGGCTGTAGGCGTGGCTCATCAGCTCGCCGGACTTCTTGCTGGCGGCGTAGAGCGTGAGCGGGTGGTCGGCGCGGTCCAGCTCCTCGAACGGCCGCTTCTCGCTGGCCCCATAGATCGAACTGGTCGAAGCCAGCAGCAAATGGCCGATCGCGGCGCTGCGAGCCAGCTCCAGCACGTTGAACGCGCCGACCAGGTTGGCGTCAACATAGGCTCTGGGGTTTTCCAGGCTGTAGCGGACCCCGGCCTGGGCGGCGAGATGCACCACCGCCTCGGGGCTGGCCCGCTCGAACGCGGCGGTCATGCCGGGCATGTCCTCCAGCATCACCTGCTCGAAGTTGAACCGGTTGTGCAGCCTCAGCTGCGCCAGCCGCGCGTCCTTCAGCGCCGGGTCGTAATAGGCGGTAAGGCCGTCGACGCCGGTCACCTCTTGACCGTCGGCGAGCAGCCGCCGGCAGAGGTGAAAGCCGATAAAGCCCGCCGCGCCGGTCACCAAAATCCGCATCGCGCAAGCTCCTGCGCCGCGTCGCCGCGCCTGTCCAGCACTAGCGGGTCCGCTTAAGCTTCCGCGGCGGCTCTCAGCAGCGCCGCAGACCCGTGCCAGCCCTGTCGCGCCGCGATCTCGTCCCGCTCGGCGCCGGGATGACGCAGCACCCGCTCGGCGCGAGCCCGGATCGCCAGCGTGACCGGGTCGAGTTTCCAGGTCTGCAGCCCGGTCGTCGCTTCGCGCTCGGCGCCGGCGACATCGCCCTTGGCCAGCAGCGCAACCGCTAGGCTGCGACGCGCGGGATACCACCACCCCGGCGGATCGCTATCGCGCGCGAGCCGGGCCTCCTGCTCGGCGGTGGCCTCGGTGAAAGCCTTGATCGCCGCATCCGGCTGATGCTCCAGCAGGTCGGCGTCCCCCTCGATCGTCAGCCGGGCGATGTCGGTGATGGCGGCACGCGACGAGGTCGGAGCGCCGCCCGAGCCGTCGGCGGGCAAGGTCACCAGGACCGCCTCGGCGCGCGCGTCGCCGGCCCGGCCCAGGCGCAGATAGGCCTCGCCACGCGCATAGTGGCGCATCGCTTCGAGGTAGGGCTTGGTCGCCACCGTATCGGGCGCCGCCAGCACCCGCGCGGGCTTCTCGAACCGACCGAGGGCGAAATAGGCGTCGGCCGCGGCCCCCAGGGCTTGCGGGTCGTAGGTCGCGGGCGAGGGGAAGTCCCGGTTGAACTGGCGCACCAGTTTGAGCGCGATCGCGCTGTCGCCGGACATCATCGCCGCGCCAAGGCCAAAGCCGATGTCGTGGAAATGATAGGTCAGGCCGCCGAGCGGCGTGGGGAAGTCGGTCTTCTCGGCGTAGGCGCGGTCAGCCTCCAGCGCCGCGACGTTCGCCAGCGCCGCGTCCTCGTACCGACCGATCCGGAACCAGGTGTGCGAGGGCATGTGCACCATGTGGCTGGCCGACGGCGCCAGCGTCGCCAGCGTGCCGGCGTAGGGCGCCGCGAGTTCAGGCACGCCGGCTTCTTCGGTGGCGTGGACGTAGAAGTGGATCAGACCGGTGTACCGCGCATGCGCCGGCATCAGCGGTCCCAGCACCTGAACCGCCCTCGTCGGCCCCGACGGGTCGTCGTGACCTTCCATGATCAGCCAGGCTTCGGCGTCGAAGATCGCAACTTCGACGTCGTCGGGGTGAGCCTTCTGCAGCACGTCGAGATCGCGCGCGTAAGCCAGATCTCCGGTCGCCCCGCCATAGCGGTCGACCGGCGGCGCCGCCAGCGGCTTGATCGGGCCGGCGACGTCGGCCGCGGCCAGCGATTGGGCCTTCTTCGCCAGCGCCAGCAGGCGCGGCGTCGCCACGTCGCCGGGACCGAAGTTGATATTGGGACCGCCGGCCCAGGCCTCGCCCCAGACGCAGAACGAGCATGTCGCATCAGCCGCCTCGGCGCGCTGGAACGCCAGCACGGCGTCCTTGTGCTCGAACGAGCGGGCCAGCGTCAGGCCGTAGTCGAACCATTTCTGCGCCTCGGCGCTCCTGGTGTCGGCCGTCATGTGGTCGTTGCCCATGCCGGCCAGCATGACCAGCTTGTGCGGCCCGGCGATGCTGATCGACGGTTCGGCGTGGCAGATATGGCCCAGCAGCAGCGGCTCGTCGGCGACCGTGGATGAAACCGCGGGCGCGGCGATGGCGAGCAGGAGGGCGAGGAGAAGCGAGCGCATGCGGTTCGGCGGCTACCCGGTCTCCTTGATCGGCTTGCCGTCCTTGGAGATCAGGATCGCCAGCCAGCGCACGCCGTCGAACTCGGCGGCGATGGCCATCAGGGTCACGGTCAGCGGCGTCGAGAGCAGGGCGCCCGGCGCGCCGAAGATCACGCCCCAAAAGCCGATCGAGATCAGCACCAGCAGTGGGTCGATGTTAAGCGTATCGCCCTGCAACTGGGGCATCATCACATTGTCGATCAGGAACACCGCCATGCCCAGGCCGCCGATGATGATCGCCGGCTTGGTCACGTCGCCGTACTGCGCCAGGGCGACGAGCGCCGGCAGCAGGGCGCCGGCGAAGGCGCCGACGATCGGAATGAAGGCGGACAGGAACACCAGGAAGGCTACGAACAGCGCCGAGTGTACGCCGAGCGCCATCATCACCCCGAACGCCACCACGGCGATCAGCAGCGCCTTGAAGGTGACCAGGCGCACATATTGCTCCACCGCCCTGCGGATCGAGTTGAACACCCGCCGGGCCTGCTCGCGGTGGTGCTGGGTGTCGTAGAGCTGGTCCATCTTGGCCGAAAACTCGGCCCGCGAGGCGAACAGGAAGCCGAGATAGATCATCACCAGCACCGCGTAGGTGACCGCGCCGCGCGCGGTGATCAGCACCCGCCCCAGCATCGCGGTCGGGTCGCTGCCGCGGAAGACTTCCCGCACGGTCATCGGCTTTTGGCCGATCGTCGCGGTGACCTGGGCGATCAGGGTGTTCACATGCGGCTCGATGCCGAATAGCTGGAAAGCGAACGGCGGTCCCTCGAACACCAGCAGCAGGATCACCGCGCCGAAGCCGGCGATGATCAGCGAGCCGGCGGAAATGCCGCGCAGCAGCCGGGGGACCTTGGGGAAGCGGCTGTCGAGGTCCTGGCCGAGGGCGTCGATCAGCAGCAGCAGGAAGGTCGCCACCATCAGCGGCGACAGGATGTCCTGAAAGAACCGCACCAGCGCGCCGACCACCACCACCGCCAGGAAGATCACAGCGGCGCGCACGGCCGAGAGACCGCCGAGGCTGGTGAGCGGCGGCCCGGCTGCGGGCTTGAACAGTCTCACGCGGCGATGAGGTGGGCCGGACGCCGCAGATCGGCCGCCAGGCCTTCGCCCATCAGGTCGATGAAGTTGTCGGTGAAGAACCGCTCGATGGCGTGGGTCGACAGGCCCTCCAGCGAATCGTTGAACCGCTTCAGCGGATTGCGGCCGCCTTCGACGTGCGGGAAGTCCGACGAGAACAGCAGCATGTCGTCGCCCGCATTGCGGATGATCCAGCCAGCGTCCTCGTGCGGATAGGGCGTCACCCGCAGCTGGCGCTGGGCGATCTCGCTGGGCTTGGCCGACAGCTTGGTCAGCCGGTCTTCGTTTTTCATGAACGCCGCCGCCGCCGAATCCATGAACCGCATCCAGCTCGGCAGCCACGACGCGCCCAGCTCGATGGCGCCGAACTTGAGGCGCGGGAAGCGGTCGAACACGCCGTCGATGATCAGGCAGGCCAGGGTCTGCATCGCCGAATTAGGGATCGGCATGAAGCTGACCGAGGTGAAGTTCTCCTCGCCGCCGTGGAAGTCCTTGACCCGGGGCAGGCCGTTCTCGAAATAGGTCGGGTTGAGCTTCTCCTCGCCGCCGACGTGGAACAGGATCGGAATCCCCGCCGCCTCGGCCTGCGCCCACACCGGATCGAAGCCGATGTGGCTGGGCGAGTGGTCCCTGGGGCACCGCGAGGGGATCAGCAGCGCCTTGGCGCCTAGCTCGATCGCTTCCTTGGCCGCCGCCGCGGCGCGCTGGAAGTCCATGAACGGCACATAGCCGGTCGGCAGCAGGCGCCGGTCGACCGAGCAGAACTCGGTCATCATCCGGTTGTGCGCTGTGGCCGCCGCGTAGCAGAGTTCGACGTCGTCGCCGTATTCGAGTTGGAAGTTGCCGAGGCAGAAGGTGGTGAACACCAGCTGGCTGGCGAAGCCTAGGTAATCGACCGCCTTGGGCCGATCGTCGGGCAGGAAGGCGCCTAGCGCCTGGTAGTTCTTGCGCAGCAGGATGTTGGCTTCCTCGCCGGCGCGGAACTCGGGATCTTCGTGCTGGGCGCGGGCCTTTTGGGCCCAGACCCCGTTGCCGATCTTGTGCTGATAGATCGGCAGGGCGTGATAACGCGCAAGCATCCGCCGGTCGAAGTAGGGGTCGAGGCAGTCCCCCAGCTCCATCAGGTGGCTGTCGGCGTCGTGAATGATCCGTCCTTCGACGTAGGGCATGGGTCGGCTTCCTCTTCCTGGTTCGATTTCAGCGCCGATCCGGGCGAAGCACAATAGGGCTCAGTCACCAATCAGGCAGCGCTCCGCCGCCGCGAGGCCGCCGTCGAAGTCCGCGCCGGTGTCGAAGAAGGGCAGGCCAAGCCGCGCGCAGTCGTCGCGCAACTGGCCGCTGAAGCGCCGGCAGCCGTCGAGATAGCGGCTGACGTACTCCTGCCCCATGCGGTTCAGCCAATCGTTGGGCAGGCCGGCGTGCCTCGTCACATAGGCAAGCTTCGCCTCGGTGCTCATGTCCGGATAACCGAGGAAGCAGACCCGGATCGGATTCTCGCCTTGGCCGATGTAGGCGGCGATGGTCTCGGCCCGCAGATTGACCCCTTCGACCAGGTAGTCGCGCCCGTCGAAGATCAGGTTCTCGACGATGGCGCGGACGATCGGCCAGATCCGGTCGGCGGTCTCCTGGTCGTCGTGTTCCGGGTGGACGCCCAGCTCGGGGGCGCCGAGGTAGAGGCCCATTTTCAGCGCGTCGAGCGGAAACCAGGCCACCCCGTGGCGGACGCGCATCCGCTCCGCCAGCGAAGACTTGCCACTGCGGCTGCAGCCGCCCACGAGGTAGAGCATGCTCGACTCTAGGCTCAGCCGTCGCGCGGCGACAAGACAGCGATGGGCGTGGCTCGGCCCGGTCGCCGCAGCCCTCGTCGCGGTCGCGAGCCCCGCCAGCGCCTGGTCCGACGCTGCGCCGGCTTCGGCCTACGGTCAGGTCATCGTCCTCAACGCTGATCTGCTCAGCCACGACAGCGCCACGGCGACGCTGCAGCGCTGGTGCGCCAACCGCCATATGGCCGACCCGCCGACGATCGTCGCCCGCCGGGTGCTGGGCCAGGACAAGCC
>Ga0302314_10008959_pt1 | contig 17743 bp, 13 predicted proteins | sample III_Palsa_N2_3_FD_200533 | JGI IMG/M metagenome (GOLD analysis project Ga0302314, IMG submission 200533) | Peat permafrost microbial communities from Stordalen Mire near Abisko, Sweden - III_Palsa_N2_3 | ecosystem: Environmental > Terrestrial > Soil > Palsa > Peat permafrost | place: Sweden...
CAGAGGAACTGCAATTCAAGAAGGCTGGGGCCAAGAACTTTAAAAAGCTACTCCGCGAGTTGAATATAAATATAGAGGATCTGGATCCGCCGCTCATGAGTGGAACGCAGCGACAGAAGGTGTTCGCGAAGCTGCTAAACGAAGAGTTCAAGAAGGCCAGACTGCGGAAGGTGAACTAACGGCGTACCCATCGATTACGCTGCGGCTAGCTACTTCTTCTCTTCGTGGTACTCCTGCTCGGTGTTGATGCCCCAGATGGCGGCTTTATCGACGTGGCCTGCGATGAGGCCATCGACGACGGACATGGCGGTGAGCATGGAGTGGTCCTGGTTGTTGTACTTGTGCATGCCGTTGCGGCCGACGAGATAGAGATTGTCAAAGCTGTCGATCCACGCGCGCAGCTCGTCGAAGCGGGCGTAGGTTCCGAAGTAGGCGGGATAGGTCTTGGGCACGCGGACGACGTGGGCGTCGTGCACATCCTCCGCGCGGAGGATGTTGATCTTCGCTACTTCGGCGATGGCGAACTTTTTCAACTCGTCGTCGGGCATCTTCCAGAGAGGGTCGGTGTCGTAGCAGAAGTATTCCAAGCCGATCCAGACTTTAGTTTTGTCTTCGACGAGATGCGGACTCCAGTTGTTGAAGATCTGCAGGCGGCCGAGGAGAACGTCGGGCTCCTGGATGTAGATCCAGGTATCTTTCAGCAGGCCGCCATCGGGCTCATGCACGGAGAGCCGGTCAACGAGCAGGCCGACGGTGATGAAGTCGCGGTACTCGAGGCCTTCAGAGACTTCGCGAACGTTGGCAGGAATCTCCGCGCCGCCCGCTTCGAGTGCGCGGACGAGGTCCTTCATGGGCATGGTGGAGAGAAAGACAGCGCCTTCAACGCGTGTGCGCTCGCCGGCGGGGCTAACGGTTTCAACGGCGGTGACGCGCTGGGCGTTCGCGTAGATCGTGGTGACGGGCGAATTCATATGAATCTCGCCGCCCTTTTGCTGGACGAGTTCGGCGACATGCTCCCAGAGCTGGCCGGGGCCGAACTTGGGATAGAGGAAGCGTTCGATGAGCGATGTATCGGTCTGCTTCTGCGAGAGATCGTTCTGCGCGACGTTCGATTTATGTTTGAAGCGGTTGCGCACGAAGTGTTTGATGGCGGTGGAGAGCGAGAGGCCCTTGATGCGCTGTGCGCCCCACTCGGCGGAGATGCGGTCGCACGGCGTGCCCCAGACTTTTTCCGTGTAGCTCTTGAAGAAGGTGAGGTAGAGTTCGCGGCCGAAGCGGTTGATGAGGAAGTCTTCTAGTGAGAGCTCCGGCTTGATCTGGTGCACGCGTGAGTAAAGGTAGCTGGCGCCGACGCGCGCAATGCGAGTAACGCCGAGGTTGCGCAGCGTATCGGCGGTGAGGGTGATGGGGTAGTCGAAGAAGCGGCGCAGGTAATAGATGCGGCTTTTGCGCGGGCGGATGAGCATCACCAGGTCGCTGTTTTGCGGAGCGGTTGCGGCGATGAGCGTTTCGACAGGAAGATGTTCACCGCTCTCGCCGGCAGTGGTGAGGGGCCCCATGCCGCGTAGTGGCGGCTCTTCAGGAAGACGCGAGGGGATTGCGATGGTGCGCTGCTTGCCCTGGTAGGCGATGGTGTCGCCGAGGGATTCTGGCGGCATCAGGTCCATCCACCATTGCATCACGCGGTCGGATTTCGAGAAGAAGCGGTGGCCGCCGATGTCCATGCGGTTGCCCTTGTAGCGGACGGTGCGCGAGATGCCGCCGATCTCCTGGCTGGCTTCGAGCACGATGGGCTGTATCTCCGAGCGGCGAAGAAATTCGAGCGCTGCCGTGAGCCCGGCGGGACCAGCGCCGATGATGACGGCTTGTTTGGGCATGCTATTAGTGGCGATTATAGAACTTCTAAAATCAGGCACTTCAGATAGATGGTCTCCGGCAGCGTAATGATCTCGGGATGATCCAGCGCGGCGCCGCGGGTCTCGATAATGCGAACGCGCCGCCCGGCGTCGGCTGCGGCTGCGGCGATGGCTGCGGTGAAGTCGGCGAGCGGGACGTGGTGGGAGCAGGAGCAGGTGACGAGCGTGCCGCCGGGCTCCAGCATCTTGATGGCGCGGAGGTTCATCTCCTTGTAGCCGCGCAGCGCGCCTTCGGTGGCGTTCTTTGATTTGGCGAAGGCGGGCGGGTCGAGCACGATGGTGCCGAAGCGTTCGCCGGTGGCTTCGTACTCGCGCAGCAGTTCGAAGGCGTCGGCTTCGATCCAGTCGACGCCTTCGCCGTTGTTGAGCAGGTGCGCGCGGTTGAGCTCGAGGTTGGCGTCGGCGACTTCGAGGGCGGCGCGGGATGCATCCACGCCGGTGACGCGTTCGCAGACGCGGGCGAGATGGAGGGCGAAGCCGCCCTGATAGGTGCAGACATCGAGAGCACGACCGTGGGCATGATGCGCGGCGAACCTGTAGTTCAGGCGCTGGTCGAGAAATGCGCCGGTCTTCTGGCCGGATGCGGCGTCGTAGCGGAATTGCAGGCCGTTGAGCGTGAACTCGGTTGCGGCTTTAGGAGTTTTCTTCGCGGATGCAAAGAGCGGGCCGGCGGCTGGCGGTGTGAGCTGCTCGAGTTCGCGGATGCGCGGGTCGGGCCGCTCCCATATCGCGGCGGGCTTGTACTCCGCGCGCAGAACTTCGGTGAGCACGGCGCGCACATCATCCTGCGCGGTGCCCTGCGTGAGCAACTGCAGCAGGATGAGGTCGTTGTAGCGGTCGGCGAGGATGCCGGGAAGGTCATCGGCTTCAGAAAAAAGCAGTCGGCAGGCGTTGGTCTCTTTGCTGCCGGCGAGAATATCTTTGCGCAGGGCAAGCGCCTGCTGCGTGCGCTCGCGCACATCATTCAAATACTGTTCGCGCGTAAGTGCGGGCGTGGCGCTGACCATGCGCAGTGTGATCTGCGAGGCGCTGCTGTAGAGCGCGGTGCCAACGGGGATGCCGCGGTTGTCCAGCACGGTGACGAGCGAGCCGGGCACGGGCTCGGCTGTTTCAAGCGCGGGGATGAGCTGCGAAACGTCGGAGCGATAGACCCAGAGCGAGCCGGTGCGCAGCTTGTCTGACGCGCGGCGGGTAATGACGGCCGCTGGGCCGTGGGCTGCGGGTGCGGCGATGGGGAGCTTCTGTTCGGGAGTGTGCGGCTTAGGCATTAAGCGTAATGCTACGGTGTAGCTGCGCTGAGAGCAAAGCCGGTGCGGATGTAGCTGACGTTGAGGCCCTTGATGTCGGTTTCCATCAGCGTGTTGGTATCGTCGGCGTAGACGTCGTATAAATTTTTGCCGAAGTAGAAGTTGAAGTGGTGCAGGGTGACGGGCTTGCCGGCGAGGGTGCCGGTGGGGGTGTCAGGCTGGACAATCCATTTGGCCTGTACGCTCTGCGGGCCGCGCAGGCCGGGGACGATGAGGAAGTAGAGCGAATCCGGCGTGGGGTGGGTGGTGGCGAGGTAGAGCAGGCCCTGGATCGCGCTGGGGTCGTAGTTGGGCAGCACCATGGAGCCGGGCATCAATGGGAGTTCGGTGGATGGGCCCTGGACTCCGGCCTGGACCATGCTCAGCTGCATCACCGTGTGCTGCTTGTTGGGGCTGTAGCCAAAGGTCTTCTGGGTGGTGTCGGTAATGCTGCCGCCGGCATAGAGATAGTTGGCGTCGAGCTTGTATCCGTTGGACTCCTGGATATCGGTACTTAAGCTGCTCACAGGATTCGTGGGGTCGGCATCGTGGAACTGGGCCGCGATGCGGACCTGGAAACGGCTGAAGACCTTATAGCCATCCTTGGCTTTATCGAAGGTGTAGACGCATTTGCCCGCCGGGACGCCCCTGCTCTGAATGACGAAGCTGTTCTGGGCGTGGGCTGCGCCGGTGGCGGCAAACAAAAGAACGGCAGCGAGGCGGATGATCTTCATGGGCTTTGTCCTGGTCTGCTGCGGCAGACGGTGAGTGGCGACGCGCGAGGGAAGTGTATCGCAGCCGGGATTGGTCTTACCAGTGGGATTTCAGCAGATTCTTGCGGACGGGTTAGAGTAGAAGCATCACGTAAAGGAGTCGCCAATGAACACATCCGTTACCGAGATCCCGGTGCGTACCATCACCGGCAAAGAGACCACGCTGGCTGCATACAAGGGCAATGTGGCGCTGGTGGTGAATGTCGCGTCCAAGTGCGGGCTGACGCCGCAGTATAAGGGGCTGGAGAAGCTCTATACCGGCTATCGCGAGAAGGGGCTGGTGGTGCTCGGCTTTCCGGCGAACGATTTTGCCGGGCAGGAGCCGGGGACGAACGAAGAGATCCAGACATTCTGTATGGAGAGCTTCGGCGTGGACTTCCCGATGTTTGAAAAGATCGCCGTGACCGGCGAAGGCAAGCATCCGCTCTACAAGGCGTTGATCGCGGCACAGCCCACGGCGACGGCGGAGAAGCCCGGCGAGTTCCGCGAGCAGCTGCGCGGCTACGGCATGCCCACGACCGAGGAGCCGGAGGTGCTGTGGAACTTTGAGAAGTTCCTGCTGAGCAAGGATGGCGCGGTGGTGGCGCGCTTCTCGCCGGAGACGACGCCGACGGACCCGGTGATCGTGAAGGCGGTCGAGGCAGAGCTGGCGAAATAGTCCTGTCGCGGCTTTGACGGCTCATTTCGGCCAAAGTCCTATAATCAGACCTATGGCAACTGTGCGTCCGGAAGCGACTGAGGCTGCTGCTGACTCCGTGCTTTCTGAGAAGCCGGAGAAGGCAAAGCGTGCGTCGCGGCCCAAGGGCGGCAGGCCCGGACCGCCGGAGCCGCTGACCGTGGAGCAGAAGTTCGAGCTGCTGCTGAAGACGGTGAGCGCGAACCGCCCCGCTGACGATCTCGACATCATCCGCAAAGCCTGGGAGTTCTGCGTGCAGCAGCACGAGGGGCAGAAGCGCGCCTCGGGCGAGCCGTATGTGATCCACCCACTGGAGGTGGCGCTGGTGCTGGCCGAGATGAAGATGGACTCGACCGCGATCGCCGCCGGGCTGCTGCATGACGCGGTGGAAGATACGCCGGTGACCACGGACGATATTTACGAAAAGTTCGGCGAGCAGGTGGCGCACATCGTGGAGGGCGTGACCAAGCTCGACAAGATCGAGTTTGCCAATCGCGAAGACCAGCAGGCGGAGAACATCCGCAAGATGCTGCTGGCGATGGTGAGCGACGTGCGCGTGGTCATCATCAAGCTGGCCGACCGGCTGCACAACATGCGCACGCTGGAGCACCTGAAGCCAGAACGGCAGATGGCGATCGCCCGCGAGACGCTGGACATCTATGCTCCACTGGCGCATCGGCTGGGCATGGGCAAACTGCGCGGCGAGCTGGAGGATTACGCCTTCCGCTACACCGATCCGGTCTCGTATGAGAACGTGAGCAGCGAGCTGGAGAAGGTGCGCGCCGAGGGCGAGAAGTTCCTGCGCCACGTGGTGAAGCAGCTGGAAGAACGGCTGAAGCTGCACGGCATCACGGCGCGGGTGGAGTGGCGCATCAAGCGGCTCTATTCCATCCAGCAGAAGCTGAGCGGAAACGACGGCGAGGCCGTGCCGCTGGAGCAGGTGTATGACCTGCTCGCCATTCGCGTGATCACGCAGACGGTGCAGGATTGCTACGCGGTCTTCGGCCTGATCCACAGCATGTGGCAGCCTGTGCCGGGGCGCATCAAGGACTTCATCGCCATGCCGCGGCCGAACATGTACCAGTCGCTGCATACCACGGTGATCGCGGACGGGGCGCACCAGTTCGAGGTGCAGATCCGCACGGAAGAGATGCACCGCGTGGCGGAGGAGGGCATCGCCGCGCACTGGAAGTACAAGGCGGGCGATTCTCCCGTGAGCGCGAAGGACGAGCAGCGGCTGGCGTGGGTCAGGCAGCTGGTGGAATGGCAGCGCGAGATGACGGACCCGAACGAGTTCCTCTCCACGCTGAAGATCGATCTGTATCCCGAGGAGGTCTACACCTTTACGCCGAAGGGCAAGGTGGTGGTGCTGCCGGCGGATGCGACGCCGGTGGACTTTGCCTACGCCGTGCACACCGAAGTGGGACATACCACGACGGGCGCGAAGGTGAACGGACGCATGGCACCGCTGCGGACGAAGCTGAAGAACGGCGACATCGTCGAGATCTTTACGCAGGCGGGGCATAACCCGAGCCGCGACTGGCTGAGCTTCACAAAAAGCACGCGGGCGCGCAACAAGATCAAGCACTGGCTGACCGAACATCAGCGGGAGCGCGCGGTGGAGATCGGCCGCAAGCTGCTGGAGCGCGAGGCGCGGAAGTACAAGGTGAGCCTGAACGCGTTTGAAGACGCGGACTTTATCCGCGTGGCCGGCGAGTACGGGCTGGGCGGGCCGCCGGAGCTGATGGCGGGGCTGGGCTTCGGGAAGTACTCCGCGCGGCAGGTGCTGAACAAGCTGCAGCCGGGGTCCACGATGGCGGCGGAGCCAGAGGCTGATGCCTCAGCGTTAGCGGGCGCCAAAGGCGGATCGATCGATTCCATGTCAGACGCGGTGAAGCGCGTCTACTTCGGCAAAGGATCGGATTCGCTGCAGGTGGAAGGGCAGGACGATCTGCTGGTCTATCGCGCGCGCTGTTGCAACCCGATCCGCGGCGAAGAGATCGTGGGCTATGTGACGCGCGGCAAGGGCGTGGCCGTGCATGCGCGCAGCTGCTCCAACGTGCAGAATTTAATGTATGAGGCGGACCGGCGCATCCAGGTGGAGTGGTCCGCGCCGGAGGGAAGTGAGGCGGTCACGACGTATCCGGTGCGGCTGACCGTCCTGTGCGACGACCGCCCCGGCCTGCTGAAGGAGATGACGGCCGTGATCGCTGCGGACGACACCAACATCCGCAACCTGGATTCGCGCGAGAGCGGCGACGGCGGCGCGATCGTGGATTTTGTGGTGCTGGCACAGAACCTTACCCATCTGAACAAGCTGGTGATGGACCTGCGGCGCGTGGCGGGTGTACGGGAAGTGCAGAGAAGCCAGAAGATATAGTGCTCCGCGCACGGCGGGACGCGCTTCGCGCAGAAGCTTAGCTGTTGAGCGCGGCCTTCACTTGTTCGCTGACTACTTTTCCATCCGCCCGAATGCCATCCGCCGCGATCTTTGCCTGAATCAGCTTCATGACGGAGCCCATCTCGCGTGGGCCGGGTTTGGTGCCGCCGTTGGCGGCGGTGGCTTGGGCGATTGCGCCGGCGACGAGGGCTTTGATCTCGTCTTCGCTGGCGGATTGGGGCAGGTAGGCCTCGATGAGCTTGATCTCGGAGAGTTCTTTGGCGGCGAGTTCGGGGCGGTTGCCCTTGGTGAACTGCTCGAAGGAGTCTTTGCGCTGGTTGATGAGCGTCCCGAGGACTTTCTGGACTTCTGCGTCCGTTAATGGCTCGCGCTTGTCAATCTCCTTGCTTTTCAACGCGGATTTCACCATGCGCAGGGCTTCCAGCTTCTGCGCTTCGCGGGCTTTCATGGCGGTGATGATGTCGGTCTCAAGTTGCTTCAGTATGCTCATGCGGCGGGGTCCTGCTTTCGTGGGTCAAGAGAGAAGTTCTTTCTTGACTGAATAAATCCAAAAGTTCTTTCTTAACAGCTCTTTATTATAGAAAACTGCGAGAAATCCTGTCGCTCGGTACAATATAGACAGACGAATTGAGACTTGCAGCCGGCATACGGCAGAGGATTGAACGCGCCCTCCGCGCGGGTACTCCAGAAAGTCCAGAAGGAAATACACTCCATGATCCGCAAGATAAGGCTCTTCACTCCCGGACCGACTCCGTTGCTGCCTGCCGCCCAGTTTGCCATGGCCGCCGCGGACATTCACCACCGCACGCCCGAGTTCCGCGCGCTCTACACCCGCGTGCTGGCGCAACTGAAGGAGTTCGTCGGCACCAAGAACGACGTGATCATCCTGTCGAGCTCGGGCACGGGCGCGATGGAGGCTTCGGTCTCTAACCTGACCTCGCCCGGCGACCATGTGCTGGTGCTCTCAAGCGGCAAGTTCGGCGAACGCTGGACGGCGCTCGGCAAGGCCTTCGGCTGTGCTGTAGACACGATTGCGGTCCCCTACGGCAAGACCTTTGACCTGAACGAGGTGAAGGCGGCGCTGAAGCTGGAGACCCGCGCCATCTTTATGCAGGCCACGGAGACCTCGACCGGCATCCGCAACGATGTGAAGGGTGTCGCGGAGTTAATCAAAGCCCAGAAGAGCGAAGCGCTGCTCATCGTGGACGGCATTACCGGACTTGGCACCACGGAGCTGAATATGGACGGCTGGGGCGTCGACGTTCTCATCGGCGGTTCGCAGAAGGCGGTGATGATTCCGCCGGGCCTGTCGTACCTTGCGGTGAGCGAGAAGGCGTGGGAGCGGATGGAGTCAACCTACAATCCGCGCTACTACTTTGACCTGCGCAAGGAGCGCAAGAACGCGAAGAACGGCGAGAGCGCATACACGCCCGCCGTGGCGCTGATCGCCGCGCTGGGCGCTGCGCTGGATTACATCGCCGCGCAGGCCGACGGCGATCTGGCAAAGGGCCGCGCGAAGCTGGTGCACAACGCCGAGACGATTGCCGCGATGACGCGCGCTGCCGTGGTGGCGATGGGCTTTACGCTGTTTGCTCCGGATGCGCCGTCTGCCGCCGCGACCAGCGTGTTGCCGCCTGCTGGTGTTGATTCCGGCGTGATCGTGAAGGAGTTGAAGTCGCGCTTTGGCGCCATCATCACCAACGGACAGGGCGAGATGAAGGGACAGATCTTCCGCATCGCGCACCTCGGCTTCTTCGACTTCCTGGACACGATGGCGCTGCTGGCTGCGATCGAATACATCGCCGTGAACACGCTTAAGATACCGGGCCTGGAGTACGGCAAGGGACTGGCTGCCGCGCAGAAGGTCTACGCCGAAGCCACGAAGTAAATTTCTCCGCGATGATGCGGATCAAAGACCAAGCACGAGGGAGTTGCAATGAAGATCGTTCTCGCAGAGAAGGTATCACCGGCGACGCTCGCCGTGTTCAAGCAGGAGCCGACGTGGAACGTCGTGACTCCGGACCAGATCAAGGACCTGGCGACGGAACTGGCTGACGCCGACGCGCTCGTCGTCCGCTCCGCCGTGCAGGTGGACAAGAAGCTGCTGGAGTCCGCGCCGAAGCTGCGCGTAATTGGCCGCGCCGGTGTTGGCGTGGACAATATCGACGCGGCCGAAGCGACGCACCGCGGCATCGTGGTGATGAATACGCCGGGCGCGAACGCCGTGGCCGTGGCGGAGCTGACGCTCGGGCTGATGATCACCATGGCACGCAAGATCGCGCAGGCCAACAGCAGCATGCACGCCGGCAAGTGGGACAAGAAGTCTCTGCAGGGGCAGGAGCTGCGCGGCAAGACGCTGGGTATCCTCGGCTGCGGCCGCATCGGGCTGGAAGTGGCGTCGCGCGCGAAGGCCTTCGGCATGGAGCTGATCGGCTATGATCCGTTCATCGCGCCGGTGGTTGCACGCGAGAACGGCATCACGCTGGTCTCCATTGACGAGCTCTTCAAGCATGCGGACTACCTCACGCTGCACGTCGGACTGACGCCGCAGACGGAGGGCATCATCAACGCAACCTCGCTCGCGATCATGAAGAAGGGCGTGCGCATTATTAATTGCGCGCGCGGCGAACTGATCGTTGAAGCTGCGCTGGCGGATGCGATTGCATCCGGCCATGTTGCGGGTGCTGCGCTGGACGTATTTCACAAGGAGCCGCTGAAGGAGTCGCCGTATCACGCGCTGGAGAATGCGATCCTGACGCCGCACATCGCCGGTTCCACGGACGAAGCGCAGGAGGCGATCGGCATTCAGCTGGCTGAGCAGGTGAAGGCCTACCTGAAGCTTGGCGTGGTGCAGAATGCGGTGAACCTGCCGTCGCTCTCGCACGAGGAGTATGAAGAGGTTGCGCCGTACATCGAGATGGCGGAGCGGCTCGGCAAGTTCCTGGCGCACGGCGCGGAAGGAAACCTGGAGAGCATCCACCTGAGCTACACCGGCCGCCTTGCCGAGGGCAAAACGGAGCTGATCCGCAACGCGGCGCTCTGCGGCGTGCTGGCGGATTCGGCCGAGGTGAACCGTATCAACGCGGCGACCATCGCGCAGGAGCGCGGCCTGCGCCTGCAGGAAGACAAGAAGCCGGTTGCGACCGGCGGCGCGGGCAACGTGCTGAAGATGACGCTGCACTTCAGCGGCGGCGATTCCACGGCGAGCGCGACGGTGCTGCACGGCAACTCGCCGCGCTTGATCACGTATGACAACATCGACATTGAAGCGCCGCTGACGGGGATGCTGCTCTGCATTCGCAACCAGGATGTGCCCGGCGTGATCGGCCGCATCGGCACGGTGCTGGGCGAGAACAAGATCAACATTGCGAACTTCGCGCTGGGCCGGTCTGCGCGCGGCGGTCGCGTGCCGCAGGGTCAGGCGCTCGCCGTGATCCAGATCGACGCGCCGGATGCGAACGCCGAGAGCGCGGGCATGGAAGCACTGCGTAAGATCGACGCGATCGCAAGCGTGCGGCTGGTTGAGCTGGAGTCGAAGTAATGCCTCTCTACGAGTATGAGTGCACGCAGTGCCACAAGCATACGGAGAAGATCCAGAAGTTCTCTGATGCGGAGATCACCGTGTGCCCGCACTGCGGCGGCAAGCTGGAGCGCGTGATCTCTGCGCCCGCGATACAGTTCAAGGGTGGCGGCTGGTTTGCGGATGGATACGGCTCGAAGAACCCATCGGCGGCGAGCGGAAGCACGAAGAGTGAAGGCTCAAGTGATTCGAGTGCTGCGCCCGCCGCGGCTTCTTCCGAGAGCAAGCCTGTGGCACCGGCAGCTGCGCCCGCGGCTCCTGCTTCGGCCACATCCGACAAAAAATAGTGCGGTGCGGCTAGGATTTTTTCTTCGGAGCGCTCGGAACTTTTGCGCCGGCCTTGCGCGCCTCTGACAATCCAATCGCGATGGCCTGCTTGGGGTTCGTGACCTTCTTGCCGCTGCGTCCGCTCTTCAGTTTGCCCTGGTGCATGGCGTGCATCTCGCGCTCCACGATCTTGCCGGCGGCTTTTCCGTACTTTGTGCGCTTCTTCTTTGCGGCCTTCTTTTTGGTTCCCATGTGATGCCTCCTGAGTGATTTAAGAAGCAGAGTGCAACGGGAAGGTTGCACTCTATGCCTGGAAAGAATCGTTTGCGCGCCTTACGCATCTATATTCCCGACTCAAGAGAAGAGGTGCTGCGATGCTAACGGTGAGAAAGTCCAACGAGCGCGGCCATGCGAACCACGGATGGCTCGACTCCAACTTCAGCTTTTCTTTTGCCGACTACTATGACCCGGCGCAGATGGGGTTCCGCGCGCTGCGCGTGATCAACGAAGACCGCATCGCTCCGGCGATGGGATTCGGCAAGCATCCCCACCGCGATATGGAGATCCTGACGTATGTGCTGGAGGGCGCGATCGCGCATGAGGATTCCACTGGGGCGAGCGAGACGCTGACGCCGGGTGAATTGCAACACATGTCCGCCGGCAGCGGCGTGCGGCATAGCGAGATGAATCCGTCGCAGAGCGAAACCTGCCACATGCTGCAGATATGGCTGATGCCGAACCGGCTCGGCATCCCGGCGAAGTATGAGCAGAAGCGGTTTGCGGTGGCGACGGAGAAGAACCGGCTGCATCTGCTGGCTTCGAAAGACGGCCGTGATGGTTCGTTCGTGATCGCGAGCGATGCGGAGCTGCTCGCCGCGAAGCTGGATGCGGGTGCGAGCGTGACACATGCGTTTCGCGGTGCCTTTGGCTGGTTGCAGGTGGCGCGCGGCGGCGTGATTGCGAACGGTGTTGAACTGGAGCAGGGCGATGCGGTGTCAATCAGCGGCGAGAGTGCGTTGATGATTGAGAGCGTGGATGGCGGGGAAGTGCTGTTGTTCGATCTCGACTAAATGCAGCCCGCGTGGCGTACTCTTCCGGCCAAATCTTTAGACTGGAAGAGCACGCAGCACTGCCGTCTCGCGAGTGCTTCATTGCAACTCTTGTCGAAATAAATATTTAGCAATAAAAACTCTGGATGCAGATATTTAGCGAACACACGCTTGCTAAGTGATTGCATTCAGGGTTTTGGTTTAAAAGGAGGGGGAGGGGGTAGCTAGAACGCGAGAGACTTCTGCTTGCTGGACTTCTCCGGGGCATTTTCCGGAGCGGCTTCGGCAGGCAGAATCTCTTTCACGTCGATCCACTGCGTGGGATAGTTGCCGGTGTAGCAGGCGGTGCAGTAGCTGTTGCCTTCGCCGCCGTCGCAGCATTTGAGCAGGCCGTCGAGCGAGAGATAGGCGAGGGAATCGGCCTCGATGTACTGGCGGATCTCTTCCACGGATTTGTTGGCAGCGATCAGGTCTTTCTTGTCCGGTGTGTCCACGCCGTAGAAGCAGGGCGAGATGGTGGGTGGGCAGCTGATGCGCAGATGGACTTCCTTCGCGCCGGCAGCGCGCACCATGCGGACGATCTTGCGCGATGTCGTTCCGCGGATGATGGAATCGTCGATCAGCATCACGCGTTTGCCTTCGAGCAGGTTGCGCACCGGGTTCAGCTTCATGCGGACGCCGAAGTCGCGGACGCGCTGCTCGGGCTGGATGAATGTGCGGCCCACGTAGTGATTGCGGATGAGGCCGAAGTTGAAGGGCACGCCGCTTTCCGCTGCGTAGCCGAGCGCGGCGGTGACGCCGGAGTCCGGCACGGGGACGATGAGGTCTACGTCGGCGGGGGTTTCGCGGAAGAGCTGGCGGCCCATGGCGTCGCGCGAGGCCTGCACCCAGCGGTTGAATATCTTGCTGTCTGGCCGCGCGAAGTAGACGTGTTCGAAGATGCAGCTCGCCTGCTTCGCGCCGGTGTTGTAGTAGCGCGAGGTGATGCCGTCTTCGGAGACCATCACCAGCTCGCCGGGCTTTACGTCGCGCATGTACTCGGCCCGCATCAGGTCAAAGGCGCAGGTCTCGGAGGCGAAGACGATGGTGTCGGGCTTGCCATTCGCGCCGGGGATGCGGCCCATCGAAAGCGGACGGAAGCCCTGCGGATCGCGCGCGGCGAAGATGCGGTTGCGCGTCATCAGCACGATGGAGAATGCGCCTTCGATCTGCGAGAGCGAGTCGGCCATCGCATCGACGAGGGTGGTGGCTTTGGAGTGCGCGATGAGCTGGACGATGATCTCGGAGTCGGAGGTGGTCTGGAAGAGCGCGCCATCGCGCTCTAATCTTTGGCGTGCGGTGCCGAGGTTGACCAGGTTGCCGTTGTGCGCGATGGCGATCAAACCCTTCGTAGATTCGACGCGGATGGGCTGGGCGTTGAGCAGAGCCGAGTCGCCAGTGGTCGAGTAGCGCGTGTGGCCGATGGCCATGTCGCCGGGGAGCTGCGCAAGAACTTCGTCGGTAAAGATCTCGGAGACGAGGCCCATGCCCTTAGTGTCGGTGATGGTGGTGCCGTCGGCGGTGGCGATGCCGGCGGACTCCTGCCCGCGATGCTGTAGCGCGTAGAGACCCATGTAGGTGTAGCGCGCAGCCTCCGGATGATTGTGGATGGCCATGATGCCGCACTCTTCGCGGAGTTTGTCGAAGTGGTCTTCGGATTCCATCTCAACTTCCAGTTCGAGGTCGCGTGGGTCGATCATGCGTACACCTCGTTATTCAATTGAGATTCAAGTGCTGTGGTGAATTGCGCTGTTAGGTCTTTCACTGCGATGTCCACTATTGCACTCTCGTAAGAAATAGTGAGCCGGTCGCCACCTGTACTGCCAATATGCATAGCGAAGATAGATCCTTCTTCCTCTGCGATAGCTTCTATACGGGGCAGCGCATTTTCACTGCATGTAATTACAGCGACCGAAGGAGTTTCCCCGAAGAGATCGGCAAGCACGCGGATTGAGCCGGTGATGTGAGAAGAAAGCAACGTGGCACCGATGGCGTTGTCTATACAACTCTTCGCCAACGCTACGGCTAAGCCACCATCTCCAATATCCGATGCAGAATCCAGCAGCTCTTCCTCTGCGCACTTCTGCAGTACACGATGGAGTGCAGCTTCATCGCGAATATCGAGAGCTGGAGGCAGTCCCCAAAGTTCTTTTATGGCGCTTTTGCTGAACTCACTCGATCCCAGCTGCGTTGCAAGGCGCTCTGTCGAGCCCTCTACGAGTGCTGCCGCGCCGCTGAGCAGCACGATCGCGCGACCAGCGCCACGAAATCCACACGGCACAGCCTTCGTCACATCCTCCAGAATTCCAACCACGCCGAGCACCGGCGTGGGATAGATTCCTTCGCCGCGGGTTTCGTTGTAGAGGGAGACGTTGCCGCCGGTGATGGGCGTGCCTAAGGCGTTGCAGGCTTCGGCGATGCCGTCGATGGCTTCGGAGAGCTGCGCCATGATCTCCGGCTTCATGGGGTTGCCGAAGTTCAGGCAGTTGGTGGCGGCGACGGGTTTTGCGCCGGTGCAGGCGACCTTGCGCGCGGCTTCGGCCACGGCGTGCATCGCGCCGAGCTTCGGGTCGAGGTAGGTCCAGCGGCCGTTGCCGGCGAGCGCCATGGCTAATCCTGTGTTCGTGCCCTTGATGCGGATGACGCCGGCCTCACTGCCGGGGCCTTGCACGGTGTTGGTCTGCACCATGCTGTCGTACTGCTCGTAGACCCAGCGTTTGCTGCAGATGTTCGCGCTCGCGAGGAGTTTTTTCAGGTCGGCGGTGTAGTTACGCGGCTTTTTTAATTCTTCGAGGATGTGCGGCGGCGGGTCGAGTGGAACTGGCGCTTTCCATGTGCCGACGGGGCGTTTGTAGACGGGAGCGTCATCAGTCAGCGACTTATTGGGAATCTCGGCGACGAGTTCGCCGTTGTGGGTGATGCGCATGATGGGGTCGGCGGTCACGGTGCCGACGATCGATGCGTCGAGTCCCCATTTTGCGAAGACGTCGAGTACTTCCTGCGCGCGGGGCTTATCGGCGACGAGCAGCATGCGCTCCTGCGATTCGGAGAGCATGATCTCGTAGCTGGTCATGCCGGTCTCGCGCTGCGGAACGAGGTTCAACTCGACGGTGAGGCCGAGATCGCCGCGCGCGCCCATCTCGCAGGTGGAGCAGGTCAGTCCGGCGGCGCCCATGTCTTGTATGCCGACGACTGCTCCGGTCTTCATCGCCTCTAAACATGCTTCGAGCAGAAGCTTCTCCATGAACGGATCGCCCATCTGCACGTTGGGGCGTTTCTGTTCGGAGCCTTCGGTGAACTCCTCGCTCGCCATCGTGGCCCCGTGGATGCCGTCGCGGCCGGTCTTTGCGCCGACGTAGATCACCGGGTTGCCGACGCCGGTGGCCTTGGCATAAAAGATCTCGTCCATGCGGACGAGGCCGAGAGCGAATGCGTTCACCAGCGGATTGCCGCTGTAGCAGGGCTCGAAGCGCGTCTCGCCGCCGAGGTTGGGAACGCCGAAGCAGTTGCCGTAGCTGGCTACGCCGTCGACCACGCCTTCCACGATCTGGCGGTTGCGGCGGCGCATGGTGTCGTCGGGTTCGGTCTCATCGAGCGGGCCGAAGCGCAGCGAATCCATCACGGCGAAGGGACGCGCGCCCATGGTGAAGATGTCGCGCAGGATGCCGCCGACGCCGGTGGCTGCGCCCTGGTGCGGCTCAATATAGCTGGGGTGGTTGTGCGATTCGATCTTGAAGGCGCAGGCCCAGCCGTTGCCGACGTCGATGATGCCGGCGTTCTCGCCGGGGCCTTGCACGACGAGGGGTGATTCCGTCGGCAGGCGCTTGAGATGCACGCGCGAGGATTTGTAGGAGCAGTGCTCGCTCCACATCACGGAGAAGATGCCGAGCTCGGTGAGCGACGGCGTGCGGCCAAGCGCGGAGACAATGCCGCTATACTCCTCCGGCGTCACGCTGTGCTGCGCGAGAAGCGCCGGGGTGATGTCGGCTGGAGTAGGTGTGCTGACCAGGGAAGAGTTGGCTTTCTGCATAGTTCCGAATAGCTGCTCTACCTTCCATTGTTGCATGGCATGGCATGTGGAAGGAACGCGGGCCGCAGGCTCTGCATGCGAATGCGCGGCAGGGAACGCAGGACGCGGCAATGCGTCTGGAACTGGCTTTGGATTGAACGTGTTGCGGTGACTGCGCAGACTGCCAGTAGAATGAAACAAGCCGCTCTTTCCGGCGGCTGGTTCTTTCGTTTTGCCATCGCCCTGCTGTTTTGCGCTCATACATCCCATGAATCTTGATGCCTATGCCATTGATGATCTGCTGCTGAAGCGCAAGAAGCTGCGCAGAGAACTTCTGGCGGCGGAAGATCTGCGTGAGGTCCGCATTGCCATACTCGGCGGTTCCACGACCAACGAACTGGCCGACCTGTTCGAGATCTGCGCCCTTGCGAGCGGGTTTAAGCCCATTTTTTATCAGTCGGAGTATGGCCGCTTCTATGAGGATGCAGTGGTCGATTCGCAGGCCCTGATCGACTTTCGGCCGGAGCTGGTCTATGTGCACACTTCGTGCATGAATATTCTGGCCTTTCCTCCCGTGCAATGTACTGAAGCCGAGCTGCAAAGCTATGTGGCCGCGGAGGTGGAGCGTTACCGGCAGATATGGCAGGCACTCGGAGAGAATGTGCCGTGCCAGATCATTCAGAACAACTTTGAGCTGCCGCCGCACGCCATACTGGGCAACATGGATGCAGTTGCACCGGGCGGCCATGCGCGTTTCGTCATGGAGCTCAACCAGGCATTTGCAAGAGAAGCTGCCGGCAACACGAAGCTCCTGATCCAGGACATTCACGGCATCTCCGCCAGAACAGGGCTGAACCAGTGGTTTGATTGGGACCGCTGGTATAGCTACAAGATCCTGTGGACGCCGGAGGCGAATCTCGCGGTGGCGCGTTCGCTCAATTCCATGCTGCGTGCGCTGTATGGCAAGAGCCGCAAAGTGCTGGTGCTCGACCTGGACAATACGCTCTGGGGCGGCGTGATCGGCGATGATGGCGCGGACAATATCCTTATCGGCAGAGAGACGCCGGTGGCAGAGGCCTACACGGCCTTCCAGGAGTATTGTCTTTCGCTCAGGAACCGCGGCGTTCTGCTGGCCGTCTGCTCCAAGAACGACGAGGAGACAGCCCGGCAGGGCTTTGAACATCCTGATTCGGTTTTGAAGCTGGAACACTTCTCGTGCTTCAAGGCAAACTGGGACCCGAAGCATGAGAATATTCGCGATATCGCCCGGGAGCTCAACCTGGGCGAAGACAGTTTTGTCTTCGTCGATGACAATCCCGCCGAGCGAGCGATCGTGGAAGCCCAGGTGCCCGGCATCGCCGTGCCGGACATCGGCAAAGATGTTTCTTCGTATGCGGCAATTATCGATGCAGGCCGCTACTTTGAACCCGTATCGCTTTCAACGGAAGACATGGAGCGCGCAGCTCTCTATGCGGACAATTCGCAGCGGGCCGCCTTCAGCGCGAAGTTTGCCGACTATGGCGAATACCTGGACTCGCTCGAGATGACGGCCGAGATCGACACCTTCAAGCCGGTATACATCGAACGCATCGCGCAGCTCACGAACAAGACCAACCAGTTCAACCTGACGACGCGCCGCTACACGCTGGCAGAGATGGAAGCGATTGCAGGGGACGCGCGGCACATTGGCATCTATGGCAAGCTGAGTGATCGATTCGGCGACAACGGGCTGATCTCCATTGTGCTG
>Ga0302314_10008960_pt1 | contig 17741 bp, 15 predicted proteins | sample III_Palsa_N2_3_FD_200533 | JGI IMG/M metagenome (GOLD analysis project Ga0302314, IMG submission 200533) | Peat permafrost microbial communities from Stordalen Mire near Abisko, Sweden - III_Palsa_N2_3 | ecosystem: Environmental > Terrestrial > Soil > Palsa > Peat permafrost | place: Sweden...
CCGTTCGGCTGGGTGGCCGTGCTCGCCCAGCCCGGCTGGGCCCTCTCGACCGCGACGGCCGCGCTGGGCGTGCTGCTCTTTCCCGATGGCCGCGTGCCGTCACCGCGCTGGCGATGGGTCCTGTGGCTCTACCTCGCCGCGGCCGCGCTGTGGATAGGCGGCACGCTCGTCGCGTCGGCCGTCGCCATCGCCGGTCATCACATTCGCGTGGATTCCAGCGGCAACCTCCTGGTTCTTACCCACCCCACGGGTTCGGCGGCCTGGTGGGGTGTGATCGAAGCCGTGTTTCTCCCGGTCCTGGCCATCTGCTGGCTGGCATCGGTGGTGGGCCAGGTGCTCAGTTACCGGCGCTCGTCCGGGGAACGCCGGCTGCAGCTGAAGTGGCTGCTGAGCGGGTCGGTTATCGCCGGAGTGGGCATCGCGCTGACCATCTTGCTGTCAGGGAAACACGGGCTTCCCGGAGTGGCGGGCGGCGTCGCGGGGGTCGGCGCGCAGCTGGGGATCCCGGTCTGCCTGGGCGTGGCCATCTTGAAGTACCGCCTGTTCGAGATCAACCGGATCGTCTCCCGTACGCTCTCGTACGCGATCGTCACGGCCCTGCTGGTGGGCGTGTACGCGGGGATCGTGCTGCTCGCGACCCACGTGGTAACGGTCAAGGAGCCGGTGGCGGTGGCCGGGTCGACCCTGGCCGTCGCGGCGTTGTTCAATCCGCTGCGGCGGCGGGTCCAGCGCGCGGTCGACCGCAGGTTCAACCGGGCCCGCTATGACACGGACCGCCTCGTGGCCGCGTTCGCGGTCCGGCTGAAAGACGCCGTCGACCATGAAGCGATCCAGGCCGACCTGGCCAGTGTCGTGCAGCAGGCCCTAGAGCCCGCCCACGTCACGGTCTGGACGAGCGACCGCTAATCGCCCACGAGGCCCGGGAACAGCAGAGCCAGCTCCCTTGGATACCCGGCGATCAGCCGGAGCTCATCGTCGGTGAGTGGCTTGCCGGTCGCCGACGCGCACAGCTGGACCAGCGAAAACACCAGGTCCTCCGCATCAGCGGCCACCGAGACCCCGAGCCCGTCCATGACGTGCCGGAACCCAGCCCTGCCGCCGTATTCGCCGGTCAGCACCACCCGGCCCGCGCGAGCGTGCCAATCGGCAGGGAACGGCCCGAGCGTAGCGTCGTCGTACAGCTCGTAGTTGCCGCGGTCCTTGAGCGCCCCGTCGGCATGAATCCCCGACTCGTGCGCGAACGCGTTGCGGCCTACCCCCGGCCAGGCCGGCGGCAGCGGCTGCCCGAACGCATAGGCGGCCCACAGCCCGAATCGCCGCGCCCAGGACAGGTCGACCGGATCCCCGATCGACACCGAGTCAGCGACCCCGAAGGCGTGCCGGAACGCCAGGATGCACGACAGCAGGTCGGCGTTGCCGGCCCGCTCGCCGACGCCGTTCACGCACGTGTTCACCCACGCGTCCTGCCCGGCGTCTAGGTCACCGAGCGCGCCGGACACCGAGTTGGCGACGGCCATGCCCAGGTCGTTGTGACAGTGCGTCTCGACCGGGATGCCGACCGCCGAGGCGAGCTTGGCGAACCGCTCCCTGATCCGCCCGGGGGAGTCCCCGCCGATGGTGTCGCAGTACCTGACCCGCGACGCGCCCGCGTCCCGGGCGGCGAGCGCGAACTCGGTCAGGTATCCCTCGTCGGTCCGCGACCCGTCTTCCGCGTTGACCCCGATGCTGTACTCGCCTGGCGGGCCTCCGGCGCGACCGAGCGCCGCCCGGGCCACCGCCACGGCCGCCGTCATCTCCCCGATGATGGCCGCCCGGTCCAGCCGCCCCCGGAACTTGTTCACGATCATCTGGTCCGAGGTGGAGATCGACAGGTTGTAGTGCCGCAAACCCAGGGGTACGGCCGATTCCACGTCGGCGGGCACCGCGCGGCACCAGCCGGACAGCCGCAGCTCCCCGAACGCCCCCGCCTGCGCCAGCGCCACGCAGGCCCGCACGTACGGTACCTCGTGGAACAGGAACGGGAACCCGATCTCGGACTGCGCCACGCCCAGCCGCCCCAGGTAGAAGTTGACCATCACCTTGCCGAACTTCGACAGCCCCGTGCGCGCGGTCTGCACTCCGTCCCGGTTGGTCACGTCAAGAAAGTGAATGGATGGCATGACCCCAGATTGACGAAATGATCAACTATCGTCAACATTGATTAAAATCAATCATTCCGAACGATGGTGGCGCGTGTGGCTCGGCCACCTCCGAGCCTCCCGCGTGGGAGCAAAATGCCCTACTCGATGACCGCGGCGCAGGCCGCCGGCCGGCTTGGCGTCAAGCAGGCCACGCTGTACGCCTACGTAAGCCGAGGCGTGCTCGGCCGGGACAAGGCCGCCGACGGCCGGGGCAGCGTGTTCGACCCGGACGAGGTTGAGCAACTGGCCCGGCGCGGCCGCCCGCGCCGCCCCGCCGGCGCCGTGGACATCACGGTCGAGTCGGCGATCACCGAGATCACCGCCGACACGCTCCGATTCCGCGGCCACGACGTCACCCGCCTGGCGGTCACCCGCCCCTTCGAGGAAGTCGCCGAGCTCCTCTGGACCGGCGATTTCCCGCCCGCCCACCCTGTCCTGCCCGCCCACGCTGTCCCGCCCGGCAGCGCCGTCGCTGGCGCCTCGGCAACATGGCAGGCAACCCCGGCCGCGCTCGCGGCGGGCCGGGCCGCCCAAGCCGCGCTCCCGGCCGGGACGCTGCCGCTCGAGCGGCTCCAGGTCATCGTGCCTGCGATGGCGGCGACCGATTCCCTTCGGCTGCAGCTCGACCCGTCCGCGGTGCTGGCCGCGGCCCGCGGCCTCATCGCCGGCATGGTGGACTGCCTCCCCGCGCCGCCCAGTTCCGGTTCCGCCCCTCCCGGTTCCGCCCCTCCCGGTGCCGCCCCTCCCGGTGCCGCCCTGACCAGCCAAACCCCGGCTGCCTCTTCCGCCGTCTCCGACTCTGGCGGGCCGATAGCCGGACGTCTGTGGTCGAAGCTCTGCGAGCGGCGCCCCACTCCTGAGCTGCTGCGCGCGCTGTCGGCCGCGCTCGTGCTGCTGGCCGACCACGAGCTCGCCGCTTCCACGCTGGCCGCGCGGGTGGCCGCGTCGGTGCGGGCGGATCCGTACGCCGTGGTCGGGACCGGCCTGGGCGCGATGAGCGGTGTCCTGCACGGCGGCGCGTCCCTGGGTGTGGAAACCCTGATCGCTGCCGCCCGCCGCCCACAGGACGTGCCCCGGGTGGTGGGCGAACTGCTGCGGCGCGGTGAGAAGATACCGGGCTTCGGCCATTTCGTATACCGGAGCGGCGACCCGCGCGCCGTCGTGCTGCTCGGGCTGGCTCGCCGCGCCGCACCGAAGTCCGGGCAGCTCGCGGTCGCCGAAGCCGTGCTCGCCGAAGTCAGGCGAAAGTCGCTGCCCGAGCCGAACATCGACTTCGCCGTCGCGACCCTGGCCCGAGTGGCGGGCATGGTCCACGGCGCCGGGGAGGCGGTGTTCGCGGTCGCCCGCACCGCGGGCTGGATCGCCCATGCCCTCGAGGCCTACGCGGGCGGCGGTCCGCTGCGCCCCCGCGCCGTCTATACCGGTCCGTCCGCGATCATCGAACCATGATGCCGCGCCCGCCTGTTATCGATTCGTGACCTGGCGTCGCAGCGTGAGGCGTGATCTGAACGTCTCCCAGGTATGGAAGCCGATCCGGCGGACGTCATCCGCAGCCCCGGGCCATGGCCTGACCGGGCCGGCCTGGACCCGTCGGCGGAAAGAACGGCCGACCCTGCGCGGTACGTGACCGAGTTGTTCCGGGCCCACCACCTGGAGTTGGTCCGGCTGGCCGTGCTGATCGTGGGTGATCTGGCCACCGCCGAAGACGTGGTACAGGACGCCTTCGAGCAGCTGCACCGCCGGTGGCGGACCCTGCGCAAGCAGTCGAGCGCGCTGGACTACGCGCGGTCCGCCGTGCTGAACGGCAGCCGGTCCGTGCTCCGCCGCCGCTCGGTCGCCCGCAGGCACGAGGCACAGATCGCCGCCCCGAAGGGACCGGACGCTGACGCTGCCCTCGCGTTCGAGCAGCGCACCGAGCTCATCGAGGCGTTCCGCGCGCTGCCCGCCAGGCAGCGTGAGGTGCTCGCTCTGCGCTATTACGCGGACATGAGCGTGGCCGACGCAGCAGCCACGTTGCACATCAGCGAAGGCGCCGTCCGCTCTACCGCCTCCCGCGGCCTTGATGCGCTGGCTCGTATCCTCCCGTCCCGTATCTCGAAGGAGCCGTGAGGCATGACTGACCTCGAGGACCTGCTGCGCGAGGAGCTGAGGCGCACAGCACAGAAGGTCCAGCCCGAAGTGCTCCGGCCGCTCCGCGTCCCCGCGCCCGGCCACGGCTGGCGTCCCCGCCTGCTCCCGCTCGCGGCGGCGGCCGCGGTGATCGCCATCATCGCGCTGGTCGCGCTGGTCGCCGGCCTGCCCGCGGCCCGCCAGCCCGCGACCTCCGGATCAGCCCCGGCCGTCCTGCCGCGCTTCTACGTCACGACCCGTTACAGCGCGAGCCACGGAACGGAGGCGGTGGTCCGCGAAACCGCTAGCGGGAAGGTGATCGGCACGGTGCAGGTGCCGTCGGCCGCCAACGCTGGCGCCGCAGCTGCGGTCACCGCCGCCGCCGATGACCGCAGCTTCATTATCGGTGCCTACGAAACCAGCAGCCCGGCCTCCCTCACCACCGGCCTTGACCTTCGTCTCTTCCGGCTCCGTATTTCCGCTGACGGCAAGCTCAGCCCGCTGGTCGAGTTGCCGGTCTCCCCGGTGCCCGATGAGGCCACCAGGGGCATCGCGCTTTCCCCAGACGGCACGCTGCTCGCGGTGTCGCTGGTGCACTACGTCGGTCCGAAATACGGTCAAGTCGGCACGCTGCAGGTCATCAACCTGGCCACTGGGAAGACCCGGACCTGGAGCGCTCCGGCGCATGGTCCCACGTACGCGCCGGGGCCGCCCTCTTGGGCGGACGGCAACCGGATGATCGCGTTTACCTGGCAGCGCATCACCGGCGAGCCGATCGATACCTTTGTGACGGAGGGAATCCGGCTGCTCGACACCACCGCATCGGGTGACAATCTGGCGAACGCGAAGCTGATTGTCCCGGGCGGCGCGGCCGACGGCTCCATCCAGAGCGGGCTTATCACGCCCGACGGGCGCGAGGTCATCGTGGCGACCCTGCGCGACATCGGCCGGGGCTACACGGGGACGGTCGTCGCGCAGATCGTCGAGTTCCAGGTGAGCACCGGCAGGTTGATCCGGGTGCTACGCACCCAGACCGCACCTTATGACCAGTCCGACTATGGCGCCTTGCAGGCCAGCAGCGCGGTACTGTCGCTAGAACCGGCGGGACGGTACGCCCTGGTCCTTGGCATCCAGTTCGGCTCGCTGGACGTCGCCGGACCCGATCCCGGCCGGTTTACGCCCCAGCCCGCTCTTCTGGTCGGGCAGGCGGTCTACTGGGCGGCGTGGTGACCGGTCCGGTCACTCGCCGGTGGCGCCGTCGATCTGCTCGCGGAGCAGGTCGGCGTGGCCCAGGTGCCGGGCGTACTCCTCGATCATGTGCAGGTAGATCAGCCGCAGCGACATGACCTCGTTGTTGTGGGTGAACGTTTCGTCCAGCGACGCGTTGGCGACGGCCGCGTCGGCGCGGGAGAACTCCTCGGTCAGCCGGGCATAGTCGGCCGCGGCCCGGGCCGGGTCGACGCGCTCGAAATCGGCCGTCTTGTCGCCGCCGAAGGCGGGCTCGACCGGCTCTCCCGCGAACCGCTCGCGGAACCAGGCGCGTTCCACCTTGGTCATGTGCCGTACCAGCCCGAGCAGGGACAGGTCCGACGGCGGCACGGTGCGCTCGGCGAGCTGCGCGCCGGTCAGCCCGGCGCATTTATACAGCAGCGTCGCCCGGTGCCAGTCCAGGAACGCCTGCAGCATCGGGCGCTCGGGTCCGGTCAGCGGGCCTTCCGGCCGCTCCACATCTGGGGCTTTCCACGTCACGGCGCCCATCTTGCCACGCCGCGCGGGCCGTGCGAGCTCCGAGCGGCACGGTTCACCGGCCGCGCCGCCGCTCACCGGCTCCGTGCACTATATTGCGGGACGATGCTGGTGAACATGGAGCGGGCCGCTCGCCCCGAGGCCGAGCGCTGGCTCGGCCAGGCGGCGATCGACGGTCCGGTGATGGAACTGCGCCCGGACTACACCGCGCTGCTCATCGTCGCGCAGGACCTGCGCCCGGGACCGTCGGACCAGGCCACCGACGCGCTCCTGGCCGGCGCCGAAGCCGGCGCGCGCGCCGCGCTCGCGGGCCGGACCGCCGTCGAGCTCGCGCCGGTCGACGCCTGGCGGGTCGCCTACCAGGCCTTCGGGGCCAAGCCGAAGCGGACCAGGCCCAGCGTCGAGGCGCTGCTGCGGCGGGTCGAGGCCGGGCTGCCCCGCATCGACCGGCTCACCGACATCTACAACGCGATGTCCGTGAAGCACCTGCTGCCTATCGGGGGAGAGGACCTCGGCGAGTACCGCGGCCCGGCCCGGCTGGTACGCGCGGCCGGGGACGAGCCCTTCGACACCATCCGGGACGGGCAGCCCGTCACCGAGCACCCGGAACCCGGTGAGGTGGTGTGGCGCGACGACGCCGGCGTAACCTGCCGCTGCTGGAACTGGCGGCAGTGCGTCCGGACCCGGATCACTGGCGCCACGGTCAGCGCCGTGTTCATCCTCGATGGCCTCGCTGCTCTCGGCGAAGACGGGCTGATGGCCGCCGGGCAGGATCTCGCCGGGCAGCTGACCACGCTCCATCCCGGAACCCGGCTCAGCGGGCGGTTGATCGGGGCCGCCGCGGCGGCTACCGGCGGAGGGCGGGACGCTCCGGCGGATGGGTCGTGATCTCGACCGTGCCCTTGTAAGCGATGCCTCGCACGTGTATCACCGGGGCGTCCACGGGCAGGCGGTAGCCCGGGTCCTCGTCATCCGCCAGCCCCTGCGTGACGCCGAAACCGGTCATCTCGACCCGCACTCCCGGCGGCACCAAGATCGTCACCCGGGACTTGTAGGCCACCGTCACGAACGTGGTGACCGGGCCGCTGAGCTCGGCCGCCCGCAGGTCGAGCCAGCCGTCCCCCTTGTAGACGACGGTCGTGTACCGTTCGGGCACCCGCCAGCGCCCGGCCCGCTGGACCGAGCTCTTCAGCGCGATCGCGAACCTGCCGGGACCGCGCCTCGCGATCGCGGGCGCCGGACCAGCCGCGGGCCTCGTCGCGGGCAGATCGGCCAGCAGGACGTCCAGCTCCGCCAGCGTCCGGGCGGTCAGAGCGGCTCGCATCCGCTCGTCGAACTCGGTGTCGTCCAGCCGGCCCTCGGCGAACGCCTCCTGCACCCGCTGCAGACCTGCGTCCCGGTCCCGATCAGAAGCGCGGATCGCCGGACCGCCGGCAGCTGCGGGAGGCGAGCCCGAAGGACCCGCGGAACCCTCGGAACCCCTTGCATCCCCGTCGGCCATCGTCATCTCATTTCCCTTCGCGTGGCGGAGCGAACGAGATGTATCGTAACTCGGCGCGCCGGGTGACGCGCAGCTTGGACTGCTGGTGCGGAAGTTTTTCCCAGTCCGCCATGAACTGGGCGTCCAGGCCGTACCGGCCGGCCACCGCTACCAGGGTCTCGGTCCGGTAGTAGAAGTCCTCGCGCAGCACGTGGTGCTCGGTGCCGTCGGTGCGGTCGAAGGTGAAGTCGAAGAAGCCCTCCGGCTTCATAATCCGTCCGACGTGCGCCAGGCACTCCTCGATGACCTCCACCGGGGAGTGCGAGAAGACGCTATGCGCGTGCACCACATCGAAGTGCCCCGCCGGGAGGAACGCCAGCTTCAGGTCCTGGACCAGGGTCAGGTGGGGCAGTTTGTCCTGCAGGCCGGTCTCGGCCAGCGTGCGCTGCGCGGCGAGCAAGATGTCCGGGGAGATGTCGAGACCGTAGTAGCCGCCTGGCTCCAGGTAATCGATGAACAGGCGGCCGGCCCGCAGGTTTCCGCAGCCGATCTCGAGCATCCGCATGCCTGGCTTCAAACCGTGCGAGACGAGGTAATCGAACTGCAGCTGGCCGATCTTGAGCCATGAGTCGTGGGTGTGGCTGCCCACCGCCCCCTCGTCGCTGCGGGCCGCGTCCGATTTCATCACCGCGCGGTAGTAGCTCACGTGGTCGGGGTTCTTCAGCCGGAGCATCGTGTCACGAGCCAGACGGCGGGCGTGCGGCACGATGCGCTCGGGGTGGCGCGCGGCGTAACGGACCATGAATGTCAGTCGTGACCGGTCGTTCGGATGCATGCCCATCAGTGAAGCAGAATCCCTGCCCGCCGGGGTCCCGAGCGGGGTCATCACGCCATCAGGTTCGTCCCGGCCGCCGGACCGTCCCGCGACGTGCACCGCCTACCCCGCCAGCCTACCCTGACCCCACATGCCCCAGCCCGATTTGTATGGTTGTGGCACCGTACACACTCTAATGTGTAGGTTGCCACAACCACACCCCTACGTCGCCCCAGCAGGCAAAGGCGGGGCGGGGCCAGTGTGCTCGCAGTGGCTGTGGAGACAGGACAGTAGACGCTTCAGGCCTTCGTGGTCGTCTGCATCAGCATCCGGACTGTCCGTCGGAATGCCGCTCCCGTAGAAATCCTCACGAGACCTCAATATTGAGCCACTTACGCTCAATAAGTCTGAGCTCGATAAAGAATTTCTTAGCCCCGCCGTGTTGGATGCGATGTGCCGCGGTTTTACGCCCGGATTTACTCCCGAGTTTAGCCGGGAAGGCGGAACCAGGCGGCCGGGGGCGCCGGACCCTGTTCTCGGACATGGCCGAGGGCTGGTCCGGCTTCCGGTCGCGGAGCTGGATGTGGGTGGTCACCGTCCAGTTCGCGTTCTTCAACCTGATCACCTGGGCGCCCTGGATGCTGCTCGGGCCGGTCGAAGGCCGCTCTTACCTGGGCGGTGCCGCGGTCTGGGGCGCGATCATGGCGGTGCAGGGGACGGGCGCGATCGTGGCCTGCCTGCTCTCGCTGGGCCGCAGGCCCCGCCGGCCCATGGTGATCGCGACCATCGGCACGTTCTGCTACGCGCTGCCGGACATTCCGATGGCCCTGCACGCGACCGCACCCTGGATCGGCGCGGCCGCGTTCGCCTGCGGAGCCGGTGCGCCGCTGTCCAGCACCTTCTTCAGCACCACCCTGCAGCAGCAGGTGCCACCGGACTCGACCCCATTAGCCCCTCATAAGACCCGCCGTCAGGGCTTTCTCGCGGCCCCGCGGAGTGCGGCGAAGGCGGCCAGCCGCGCGACCACGGTGATGACCACCGCGACCGGGAGCACCTGCGCCACGTCAGTGGCGGGCGTGAAGGCGACGATGCCGAACGCGACGGCGACTCCGCTCACGGCCATGGCTAGCGCCGCCGCGACCCGGGGGGTGCGCAGCGTCGTGCGCACCATCAGCCGCGCCTCACGCGGCAGCCGCAGCACCATCCAGGCGAAGCACCCGGCGGTGGCCGCGGCGAGCGCCCCCAGGCCGATGACGAAGGGCAGCCGGTCCAGGTGCGTGACCGCCGGGACCCAGATCAGGACCAGGGCGATCAGCGTGAACAAGTAGATCGTCCGTGACACCGTGCGCAGCAGCACCACATCGATGTTCCTGCTGTAGATGCGCTCGTCCGGGGTGGCGCGGGCCGCGCTGATGAAGTGCCTGATCGCGCCGGCCGAGTCATGCCGCCTGAGCCTGATCCGGCCGAGCTCGTTCATCGCGCCGCTGTGCGCGGGATCGAGCCCGAGGGCTCGTTCCTGGTGCTCACGCGCGCCGGTCAGGTCACCCCGAACCAGGCTCACCTTGCCGGACAGGAAGTGGACGTCCGGCTCGTTCGGGGCCAGGCCGCGGGCCCGCGCCGCCGCCTCGGTGGCGAGGTCCAGCCGGTGGGCCGCCAGCGCGGCCTGGGCGACGCAGACGTGCGTCTGCCAGTAGCTGGGGGCCAGCCTGCGCGCCTCGTAGGCCGCCCGCAGCGCGCCCGGCAAGTTGCCCAGGTGGACCAGGGCGTTGCTGGCCAGCCGGTGCGGCCACTCGTCGCCGGGGTCCAGGGCCACCGCGCGGTTGGCGGCGACGGTAGCGTCGGCGTAACGGTCCGCGCCCAGGTGCGCGCGGGCCATCAGGCACCAGGCCCGGCTGCTCTCCGGTTCCGCCGACACCACGCGGGCGAGCAGCTCGGAGGCCTCGTCGAACCGTTTGACGTCCAGCATCGCCGAAGCACGCGCCAGCTCCTGCCGCAGCTCGATCACCGGCGGATGCTCAAATCAGGCGGCGCTTGCGCAGGTAGGCGGCCAGGTCGTCGTAGGTTCCGCCCTCGTTGGCGAACAGCGCCACGTTGCGGGCGGTGTCGAACCAGGCGCCAAGCGAGGGCTTGACCTCGGCGATCGCCGCCTCCAGGTCGGGTGTGCCGATCATCCGGGGCTCGCCGCGGCGGACCGAGTCCATCAGGGCCCGCTCGGCCGCCGTCTCGCAGATGTGCGCGATGTCGGCGCCCGAGTAGCCCTCGGTCTGCTTGGCCAGCTTGGCCAGATCGATGCCGGCCACCGGGCGGTCCTTGAGGTGGTAACGGAACACCCCTTCGCGCGCGGCGCCGTCGGGCGGCAGCACCAGCAGCGTCCGGTCGAAGCGGCCGGGCCTGCGCAGCGCGCTGTCCACGTCCCACGGGTGGTTGGTCGCCGCCAGCAGGAAGACGCCCTCGTTGTTGCCTGAGATGTCGTCAAGCTCCAGGAGCAGCTGGTTGACCGCGCTGCGCATGGGCGTGTGCCGCAGCTGCGAGCGCTTCTGCCCGATCGCGTCCACCTCGTCGAGAAACAGCACGCACGGCGCGTTCCGCCGGGCGATCTCGAACAGCTCGTGGATGTTCCGCTCGCTCTGCCCCACGAACATGTCGATGATGTCCGCGAACGACACGGCGATGAACCTGGCGCCGAGCTCGCCCGCCACCGCGCGGGCGATGAACGTCTTGCCGCACCCCGGCGGCCCGTACAGCAGCAGCCCGCCGCGCAGCGACTTGCCGTACAGCCGTCGCAGCTCGGGATTGCGCATGGGCGCCAGGAACGCCGCCTCGAGGCGCGCCTTCACCTCGGTCATCCCGGCCACGTCGGAGAGCTTGAGGCCGGTGTGCTCGGCGTCGTACGCGTCCGCTTCGTCGATGCCCGCCGACGCCGGGTCCTCGTCGCCTTCTCCGACGAACATCGCGGGCAGGACGTCGCGCAGCTCGTCCTCGGCCGCGGTCCAGTCGTACCTCGGTGGCTTGCCCTTCTCCCCGGCGTCCTCCCCGGCAGCCGTGGCGGGTCGCGGGGGCATCGGCCCGGCCCGTTCGGGAGAAATGACAGCCGGATCGGACGGAGGCCGCCCCGGGGCAGCGGCCGGCTCCGGTGGCAGACCCGGGCCCGTCAGCAGCCTCAGCGCCTGCGCGTTGCCCGGATCGCGCTGCAAAACGGCGCCCAGGTGCCTGACCGCCTCGTCGCGCTGGCCTGCGCCAAGCAGCAGCGCGGCCAGGTGCAGGCGGAGCGGCACATCCTCGGGCATCGCGTTAATCGCCTTGCGGAGGCTGTCCAGCACGGTGGGTTCGGGTTCCATGCATCCGTCCGGGTAGATTCGGCCATTCGCCTGCTGCCAGTGCGCCTTCTTACAGGGTAATGCGCCCGGGCCCCGCCTAAGGGCAGTGTCTCCTAGCCCGCCAGCCCTGGTTCAGGTCCACAGATCGGTGACGCTGACGCCGAGCTCGGCCAGCAGGCGGCGCAGCAGGGGCAGGGAGATGCCGAGCACGGTGCCGTGATCGCCTTCTATCCCCTCCACGAACCAGCCGCCGCGTCCGTCCAGGGTGAACGCCCCGGCCACGGCGAGCGGCTCCCCGGACGCGACATAGGCCGCGATCTCCTGCTCCGACGGCGTGCCGAACCTGACCCGGGTCGCGGCCACCGCGGCAGCGCGCTGGCCGGTGGCCGCGTTGATCACGCAGTGCCCGGTGACCAGGGTGCCGGTCCGGCCGGACATCTCGCGCCAGCGGTCGGCGGCCTCCGCGGCCGAGGCGGGCTTGCCCAGCGCGCGCCCGTGCAGGTCGAGCAGGGAATCGCAGCCGATCACCAGGCCGTGCTCCAGGCCAGAGGCGACCGCGGCCGCCTTGGCCTGGGCCAGCAGGCCCGCCAGCTCGGCCGGGGTGCCTGCCGCGAAGGCGCTCTCGTCGACGCCGCTGACCATGACCTTCGGCTCAAGCCCGGCCGCGCGCAGCACCGCGAGCCTGGCCGGCGAGGCCGACGCGAGAATGATCGACGTCACGCCACCAGACCCTATCCGCCGCCGAGCCGGCCCGCGGGTAGGGTGCAGACATGATCGAGACGACCACACTGGGCCGGGGCGGCCCGGTTGTGTCCCGGGCCGGGCTCGGCCTGATGGGCATGTCGGGCATCTACGGCCGGGCTGATGACCAGGAGAGCCTGGCGACGATCCATGCCGCGGTCGACGCCGGCATCACGCTGCTTGACACCGGCGACTTCTACGGCATGGGCCACAACGAGCTGCTGCTCCGCGATGCGCTGCGCGATATCCCCAGGGAGAGCGTATTCATCCAGGTGAAGTTCGGTGGCCAGCGGGACCCTTCCGGCGCGTTCATCGGCCACGACGCCAGCCCCAACGCGGTGAAGACCTCGCTGGCCTACACGCTGACCCGGCTCGGCACCGACCACGTCGACCTGTACCAGCCCGCCCGGCTCGACCCGCGGGTACCGATCGAGGAAACGGTCGGGGCGGTCGCGGAGATGATCAAGGCGGGATACGTCCGCTACCTTGGCTTGTCGGAGATGGGCGCGGACACCATCCGCCGGGCCCATGCGGTGCACCCGGTGGCCGCGCTGCAGATCGAGTACTCGCTGATGAGCCGCGGTATCGAGGCGCGGATCCTGCCCACCGTGCGGGAACTCGGCATCAGCGTGACCGCCTACGGGATTCTCTCCCGCGGGTTGCTGAGCAGCGGCACGGCCCGGCTGGCCCCCGGCGACCCGCGCGCCCGCTTTCCCCGGTTCTCCGACGAGAATCACGCGAGGAACCTGGACCTGCTGGCGGCGCTCGAAGCGATAGCCGACGACCACGGGGTAACCGCCGCGCAGCTGGCCATCGCGTGGGTGGCCTCGCGCGGCGACGACATCATCCCGCTGATCGGAACCAAACGCCGGGATCGTCTGGCTGAGGCCCTCCAAGCCTTGGACCTCACGCTGAGCACGGACGACCTGACCGCGATCGAGGCGGCCGTGCCCGCCACCGCGGTCGCGGGAGACCGGTACGATGCCGCGCAGGTAGCAGCGCTGGACAGCGAGCGCTGAAACCAGAGCGCTGAAACCACAGCGCCGGAGCGGCACCGCCGAACGTCCAGGCGTACTGCGCCGGCTCAGGCCGGAACCGGATCACCTCAAGGTCAGCCATGGCGTCATGATCGCACGGCCATTTTCCCGCGCACCGGGTCGGTCAGGTCCCCGGCACTCAGGTCGCGATCCGGGTCCCGGCGCCGCATCGTCCGGATCAGGCGCTGCGCCATCAGGACCAGCGCCACCAGCAGCCCCGCGACGATTCCGTCGAGCCAGAAGTGATTGGCCGTCACCACTACCACCAGCGTGGTGAGCATCGGGTAGGCCGCGGCCAGCCAGCGCCACCGACTGCGCGACGCCGTGATCACCGCGACGGCCACGATGAGCGCCCAGCCGACGTGCACCGACGGCATGGCCGAGAACTCATCCGCGTCGAAGCCGCCGTGCCAGGAGTACACGGACTGGCCGTAACGCACGGCGGTGTCGACCAGCCCGGTCCCCGGTAGCAGCCGCGGCGGCGCCACCGGGACCAGCTGGATGAGCAGGCTCGCCCCGGTGAACAGGGCCACGGTGTTCCTGATCGCCGGGTAAGCGTCCCGGTGCCGTACGTAGAGCCAGACGAGGCAGACGCCAAGGAGCGCGAAGTGCAGGGTGTCGTAGTACAGGTTGAAGGCCTGGATCAGCACCGGGCAGGGCAGGAAGAGCCGCTGCACGCCGGTCTCGCTGGGCAGGTGCAGTATCCGCTCGGCGTGCCACAGCCAGCGGCCCCGTGACACCGCCCCGGCCGGGCTCATCACCGTGAACGACCCGGCGAACTGCCACAGTCCGTACAACCCGAACAGCAGCGCGGCTTCGGTGACCACGCCGGGCCAGCGACCCCGCCGGCGCCTGATGATTCCGGCCGCGACCGCCAGGCAGCAGGCGATGACGATCGCGTCCTGCCAGGACAGCATGAAATGTGGCACGGCCGGGCCCCCGGTTCGTGACGATCCCTGGAACGATAATACGCAATCGGGAGGCCGCCTCCGGTTAGGTCATGCCGTTACGGCTGAGACCAGAGGGGTCGGGCTCGCCCTGCGGCAGGGACACGTCGCCGGTCACGTCCGCGGCCAGCCGCACCCGGTCCCCGTCGACCAGCCGGACCTCGGTGCCGGGCAGCACCCGGTCGTCGTTGACGAAGGTGCCGTTGGTCGAGTTCTCGTCCGTGATCGAGGCGTGCCCGAAGTCGTCCACCAGGACGGTGGCATGGCGTCGCGACACGTTGTCGAAGCGGGCGAAGGCCGCCGCCACCAAAGACTCGGCTGGGTCCCGGCCGAGCAGGACCGACGTCCCCGCCGGGATGTCTACGTTGCCGGTGGGGAAGGTAATACGCATTACCACCGGCGAGATGCGCCGGCGTTGGCCGGTCGGCAGCGCGTCTCCGCAGGTCGGGCAGACCACGTCCGCGGCGTCGGAGACCGGGGCCCCGCAACTCGGGCAGAAGGCCGCGGATTCTGACCCGGTCGCGATGAACCGCTGCGAGATGGTCGGCGTCAGTAGGTCTTCTTCTGGCTCGGCGGCGTGCGGCAGGTTCGCGCCGCACCGGAAGCAGATCAGATCCTCCGGCTGGACCTTGACGCCGCAATCGGGACAGCTCAGGCTGGCCATGTTCTCGCTCTCATGCTCGGGTATCCGGCCCAGGTTAGACTACTCTGCTGGCCCGGGGGGACGCCCCCCCAAACCCCCCGTTTACGGGGGGCTCCGCCCCCCGTGCCCCCTGGGGAGGGGCTTCGCCCCTCCGGAGGTTCTGTTGGGCGAGGCCAGAACCCCGCCGGACGCCGTATCCCCTGGTGGCAGGTAAGGGGGGCCGGACGCCGTATCCCGTGGGCCCGGGTGCGATATCCCCATCGCCCTGGAGGCCGGGGTCTCGCTGGGCGCCATGCCCATCTACGTCCAGCGCATGCTCATCGCCGGCGAACTTGGTCTTGGCGGGTAGCTCTGCCGGGTGAGGAGAATGCTCGTGCGGATAATCCTAATGAGCTAACAATAACGGGCAATTAATATCATTATGGGCTGATTAGAAGGCGCGAGATAGGGTCGGGTCGGCCGAACTTCACGGTTCGGGGCGAGATCGGCTGCGGGCAAGGGCTTTCCGGGACTTTCTTCTTTTACCGCCGCGGTGCCGGGCCGCGGGCGCCGCGATACCTGGCCGTCGGCCAGGTTGCCAACCGCACGTAACCCAAGCGGTCCGACGAGTAGTGTAAGAGTTACCCTGGTCGCCATTGAGATACGGGGAGTCACCTTATAGTCACAAAAAAAGTGGTAAGGTGCACTCGACCGCAGCACGGCGGGGATGGCACGGTACTCTGCTTGATGAAGATCTCGCTCGTTTACTGGCGAATGCCCCGTGGCGGCCACCCAGAAGATGATTATATGTCCTTACCCGTTTTGTGACGCGAGAGTGTGGCCTCGGCCGCTCTGTTGACCCGAGCAGCGGCGATCGTTGCGGAGGGAAAGAGGGGTGCGTATGTTGTCCGGCCTATATGGTCGCTGCCCGACATACGTACAGGTCAGGTTGGCCGATGCGAGGTGCAAACGTAGTGCGTAGACGATCGGCGACGAATCCCGGCGACGCTGCCAGTGATACCGGATCCGTCAACGGAGGGCAAGTCAACGGGGGAGGTTCAGGGCTTCTAGGGGGAGGTAACGCCACGGGTGACCCGGGCGCGGCGGGTACGGCCGGCAGATGGGACGCGGGGTCTACAGGTCCCCAGATCGCCCTCGGCCAGGCCGCGGCGGCACGTGGCGTTCAGGGCGGCGGCATAACCGCCCCGGCGGGCCAAGGGGCGCAAGGGGCCCAGGCGGTGCCAGAGGGCCAGGCCCCGCCAGGAACCGTGCCGGGTACCGGCCGGCCCGCTCAGGCACCGCCGCGGCGGGCTGCTTCCACCCGGTCCAGGTTCGCGCTGACCAACTGGCGCGTCCGCTGGCGGCTGGTGGCCATCATCGCGGTCCCGACCTTGACCGCGGCGGCCCTCGGCTCGCTGCAGATCTACGGCGACGTCAGCAACTGGAACGCGGCCGGACGCGTCCAGCACCTAGCCCAGCTCAACTCCGCGGTGGTCGCGCTCAGCCAGGCCCTGGAAGACGAACGCGACCTGTCGGCCGGTTACGCGGCCGCCTACCCGACGGACCGGGCGGCGGGCCGGGGCCAGCAGCTGGGCGCCGTCCTGCTCAAGGCGCAGAACGCCACCACGGCCGCGGCCGTCAACGTCACGACGCTCGCGAACGGCGTCGACGTGGGATCCGGGTACCAGCCGGCCACCGTGCAGGACCTCAACACGCTGACTAACGCTCTCCAGGATCTCGGCTCCATCCGGCATGAGGTCACGACCTCGCCGACCCCCGCGTCGAAGATCATCCAGGTCTACACGGGAAACATCCTCGATCCCGCGAACACGTTCAGCGCCGCCGTCGGTAACGGTGCTAACGACGCCCTCCTTGAAGGCAACGCCATCACCCTGGGCGCGCTGCTGCGCACCGAGAACGACATGTCCGAGCAGCGCGGCATCTTGTACGCGGCCCTCATTTCCCCGACGGCGACGCTGACGCCCGAGAACCTGACCACGTTGACGCAGGCCTTCCAGCAGCAGCAGGCGGACCAGTCCGACTTCACCAACTCGACAAGCACCGCCGAGCAGCAGAACTTCAGCAACGTGGTGAGCGGCCTCAACGTCGACCTGGCGTCCTCCGAGGAAACCCTCGCCGAAGCGGCCGCGACCGCTAGCCCCGGCACGCCGCTGACGCGTGACGGCCTCAGCGCGGGCAAGTGGTATACCGACATCGGAACGACCGTCGGCGACACCCGCAAGGTCGCCGACCAGCTCGCCAGCGCCATCACCACCCGGGCTAACATGCTCAGGTCGCAGGCCACCCAGACCCTGCTGATCACCAGCGTGGTAACCCTGGTCCTGCTGCTCCTGGTCCTGCTGGTCTCCACCATCGTGGCCCGCTCGCTGATCCGCCCGCTGCGCAAGCTACGCAGCGACGCGCTCGACGTAGCCGGCCACCGGCTGCCGGAGATGGTGCGGCGCCTCAGCCAGAGCGAGGGCGCGGACGAGGGTGTCGAGATCGAGCCGATCGGCGTCACCTCGACCGACGAGATCGGTGAAGTCGCGCGGGCCTTCGACCAGGTTCACCGTGAGGCGGTCCGGCTGGCGGCCGATGAGGCCATGCTGCGCGGCAACCTCAACGCCATGTTCATTAACCTGTCCCGGCGCAGCCAGTCCCTGATCGAGCGGCAGCTGTCGCTGATCGACTCGCTCGAGCAGAGCGAGCAGGACTCGGGCCGGCTCAGCAGCTTGTTCCGGCTGGACC
>Ga0302314_10008961_pt1 | contig 17740 bp, 16 predicted proteins | sample III_Palsa_N2_3_FD_200533 | JGI IMG/M metagenome (GOLD analysis project Ga0302314, IMG submission 200533) | Peat permafrost microbial communities from Stordalen Mire near Abisko, Sweden - III_Palsa_N2_3 | ecosystem: Environmental > Terrestrial > Soil > Palsa > Peat permafrost | place: Sweden...
GTCTTGGACAGCTCGGTCTTACCGACGCCGGACGGGCCGGCGAAGATGAACGACCCTCCCGGGCGCTTCGGGTCCTTGAGGCCCGCACGGGTGCGCCGGATGGCCTGGGAGAGCGCCTTGATGGCGTCCTTCTGGCCGATGACGCGCTTGTGCAGCTCGTCCTCCATCCGCAGCAGGCGGGAGGACTCCTCCTCGGTGAGCTTGAAGACCGGGATGCCGGTCGCCGTGGCCAGGACCTCGGCGATCAGCTCCTCGTCGACCTCGGCGACGACGTCCATGTCGCCGGCCTTCCACTCCTTCTCGCGCTTGCTCTTCGCGGTCAGGAGGGTCTTCTCGTTGTCGCGGAGAGCGGCGGCCTTCTCGAAGTCCTGCGCATCGATCGCGGACTCCTTCTCCCGGCGCACGTCGGCGATCTTCTCGTCGAACTCGCGCAGGTCCGGCGGCGCGGTCATCCGGCGGATGCGCATCCGCGAACCGGCCTCGTCGATGAGGTCGATCGCCTTGTCGGGAAGGAACCGGTCCGAGATGTACCGGTCCGCCAGGGTCGCGGCGGCGACCAGCGCGGCGTCCGTGATGGACACCCGGTGGTGCGCCTCGTAGCGGTCCCGGAGGCCCTTGAGGATCTCGATGGTGTGCGCCAGCGAGGGCTCGGCGACCTGGATCGGCTGGAAGCGGCGCTCCAGCGCCGCGTCCTTCTCCAGGTGCTTGCGGTACTCGTCGAGCGTGGTGGCGCCGATGGTCTGCAGCTCGCCTCGCGCCAGCATGGGCTTGAGGATGCTGGCCGCGTCGATCGCGCCCTCGGCGGCGCCCGCACCCACCAGGGTGTGGAGCTCGTCGATGAACAGGATGATGTCCCCGCGGGTGCGGATCTCCTTGAGCACCTTCTTCAGGCGCTCCTCGAAGTCACCGCGGTAGCGGGAGCCGGCCACCAGCGCGCCCAGGTCGAGGGTGTAGAGCTGCTTGTCCTTCAGCGTCTCCGGGACCTCGCCCTTGACGATGGCCTGGGCCAGGCCCTCGACGACGGCGGTCTTGCCGACGCCGGGCTCACCGATCAGCACCGGGTTGTTCTTGGTGCGGCGGGACAGCACCTGCATGACCCGCTCGATCTCCTTCTCGCGCCCGATGACCGGGTCGAGCTTGGCTTCACGAGCGGCCTGGGTCAGGTTGCGGCCGAACTGGTCGAGGACCAGCGAGGTCGACGGGGTGCCCTCGGCCGGGCCGCCGGCCGTGGCCGACTCCTTGCCGCCGGCCTGGTACCCGGACAGCAGCTGGATGACCTGCTGCCGGACCCGGTTCAGGTCCGCGCCGAGCTTCACCAGGACCTGGGCGGCGACGCCCTCGCCCTCGCGGATGAGGCCGAGCAGGATGTGCTCGGTCCCGATGTAGTTGTGGCCGAGCTGGAGCGCCTCCCGGAGCGAAAGCTCCAGGACCTTCTTCGCCCGAGGAGTGAAGGGGATGTGGCCGGACGGGGCCTGCTGCCCCTGTCCGATGATCTCCTCAACCTGCTGGCGGACCGCCTCGAGCGAAATCCCGAGGCTCTCCAGGGCCTTAGCGGCGACACCCTCACCCTCGTGGATCAGACCCAGAAGGATGTGCTCGGTGCCGATGTAGTTGTGGTTGAGCATCCGGGCTTCTTCCTGAGCCAGGACGACAACCCGCCGCGCGCGGTCGGTGAACCTCTCGAACATCGTTAATCGCTCCTCAGAGCGGTCGGGCAGTGAGGGGTCGGTCCCCTCCCTGTCCTTCCGCATGCTAGTCCCGGAGGCCGGAACAGCTCACGTCTACCGCCGGCAGCCGACGCCACGCTCTGGGCGAGGCGGCCGACAATGACTCCAACCGAATGCTCCGGGATGGTGTTCCCGCAGGCCAAGCAGATCCACCCGGAATCGCTACGCCGACGGCGAACGCCCTCGGCGACACGCCGCAGGGATTGCCGTTCGAGGCCGTCCCCGCGCACTCCGCCCAAGGGATTCATACCCTCCCCCGGGGGCATTCCACTCCGGTCCCGAGGGGTCCGGGTGTTCGCCTGACGAGAAGTCGGACGGCCGCTGCGGGCCAACTGTGTGACATCGAGCGGCGAACGGACGGCCCGGCGTGACCGGGTCGGCCCCCGGTGCGTTGGACGGTGCGTGGCGCACCGCATCCTCGAACGAGCCGTGGTCGAACGACCCCTCGAACAATGCTCCGCGGCGCCGACCGGGTTCCACGAGGCCCTGGAGGCCCCGCTGGGGCCCGGTCTGGCGGCGCTGGACGGCCTGGCCCGGCTCGGCCGCCGCCCCGCACCGGTCGCCGCGGACGGCGACCGGTTGCTGGTCCTGCTGGCCCCCGGCAGCGCCGAGGAGGTGCCGGGCATCCTCGGCTGGTTGGGCTGGTCGCATCTGGACGGGCAGTTGAGAACCCGTCTGATCCGCTCGGCGCCGGTGCCGGACCGGACGCTGCCGACCCGGTCCGAGCTCCCCCGTCTGCTCGACGCCCTGGCCCACGCCTGTGCCCGCGCCCATCTGGACGGGACGGTCAGCCGTGCGCCTTCTCGTACGCCTCGCGGAGGACGCTGGGCACCCGACCGCGGTCGTTGACCTCGTAGCCCTCCTCCTTGGCCCAGGCACGGATCTTCGCCGTGTCCGGGTTGCCGCCCACCGGGCGCGGAGCGCGGGCACGCCCGCCGCGCACGGCGCTGACCCGGCCGCTCTGCTTGCGGCCGCCGGAGGTGTACGGGGCGAGCAGCTCGCGCAGCTTGCCCGCATTCGCGTGAGTGAGATCGATCTCGTAGGCAACCCCGTCAAGAGCGAACGTCACCGTCTCGTCCGCCTCGCCGCCCTCGAGATCGTCGACAAGAAGGACCTGAACCTTCTGCGCCACGGGCTTCCCTTTCCTCAAAAGCATGGATTACTTGTAGGAAAGGAAACCGCTTTTCCGCGAAAAACTCAAACCCCCTGACGCGAGAAGCTTCGAGAGGGGTCTCCGCGGACTGTCCGGAGTCCGCTCCGCGGACGCGTCAGAGATGCAAGAGCATCCGTGTGTTACCCAAGGTGTTCGGTTTCACACGTTCCAGCCCGAGGAACTCGGCGACGCCCTCGTCGTAGCTGCGCAGCAGCTCCTCGTAGACACCGCTGTCGACCGGTGTGGCCTCGATCTCGGCGAAGCCGTGTTTGGTGAAGAAGTCGACTTCGAAGGTGAGGCAGAAAATCCGGCGCACCCCGATCCAGCGGGCGGTCTGGATGAGCTTCTCCAACAGCAGATGTCCGATACCGGTACCCCGGCAGGAGTGGTCCACCGCCAGCGTGCGGACCTCGGCCAGGTCCTCCCACATCACATGGAGCGCGCCACAGGCGACCACCTCGGCGTTGTCGTCCCGCTCGGCGACCCAGAACTCCTGTACGGATTCGAAGAGCGTGACCGTCGGCTTGTTCAGCAGGATTCGCTCGCGCGCGTAGCCGTCGACGAGTCTGCGCACTGCCCGTACATCGCTGGTCCGCGCACGGCGGATCGTGACCTCCATGGGGGGACGCTATCGCGTTCCCCGGCGCGGACGCGCCACGATTTCCGCAGGCCCTTCCCCCCGGAGTGCATCATGAGCACGACGGTAAAGGGCCGCGGTACCGAATCCGGCCATAGCGGAAGGCCCGCCGCCGCGTTCCAGGCGAAGCCGGGCCTTCGGGAAGAACACGTCCATCGCGTCCGCCGCCGCCGGGCGCGATTATCCCCTTTGCCCCGGGAAAGGCCCGGAGGTCAGTCCTGGGTGACGCGCTGGGCGTGGATGATCGCCTCGGCGGCCGCGTCCTCGCGGGCCGCGCCGGCGCCGCCCTGGTTACGGAACAGGGTGCGGATCATCAGGCCGAAGGCGATGGCCATCACGGTGGGGGGCGTCAGTGCCTCGATGTACTGCATGGTTTTCGGACCGCCTCGCTCGATGCTGGATGCCTCGCTGGATCGGCGTGCACCGTCCGGCAGAAGACTAACCCCGGTCCCTGTGGATCCAGGGGACCGGGGTTGGCCCTGCGCTGCGGGGGGTAGGGAGACGTGTCCCGCGCTACTGCTGGACGTCCGGCCTGACCAGCGGGAAGAGCAGCGTCTCGCGGATGTTCTTGCCGGTCAGCAGCATGATCAGGCGGTCGACGCCGAGACCGAGGCCGCCGGTCGGCGGCATCCCGTACTCCAGCGCGCGGAGGAAGTCCTCGTCCACCTGCATGGCCTCGACGTCGCCGCCGGCCGCCAGCAGCGACTGGGCGGTGAGCCGGGCCCGCTGCTCGACCGGGTCGACCAGCTCGGAGTAGGCGGTGCCGATCTCGGTACCGAAGATCATCAGGTCCCACTTCTCGGCCACACCCGGGTTCGACCGGTGCTGCCGGGTGAGCGGGGAGACCTCGGTCGGGTAGTCCTTGATGAAGGTCGGCCTGATCGCGTCCTCCTCCAGCAGCCGCTCGACCATCTCCAGGACGATCTGGCCGTGGCCCCACTTCTGCTCGTAGGGGACCCCGGCCGCGTCGGCCAGCTTGCGCAGCTCGTCGACCGTGGTCTCCGGGGTGACCTCGGTGCCGAGCTTGTCGGAGATCCCGCCGTAGACGGTGACCTCGGCCCAGGGCTCGGCCAGGTCGATCTCGTGCTCGACGCCGTGCGGGTCGGTGCCCCGGATCACGGTGGTGCCGAGGGCCTCCCGGGCGGCGTTGATGATGGTCGCCCGGATCAGCTCGGCCTGGGTGTTGTAGTCCCCGTACGCCTCGTAGGACTCCAGCGAGGTGAACTCCGGGTTGTGGGTGGAGTCCGCGCCCTCGTTGCGGAAGTTGCGGTTGATCTCGAAGACCTTCTCCGCGCCGCCGACCACCAGCCGCTTGAGGTAGAGCTCGGGGGCGATCCGCAGGAAGAGGCCGAGGTCGTAGGCGTTGATGTGGGTCTTGAAGGGGCGCGCGTTGGCGCCGCCGTGGACCGGCTGCAGCATCGGCGTCTCGACCTCGGTGTAGCCGCGCTCCTCGTAGGTGCGGCGGATCGAGCGGACCACCTTGCTGCGCAGGTACAGCATCTCCCGCGCCTCGGGGTTGACGATCAGGTCGACGTAGCGCTGCCGGACCCGGGCCTCCGGGTCGGTCAGGCCCTTGTGCTTGTCCGGCAGCGGACGGAGGCACTTGGAGGTGAGCTCCCAGCGGTCCACCATGATCGACAGCTCGCCGCGCTTGGAGGTGATGACCTCACCCTCGACGCCGACCTGGTCGCCCAGGTCGATGTCGGCCTTCCAGGCCGCCAGGCTCTCCGCGCCGAGCTTGTCCAGCGAGAGCATCACCTGGAGGTCGGCGGTGCCGTCGCGGAGGGTGGCGAAGCAGAGCTTGCCGCCGGTCCGGCTGAGCACGACGCGCCCGGTCACCCCGGCGCGGTCGCCGGTGGCGACGTCGGCTTCGAGGTCCGGGTGGGCGGCGCGCAGGTCGGCGAGGGTCGTCGTCCGGGGGAAACCCACCGGGTACGGGTCGACGCCGGCGGCGCGGAGCCGCTCCAGCTTCTCGCGGCGCACCCGCATCTGTTCGGGAAGGTCATCAGGGGCCGGCGCAGGAGTCTGATCAGTCACCCCACCAGGGTATCGAGCGTCGGCCCCTGCCCCGTACCGGATATCCGGCGGGACAGGGGCCGATCGCGGGCAGGGGCCGACCGCGGGCAGGGGCCGACGGACCGGCTCAGCCGGTGCCGGTGGCGAGCTCCGCCTCGGGCTCGGCCGCCGGGTCCAGCTCGGAGCGGACGCCGCGCGGCCAGAGGTCGCCGGGGGTGGGGATGGCGCGGACGGAGGACGTCCCCTCGGCCGGAGCGGTGGAGGCGTTGTCGCGGCCGGATTCGGCGGGACGCACGGCGGGGTCGTAGGCAGCCATGGGAATCGGTCCTCCACGTCGGGTCGGTAGGGGGTGCGGTTGCACCCCCGCCGCGGGTGCGGCAGGTCGGGACTGCTGGCGCAGGGACCGCAGCGGCCGGGCGAAGTCCGCGACGTTGCCGGCGTCGCCGGACCGCGCGGGCTCGGGCACACGGGCGGTCCCCGGCGCCTGGGCCGGTTCCGGCAGCCGGGTCGGGCCGTCGGCGTCCGTCGCGCCGACCACACCGGCCACGGCGGCCACGGCCGCCTCGGCATGGCCCGGGACTGCGGTCAGCGGGTTTCCCGCGATGGCGAGCTGACGGGCCGCCGGCTCCAGGCCGGCCCTGGCGCCGCCGGCGGCCAGCGCGCCGCAGCGGGAGCGGAGGTCGAGCCGACGGGTCCGCTCCTGCGGGGCGCAGGGCAGGGCGGTCAGGTTGCGCAGGGCGGTGAGGTCCTCGCGGTCGGGGAGGTAGCCGTCCGCGACGGCCTCCTCCAGCCGCTCCAGGTAGCCGGAGGCGGAGCCGGGCAGGGCGGCGCGGTAGCGGGAGAGGTCGGCCAGGGCGAAGGCCCGCATCCGGCCGCCCTCGTGCACGGCCTCGTCGATCGACTCGGCGAGGCGGAGCACGTCCTGGACGTCCTCCACCCAGGCGTTGCGGGCCCATCCGGGGAGGACCGGGGTACCGGGGGTGGCGGGGTTCAGCACGTGGGCGAGGGCTCGGCGCAGCACCCGGAGCTCGTCCGCGCTGAAGGCCATGCCGCCGCGGGATCCATGAGGCATAGGCATGCTCGGACCCTATGCCGGAAATGCCTGATTTCTGATTATCGACACGCCGTCATCGGACCGCCACCCGAGGCGGGTTGGACCCCGCCGACCGGGCGAAGGCGTCCCCGGCGCTCAGGTGGTGGCGGTGTTCTTCTCGTACACCAGCCGCAGGCCGATCAGGGTCAGCCAGGGCTCGTGCACGTCGATGCTGCTCGCCTCGCCCAGGACCAGCGGGGCCAGCCCGCCGGTCGCGATCACCTGGACGTCGTCCGGGTCGGTGGACAGCTCGGCGGCCATCCGGTTGACCACGCCGTCCACCTGGCCGGCGTAGCCGTAGAGGATGCCCGACTGCATGCACTCCACGGTGTTCTTGCCGATGACGTTGCGCGGCCGGATGATCTCGATCTTGGGCAGCTTGGCGCCGCGCTGGCCCAGCGCCTCCACCGAGATCTCGATGCCCGGCGCGATCGCTCCGCCGAGGTAGTCGCCGCGCTCGTTCACCGCGTCGAAGGTGGTCGCCGTCCCGAAGTCGACCACGATGCAGGGGCCGCCGTAGAGGTGCTTGGCGGCCAGGGTGTTGACGATCCGGTCCGCACCGACCTCCTTCGGGTTGTCGGTGAGGACGTGCACCCCGGTCTTGATGCCGGGCTCCACCAGGACCGCCGGCACGTCGCCGTAGTAGCGCCGGGTCACCTCGCGCAGCTCGTGGAGGACCGAGGGCACGGTCGAGCAGATGGCCAGTCCGTCGACCGTGTCCTCCCCGAGCGCGGGGTGCGCCCCCATCAGCCCCTGCATCAGCACTGCCGTCTCGTCCGCCGTGCGCCGCGGGTCGGTGGAGACCCGCCAGTGCTCCACGATCTCCTCGCCGTCGAAGAGGCCGAGCACGGTGTGGGTGTTGCCGACATCGATGGTGAGCAGCATGGGCGCAGGCCATTCTTCGGGTGGGTCGCGGCTGATGGACGGTCGGGGGACTATCCGCGCAGGTCGAGACCGATGTCAAGGATGGGCGAGGAGTGGGTCAGCGCCCCGACGGCGAGGTAGTCGACACCGGTCGCGCCGACCTCGCGGGCGTTCTCCAGGGCCAGCCCGCCGGAGGACTCCAGCTTGGCCCGGCCGGCCACCAGCGCGACCGCCTCGCGGAGCTGGGGAACGGTGAAGTTGTCGAGCAGGATCAGGTCCGCCCCGGCGTCCAGCACCGGCTGGATCTGGTCGATCCGGTCCACCTCGACCTCGACGTCCAGGTCGGGGTAGGCGGCGCGGACGGCCTTGAACGCCTCGGCCACGCCGCCGGCCGCGACCACGTGGTTGTCCTTGACCAGGGCCGCGTCGGACAGGCCCATCCGGTGGTTGGCGCCGCCGCCGCAGCGGACCGCGTACTTCTGCAGGGCGCGCAGGCCGGGGGTGGTCTTCCGGGTGTCGCGGACGACCGCGCCGGTGCCCTCCAGCGCGTCCGCCCAGGCGCGGGTGGCGGTGGCGATGCCGGACAGGTGGCAGAGCAGGTTGAGCGCGCTGCGCTCGGCGGTGAGCAGGTCGCGGGTGCGGGTGGTGACGCTGAGCAGCACCTGCCCGGCCTCGACCCGGTCGCCGTCCTCGACCAGCCGCTCGACGCTGAACTCCTCCTCGGCGACCAGCGAGAGCACCGCCTCGGCGACCCGGAGCCCGGCGACCACGCCGCCCTGACGGGCGGTGAAGTCGGCGGTGGCGACGGCCGCCTCGGGGACGGTGGCGACGGAGGTGACGTCCTCGCCGCCGGCCAGGTCCTCGGCCAGCGCCAGGGTGGCGATGTCCTCGACCTCGACCGGGTCGAGCCCGGCCGCTTCGAGCAGCGCCGCGAGCTGCGGGTCGAGCCCGGTCACGTACTCGCCGTCGCCGCAGGCGCAGCCCTCGCCGCAGCCCTCGCCCTCGCCGCCGACGAGCGGAAGTTCGTCGTGGTGGTGGCCGTGCTCGTCGTGCGCGCTCATGCTCGGGTCTCCTCGGGGAGGGTGGTCAGCACGGTGCCGTGCTGGCGGCTGATCAGATGAGTGTTCCAGTTGCTGTCGTCCCGGTCGGGGAAGTCCTCGCGCCAGTGGCAGCCACGGGTCTCCTCGCGCAGCCGGGCGGCGGCGGTCAGGGCGGTGGCGACCAGGTGCAGGTTGGTCGCCTCCCAGGTCTCGACCTGCGGCGGCTCGCCCTTGGGGTGGTGCGGGTCGTCGGCGTCGGCCGGGTGGGCCCCGGTGAGCGCGGCCAGGCCCGCGGCGGCCCCGGCCATGCTGTCGGCGCTGCGCAGCACGCCGACGCCGCGGGTCATCAGCCGCTGGATCGCGAAGCGGGCCTCGGAGGCCAGCAGCGGAACGCGTTCCACCTCGCGCTCCGTGTCTTCGTGGCGGGGCGTCAGCCTCCCTGCGGCGTCGCGCTCGGCGATGTCGGCGGCGATCCGCTCGGCGAAGACCAGGCCCTCCAGCAGCGAGTTGGAGGCCAGCCGGTTGGCGCCGTGGACGCCGGTCCAGGCGACCTCGCCGCAGGCGTAGAGCCCGGAGACCGAGGTGTGCCCGTGCAGGTCGGTGCGGACGCCGCCGGAGGCGTGGTGCGCGGCCGGGGCGACCGGGATCAACTCGGTCACCGGGTCGATGCCGTGGCTGCGGCAGGAGGCGAGGATGGTCGGGAAGCGCTCGGCCCACATCCGCTCGCCGAAGTGCCGGCCGTCCAGGTACATGTGCTCGGCGCCGGTCGCCTCCATCCGCCGCAGGATGCTCTTGGCGACGATGTCGCGCGGGGCCAGCTCGGCCAGCTCGTGCTGGCCGACCATGAAGCGGACCCCGTCCGCGTCCACCAGGTGGGCGCCCTCGCCGCGCACCGCCTCGGAGATCAGCGGCTGCTGGCCCTCCGCGTCGGGGCCGAGCCAGAGCACGGTCGGGTGGAACTGGACGAACTCCAGGTCGGTGACCTCGGCCCCGGCCCGCAGCGCCAGCGCGACGCCGTCGCCGGTGGAGACGGCGGGGTTGGTGGTGGCCGAGTAGACCTGGCCCATGCCGCCGGTGGCCAGCACCACGGCCCGGGCGTGGACCGCGCCGACGCCGTCCCGCTGCCCCTCCCCCATCACGTGGAGGGTCAGCCCGGCGGTGCGGCCCTCGGCGTCGGTGAGCAGGTCCAGCACCAGGGCGTGCTCGACCAGCACCACGTTGTCGTCCGCGCGGACCGCCTCGACCAGCGCCCGGGAGATCTCCGCGCCGGTGGCGTCGCCGCCGGCGTGGGCGATCCGGCTGCGGTGGTGGCCGCCCTCGCGGGTCAGCAGGATCTCGCCCTCGGCGTCCTGGTCGAAGGCCGCCCCGGCGGCGATCAGCCGGCGGACGGCGTCCGGGCCCTCGGTGACCAGGACCCGGACCGCCTCCTCGTCGCACAGGCCCGCGCCGGCCACCAGGGTGTCGCTGAGGTGCTGCTCGGGGGTGTCGCCCTCGCCGAGCGCGGCGGCGATGCCGCCCTGCGCCCAGCGGGTCGAGCCGTCGTCCAGCATCGCCTTGGTCACCACCAGCACCCGCAGCCCGGAGGCGCGCAGCCGCAGCGCGGTGGTGAGTCCGGCCACGCCCGAACCGACCACGACCACATCGGTGCGGACGGTCCAGCCGGGGGCCGGGGCGGTGAGACGGGTCACTGGGGTCATGCGTCACTCCGTGCGTGCGTGGGCGCGCCGGTGGCTGCGCCGTCGACGTCACCGTACGCCTGCGCCGGAATCGCACGCGCATCCGCATCGCCGCGGACCAGCCCGCTGCCGGCCGGTGCCTCGGCCGCGTCGCCGCCGAGGTGGGTGATCCGGTTGTCGGCGTCGACGAACAGCACCCGGGGCTGGTGCACCCGCGCCTCGGCGTCGCCCATCTGGCCGTAGCCGATGATGATCACCAGGTCGCCCGGGTGGACCAGCCGGGCGGCGGCACCGTTGATGCCGATGATGCCGGTGCCGCGCGCCCCGGCGATGGTGTAGGTCTCCAGCCGGTTGCCGTTGTCGATGTCGACGATGTGGACCAGCTCGCCGGGGAGCAGGTCGGCGGCGTCCAGCAGGTCCTGGTCGATCGTCACCGAGCCGACGTAGTGCAGGTCGGCCTGGGTGACGGTGGCCCGGTGGATCTTGGACTTGAGCATGGTGCGAAGCATGGTCACGCCTCCTTGGTGAAGTGCATGCCTGGTGGTTCAGGACGAGACGAGGGTCAGAAGCCGATGCGGACGTTGTCGATCAGCCGGGTCCGGCCGACCTTGGCGGCGAGCGCGAGCAGCGCCTCGCCGCGGAAGTCCTCGCGGTCGACCTCGGTGAAGTCGACCGGGTCGATCAGGCCGAGGTAGTCCGGGGCGAGCCCGGACCCGGCCAGCACCGCTCCGGCCGCCGCGCGGACCGCCGCCGGACCGGCCGGGACGGCGTCCCGGCCGGCGAACAGCGCCCGGGAGAGCGCCAGCGCCCCGGTCCGGTCCTCGGCCGAGAGGAAGCGGTTGCGACTGGACAGCGCCAGCCCGTCGGCCTCGCGGACGGTCTCCACGCCGAGGATCTCCACCGGGAAGTTCAGGTCCCGGACCATCCGCCGGACCAGTGCCAACTGCTGGCCGTCCTTCTCGCCGAAGCAGGCCACGTCGGGACCGGTGAGGTGGAGCAGCTTGGCGACGACGGTCAGCATTCCGTCGAAGTGCCCGGGGCGGGCGGCGCCCTCGTAGCCCTCGCCCATCGGGCCGGCCGCGATCCGGACCTGCGGCTCGCCGCCGGGGTAGACCTCGTCCACGGCGGGGGCGAAGACCAGGTCGGCGCCGGCCTCCGCGGCGAGCGCGAGGTCGGCGTCCAGGGTGCGCGGGTAGCGGTCCAGGTCCTCGCCGGCGCCGAACTGCAGCGGGTTGACGAAGACGGTCACCACCACCGTCCCGGCCGCGCCGACCCGCGCGCGGGCGGCGCGGACCAGCGAGGCATGGCCCTCGTGCAGCGCGCCCATGGTCATCACCACGGCGCGGAGGCCGGAGCGGGCCTCGGCCGCCTCCGCCAGTGCCGCCGCCGTGCTCACCAGTGCCGTGCTCATCCGTTCTCCTCCGCCAGCACGTCCAGCAGGACCTCGGCGGCCTCCGCCTTCAGCATTCCGTTGGCCAGCGCCCGGTCGGCGGTGGCCCGCGCCATGGCGCGGTAGCTCTCCAGGATCTGCGGCGAGGTCGCCCGCAGCTGCGCGACATGGGTCCGCACCGTGCCCGCGTCGCCCCGGGCGACCGGTCCGGTCAGCGCCGCGTCGCCGCTGCGCAGGGCGTTGTCCAGGGCCGCGCCCAGCAGCGGGCCGAGCATCCGGCCGGGTTCGGCCACGCCCGCGTCGGAGAGGATCTCCATGGCCTGTGCCACCAGGGTGACCAGGTGGTTCGAGCCGTGGGCGAGGGCCGTGTGGTAGAGCGGGCGGACCGCCTCCGGCACCCATTCGGGCTCGCCGCCCATCTCCACCACCAGCGCCTCGGCGACCGGGCGCAGCTGCTCCGGCGAGGTCACCCCGAACGGGCAGCCGGCCAGCCTGGCCACGTCCACGGCGGTGCCGGTGAAGGTCATCGCCGGGTGCAGCGCCAGCGGCAGCGCGCCGGCCCGGGTGGCGGGTTCGAGCACCGCCACGCCGTGCGCCCCGGAGGTGTGCACCAGCATCTGCCCGGGCCGCACCGCGCCGGTCGCGGCCAGTCCGGCCACCAGCTCGGCCAGCGCGTCGTCGGGGACGGTCAGCAGCACCAGGTCGGCGGCGGCCATCACCTGCGGCGGGGTGACCAGCCGGACTCCCGGCAGCAGCGTCTCGGCGCGCCGCCGCGAGGCCGTCGAGACCCCGGAGGCGGCCACCACCCGGTGTCCGGCCAGCTGCAGCGCCGCGCCGAGCGCGGGGCCGACCCGGCCGGTGCCGACCACGCCGACGGCGAGCCGTGCGGGCCGGTTGTCGGGGGCGCCGGGGTCCCCGGGAATGTCGTCGAACAGACCGCCGGGCAGGCCGAACTCGCCTGTGCTCACGTCAAGGCTCCTTCTCCGTTCCAGTCCTCTACGGGTACCGGACGTACGCGGCCATCCTACGGCGGGTCACGAGGACTCGGCTGTGACCTGGCCCTCGTTGTAGACGTTGGCGAGCTCCTGCTGCGAGAGCTTCTGGATGGCTTCCATGATCTCCTCGGTGACCGCGCGCCGGGCGGGTCCGACCGCCATGGCGCGCTCGCGGACGGCCACGGCCCGGTCGCCGAAGTCCATGGGCTCACCGAACTTGACGGTGATCCTGCGGATCCGGGGCAGCCGCTTGCCCACGGGCTGCACCTTCTCGGTGCCGGCCAGCGCGACCGGAACGACCAGCGCCCCCGAGGTCAGCGCGAGCCAGGCCACGCCGGGCTTGCCCCGGTAGAGGCGGCCGTCGAGGGAGCGCTTGCCCTCCGGGTAGATCCCGAAGGCGTTGCCCTCGTTCAGCGCCTCCAGCGCGGCGTCCAGCGAGGCCTGGGCGGCGCGGTGGGTGCCGCGCTCGACCGGGACCGCGTCGATCGCGGTGAAGAAGCTCCGGCTCAGCCAGCCCTTGAACCCGGTCCCGGTGAAGTACTCGGCCTTGGCCAGGAAGACCACCGGACGCGGTGCGACCAGCGGGATCACCACGCTGTCGATGAAGGAGAGGTGGTTGCTGGCCAGGATCACCGCGCCGCGCTTCGGCACGTTCTCGCGTCCCTCGACCACCGGCCGGTAGACCAGCCGCATCAGCGGGGCCAGCACCGACCTGGCGATTAGTGCGAACACGTGCCCTCCGTAGTCATCCGCGAACGTCCGGTGATGTTACCGGGCAGTCACCGAGCTGGATGGCCCGGCTGCGGGATCGTATGACATCCGCGAGCACTGCGGGAGCCGTGTCCGGCGCGTCGGACCCGTCACTGCCGGTGTGGACGACCGGCGGGCCGCCCCTGGGACGATCCGGGTCATTGGGAGAGGATCACCCCATGAGCGATGAGACGAAGGACCCGGCCCAGCGGCGGTTCGAGGCGCAGCGCGGCTGCACGAAAGTGCTGTCCGGGGCGCGCCCGGTGTCGCTGCGGGAGCGGATGGCGGAACTGGCGGCGGACGCCGAGGGCGCCTACGACCTGGACGGGCGGCTCGACTTCTACGGCAACGGCGTGGTCGAGGCGCTGGAGAAGCGGGTGGCCGGGCTGCTGGGGACGGAGGCCGCAGCGTTCTTCCCGACCGGCACCATGGCCCAGCAGGTCGCCCTGCGCTGCTGGGCGCGCCGCACCGGTGACCCGACGGTGGCGATGCACCCGCTGGCCCATCCCGAGGTGCACGAGCGCTTCGCCTACTCCCAGCTCAGCGGGGTCCGCAGCGTCTGGCCGACCACCGAGCCGCGGTCGGCCTCGGCCGAGGAGGTCCAGGACTTCGCCGAGCCCTTCGGCACCCTGATGCTGGAGCTGCCGCTGCGCGACGCCGGATTCGTCCTGCCGACCTGGGAGGAGCTGACCGCGACCGTCGCCGCCGCCCGGGCCAGGGACGCGGTGGTGCACTTCGACGGGGCCCGGCTGTGGGAGTGCGCCCCGCACTTCGGCCGCACCCTGCCGGAGATCGCCGAGCTGGCGGACTCGGTCTACGTGTCCTTCTACAAGACCCTCGGCGGGCTCAGCGGCGCGGCGCTGGCCGGTACGGCGGACTTCGTCGCGGACACCAAGACCTGGCGGCACCGCTACGGCGGGCAGCTGTTCCAGCAGTGGCCGGCCGCGCTGGCCGCGCTCGCCGGCCTGGACCGCGAACTGCCCCGGCTGGACGCCTACGTGGCCAAGGCCAAGGAGGTGGCGGCCGCCCTGACCGAGGCCCTGGCCGAGGTCCCCGGCGCCCGGATCTTCCCGGAGGTCCCGCACACCCACCAGTTCCAGGTCTGGCTGCCGTTCCCGGCGGACGACCTGGACGAGGCCGGGCTGCGCCTGGCCGAGGAGACCAGGCAGTCGCTGTTCGGGATGTGGCGCGAGCCGGGGCTGCCCCGGGTCTCGTACACCGAGGTCACCGTCTCGGCGGCAGCCCTGGACTGGTCCCCGGAGGAGGTCCGCGCGGCGGCGGGCGCCTTCCTCTCCCAGCTGCGCGGCCTGTCCCGGGTGGGCTGAGCCCGGGTCGGTGCCGGGGTCGGGGTCGGGGTCGGTGCCGGGGTCGGGGTCGGGGTCGGGGTCGGGGTCGGTGCCGGGGTCGGGGCCGGCGTCGGGGTCGGGCCGGCTAGGGGACGCCGCCGGCCCGGACCAGGCCGGTCTCGTAGGCCAGGACCACGGCCTGGACCCGGTCCCGCACCTCCAGCTTGGTGAGGATCCGGCCGACATGGGTCTTCACGGTGGCCTCCGAGAGCGAGAGCCTGCCGGCGATCTCGCCGTTGGAGAGGCCCCCGGCGATCAGCAGCAGCACCTCGCGCTCACGGTCGGTGAGCCGGGCCAGCTCCGGGGTGTCCATCGGCGGCTGGGAGCTGGGCAGGATGGTGGCGAAGCGGTCGATCATGCGGCGGGTGGTGGTCGGCGCGACGACCGCCTCGCCGCTGTGGACCGCCCGGATCGCGGCGACCAGTTCGGCCGGCGGCACGTCCTTGAGCAGGAAGCCGCTGGCCCCGGCCTTGAGCGCGGTGAACGCGTACTCGTCCAGGTCGAAGGTGGTGAGGATGAGGACGTGCGGTCCGGCGCCCGGGCCGCCGGCGCCCGGGAGGCCGGGGAGCGCCGGGTCGGCGGCGCAGATCCTGCGGGTCGCCTCCACTCCGTCCATCCGGGGCATCCGGACGTCCATCAGCACCACGTCGACCTCGGCCGTCGCCAGTACCTCCAGGGCCTGGAGGCCGTCCCCGGCCTCGGCCACCACCTCGATGTCGGTCTGGGACTGGAGGACCATCCGGAAGCCGGTGCGCAGCAGTTCCTGGTCGTCGACGAGCATGACGCGGATGGGCATGGGCTTCCTTGGCTGGTCGGGTGCGGGCGAGGGCTAGGAGGCGTGGGGGGCGAGGCCGGGGCCGCGGTCGGGCACCGGCCCGGACTCGGTCACCGCGGCCTCGGCGGGCGCGGCGGCGGACCTGCGCGAGGGTTTGAGCGGCAGGCTGGCACTGATCCGGAAGCCGCCGCCGGGGCGGGGCCCCGCGTCCAGCGTGCCGCCGACCATCCCGACCCGCTCGCGCATGCCGATCAGACCGTGGCCGAAGCCGTCCGCGCCGCCCTGGACCGCGAGCGCGGTGCTCGCCCCGCGACCGTCGTCCTCGATCACCAGGTCCATCCCCCGGTCGTCGAAACGGAGCCGTACCGACGCCGTGGTCTCCGGTCCGCCGTGCTTGCGGGCGTTGGTCAGCGCCTCCTGGACGATCCGGTAGGCGGTCAGCTCCACCCCGCGCGGCAGCTCCCGGGGCTCGCCCTCGACCTTGAAGGCGACCGGCAGGCCGGCGCTGCGCACCTGCTCCAGCAGGTCGGGCAGCTGCTCGACGCTCGGCTGGGGGACGTACTCGCCGACGCTGTCGGCGGAGCGCAGCAGGCCGAGCAGCCGACGCATCTCCTCCAGCGCCTGCCGGCCGGTGCCGGCGATGGTCGCCAGCGCCTGCCTGGCCTGCTCCGGCGAGGAGTCCATGACGAAGGAGGCGCCGTCCGCCTGGACGATCATCACCGAGACGTTGTGGGCGACCACGTCGTGCAGTTCACGGGCGATCCGGGCGCGCTCGGCGGCGACGGCGATCTTCGACTGGGCGTCGCGCTCGCGCTCCAGCCGGGCCGCCCGGTCCTCCAGCTGCATGTAGTAGGCCCGGCGGATCCGGGTGAGCCGGCCGAGGACCCAGCAGAGCAGGAAGGGCGTCGAGAAGACCACCGCCATGGCGACCTCCAGCCAGACCCGCCCGGACGTGCCCCGTGCGGGGTTGCCGTGCTGAGTGCCCTCGAAGCCCGGGTGGTAGAAGCTGAACCAGGCCAGCGGGCCGGCCGCGAGGCCGAAGAGCAGCGAGATCCTGGAGGTCCACACCTTGCCGAAGGCCGCACCGGTGTAGGCGATGATCAGCAGGGCGATGTCGGCGAGGAACAGCCCGGTCCGGAAGCCGACCTGGACCAGCCCGACCGCTATGGCGACCGCGACGGCGGCGTCGGGGAAGCGCCGCCGGACCACGAGCACCCCGCAGAGTACGAAGGTGACCGGGGCGACCTGCAGGAACTGGTAGTCGTCCTGCCAGGCCTCCAGCACCTCCAGTGCACACGGCAGGAACAGCAGCAGCGCCCAGGCGGCGTCGGCCACCATGGGATGCCTGCGGAACCAGCTGTAGAGGAGTTGCACAGTTGCAAGCCTAGGCAGGCCCGGAGGCCCGGGGGTCCACCGCCGGACTGAACCCGGTGTCCTCCGCAGGTCGGAGTTGGTTGCCCAAGCCACTCACTGGAAAGGTGGACGGGTGGCGATGATCGGCTGGCGGGACGCGACGGAGACGGCACTCTACGGGCCCGGCGGCTTCTTCCGGCAGCCGGTCGGACCGGCCGGGCACTTCCGCACCTCGGTCCACGCGTCCCCGCTGTTCGCGGCGGCGCTGACGGAATTGGTCCGGCAGGTGGACGAGGCACTGGGCCGTCCGGCGGAACTGGTGGTGACCGATGTCGGCGCCGGGCGCGGGGAGCTGCTGCTCGCGCTGGGCGCACATGCCCGGGCGCACCACCCCGGGCTGGCGGACCGGCTGGTGCTCCGGGCGGTGGAGCTCGCCGAACGGCCGCCGGGACTGCCGGCCTGGATCGGCTGGGGCGCACGGATCGAACCGGCCGCGAGCGGGGTGCTGATCGCCAACGAGTGGCTGGACAACGTCCCGGTGGACATCGCCGAGGTGGACGAGGACGGCGCGGTGCGGCTGGTGCAGGTGGACCCGGCGACCGGCGACGAGGCCCTGGGCGCGCCGGTGGCGGGGGCGGACGCCGACTGGCTGGAGCGGTGGTGGCCGCTGGACCCGGCCGAGCCCGGGCTCCGGGCGGAGCTGGGCGGGCCGAGGGACGCGGCCTGGGCCGAGGCGGTCGGCTCACTGGGGCGCGGGCTGGCCCTGGCCGTGGACTACGCGCACCGCGCCGGGGACCGTCCGCCCTTCGGCAGCCTGGCCGGCTACCGGGAGGGCCGGGAGGTGCGCCCGGTGCCGGACGGAAGCTCCGACCTGACCTCGCATGTCGCGCTGGACGCCTGCCTGGCGGCGGCCGCTGCGGACGGC
>Ga0302314_10008962_pt1 | contig 17739 bp, 11 predicted proteins | sample III_Palsa_N2_3_FD_200533 | JGI IMG/M metagenome (GOLD analysis project Ga0302314, IMG submission 200533) | Peat permafrost microbial communities from Stordalen Mire near Abisko, Sweden - III_Palsa_N2_3 | ecosystem: Environmental > Terrestrial > Soil > Palsa > Peat permafrost | place: Sweden...
CCGCGGCCAATCAGCTGTCGCTGGATCCGCTGCGGCAGAGCTCGCCCATCTGGCGCGGTCAGCGCATCAATCTGCCGCTCACCTCGCAGCGCATTCTCGATGCGCTGTATCAGAGGAGCGGCCAGGTGGTGTCCTACGAGGAAATGTTCCAGGTGGTCAAGAGCGGCCGCAACCGGGACAACGTACGCAAGCACGTCAGCACGATCCGCGAAGCATTCCGCGAGGTCGATCCGGAATTCAATCTGATTGAGAACGTGCCGATGCGCGGATTCCGCTGGGTTGAACCGTGATCCGCTGGTGGCCCGGGCATGTGCCGCTGCGGCTACGGGTATTTTTTCGTGGCGCCTTCCTGCTGCTGGCGCTGGCCACCGTGGCGCTGGCGCTCTCGGAGCTTCGCGATGAGAAGCAGATCAGTTACCGAAGCTACCGGGAAGTATTCGACAAGAACGAGCAGCAGATCATCGCGCGCCTGCAGCACCCGAGCGGGCAGCTGGCGCTGCTGAACCCGAGGTTGTCAGGGGCGGCGCTGACACCGCTGCGGCCGCTGGTGCTGCCGTTCTCGGCGATTGATTTTGATGACAAGGCCAAGGCGGAACAGGCCGCAGAAATGGCTGGCTGCCTGGTGCAGTATCCGAATCAGGCGCAACTGTGTGTTGCGGTGGGCAACAACCCGGTGGCTGGCGGCTTCATCTATGCCGTGGGCGCATTTAGCAGCGGTCCGCTGATCACGCATCGACTGGGCGATCAGGATTTGTCCCGTGCCCACCGGGTGCTGGTGGACGTGTCGATGCGCGGACACCTCTATGAGTGGATTGCGCCACTGGAACCGGAACCTACGCAGGCGCGTGCGGGTTTCCGTGGGCGTCTGACCGGCTTCACGCTCGATGCGCAGGGGCATCCGTCCAGGCGGCCCGACCGGGATTTTCGCGGCTGGCTGTGGCAGGACGGACGCTGCCTGGAAGTCGCGCCCGCGACCTCGGGCGCTGACTGCCTCAGGCGCTCGTTCTTTTCGGTGCGGCTGCCAGTGGGTTTGTTCCAGGAGGAGTTGGGCGACAATCCAAGTTCGGTGTGGCCGCCGCCAGATCTGTCGGAGATCCTGGTGCGTGTGCGGGCCTACGCACCCGGAGTGCCGGATGCTTTGTTCGACAGCAATCGTCCCGGGGCCCTGGCACCCTTTGCGCTCTCGGATCTGAAGGCACAGCTGCTGGCGGGGGAGACGCTGCGCATTCGCAAGGCAGGAGACCCGGGCGCGAGCGATGTCATCGCACTGAGCGGGCAGGATGAGACGAGCGCCCGACCTCCGCGCCTGCTTAGCGCCCTGATCCGGCGGCTCACCGTGGCCGGCTACGATCAGGCGATCGCGTCTCACCAGACGGTGACCACGCCGCTCGGCGATTACGAAGTCGCGTTGACCGGCGACCTGCGCAGTGTCGATCAGAGTCTCGGCCTGGTTGCCGCCCGCCAGGCCCTATCCATCGGTGGCATGCTGCTGGCGATCCTGGTGACGTGGATCGCCATTGAGCTTCGCATCATTCGCCGCATCACGACGCTGACCAAGCGTGCCGCCGCGGTCAAGCGCTCGGTGCAGGGGCCCGAAGGCCTGCAACTGGATCTGGAGGATCTGCGTGGCAGCGATGAACTCGGGCTGCTCGCCGGCGTTCTGGCCGATCTGCTGCAAAGAGTGAACGAGGATGCCAAGCGCGAGCAGATTCGCGCCGAGCAGGAAAAAGATATGTGGCACGCCGTCGGCCACGAGATCATGGCGCCGCTGCAGTCACTGGTGGCCTTGCATTCGGCACCAGGAGATCCGAGCCAGCGCTATATCGAGCGCATGCGCCAGGCGGTGCGCGTGCTCTACGGCGGCGCTTCACCCAGCGAGGCGATACTCTCGGCCGCCTTGCAGCTGCGGACGCTGGACATCCAGGCCTTTCTGCAAAACGTTGCCGACAATGCCTCCCATGCCGGCATCGAGCAGGTGGTATTCAGCGGGCTTGATCGGCCCGTGATCGTTAAGGCTGAAGACAATGCGCTTGAGGATGTCATCACACACATTCTCTCCAATGCCGACCGCTATCGTGCGCCGGGCACGCCGATCCGGCTGTCATTGCTGTGCTTTGCCGATTCAGCTGAGGTTCGCATTCATAACGTTGGGCGTCCGATCGATGCCGTATTGCTCGGCAAGATCTTTGAATATGGCGTCTCCGATGCCCATGCCGGAGAGAAGCAGGGTCACCGCGGGCAGGGCCTTTATGTGGCCAGGACCTACATGGCCAAGATGGGTGGCACGGTCGAGGCTCTGAATGTGGCGGACGGCGCGGAGTTTGTCCTGACGCTTGCGATGGCCTGAGGCCAGGATATAGGCTCGGACGCGCTGGCCTCAGGGGCTTCTTGCTTGGCTCGCCATCACCACGGAACCATCGCGGGTCCGTCTGGTCCACTGGTGGTTCGCCAGTTTAAAAGAATTTCACTGGGGTACGGCAGGAATGGAAGCCTCCGTCAGAAGGCGGTCTCTTGCTCTGGTCGCCGTTGTTGCGATCCATCTGGTATTCCTGGCGCTCTTGGTGGACTCGTCGCGCCAGCGGACGCGTCTGTCTGGCGCTGAGCAAGTCATCACGACATTTATCTTCAACCCCGTTGTGAAGTCCGCCGCATCCGATGCTCTTCGCACTCGATCGGCACCGCGTCATTCTGCTGCCTCGCCGCCGGTGACTGAAGCCACAGCGCAGACGCCACCGGAGATGACCAAGGACCGCTCGCCCTCTGAGGAGCCCATCGATTGGCTCGCCAGCGCCCACCAGGCCGCCCGCGAAGTCCTGGCTGCAGAGGCTATCGAAGCGAAGCGCAATAGCAGAATGGGCGAAGGCTGGTGGCTGGCCCAGGAAGCCAAACAGTCTCGCTTTGTTCATCGAAATTCGTTTCCATGGTCGCGTCAACCTCGCCGTTCCTGGGTTGATGTCGATCCGGCAACCTTTCTCGTCACCTTTACGCTGGGCAAGCGTTGTCAGGTGGTCTTTTTCCTGATCGTCCCTGGTTTCGGCTGCGCCCTGGGAGCGCTCAACCCGGAGCCGGGTCGCGGTGATCTGTTTGATCCAAAATTCCTATCGCAACCTCTGAATATTCGGCCGCCAGCTGTCGATCTGCTCTCCGAACAGCCCTAGTGGCGATTACTGAGTTGCCCATTCTTGAGCGCGTGCGCATGCTACCGGCCAATCAGCTCGGGTGGCGCGCAGCACAATGCTCCACATCGGCGGCCTACCAAGCTTGCAGCGATGAAACAGGTCGTCCAGGTACCTGGACGTTGCGTAGGATTGGAAGCCCAGCGCTCTGGAACTTCCAGCACGCGACACACATAAGGAGTGCTTGACGTGCAAAAGCGCAAACTGGGCCGCGATGGTCTGGAGGTCTCGGCGATCGGGCTCGGCTGCATGGGCATGAGCTTCGCCTACGGTCCTCCACCCGACAAGCAGGCCATGATTACGCTGCTCCGCTCTGCGGTCGAGCGTGGCGTGACCTTCTTCGATACTGCCGAAGTCTACGGTCCATTCACCAACGAAGAGCTGGTCGGCGAGGCGCTGTTCCCGATTCGCGATCAGGTCGTGATCGCGACGAAGTTCGGCTTTGCGCTGGATACCAAGGGTGGCAGCGGGTGGGTCGGCCTCAACAGCCGGCCCTCGCACATCCGCGAGGTTGCCGAGGCATCGCTCAAGCGGCTGAAGATCGATGTGATTGATCTTTTCTACCAGCACCGGGTGGATCCTGAGGTTCCGATCGAGGAGGTCGCCGGTGCAGTCAAGGAGTTGATCCGCGAAGGGAAGGTCAGGCACTTTGGCCTCTCCGAGGCAGCGGCGCCGACGATCCGTCGCGCGCACGCGGTTCAGCCAGTGGCTGCTCTGCAGAGCGAGTACTCGCTGTGGACGCGCACCCTGGAATCCGAGGTGCTGCCGACGTTGCAGGAACTGGGCATTGGCCTCGTTTCCTACAGCCCCCTGGGCCGAGGATTCCTCACTGGCAAGATCGATGAATCCACCACTTTCGAAAAGAGCGATTTTCGCGCCAACCTCCCGCGCTTTGCGCCGGAAGCACGCAAGGCGAATCAGGCCCTGGTGGATCTTCTGAGCGCGCTCGGTGCGCGGAAAAAGGCGACAGCGGCGCAGATCGCGCTCGCGTGGCTGCTGGCCCAGAAACCGTGGATCGTGCCGATTCCGGGCACTACGAAGCTTGCGCGTCTGAGCGAGAACATTGGCGCCGCCGAGCTGGTGCTGTCGACCGATGATCTGAGCGAGCTCGAGCGGGCGGCCGCAAAAATCACCGTGCAGGGTGCGCGCTACCCGGAGAATCTTGAGCGCCTGACCAGCCGCTGATCGGATGTCAGTGCAAGCTGGAGTAGTGCACGAGCAACTCACCGGGGCGCACAAGCGGGAGAAAGTGATGCGGATTGGCATTCTTGGTTCAGGACTGATGGGCGGCAAGCTCGGAACTGTGCTGGCGCAGGCCGGGCATGAGGTGGTCTTCAGTTACGCCCGCAGCCAGGAGAAACTAAAGCAGCTGGCACACGATGCCCATCCGAGCGCGCGCGCTGGCACGCCACGGGAGGCGGTGCAGGCTGCCGATGCGCTCCTGCTGGGTGTGCACTGGTCGCGCTTCGATGACGTGTTGCATCAGGCGGGCGATCTCTCCGGCAAGGTGCTCATCACCTGTTCGTTGCCGATGACCGAGGACAACTCCGCGCTTGTAATAGGGCACACGAGTTCGGGCGCGGAGGCTCTGGCCCAGCGGTTACCCAAGGCGCGGATTGTCTCAGCCTTCAATACCATACCGAGCGAAGTGCTCTTTGAGGTTTTCGAGAACCGCGAGCAATCCAAGCGCCCAAGCCTGCTCTACTGCGGGGATGACACCGGTGCAAAAAAGCTGACCGCCGGTCTCATCCGCGATGTGGGCTTCGACCCGATAGACACCGGAGCGCTCAGCATGGCGCGCTATTCGGAGCCGTTTGCTTTGCTGGTCGGGCACCTGGCCTACGAGGGCAGCAAGGGGCCGCAGCTGGCCTACCGCTTCAACTGGCACCAGGGCTAGATCCGGCTCCCCGCGGCGGCCCGATTCGCCCCCGATCTGTCGCGACCACAGAGAATGTACTAACCTGACTGCGTTCACTAAAGTCCGAGCAGCCACTGGCGGCTATCCCAATTTAGACTCCTATGAGATCTCATCGACAGCCCCGATGACGCACCTGCTGCAACGACAGATCCGATCGCTGTTGCCGCTAGCCGTTGGCGGCCGTGGACTCGAAATGCGCGACAGCGCCGGCCGTACCTACCTGGATGCCTCGGGCGGAGCCGCAGTGTCGTGCCTGGGCCACGCTCATCCGGCGGTCATCGCGGCGCTGCACGCCCAGCTGGATCAGATTGCCTATGCGCACACCAGCTTCTTCACCACCGAGGTGGCCGAGCGCCTGGCCGACCGGCTGATCGCCGACGCACCGGGCGATCTTGATCATGTCTACCTCATCAGTGGCGGCTCTGAAGCAATCGAGACGGCATTGAAGATGGCGCGACAGTATTTCGTCGAGCAAGGCCAGCCGCAGCGCCGCCACCTCATCGCGCGCCGCCAGAGCTATCACGGCAACACGCTCGGGGCGCTCGCGGTCGGGGGCAACGAAGGGCGCAAGCGTCAGTTTGAGCCGCTGCTGATCAAGACGCATCATATCGACCCTTGCTTCGCCTACCACTTTCAGCAGCGCGACGAAAGCGATGAGACCTATGCCGCACGCGCGGCACAAGCCCTCGAGAATCAGATCCTGGCTTTGGGAAAGGATACGGTCATTGCCTTCGTGGCAGAGACTGTCGTCGGCGCTACGGCAGGGGCGGTGCCGCCGGTCGCGGATTACCTTAAGCGCGTGCGCGAGATCTGCGATCGCTACGGCGTGCTCCTGATCCTGGATGAAGTGATGTGTGGCATGGGACGCACGGGCCGGCTGCACGCCTGTGAAGAGGACGGCGTGGTGCCCGATCTGCTGGTCATCGCCAAGGGCTTGGGCGGAGGCTATCAGCCGATTGGTGCTGTCTTGTTGCGAGCCCACATTTTCAATGCCTTCCGGGATGGTTCCGGTGTCTTCCAGCACGGGCATACCTACATGGGTCATCCGATGGCTGCCGCGGCGGCACTGGCCGTTCAGGAAGTGATCCGGCGCGATGGCCTGCTGGCCAATGTCGTTGCGATGGGTGGGCTGCTGGATAGGCGGCTCAAAGAGCGGCTTGCCGATCACGCCCAGGTCGGCGACATTCGCGGCCGCGGCCTATTCCGAGCGGTGGAGCTCGTGGCCGACCGCGCGACGAAAGCGCCGTTTGATCCCGACCGCAAATTGCATGCCCGCATCAGGAGCGAAGCCATGGCACGCGGGCTGATGGTCTATCCGATGGGCGGCACCATCGATGGGATCCACGGTGACCATGTGCTGCTGGCACCTCCCTTTATCGTAGAGCCCCGGCACATCGAGACGATCGTCGATCGCCTTGGGGATGCCATTGATGCCGCGCTGGCCAGTTAGGATTGCCGGCCGTACGAGGCGATGCGTAACCCCCGTCCAAAAGGATCACGTGTGTGGCTTTGCGATCTCTGATACGCGATCTTCGCTGCCCTCAATTCTCTCCAGGTGCGGGTATTTCAGCCCATCGTGATAGTTCACCCTTACGGTCTTGAACGTATTGACCACTTGCACCAGCAACTCGATGGGCTGAGTGCCATCTTTCGCCGCTTTGATGGCATCCCTCAGGACATCCGGGCTGTATGCCTGTCCATTGACTGCGATGAGCTTCATGGTGGGTGTAAGACCTGCCCCAAAGGCAGCGCTGTTCCACACCACGTCAGTCAGCATACCCTGGCTTTTGTCAGCATCGATGAGCAGGCCAATCGAGGCCCTCAGGTCGAGCCATTTATTTCGATGCTCATGGGCCTTGAGGTAGTCATTCGGCGCATCGGAATAGATCAGTTTCCAACCGCCGCGCTTCAGTCCATCCAGCGGTGCGTTGAGATTCGTATCGAGTCGGGTCCGCAGGAATTTCGCCCAGTCGTTGGGTTGGACGGCGCTTAAGCCTGCGACAACATCATTGAAGGTATAGGGCAGTGGTCCCAGGGGGCCGGCGTGACTGGCGTAGAACAGGTGTGCAAAATCATCGAGTGAGCGTGAGCCATGGCTTAACTCGCGAATGGAGGTATCCACATCCAGCCACAGCAGTGTGCCCTCCTCATAAAAGTCCGTCGAACGCCGCCAGCTATCCCAGGCATAAGGGGTGTAATAAAGAAGCGCGGCTTCATCGGCAGTATCCTGAAGGGTTTGCCACTCGCGCCCCGGGACATGGCTCAGCATGTCGGCGACGTAAGCCAAGCGCTCCTGAAATTGCCCGGCAGACCACATACCGGCGCGCGCTGCCAATACCTCGCCCCAGTATTCAGTCAGGCCTTCGTACACCCAAAGCAGGTCGTCCCGCATCGGCACGTTGAAATTCGGCGTGCTCAGCCCTGCCGGGCGTCGGAACTTGCCGTTCCAGGAATGAACATACTCGTGTGAAAGCAGGTCGGCCTGCGAGGTGTACACCTCGGCGTCTGTATAAAGGTCGGCATCCGTGCGATCGTCGCTCGATTGATGATGTTCCAGACCAAAGTGGTCAGTGAAGTCGGAGAGCGTGAGCAGGAAGTCGTAGTGCTGGTAATGGCGTGCGCCGAACAAGGCGTAAGCCTCGTTGGTCAGCGACTTGTAGCGACTGATCTGCTCGGGCGTGATCGCCAGGTTAGCCGCTCGATCGGCCACAATGTCGAGAAATACCGGTGGAGCGCCGTCGCTCGAAAGATCGATTCGTTTGAAATTTATGCCGGCAATCAGCGGCGCATCGACAAGCATTTCCAAGGTGACTGGCTTAAAGGTAGTCTTTCCTGCCTCCGAGTGGCTCGGTTCCAGTGCCGAGCCGAAGGGCCAGGTGGGCGGCAGCGTCACACTGGCCTGCACCGAGATTCCACGTGCAAAATATCCCGCGGGATAGAACAAAACCTGATTCCACTCGAGGTCTACAAGTTTGTCCGTGGCTGAAAGGCCCTGACCGAAGCTGGCGGTCGTGGGCGAGGATAAGAACTGGAACTCCAGCTCCAGATCATTCTGGCCGGCGGGCACTTCAAGATGCAGCGCATACGGCTCGTCGAGATCACGACGCCACGCAAGATGTTGTCCACCCGCAGTGATCTTCACGCCGCTCACGCCGGCACCGGTGGCGGTCGCCAAAGGTCCGCTCGGAGCGTGCTCACCGGGTATCCATTTCGGATAGAGCAACGTGAGTGGGCCGGGCTTTACGGGGATGCTCTCATGGACCAAGAAAATCTTGCGTTCCGCCTGTGTGAGATCAACCGCTACGGTAAGGAGCCCGGGATAGGCGATATCTCTTGGGGCTGGGGTCTCCTGCGCTGGCGACTGACGGGCAAAGCAGATCAATAAACCAATCAGGGCCAACAGTCCTATTTGCCGCGGCGCGCCAAGCAGTCTGTGGCAAGCGCGCGTGCCCGGCGTCGGTCCCAGCAGCATCAGGGGCCTAGGAACTGACAATGCGACATCCTGTGCATAAACCATCGTTGAAACCCCCAAGCGTAGCTCTCTTAGCCAATACACCCATAGCCCGCATCTGCCGACTCAATAAAGGCAACTGCAGACCTTGGAACATGTGAGGACCTGATGCAATCGAATAGTGAGCTTTGGTCGCGTCGACCCTCAGCGCTATTATTCTACAGCGAACCCGAATCGAGCCGGGCCTGATCGGCCGGCGGTCAGCCGGCCAGGCCGATCGCGGTGGCAAGCATCGCCAGCAGTGCCTTCAGAATGGACTCTCCGGCGATCAGACCGGAGGCTACCGGTACCATGTAAATCTTTTCGCTGCGCTGATGAAGCCTGCGCCACAGCCATGCGATCAGCGCACCGATCGCGAACGATAGTGCATTGCTGAAAAAGATTACCCAACCCAGGCCCAGACCCATCACCGAGGGCAGCCATGGCCGCGCCCGCGGAAACAGCCGCTCCAACAGCGGCACCCCGATGCCGATCAGCGCGCCGAGCACAATGACGATTCGTACGCTCATCGGCAGGCTGTCAATGCCGGCTGAGAGCACCCGAGCGACGGCCACCCAGACCTGCGTAGCCGGCAGTGGGTACTTATCGAGCGCCGCGATATTTGGAATCATCAGATACCAGGCCGGTACCACTGCCAGGGTCCCGAACAACACCCCGGTGAGCTGCGCTACAAACTGCTTTCTGGGATTGTTGCCGAGCAGGTAACCGGCCTTCAGATCACCGAGCAGTTCCGCTGACGCAGCCGCAGAATTTGCACCGACCCCTGCCGAGACCAGATTGTGAGTGGTATTGCCTGGGGAAATCACCGCGAACAACAGCTGCATCACTTTGCCCATGGCCCCGATCGGGTTGGTGTCGGTTTCGCCGACCGCGCGACAGGCCACCAGCACCAGCACGAACGACATGCCGACCGCAATCAATCCAGCCCACCACTGAATTCGAAAGGCAATGATCTGCAGGGCCACCAGTGCCAGGCCAACGGGAATGATGCCGATAACCACCCAGCGCACGGGAATCTCAATCCCCGCCATGATTTCTTGCATCGAGCCTTTGGGCGGTTCGGCCGTGTTTTTACGACGCAGTCCGCGAAAGGCCCGGACAATGGTCGGCCACTGAAACGCCAGCGAAGTCAGCCCCGCAAACACCATGATGGATGCGCCGCCCCAGAGCGACCAGCGCATCGGGTGAAACATCGTGCCACCTGCCACCGTGGGGATCGAAGCCACGTAGCCGGCTACACCGGCGTGGGCGGCATCGATTGACTGCAACCAGGGTGCGATAAAAAAATAAAGGGCGCCGGATGTGGCAAACATTGAGAGAGAGCTGCGCAGCCCGATGATCATCCCGGCCGCGATCAGTAAGCCGCTGGGCTCAAAACCAAATCCGACCATTGGCTTGCCGGCAAGCAGCCGGATACCGGCGGCTGGCACCAGCGCCGGCATATGAATATTGACGATTCGCGTCCGCATCCAGGTGAAGAATTGCCCGAGTGCGACAAACTGATCCTCATCGGTGTTCAGCACACCGATCAATGCGCCAACGGCGAGCGCCACGATGAGGGCATAAGCCTTGTGCAGGGCTTCAGTCCCATGCGCGTACAGGCTCTTCAGCGTCGTGGCGACCGCCGTCGCGGATGGAAAGGGCAGTTGCTCATAATTGATCAGTTGCCGTTTGATGGGAACCGCCAGCAAAACCCCCATGATGCCGGTTGTAACGGTAAAGGCCGCCACGATCGGCCACGCGACATGGCGGTGGGCCGGATCAAGGATGAGCAGGGCGCCGAAGCAGGTGGCGATCGTCGTGCCCGTGGCCATACCCGCAGAACTGGCGGTGGACTGCATGCAGTTGTTCTCGAGGATCGACATCGCCGTCAGTCGGCCGACACTCAGGACGCGCAGGGCGTTCCAGATCACATAAGAGAGCACGCACGAAGTCACCCCGACGCCAAAGGACCAGCCAAGCTTCAGCACGGTATAGAGGTTCGAGGTGGCCATCAGCATGCCCAGCACGGCGCCCATGATCAGCGCCCGCACGGTCAGCTGCGGTACGCGATCGCCTTGATAGACGTAGGTGTACCAGTGCCGGTCTTTCTCTTCGGCTGTCGCGTTCGGCGCTAGCGGGGGTGGATCACCCTGCACTTCGGCACGCGGCAACCCAGGATCCAGGGCACTAGCTGACATCGACATTCCTTTGGCCTTCGAGGGCGTGCCTTAGGCTGACCGTATACGTATCAACATGCGCAGGGAGCATAGACCAGGTTGGCTCAGAGCATATCAGCGGCGACATGGGCGATGTGGGAGCCAGTCGTACATTTGTCGTGGGCGGTATGATCCACGCACAGCGGATTTTGCCGGCCTCAAACTTCATGCGGGCCCGCACTAACGCGCCGACGCCCACGCTGCAGTCGAGGCGAAACTATCCGGCCAGCACCGGTAGCCAAGGCCCAGACATTTCCAGCGATCCATAACGCGCAAATTCATCTGCACCCGATTAGCGATTTTCGGTGTCCGGGTGGAACAGGTAAGTTTCCCAGAACTCCAGTTTGGCGATGTCGGACACCGGCCGCGCGCCGAACCGGTCGCCAAGCTCCATGGTCGCGGGTGTCTTGGCGGTGAAGGCAGGCCAATCAACGAGGCCCGGTCCGTTGGGATTGCCGCTCACCATGAAATTGATCCAGTAGGATTGGAGGATCTGGGCGAGCTGATGGTCCCGGTCCGTCCACGGGCGCTGCGCAAATTCCATGGTATTGAAGATGTAGGGCACTTCTGAGGTGTGAAAGGCGCCATAGCGCGCACTGTCCGGGCCAGGTTCGGCGTGTGTCCAGTAGTACGTGTAGGCGTTGGTCTTGGAGGTCTTTCCCCGCCACTGAGCCCACATGAACATCGACACGAGGCCGGAATCGCGGGCGACGGCTTTCTGCGAGTCACCCGACTGCTCCTGCGTGTTGTTGGGGTAAAGCAGGAAAAAGGCGCTTGCCAGGTCGCCAAAACGATCCTGCATTTTCTTCTGATAGCTAGCCATCGGAATGGTGCCGTAGTCGGACTCGGCACTGCGCTCATCCATATTCATGCCGGTCAATTCCGGCACGTCGATCTGCTTGCCTGCCAGGTAAATCTCCGCGGGATCGGCAGTCAGGAGGTATCCGTCGATGACTGGCCTGAAGGCGGAGGCCGGGCCATCGGCGAGCTGTGCCATCAGTTTCTCCGGCGGCATTGCGCGCAACGTGCGTATGCTGCCCGCGCCTTTGGCGCTGGCGAACTTCACACCCTCTGCTTCAGCGTCCGCCAGCTTTTGGCTCGTGCCAGCCACTGCGTACGCGGAGCCGCTCTCGGCGATCGCACGCTGGAACAATCCCTTGGCCAGAGGCGAAGCGATCAGGCTGTGCACGCTGCCGGCGCCTGCGGACTGGCCAGAAATGGTGACGCTGCCCGGATCGCCGCCGAAGGCGGCAATGTTCCTCTGTACCCACTTCAAGGCGGCGAGTTGATCCAGTAACCCATAGTTGCCCGATCGGCCTGACTCCTTGGTTAACTCGGGATGAGCGAGAAACCCGAACACGCCCAGACGATAGTTGATGGTCACAACCACAACACCGCGGCGGGCGAGATTCTCACCATCGTAGGCAGGGATCGCACTGGCGCCCTCGAGGAAACCCCCGCCATGAATCCAGAAGTAAACGGGCAGCTTGCTGCTGGTTGTTTTCCTGGGCATCCAGACATTGAGGTACAGACAGTCCTCGCTGGTCGGGTTGTGGGCCATGAACTCTTGAGTCCAGGGCTTTCGCTCGGGGACAATGTTCTGGATGCAGCTGGCGGAGAACTCCGAGCTCCTGCGCACCTTGGTCCAGGATGCGGGCGGCTTGGGTGCGCGCCAGCGCAGCTCGCCTAGCGGCGGCGCGGCGTACGGAATGCCCTTAAAAGCGATGACGGTGCCATCGGCGCTCGGCAAGCCTGCCACCGGGCCATTGGCAGTCATAACCGGGTGGGGCTCCGTGGCAGACAGGGGCAAGGCTACTGCCAGGGCAGCGCAAAGGAGAAAACGGAATGCCCCTCGCATGTGAGCTTCTCGCGCCAGTGTTTTGTGGCCTATCTTAGGACCAATGCCAATGCCGGGTGAAAAATCCTTGTCCTCGGTTGCAGAGCACTACGAACGCCTTCTCGCGCCCATCTACCTTTGGTTGGCTGGCGGAATGGACGCGGCCATCGCACGCGGGCGGGCCGAGGTGCATGCGGTGTGCGCGCATCCTGCGAATAATCAGTGGGCGCTTGACCTGGGCGCGGGATTTGGCATGCACGCGATGCCCCTGGCGGATATGGGCTATTCGGTCGTGGCGATTGACGCTTCCGCTGTGCTTCTTGAGGTCTTGAGGCGTGAACTGGCTGCCCGATCGATCAAGATCATCAGAGATGATCTGACGTCCTTTAAGCGGCACATTACAGTACCTCCGGCCTTGATCGTGTGCATGGGAGATACGCTGACACATCTGCCAGATCTGCAATCGGTAGAGGGACTGTTTGCCGATGTAGCGCATGCCCTCAAGCCGGGCGGTAGTTTCGTGCTCGCGTTCCGCGATTATTCAATTGCGCTGAACGGAGCGGAGCGCTTCATTCCTGTGCGTAGCGACGCGGATCGGATCCTGACCTGTTTTCTCGAGTACGGGGATGGGGCAGTGACAGTGCACGACATTCTTCACGAGCGCGATGGCGCAGGTTGGCGGCAGTGCGTCGGTGCGTATCGCAAACTGCGGCTATCGACCGGTTGGGTGGTCGGCGCCCTGGAATCCAAGGGCTTCCAGGTCAGGCACGAACCGGGCATCGCTGGTATGACACTGGTCATCGCCATGCGGCCGGCTTGATCGACAGAGGCGGCAAGATTTTAGATCCGGCCTTCAGACAAGAATCACCCAGCATTGATTTCGATGTAGAGTTCTTAAACCCCGTGTGCACAGATGGATGGCCCACACCATGTTTAATGCGAAGCTCATGAGTGCCGCCGATGCTCACCCAGCGTTTCCCGCCCGGAGCGGCCGGAGAAAGCGGCGGGTCGGGCCGATAATGCAGGTGCTGGCGGTCGCGGCGCTGGCGCTTGGCATCGCCCTGGCCGCGGCCAGCCAACGGGCATTCACCGCAGGCGTCGCACCGGCCCTCGAGAGTGCAACGCCGATACCTGTGAAAGTGCTGGTCATCAACATGTTCGGTCCCGAGGCGCAACCCTGGCTCAAGGCGCTGCAACCGACGCGTGAGGTTCGCGTCCCCGGCTTGGCCAGCGACTATCCTGCGGTGCAATGCACTACCGATGGCGTCTGCCAGATGACGACCGGCATGGGACACGCCAACGCTGCGGCCTCGTTGATGGCCGTCCTCTACAGCGGCCTGTTCGATCTGCACCAGAGCTATTTCCTGGTCGCGGGCATTGCCGGCATTGATCCGGCCCGCGGCACCCTGGGTTCTGCAGCCTGGGCCCATTACGTGGTCGATTTTGGCATTGCGCACGAGATCGATGCCCGCGAGTTGCCGCCAGGCTGGAGCGATGGGTACTTCGGGATCGGAACAAACTCACCCACGGAGCTGCCGAAGCTCGAATATGAGACCGAGGTGTTTGAACTCGATGCCACGCTGCTGCACAAAGCGCTCGAGCTCTCAGGTTCGGCTCGACTGGAAGATACGGACGACATGCGCGACTACCGCCGGCACTACACTAGCGCACCGGCGAATCAACCGCCGACCGTGATTCAGTGCGATACCGCGACCGCGGATACTTGGTGGACGGGTAGCCGCCTGGGCGAACACGCCCGCTCCTGGACCCGGTTGCTGACCGGGGGCAAAGGCACCTATTGCACCTCACAGCAGGAGGACAATGCCACAATGGAGGCACTCACCCGGGCCGCAGCTTCAGGGCTGATCGATCTGCGGCGCGTTGCCGTACTACGCACCGGTTCTGATTTTGATCGACCCTACCCCCATCAGAGCGCGATGGCTGCACTGCAAGCCCAGCGCGCCGTCCCGAACGCATTTCCGGTGGCCACTCACAATTTGGTCCACGCGGGCATGCCGCTGGTCGCGGACATTGTGCAAAGGTGGGATCTATGGAAGCTTGGCGCTCCGGAAACCACGGCGCACTGAGCGGGGGTCTTCGCTCTATAGATAGAGGACATTGGACCGGCATGGCGAGGCTTAAGATTAATGGCGGAGGCGGTTCGGCAATCGAAGCCTAGGACAGAAAGGCAAATATAATCACTGGCTTAGAGCGGATCGGATGTTGCGCGTGAGTGCTGGCTTCTGAATGTCGAATCCGTACCTCTGAATCGGCGCGCGCCGGCGACTGATCGATGCCTCATTGCAGCGCTATTGGCCGAGTCGAGTCACGACCCATGGGGCCCCCAAGCTGAGCGCGGACGCTCTGAAATTGGGCGCCCCGGAATGCGCGCGCATCATTTTGTGGCACCATGTTGCTGGCAGGGCGAAGAGGCGCCCGAGCACCGACTCGAGCTGGCAACCCGGGATCAATGCAATTTCAAAGTCCTAGTTACCACCCGGCAGGTCCGCTCGGCTGATGGCGATCGTCCTGAGCCCGCTGGTATAGAAACTGCATAGCTAGATACAAAGGGCGGAACGCTGTCGTTCACGCACCACATATAAGTCAGGGAGTTACGATGGCTCGATTAATGACCGCGATCTTGGCGGCGGCGCCGCTGAGCTTGAATCTTGCGTTTGCCGATGGCGAAGCCCCAGCGCCAACCACCCCCCAAGCGACCGGCCCCGCGGTTGTTTCGATGTCTGCTTCGGAAGACCTCGATGAAATTGTCGTCAACGGCATCCGGCGCGGAGATCTCATCCTCCCGACCACCGTCACCTCGACCTCGGCCTACGGACTGGATCTGGGCGTGATGGACACGCCGCGCAACAACACCCTGCTCTCGAAGGCTCAGCTCGATGCGCTCAACGTTAATAATCCTGGCGGGTTCTCGTACCTGACCTCCAGCAGCTATTCCGATGCCTCATTCGGCCAGCCGAACGTGCCGCGCATCCGGGGTCAGTACGCCGACATGTTCTTCAATGGCATGCGCGACAGCTTCACGCTGAATGGCTACGGCGCACCGATCAGTTTCAATAGTGTCGACTCCATCGACATCGTCAAGGGCCCGGCCAGTGTGCAGGGCGGAGCCGGGGCCGGCGTCGGCGGTTCGATCAATATCGTCACGAAGATGCCGTCGCTGACTAAAACCACCGAGGATTTCAGTCTAGAGTTCGACACTCAGCAAAAGCGCATCGCCATTGCAGATGTCGGCGGCCCGCTGGGCGGCAATCTGGCAGGGCGGGTGAGTGTCGAGGTGGATGACAGCGGCAGCTATTACTACGACATGTTTTTCCACCAGCAGTCGCTGTTCGCCGCGTTGCTGGATCAGATATCGCCGAAGTTCTCCATACTGACGACGGCCGATTATGAGGCCACGACCTACCGTGAAAATGACGGCGTCAATCGGGTCAACCAGACGCTGATCGACAACGGCCTGTATCTGGCCGGTGGTCCCGTCGGGGGCCCCGGTGCGATTGAAGCGATCAACTACGCTTTTACCGAGAACAACTATACCGGCTACGTTCCGCTAAACAGGCGCATCATCATTGATGAGCCCGATGGCACCGGGGCCAAAGCGCAGCACATCAAGGGGCAGATCATTGCCACCTACGACGCCTCGGACAATTTCTCGGTCGTCAACAATACCTTCTACGATTACATGAACCGCTACAACCAGACCGAGGATTACTACGCCGACACCGCCATTGGCAGCATGACGATCGAGAACAAGACTGATTTCAAGTTCAAGTTCGGCAGCGCGGTGAGCGAGCAAATCGACACCGGATTCACCTATCGCTATGCGCATGTGCTGGACATCCAGAACTTCCTGAACGAGCCTGTGAGTGTCTTCGATCTGAGCGGCAATCCGGACACCTGGGTGCTGAACCCGTTAATTAACTACTATTCCGGGGCGATTCTGTACCCGGCGGCGTTCGGCCATGACCAGTGGGGCATCAGTGGCCGCATTCCGTATGTTGAGACCAACGGCACCGTCGATTCCAACCTGCAGGATGCGGCGATCTTTCTCGAGCACCGCCTGCAATTCTCGCCGCAGTTGAGCATGCTGTATGGCCTGCGCGAAGACTTGGTGCAGCTCGACTACTCCGACCCGTTCCCAGACACGTTCGGCACGGGCCTGCCTGCAAGTGCATCAACCGGCTGGTATGGCTTGTACAACGGCAACATCAGCGTCGTGTACAGCCCAACTTCCCACCTGTCGGCCTACGCCACCTACAACAAGGCCGAATACGTGCTGCCGACGGCTAACGACGGAGCCGTCGCCACTTGGGGTGTCGATCCGACCGTGTACCTGCGGCAGCACACGCTGCTGGAAGAAGCGGGTTTGAAGCTGGACCTGCTGAATAAGTCACTCTTTGTTTCGATGGCCGGCTTCTATCAGGAGCGCTCAGTCTCGAATGGGCCATCGGCCGCCGACAATACTCTTGCGCACATCAAAGGCGCCGAAATCGAGCTCAACTTCCAGCCCAATCCTAACTTCTTCGCTACCGCGAGCTACTCTTACCTGCATACGATCCTTGATTCGCCGGCAGGTTTCTGGAATTTTCCGGCGGCGCCTGGCATCAACTACGATGGCCTCGGTACGGCCGCGGTGTTCGCCCCGCACCAGAGCTTCCAGGATCCGGGTGTGCCGCAGCAATTGTTCAATCTGCTTGCGAACTATAAGAGCGGCTCGGGCTGGGGTGCCCAGGCGAACATCCAGGTTACCGGAACCGTTGAAACCACGCAGTCCGGCCGTCTAGATCTTACGGCAACCAATGCCAATGCGGTCGCCGATGGCTTCGTCGGCGGCCTGCCGCCGGCGCTGCTCGCTTCCCTGACGGCTTCCAAAGGCTATTACCAGTCGCCGACGATTCCGTGGCAGTACACGCTCAATGCGGCCGTCTTCTACAGCTTTCAGAACTACAAGGCCAAGCTCTCGATCTACAATCTGACCAACCGGCGCAATGTGACCAATGACATCCCGTTCTACGGCAATGATTTTCTCACTCAGCAGCCGCCACGTGACTTTGATCTGACGCTCAGCGCCAAGTTCTAGC
>Ga0302314_10008964_pt1 | contig 17737 bp, 14 predicted proteins | sample III_Palsa_N2_3_FD_200533 | JGI IMG/M metagenome (GOLD analysis project Ga0302314, IMG submission 200533) | Peat permafrost microbial communities from Stordalen Mire near Abisko, Sweden - III_Palsa_N2_3 | ecosystem: Environmental > Terrestrial > Soil > Palsa > Peat permafrost | place: Sweden...
CACGGCAGGCGCATCATCGATCATGGCCGCTACCAGCTCGATTTCCGCAATCCGGCGGTGCGCGCCCATGCCGATGCGGTGATTGAACGGGTGGTCGGCGAGTATGGCGCCGGCTACATCAAGATGGACTACAACATCAACGCCGGCATCGGCACCGAGACCGGCGCCGACTCCCCGGGCGACGGACTGCTCGGCCACAACCGCGCCTACCTGGCCTGGCTCGACCAGGTCTTCGTGCGCCATCCCCAGCTGATCATCGAGGACTGCTCCAGCGGCGGCATGCGCCTGGATTATGCGCTGCTGGCCCGGCACAGCGTCTTGTCCTCGAGCGACCAGACCGACTACCGCCTCAACGCGATCATCAGTTCCGCGGTGATCTCCGGCGTGACCCCGGAGCAGTGCGCGGTGTGGTCCTATCCCCTGCGCGATGGCGACCGCGAGGAGGTGATCGTCAACATGGTCAATGCCCTGCTGGTGCGCATCCACCAGAGCGGGCACCTGGCGGAGCTCTCGGCCGAGCGCCGCTCCCTGGTCGCCGAGGGCATCCGCTGCTACAAGACCCTGCGCAGCGAGATCCCCCGGTCCCTGCCGCTCTGGCCGCTGGGCATGCCGCATTTCGGCGACGACGTCGCGGCCTTCGCATTGCACGCCCCCGGCCGCACCCTGGTGGCGGCCTGGCGCTTCGCCGGCGAGCGCGAGACCGTCGAGATCCCACTTTCGCATCTGCACCGGCGCGCCTGCCGGGCCGAGCTGATCTATCCCGTTGGCGAACCCTGCGCCAGCCACTGGAATGCGCAGGCGGGCACGCTCAGCGTGCGTCTGCCCAACCGCAACAGCGCGCGGCTGTTCAGCGTGACCGGGGAGTGAACCTCAGCGCTGCCAGCGGCGCTGGCGGTCGTGCTGGGCGCCACCGATCACACCGGCGTCGATGAGGATCGCCAGCACCAGCACCACGATCCAGCCGTCGTGGACGCCGCCGCCCTCATTCTGGCACACCGCATAGGCGATGGTGGTGACCGGCATCAGGCAGAAGCCCAGCAGCGGCCAGAGCGCGGTCTGGTACGCCCGACCGAGGTAGTGGGTGAACAGCCACATCAGGACCAGGCAGACGCGCGGCGCGAGCAGGGCCAGGAGCAGGACCAGGCATGGCATGGCGGGACTCAGCCCTGAATGGTCTGCAGGAAGCCGACCGGCAGCGAGCCGGCGTCAGCCGCGGAAGCGGGGGCGGCCGGGCTGATCTGCAGGCTGGCGGCGTTGGGCAGCGCGGTGATCGCCTTCCAGGACAGGGTGCGCGCCGCGCCACGTCCGTCGGTGACCACCCACTGCAGGGCCTCATCACCGAGCAGGCGCGCCCAGCGCACCGCCTTGGCCACCGCCACCGAGACGTCATCGACCGAGAGCTTGCCGTCCTTGTTGGTGTCATAGGCCAGCAGCGACTGGTGGTTGGACAAGGCCCAGGTGTAGGCCTTCTGCCAGAGGTTCTGCGTGTCGGGCGCGACCGGATGGGCCGCGGCACCGGGCTCATGGTCGCCGAGCTCGAGGCCAGCCCCGGCGGTGCCGAGGAAGGCCGGCAGGTCGAGGCCAGCCTGCTTGGCGACCTCATGCAGGGGTGGCAGCGCCCCGAGCATGCCGGAGATGAAATTCGCGGTGCTGCTCTTGCCATCGGCGCCGCGGCCGGTGTCCCAGACGCTGATCTTGTCGATCTTGATGCCGCTGATCGCCTTGGCCTGGGCCTCGACGATGCGCGGCAGCATGTCGGTGATCAGCAGCTGCGCGGCCGACTGCGGCTGGCCGCCGGCGGCCTCCACGAGCTTGCCGAGGGCCTCGGCCATCTTCTCGAGGATCAGCTTCTGGCCCTGGGCCTGCGCCTCGAGCACCAGCAGGATGCCGTCGGCCTCGCCGCGCTTGAGGCGGCGGACCTTCTCGGCCTCGGCCTCGGCGAGGATCTCGATGCGCTTCTTGTCGATCTCGGCACCGACCAGGATCGAGGCGGTCTGGGCGGCCTCCTCCTTCTTGGCGCGCTGCCGTTCGGCGAGCTCCTCGGCGACATAGGCTTCGCGCAGGGCGTCGGCCGACTTGACGCGCTCGGCGGCGGTGGCCAGGCGCTGGGCTTCGGCCTCGCGCTCCTTGCGGCTGGCGTTGGAGTTGGCGATCTGAACTGCCGCCTCGTTCTCGCCCATGATGGCGCTGGCCTGGGCCTGGGCGACCTTGACGCGCTTCTGCTGGTCGGCATCGGCCTTGCCGATGTCGCCGTCGCGCTCCTTCTGCGAGACCTTGATCTTGGCGTCATTGATGGCGCGCGCCGCGGCCTCCTTGCCGAGGGCCTCGATGTAGCCGGACTCGTCGGTGATGTCCTGGATGTTGACGTTGATCAGCCGCAGGCCGACCTTCTTGAGCTCGACCTCGACCCCGTTGGAGATGTTGAGCACCAGCTTGTCGCGGTCGGCGTTGATCTCCTCGATCGGCATGGTCGCGATGACCACGCGCATCTGGCCGAAGATCAGGTCCCGTGCCAGGTCCATGATCGCCTTGGTGGGCATGCCCAGCAGGCGCTCTGCGGCGTTCTCCATGATGCCAGGCTCAGTCGAGACGCCGACGGTGAAGGCCGAGGGGACGTTGACGCGGATGTTCTGCTGCGAGAGCGCCCCGGTCAGGCCGATGTCGATCGACATCGGCGTCAGGTCGAGGAAGGAGTAATCCTGCACCACCGGCCAGACGAAGGCGCCGCCACCGTGGTAGCAGCGCGCCGCAAGACCGCCGACGCCCTTGGCGCTCGAGACCTTGCCATAGACCACCAGGATCTTATCCGACGGGCAGCGCTTATAGCGCGTTGCCAGCCAGATGAGGGTCATCAGGACGATGACCACGACGATGACGGTGAAAACGACGATGGGATCCATCAGGTGCTCCGGAAGGCGATGGGGATGGCGGGGTCAGGCGGCGCTGACGCGAAGAGTGGTGCGGTCGGCGAGGCCGACCACCCGGACCTTGGCGCCGGGCGCGATGCCCGTTGCGGCGGGATCGGAGATGGCGCTGACCACCGCGAGGCGCCCCTGGATCAGGATCTCGATCTGGCCGCCGGTCTGACCCTGGGGCTGGATAGAGACCACCACCGTGCCGATCTGCTGCAGGGCATTGGCATAGTCCAGGGTGCCATCGGATGCGAGATGACGCATGGTGCGCATCAGCCACAGCACCGACCAGGCGAGGATGAAGCCGACCACGGTGGCGCCCAGCGTCGCGAGGTAGATGTCCACTCCCGCCCTGGTCAGGATCACGCCCATCCAGCCCAGGCCGGTGGTGAAGGCCATGATGGTGCGCAGCGAGAGATATTGCAGACCCACCGAGTGCCCGGCATCGCCGCCCTCAGCCTCGCCGTGCAGATCGGAATGCTCGGCGCCGACCATGGTCATGATGATCTGTGCCAGCAGCAGCAGGCCGCCGATCAGGGCGATGATGTAGAAGGCATGGATCGTCGCCGGTTGGGATTGCCACCAGTCATGCATGCAACGCCGTCCCTTCCCGACTACTCACCAGCACAGTGTTGATGAATTGACATGCTGGACAGATTTCTGGCCACGCCAACAGAATCCCGCGACGTGGGATCTCCTACGGCCGGTGCCGACCCGATATCCCGCCGTGTGCTGTAAGTGCTGCTGCGATAAAGGCTAATGAACAGCTCTGCGGCAACGGCGCTGCTGGGCAGCGCGCGTCGACACGTGGCCGCGCTACTGCAGCGACGGCATGGTGAGGTTGCGCAAGGCCGCGCCCAGGACCATGCTCAGGACGATGCTCAAGACGACCAGCACGGCCACGCCGATCACCAGGCTGGGCCACGAGCCCGGGAAGCGGCTCAGGTCCAGGCCGATGTCCTTGGGTTTGTAGATCAGATGCGAGATCGGCCAGAACATCATCCACACCAGGAGCACCAGGAAGCGTCGCAGGGATCTGAACAGTGCAGGCACGGTCGCAGTCTATAGCCGTACCTGGGCCGTGCAGCGCATTCGCTCTCGCGACGGGCGCGCGCCTGGACGCGGGCACGCAGTCGGCATCTCCAGGGATCCGAACGCAGCAAAAACCATAGCAATAGTCTCACGGTCTGATGGCGTTTCACGGTGCTGGCGTGGGGAGGGGGCAACAATGGTTTCGGCCCACAGCCCGGCTGATAAGCCGTGCTCCGTCCCGCCCCCCACCCGTCGAGGTTCCATGCACATCAGCTCCGGTCTCCTTCCCGGCCACGTCCTTCAGCGCAGCGCCCACGGGGCCTCGGCGACGCTCACCGGCACCGCCACGCACGACGGGGTGGTGGTCGTCAAGCTCACCAGCAAGGGTCGCGCGCTCTCCGGCTGGAAGGCACGCTCGGTCGGCAAGTCCGCCAAGGGATCGTTCAAGGCCAAGCTCAGCGGACTGCCCGCAGGCGGGCCCTATGAGGTGACGCTGTCGGTCGGCCACGAGTCGTGCGTCGTGCGTGAGATCTTCGTCGGCGATCTCTGGCTGATGGCCGGCCAGAGCAACATGGAAGGCGTCGGCAACCTGGCTGACGCGCCCAAGCCCCATCCCCTGGTGCGCAACTTCACCATGGCCAAGGTCTGGGAGCGCGCCCAGGATCCGCTGCACTTCCTGTCCGAGTCTCCCGACCGGATCCACAACCAGGGCCAGGTGCGCACCGCTGCCGAGCTGGCGCAGGCCAAGCGCAACGCGCTCAAGGGCACCGGCGCCGGCGTTCATTTCGGCATCGAGATGCAGCGCCGCTCCGGCGTGCCCCAGGGCCTGATCGCCACCGCGCATGGCGGCACCAGCATGGAGCAGTGGGATCCGCAGAAGCGCTCACAGGGCGGCGACTCGCTGTACGGCTCGATGCTCTCGAGCCTGCAGCTGGTCGGCCAGCCGATCGCCGGCGTGCTGTGGTACCAGGGCGAAAGCGATACCAACCCCGACGCGGTGACCAAGTATGTCCAAACCATGCAGGCACTGGTCGCGGCGCTGCGCACCGACCTGCGCCAGCCGCGTCTGCCGGTGGTGATCGTGCAGATCGGCCGGTTCGTCTCACCGCCCGGCGGCGAATTGGAATGGAACCAGATCCAGGAGCTGCAGCGCCTCCTGCCGGCGGCGATCACGCGCCTTGCGGTGGTGCCCTCGGTCGACCTCGGCCTGGACGACCTCATCCACATCTCCGGCGTGGATTACGCGGTCCTGGCCCAGCGCCTGGCGGCGCAGGCCGCACGGCTGGCCTACCAGGACCGCCAGGAGCTGCCCTGCCCGCAGCCGGCCACGGTGCGCGTGCTGCCCGGGCGGCCGACCGGTCCGGCCATCGAAGTGCGCTTCAACCATGTGGTCGGCAGCCTGCAGTCGGCGAGCCGTCCGCTCGGATTCTCCATGGTCGACCATCAGCACCGGCCGGTCGAGCAGATCTACAAGACCATCCTCGACCAGGACAGGGTCATCCTCGAACTGGTCGCGCCGGTGCGCGAGGACCTGCGCCTGATGTACGGCTGGGGCCGCAACCCGACCTGCACCATCACCGACAGCCGCGGCTCGGGCCTGCCGGTGTGCGGCCCGATGTGGGTGGCGGGCTTCGATCCGCTCTCCCCGTGGCTGACCGACTGGCAGGTCAGCGGCATCCTGCCGGGCGAGGACATCGCGGCCCTCCCCCAGCCCGAGGCCGCGGGCAGCGGGCCGTTCGAGAAGCGCTCCTGGGAGGGCGGCGGACGGTTCGTCAACATGCACGAGCAGTGGACCGGCCACAGCGGCCATGCGGTGTTCACGTCCTCGGTCAGCGTGAGCGAGGACATGAAGCTTGAACTGCGCATCGGCTATGACGGGCCGATCCGCGTCTGGATCGATGAGGAGGAGGTGGTGCATGATCTGCATGGCATCAACCCGGCGCTCGAGGATGCGCACCGCATCCGCACCGCGCTGAAGGTCGGTGAGCACCGCATCACCGTTCTCATGGCGCTCAACCACGGCCGTGCCTGGGGCTTCTTCATGCGCTTCGGACGCGCCGGGCTGAGCGAGGCGGTGCGCCGTTCCGGAGCGCCGATCGCGGTGCCGATGCCCAAGCCCTGAGCCGCAGGCGGCATGGTCTGCGGGCGCTGGGCAAGCGTTCAGGCCGTGGGAGCACGGTGGCCCGAGCCGCGCAACCGGAATGACGTGGGGCTGCAGCCGGCGACGCGCCGGAACTGCTTGTTCAGATGCTGAGCATCGAGGAAGCCCAGGCGCTCGGCGATGCGCCGGACCGGCATGTCGGTGCTCTGCAGCAGGCTCTGCGCCATGGTGATGCGCGAGGCGAGCACGTAGCGCGCCATGGTGATGCCGTAGCGCGTGCGAAAGGCGCGCGACAGCCAGTTCTGCGACATGCCCACCGCCAGGCTGATGGCGCGGGCGTCGGGCGGATCGGCGAGGTTCTCATCCAGCAGCGCGGCCGCGCGCTCGGCGGCGGCATGCGAGCGCGGCGCCTTCTCGCGCGACTCGGAGCGCGCGCTGTGCGCCGCCAGGGTCAGGATCAGTTCGAGCATCGCTGCGGAGGCCGCTGGCCGGGCCAGGTCCGCCTCGGCCGACGGGGCCGCCATCAGCCCGGCGATGCGTTGCACGGCATCGACGATCCGCGATTTGAGCGTGCCGAGGGCGAGGTGCACGGGGATGGCCAGGGGGGTGCCTTGCATGCGCGCCGGGCGGAAATGGATGCACCAGTGATGGCCGGGCTGGGGCAGGTGGTAGCGGGTCGCGCCGCCGGCGACCGAGAAGGTCATATCACCGGGATGGAGGTCGACCTGCAGGTCGTCGAGCCGCATCTGCGCGTGGTAGTCGTAGATGTGCAGGGCATGGGTATCCGGCCCCTTGTAGACGTACTTGTAGTCGCGGTCGTCGAGCGGGTAGCGCCCGGCGACCAGGATCTCGGGCAGGGCGGCGCTCGACCAGATGAAGGAGGGGATGTTGGCCACTGGTGGATCCATACCACACAATGTGGTCTGGGACCACTTGTCAAATCGGGACCGCTCCTGCTAGGATGAACCCCTCCCCAGGAGGACTCATGCCTGCGACCCTGCACGAATGCCCACCTCTCCATGACCGTGCCGCGGTCAGCACCTTCTACGCTGAGCATGGTTTCTACCATGCCAAGGGCGTCCTGAACCAGACCGACGTGACGCGCCTGGAGCATGACTTCGATCGCATCGTCGAGCAGCTGGTGCGCTCCGGGGAAGTCATCAATGCGCGTTGGAACAATGACAACACCACCGCGCTCGATGGCGGCGGCACCGAGGTCATCCATACCCATCAGGTGCAGAAGTACTCCGCCGCCTGGGCGCGCATCCTGTTCGATGACCGGCTGCTCGACGCGGTCGAGCCGATGCTCGGCAACGACATCGTCATGCACCACACCAAGCTCTTCCTCAAGCCGGCCGGGCGTGGTGCGGCCTTCCCTCCGCACCAGGACTACGGCTACTTTCCGACCATGACCAACAGCATGCTCGCCATGAACGTCGCGCTCACCCCGCAGGACGAGGCCAACGGCTGCCTGCGTGTCTGGCCAGGCAGCCATCGTCTCGGGCCCCAGGAACGCTCGATGGGCGACGATGTGGAATTCGCCAAGCGCTTCCCGATGGAGGAATCGATCCCGCTGATCTGCGATCCAGGCGATCTTTTGATCTTCTCCTTCCTGACCGTCCACGCCTCGCTGCCCAACCGCAGCCCGCGGCCGCGCAAGCATGTCCTGGTCCAGCTCTTCAATGGCCAGGACAAGATGAAGAGCCCTGGTCATCCGTGCAGCGACCTGGTGCTGCGCGGCTGGAACCACCACATGACGCGTGATGGCGCCTGCTGCTCATAGCAGGTGACTCCCGGTACGTCCGCTCAGGGCATGCGTTCGCACGGTCCGTAGTCGATCCAGTCGATCGCCGCGCTGGCCGTGCCGAGGGCATAGACTCCGAGCATCACCCCGGTGAAGCCGCCTCCGAACTCGGTGGTCAGGGTCTTGGTGGTCGCCTTGGCCAGACGCGTCCACCTCGCCGGTACGGTGGCGGTCGCGGTGGATGGGTCGGCGTAGAAGTAGCCGATCGCCCACGGGTTGCACCACGCCTCAAGGTCGATCATGCTGCCGGTCACCGGCAGCTCGGCGGCGATGTGCTCGACGTCGTCGGCGCGGCGGCGCAGCTGCAGCACCACGCCGCTGGCGCGCCGCGCCAAGCCGAAGTCCTGATGGTGCCCGCCATTGAGGAAGACGGTGAGGCCGGCCTCATCGCCGGGCGCGGGCAGCTGGACGGAGAGCCGGATCCGGAAGCGGCAGTCGCGATGCTCCTGGCGGCGCACCACCAGGCTCGGCGAGCCGGCCGTCTCGAGGCTCGGAGTCGTGCCATGCAGGCAGAGATGGTCGGGCCGCTCGGCCAAGGACCAGCTGCCAGGTTCGGGATTGCGCAGGAACACCCAGCAGGGGTCAAGGCGAGGGGTTGAGAAGTCATCGCGCGGCGGCTCTGCCGGCCAGGGATGGTCGGGAAGGGTGGATGCGACCTCCTCGGCGACGCCCGCGCCGCCATTGACCACGGGCCAGCCGTCAGCATCCCAGGCGACCGGGGCCAGGAAGGTCTCGCGGCCGAGCAGATGCTGGGCCATGCACATCGAGCCGTGGCTGCGAATGCCCAGGCAGACCAGCCACCAGCTCCCATCCTGGATCTGCACCAGGTCGCCATGCCCGGTGGCGAGGATGGTGCGCGAAAGCTGGTCGCGGTGCGTGAGGATGGGATTGCGCGGACAGGAGCAGAAGGGACCGTCAGCCGAGCGGGAGCGCGCGATCGTGACCATGTGCCCGACATGGGTCGCGCCCTCGGCGCAGAGCAGGTAGTACCACGCGCCATGGCGCAGCAGGTGCGGGCCCTCGACCCCGAATCCGCCCGACCCGGCCCAGACCAGCAGCGCTGGCGACAGTCGCGCGCCGCTCTCGGGATCGATGCGGTACTGGACGATGCCATGCCGGCCGGAGGTGTCGGAGCCGGCCCTGGTGAGATAGCAGGTCCCATCCGCCTCGAAGAACAGCGATGGATCGTAGCCCTGGGCGTCGAGCCAGATCGGCTCGGACCAGGGGCCGGCGGCATCGCTGGCGCTGACCAGCAGGTTGCCACCGCCGGCGATGTTGGTGGTGATCAGGTAGAAGCGCCCGGCATGCCAGCGCAGCGTCGGCGCCCAGATGCCACCCGAATGGTGGACGCCCGCAAGCGGCAGCTGGCTGGGGCGGGCAAGCGCATTGCCGATCAGCCGCCAGTGCACCAGGTCGCGGCTGTGATGGATCGGCACGCCCGGGAACCACTCGAAGGAGCTGTTGGCGAGGTAGAAGTCGTCGCCGACCCGGCAGATGCTCGGATCGGGATGGAAGCCGCCGATGATCGGATTGGGGACGGGACCGCTCATGGCTGCAACCGGCTTGTCATCGGCGCATCATCGCGCCGACCGGCGGCGTCGGCAAGGCTAGACGATGCGGCAGGCCTCGTCGAAGGGCAGGCGGGGCAGGCGCGGACGGATCTTGGAGCGGTCGCCATAGCCGATGTTGCAGATGAAGTTGGAGACCCAGCCGGTCCCGGCCAGGAGCGCCTCGTCGAGCTTCTTGTTGTCGAATCCGGACATCGGTCCGCAGTCGAGCCCAAGGGCCCTGGCCGCCAGGATGAAGTAGCCGCCGCTGATCGAGCTGTTGCGGAATCCCGCCTCGTCGGCCATCGGCAGGTTGCCGGCGAAATAGTCCCGCATCCCCTTGTTGTGCGGCCAGAGCACATCCGCCTTGTCGAAATAGCGGCTGTCGCGCGCCAGGATCGCCGTGACCGGTGCGGTCTTCACCTTCTCCTTGTTCATCTCCGCCACGGTCGCCAGCAACGCGTCCTTCTTCGCCCCATTCTTCACGAAGATGATGCGCAGCGGCGAGAGGTTGGCGCTGGTCGGTCCCAGCTTGACCAGGTCGTAGAGCTCCCGCAGCAGCTGGTCGGGGACCTCACGCGCCTCCCAGGAGGGATAGGTATGGGCGTCGGTGAAGAGCTGGCTGATGGCGTCGGGAGCGATGGAGCCCATGGAGGAGGCCTTTCAAAAGCGTACGTGGACGAAGCGAGGACGGTCAGGTCTAGCGCGAGCGGGCCTGCACGGCAACGGCTCAGAAGCCGTAGCTGGCCGCAGCCCCGAAGACGGCGCCGCTCTTGATGTCGATGTGGTCGCTGCTGTCGAAGAGGTCGCGGCCTTCGATGATCTGGCGGTTGGTCGCCCAGCCGCCGTAGATGCGCAGGAAGCGGTCCTGGCGCGTGCCGAGGATGGCGCCGGCCGTGTAGCGGATCGAGCGGAAGATGATGTGGTCGGTATGGTCGGGATCATTCTCGCGCTTGAAGACGTCGCCGCCCCAGTCGAAGGCGGCATTGAGCTTGAAGTATTTCGCCTTGCGGAACGGACTGTCGTTGATGCCAGCGTGGGCGGAACCGAAGCCGGAAAGGAAGAGATCGCTGCGCACCAGATCGCTGGGCGTCCAGATGGCGGCGAAGATCGGCAGACCGGCGATGACGTGCAGCTTCGGGCTGGGGTTCCAGAAGTAGACGAAGCCGGGGAAGGGCACGTAGTTCAGCACCGCCCGATCGCTGCTGTAGGAGAGGAAGAACAGCCAGCAGTCGCCGCCGCGCGCCGGCTGGCGGGTGAAGAGGGTGGCCGACTGGCTCAGGTTGTTGCTGTTGATCTGGGTCGGGCTGGAGTTGCCGATCGAACCGGTGAAGCCGTAGACCGTGCCGTCCTTGCGCACGTAGCGGTACAGGGCGCCGACCCTGAGGTCGTAGAGATTCTGCGGCAGGCCCTCGTTGATGTCGGGAAGGATGGCGCTCGTGTCCTCATGCGCCTTGGTGTACGACGCGGTCAGGACCAGCTCCTGATGGCTGTCATGCCAGACCTGGCCCTGCAGCGAGGCGCGATAGGTGGTCTTCTGGTATTCGGCGTCCTGGCCCGAGACATCGGCAGGCGCCTCGACATCGACACCGGCATTGGCCTTCAGCACCATCGGCGTGATGGTCGGCGAGACCATGCTCAGCGAGGCGGTCGAGAAGTCCTCGGCGGGAAGCGTGGCCGCGCTCAGGACGACAAGGCCGGCCAAGGTGTGGATGCGAGGGGCGCGGCGGATCCAGGTCATCGGCGAAAGCATGGAACGGCCATGCTCGGCGCCAGCACTTGTTGGAGAAAACCATGGCTATGCGCCGCATCATCGGCGCAGCGCGCGGCGTCCGCTGCAGATCTGGTCAAGGGATCATGACGGCAACGTGACAAGCGCTCCCAGCGTGGTCGTCTCAACCGTCGCTGGCGGTACCAGGCACGCCCAGCCGCGCGACCGGGCCGAAGGTCCAGCGCGGCCGCTGCGTCAAGGGCATCCAGCCATTGCCATCCCAAGTCGCCTTGACGTCCTCGCGATGGTACTGCACTGCATAGGCCACGCGCGGAAGCGCCGTGCGGTTCATGCCCGAGCCGTGCACGGTCAGGCGCGAGAAGGCGACGCAATCGCCCGGCTGCATGCGCAGCACCATGACGCCGTCGGGCGTGCCCTCGATCCCACGGTGGTTTTCGGAGGTCGGCACCGCAGGCAGCGTGCCGCGACGATGCGAGCCGCTGACGATCTGCAGGCAGCCGTTGCCCTCATCGACTGCTTCGAGGGCGGTCCAGAGGTTGAGCGACGGTCCATCGTGGACGGTGTACTGGTTGTCCTGATGGAAGTGCAGCGCGCCACCACCGGGGCTCTTCACCGCCGTGAACGGGCCATAGAGGTGCGCCGGTCCTGCGAGCAGCGTGCTGGCGATGATGCGCAACTGCGCTGAATGGACCAAGGCGTGCAGCGGTCCTCCCGGGAGAAATTCACCGGTCTGGCGCAGGCAGGTCATGGGCAGGCCGATCGCGTCCATGATCGCGAGAACCTCCGCGCGCAGGCATGTCGTCCAGGCGCGGCTGAGCAATCCGGGCAACAGCACCCAGCCATCTCGCTGGTACGATGTGACCTGCTCGATGGAGAGGTGCCCGTGGACATACCGGGCTGAGAAATCGGTTTCGTGAGTAGTGGTGATCATGGCAGTCTCCAGTCAGGCCACCATTTTACGCATCCGGGACGGCGGCGACCATGGACAAAGTCTCCACCGGATGGCACTATCTGCTCAGTGAGCGACGGATTGGTCTTCCTGCATGGCTCGCGCACCCCGTCCTGCACCGCGGTGGTCGATAAGCACTTCGATGGCTACGTGACGCTGCAGCTGATGACGCGCGGAGCGATCACCCTGTCTTATGATCAAGTGCACCACGCCTTGGCCGGCCGCTGGTGCTGGGCGGCCTTCCCGGGACCACGCATCCGCTTCCATCTCGCGGACGACACGGCGAGCTGGGACCACCGCTACGTCGCGATGCATGGGCCCCTGGTGTCGCGCTGGCTCTCGGAGGGACTGATCGCGCGCATACCCCAACCTGCTCCCAATGATCCGCGCTTCGAACCCGACTTCGATGAGCTGCATGGGCTGCTGCAGTCGTCTGAGCGGTGGGCGAAACGTCGCGCGATCAATGTGCTTGAGCGCCTCCTTCTGGTGCTGGCACAGGCTCGCAAAGACGACCAGCCGATGGAGGTGTGGCTCCAGGCGGCCCTCTCCGCCGTCGATCGGCCAGACTATGACATCTCCGCCGTGGCGCGGCGTCTCGGCATGGGAGTCAGCACGCTGCGACGCCGCTTCCAGGCGGCAACGGGTGAATCGATCCACGCCTATGCGCTGGGCCGTAGGCTGATGCTGGCAGCGCAGAGGCTGCGCGACAGCGAGCTTCCGGTCGCCGCCATCGCCGAGGAGTTCGGCTACGCGGACGTCTCGTACTTCACACGACAGTTCCATGCACACATCGGCATGGCTCCGGGGGCGTACCGCCGCAGCCGCGCCTGAACCCTGCCACTGCGCTCCGAAGCGGGTGCGGACCCCGTACCGGTCCGGTGGTCGAAATGTGGTGGAAGTGGTAGGAATCACCCGTTTTTCTCCACGTCCATTCAAACCGTGGACAGTGAGATGCTCACCGGGAATTGAATACTCAGTTCCAGGCTGTCTGGGTCTGAACCTTGTCGGTACAGCCCCGTTGGGGTTGCTGCGCGTCGCGGCGCAGGGGGCAGCATGTCTTGGTCGTCCATCATGTTCATCAACCGCATCGGGCTTGGCATCCTGTCGCTGGCCGGGGAATGGCTGGCCCCTGGTTCCGCTGCAACGGCTGCAGAGACGAGCGCGGCGCCGGCCGCCCCACCCTGGCAGCTGCAGGCCGTGCCGCCGCTCGACTACCCGCATGCCGATCACGTGGTCGGCTCAGGAACGCCGGAGAGCATCACCGCCGACGCCCTGCAGCACGCCCTCGACAGCGGCGGCGTCATCACCTTCGATAGCGGCGGCAGGCCCGCGACCATCCTCCTCGAGCAGGAGCTCGTCCTGCCGCAGGGCGCGCCTGCGACCATCCTCGATGGCCAGGGCCTGGTGACGCTCGATGGCCAGGGCAGGACACGGATCCTCGGCAAGCAGTGGAAGACCGAACTGACCGTGCAGCGCCTGCATTTCCAGAATGGTGCTGCCAGCGAGTGCGGCGGGGCGATCAACACCGACGTCTGGGACGGAAGCCTGGAAGTGATCGACTGCGCGTTCAGCAATTGCCGCACCACCAGGAGCGGTCCGGACATCGGTGGCGGCGCCATCTATGCCGGGGGCCAGCACCACTTCCTGCTCTCGGGCTGCCGCTTCGCCGGCTGCCAGGGCTCCAACGGCGGCGCGGTCGGATCGCTCGGCTGCCAGATCGACTTCGTCAACTGCTCGTTCATCGGCAACACCGCCTTCGGCGTCGGCGGTGGCACGGACGCGGGTCCGTCCGGCCAGGGGGGCATCGGCGGTGCCTATGCGATGGACGGCTGCTCGCAGAGCGCCGATCTGCACCATGCCTATATCAGCGCCTGCTACTTCAAAGACAACGTCGCCAACGATCACGGCGGGGTGGTCTTCAATTACTCCTACCAGAACACCGGCTCCGTGGTGGCGTACTACGCCTGCATCTTCGAGAACAACCACGTGGCCACGATCGCCGGCCAGCACATGGGCTGGCCGGGCGGCGTCTACATCCAGGACGCGCGCTGTATCTTCAGCGCCTGCAGCTTCCTGGGCAACACCTCAGTCAAGGGACCGGCTGCGCTGTTTCTCATAACTTCTGACCAGATCGAGATCAGCGACTGCGAGTTCTCGGGCAATCTGGCGGGTGGTGTCGAGGAGCAGCCGAGCTTCCCCGGCACCGCCGTCGTGCGCAACGTCAGCTACCGCTCGCCCGAGACGCCGGTCGCGGTCCTGGCGCTCGAGGGACGCTGGCCGGGCGTCGTCGTGGCGGCGGTGACGCCCACGGTGGTACGCCAGTTGGCGGTGCACCACGCCGCGCTCGCTCCGGTGCCACGCACCCCGCCTCCGGTCCTGCTCAACCGCACGCAGCTGACGCGCTGGGACGCAGTGGTCCTGGCCAGCGTGCGGCGCTCGCTGGCGCTGGGGAGGTCCCCGCGTTTCCTGCATCACCGGATGCATGTCGAGATCTCGATCGTGGCGCTCGACGCCGACCGCACCATCCACGGCACCATGACCGGTGGCGAGATCCAGCTGGCCTGGGAAGGCCTCGGCGATGAGGACCGCCTCGGTCTGATCAGCGACTGCGCGCAGGACACGCCTGGCGACCATGCCTGCCTGGCCTTCTACGAGCTGCTCATCCATGGGCCGGGTGACGCAGTCTACCGGCACCTGACCGCGGCCGGCACCGCAGCCCGGGAAGTGCTCAACGCCTTCGGCATCGCCGATCTGACGGCCCTGGCAAAACGCTGAGACGGCTGCCGCAGCCTCGTCAGCCGCAGTGGCCGATCACCTGGGTGCGATGGCGGGCGCGATAACGGCGAGGCCTGATCTGCTTTTGTCGCGCGAAGGCGTGATAGCAGTGCGCCCGTCTGGCATAGCCACAGGCGGCGCTGATGACCGGTATCGGCGTGTTGCTCAGGCGCAGCTGGCGGCAGGCGTGGTGCAGGTGCAGCCGGCCTACGAGGTCAGTGGCGGTACAGCCATGATGTGCGCGCACCACGCGGTTGACGTGCGCGACACTGCGTCCGCAGTCACCCCGGCTGTGGTCGAGCGCCGGCACGCCGTGTTTGCTGGCGTGAATCTCGGCTTGTCGCACTCCGCCCGTCAGAGCGTCTCCGAAGACGCGGCGCGCAGCGGGGCGACGGTCTGCGGCGATGCGCAGGCTCTGCTATGGAACTGGCCGCGGATGCCGGCATCAGGGCGCCGCTGACCGGCAGCCCGGGGCTGCGCGCCAGCCTACTGCCGGCCGGGTCGTAGCCTGCTCATCGTGCTCAACACCACGCAGCAGACACTCGGCAGGCACGTCCTGCTCGGCGGTGAGGGTCTCGACGCCGAGGATCAGCTGACCGGCGCCAGGCACCCGGTACGAGGTGCTGTCGTCAGCGTCGCGTTTCCGGGCTTCGGCAGCCTGGCGCTGCGGGTGCGCGTCGCCGCAGGCCCGAGGGCCTGAACGTCGCCGCTGGGACGAGGCGTATGAGAAGTCCTTGTGCGCCTGCCCTGCGTTTGACAGTGCCGGTCGCGGGGTCGTCATGAAGTTGTCGCGTTACCAGGTGTTCGTGGTCGGGGTCCTGGCCGTGCTGCAGTTCTCCATCATCCTCGACTTCATGATCCTCTCGCCGCTCGGCGTGGTCCTGCTGCCGACGCTGCACATCACCACGTCCCAGTTCGGCCTGGTGGTCTCGGTGTACGCCTTCAGCGCCGGGGCGTCGGGCTTCCTCACCGCGGGCTTCGCCGACCGTTTCGACCGCAAGAAGCTGCTCTTGTTCTTCTACACCGGCTTCATCCTCGGCACGTTCCTGTGCGGCATCTGCGCCACCTATCCGCAGCTGCTCGCGGCGCGCATCGTCACCGGCATCTTCGGCGGGGTGATCGGCTCGATCACCATGGCCATCGCCGCCGATCTCTTCGCCCTCGAGGTGCGCGGCAGGGTGATGGGCATCATCCAGACCGCCTTCGCGGTCGCGCAGATCGCCGGGCTGCCTGCGGGTCTCTACCTCTGCAACGCCTTCAACTGGCATGCGCCATTCCTGATGATCGCCTCGATCGGCGTGCTGATCGGGGTGGTGATCGTGCTCGGCCTGAAGCCGATCGATGCCCATCTGGCGATCAAAAACGACCGCAACGCCTTCGCCCATCTGCTGAAGACGCTCACCAGCCCGATCTACCTGCGCGGCTTCGCGGCGACCGTCCTGCTGGCGACCGGCGGCTTCATGATGATGCCTTTCGGCACGACCTTCACCGTCAACAACCTCGGCATCAATGCCGGGCGCCTGCCGCTCATCTACCTGATCACCGGCTGCGCCCTGTTCGTCGCCGGACCCCTGGTCGGACGGCTGAGCGACGCCGTGGGCAAGTACAAGGTCTTCATGATGGGCACCGCCCTGAGCATCATCATGGTGACCATCACCTGCAATCTGGGCATCACCCCGCTGTGGGCGGTGATCCTGGTCAATGCCATCCTCTTCGTCGGCGTGACCGCACGCATGATCTCGAGCTCCACGCTGATCACGGCCGTGCCGGATCCTGGTGACCGTGGCGCCTACATGTCGGTGAATTCATCGATCCAGCAGCTCTCCGGCGGCCTGGCCGCGGCCCTGGCCGGGGTCATCGTCGTGCAGACCCCCAGCGGACGGCTCGAACACTATCCGCTGCTCGGCTACGTGGTGGTGGTCGCGATGCTCGTGACAGTGGTGCTGATGTACTCCATCCACCGCCTGGTGCTGGCCAAGATCGGTCCGGCCCGCGCCAGCGCGGCCTGATCGCCGGCTGGAGCCCTCAGCCGGGTAGTGCGGGCAGGGAGACCAGGAAGGTCGAGCCCGCGCCGACCTGCGACTCCAGACCGATGAAGCCGTCGTGCTGCTCGACGATCTTCTTGCAGATCGCCAGGCCGATGCCCGTGCCCTCATACGCCGTCTGGCTGTGCAGGCGCTGGAAGATGTGGAAGATGCGCTGGCGGTGGTCGTAGCCGATGCCGATGCCGTTGTCGGTGACCGACATCGTCCAGACCTCTGCCTTGCGCGTCGCGGCGATGGCGATAACCGGGGGCCGCCGGCGGTCGCGGAACTTGATCGCGTTGCCGATCAGGTTCTGGAAGAGCTGCACCAGCTGCAGTTCGTCGCCCATGACCGTGGGCAGCTCTGCGACAGTGACCTCGGCGCGGGCCTCATCGAGGCGGATCTTCAGGTGGTCGATGGCCAGGGCGACGACCCGGTCCAGGGATACCGGCTGGAACGGGGCATGCTCCCCGGCGCGAGCGTATATCAGCAGGTCGTGGATCAGCGCCTGCATGCGCGTCGTGCCCTCGACGGCGCGGTCGATGTAGCCGCGCTCTGCCGGGTCGAGCTTGGCCCCGGCGCGGTGCTGCAGCAGCATCACGAAGTTCGAGACCATGCGCAGCGGCTCCTGCAGGTCATGACTGGCGATGTAGGCGTACTGCTCAAGCTCGCGGTTGGTGTGCGCGAGCTTGGCATTGAGGGTGCGCAGCTCGTCCTCGCTGCGGATGCGGTCGGTGATGTCCCGGGTGGATCCGGCGACGGCCTCCATCTCACCGTCGACCGAATAGATCGGCACGAAGATGTACTCGTAGTGGCGGGTGGCGCCGCTCGGACCGGTGAAAGGCGTCTGGTCGCGGACCA
>Ga0302314_10008965_pt1 | contig 17737 bp, 10 predicted proteins | sample III_Palsa_N2_3_FD_200533 | JGI IMG/M metagenome (GOLD analysis project Ga0302314, IMG submission 200533) | Peat permafrost microbial communities from Stordalen Mire near Abisko, Sweden - III_Palsa_N2_3 | ecosystem: Environmental > Terrestrial > Soil > Palsa > Peat permafrost | place: Sweden...
CTGATGGCACAACAGGTGTCGGGAAAACGGCGGCAGGGAGATGCGGAGGCAGGGCCCTCCACAAGTACGCCTGATATTGGAACGCCGGGGCTGCTGTTGACGATGGACGACCTGATGAAGCTGCCCAGGGTGGAGCTGATTACGGAGTTCAAGTGCATCGAGGGCTGGAGCTCGATTACGCAATGGGGCGGAGTGCGGTTGCGCGACCTGATCGAAGCGTATCCGCCGGAGAAGGTGAAGGGGCGGGAGCCGCGGTATGTGTACATGGAGACGCCGAATGGGAACTACTATGGCGGGTATGACATGGCGGCGGCGCGGCATCCGCAGAGCCTGCTGGTGATGGAGATGGGCGGACAGCCGCTGACGCAGGAGCATGGTGCGCCGTTGCGGCTGCACATGCCGATCAAGTATGGCTATAAGCAGCTGAAGCGAGTGGGGCTGATCGCGTATATGAACGCCAAGCCGGATGACTACTGGACCAAGCTGGGGTATGACTGGTATGCGGGGATTTAGAGGCAGAGAGTAGAGAGTAGAGATTGCCGTCCACTGTTTACTCTCTAGCCTCTACTGTCTGTCTTAGGGGGCGGTCGGCGTGGGTTGGGTTGGGGTGACGGTTGGGGTGGCGATGCCGAAGAACAGGATGACGTTGTTGTTGCCGAAGTTGGAGACCCAGATGTTGCCACTCTCGTCGGGGATGATGCCGTAGGGCAGCAGCAGCAAGGGGGAGGCCGGCGGCGGGCCGGCGTAGCCAAATCCGGCGAGCGGGGAGAGCATGGTGCCGGGAGTGGTGGAAAGTGCGCCGGAGATCTTGCTGATGGACTCACCACGATAGTTGGCGATCCAGATATTCTGGCCGGCATCGACCGCGATGCCTGCGGGGTAACTATTGTAGGAAGGGCCCACGATGCTGGCATCGTTGATAAGGGTTGCGGCCGGAATGGAGCCGTTGGCGGAGGAGACTTCGCTGAAGGAGTTGCCATAGTAGTTGGCGACCCAGGCATTGCCGAGGGCGTCTGTCGCGATGCCGTTGGCGCCGTTGCAGCAGGCGAGATTGCTGAGGAGGTTTCCGTTCTTGTCTACGTGGGTGACTGTACTGTCGCCGAGATTTGCGATCCAGACGCCATGGCTGCTATCGGCGGCAACGGCTACGGGGAATGCGGCGTATGCGCCGCCCAGGCCTGAGGCGATGGCGGTGTCGGAGCTGTTGTAGACGGTCGCGGAGGAGTTGGCGTAGTTGGCGACAAAGACGTTGCCGTTGGTGTCGGCAGAGAGGCTGACGGGGTAGTCGATAGAAGTGTCGTAGAAGTTGTTGCCACCGTTACCCGCGACGACTGTGCCTGGCGCGCCGGAGTTGGCGCCGAGAAACTTTGAAAGGCTGCCGTGAGCGTTAGGGCTGGACTCCTCGTTGGTGACCCAGATGTTGTTGCTGGTGTCGATGGTGAGGCCGTAGGACTCATTGAGATCGCCGACGCCGAAGCCTGTACCGCTGAGCGGCGATCCCTGAGCGGTGAGCTCGCTGAGGACGCCGTAGTAGCCTGCCACCCAGACATTGCCCTTGGCGTCGATATCGAGCGCTGTGGGAGCGGCGATGCCTCCGCCGGTGATGGCGAGAGTGATGGTCCAGTCATTGGGCGCCTGGGCCAGGGTGGTGGGGAACGGCTGCGTGCTTGGGATGACATTGAAGACGCCGGAGGGGTTCTGGCCGGGATTCTTGACGATGTCCAGCGCGGCGGAGAGGGTGTCGACGGGTGCAGTGCCGCCGGTGGGCGTGGCCGCGGAGAAGAGTGGCGAGCAACCGGTGGTTCCGTTGGAGTTGATGCAGGTTGCCAGAACATCGGCCATGGCGTAGAGCTTGCCGGCCTCTACAGTGAGGTTGGAGGCGATGATGGCGGCTTTCCCGGTGCCGGTATCGGCGAGGAGGTGTGAGTCGAGGAAGGCGTTGGCGATACCGGCCGAGTTGGTGGCGCTGGAGCCGACGTTGGCGTAGGAGGGCATAAAGGTAGGCGTGGTGCCGGTGCTGGTGTAGGAGGCCTTCATAAAGGGCGAGAGCGCCCAGGCCGCGGCCATGGTGGTGACCTCATTGATGGTGATGAAGGAGGTGGAGGTGAGATTGCCGCAGTTGCCGAGCGCGTCCATCATGACGAGGGCCGGATTGTTGGTGCCGGGGATGGCCTGGCCTCCGGTAGCGACGATGTAGACCTGGGTGGTGGAGCTGGGGCAGGTGTAGTCGCCGGTGATGCCGAAGGAGCCGTAGGCATCGGTTTGAACGAGCTTGGAGATCATGGGGGAGGCTGCGGAGCCGTTGCCGGTGTTGCCTACTTGGTAGAGCTGGATGGTGGAGAGGTAGACCCCTTGCTGGCCGCCGAGCACCTGTCCCTGGATCGCGAGCACACCCTGGCCGGCGGTGTTGGTGGCGGAGGAATCGAAGCCGCAACCGGCAAGGCCTACAGCCAGACAAAGCGAGGACGGGAGGATGAGAGCAAGTTTGCGCATGAAGTCGATACCTGTGGCCGAGAGTCTACCGGCTATTTTACGCTATTTTCCACAGTTGTAGCCATCAAGTTAAAGTGGCGTATCCGGGTGCCAGCGCGCCGGGCGGAACAGAATTTTTGTGCAGGCGGCCCGTAAGCCGAATTCTGTTTTAGACGATCATTCCTCTAGGCGACGCATTGCTGCGGCGCTCGAGCAACCTACCCGCAGGTTCCGGCAGTTTGCTTGCGCAAACCTGTTCGCTCATCAACCTGGGCGCAACGGGCCGTTGCGCGATTGCCGCCTGAAGAGTGGCGGCGATCTCCCTGCCTATTTGGTCTTGCTCCGTGTGGGGTTTACCGTGCCGTTGGAGTTACCCCCAACGCGGTGGGCTCTTACCCCACCCTTTCACCCTTACCTTCGCGGCTTGCGCTGCGATTTGGCGGTTTGCTTTCTGTTGCACTGGCCGTACTTGCTCTTTGAGAAGCAAGCCCCGGACGTTATCCGGCACACTGCCCTGCGGAGTTCGGACTTTCCTCCCCCGCGCAACGCCCGAAGGCCCGCGCGGCAGCGATCATCCAGCCGCCTGCACTGTTATTAGAGTACAGGGAATGTGGAGCAGGGGGTAGGGCAGGACAGGGAACAGGGAGTAGAGAATAGGAAAGACACGGATATTGCCGCGGCCGGCTGCGCCGCCGCATATTTGCAAGTCTGCCGGCGGGCGCGAGCGCAGGCTGTTGAGAAGACTTTGGTCGAGGTCAATCCCTCAAAGGTTGAACACGATCCTGGACAGTTAGCCATGGTGCGACTGCCGGTGTTGCTTGGATTGGCCCGATTTACGGGGACCGACGGAGACAATTTGAGGGTACGAGGAGCGGTTAGAAGCATCGGCAGGAATAATGAAAATCGCCATACCACGCCAGTAACAAATTCGCAGTTACCTGTCGCATAAATCAACCGCGGAGCCGTAACCGGTGAACTTCGATCTAAAGCGTTATTACTGTAAGTGCGCAATTAACACTGACCAAAGATAGGAACACAAAAACTAGTTAATTGAGTAAGTTCTAGGTTGTCCGCAATGTGTTTCTTCGCGGCCCTGGAGCTGCTTGTGAACCGCGCAAAAATAACTGCGTCGCTTGCTTCATTGATTTTGCCGACAGTCGCAGCTCTTAGCGGCTGCTCGACGACCTATGCGCCTTCCGCAGTAGAGACTGAGATTGCCGAGACCAATGCAGCAGGAATGGGAGGCAGTCTGTATGGCGGACGCCAGGCCATCACGGGGGCACATATTTATATGTACGCAGCCGACACGACAGCTTATGGTCATGCTTCCGACTCGCTGCTATTGAGCTACACGAGCGGCAGCTATCCAAGCACAGAGGACTCGAACGGGAACTACTATGTGACGACAAACGGCGATGGGGCTTTCTATCTCAGCGCCGGAGAGTATTCCTGTGCACCCGGGCAGCAGGTATATATGTACTCGGTAGGCGGAAATGCCGGGGGCGGCACAAATTCCGCGGCTGGACTTATGGCGGTCCTGGGGCAGTGCCTGTCGGGCGGGGCGTTTGCCGGTATATCCGAGGTCAACCTCAATGAGGTGTCAACCGTGGCAGCGGCCTATGCTCTGTCGGGTTATGCGGTGGATGCGACCCATATTGCCAATGCAGCGACGAACGCGGCGCATGTCAGCGCCGGAACGACAACACTGGCCAATACAGCGATGGCCAACGCGTTTGCGAGTGCGGCGCTGCTGTATAACGTGTCGACTTCAGGTTTCGGCGTGGGGCGGACCACGACGCCGAATGGCAACGGGACGGTGCCGCAGTCGGAGATACATACGCTGGCGAATATTCTGGCTAACTGCATCAATAGCACCGGGCCGACATCCCCGGCATGCAGCAATCTGTTTTCAGATGCGGAGAGCGCCGGCTCCACCGGCACCGAGCCGACCGACACGGCATCGGCGGCAATTAATATTGCGCATTATCCGACGAATAATGTGACGAAGATATTCAATCTATCGTCAAGCACGGTTGTACCCTATTCGCCGAACCTGGGGAGTACGGCGCCTAACGACTTTTCGATTTCGATCAATTACACGGTTACGGGTATCAATTATCCGGGAGCGATAGCGATCGACGGTAGCGGGAATATCTGGATACCGAATATTGCCGGCAACTCGTTATCGAAGATTTCGCCCCTCGGCGTGCCGGCAACGGGGCAACCGTTCACGGGTAGTTTGAACAATCCGTACAGCGTGGCTGCGGATGCCTCGGGCAATGCATGGGTCACGAGCCGCTACACGGAATCTGTGGTTGAGTTCAATAGTTCGGGCACCGTAGTCAACACGTACAAGGGCAATGGAAGCCTGAGTCCGATGGGGGTCGCGCTGGATGCTTCGGGCAATATGTGGGTGGCCAACAACGGCGGAACAACCGTGAGCGAGTTGAGCCTGAGCACAGGGAAGGAAGCGACGGGCTCGCCGTTCAGCCTGTCGAGTGCGAGCCAGCCGGCCAGCGTGACGATCGACACGTCAGGATACATATGGGTGGCGAATGCCGGGGCAGACGACATCGAGCAGTTGAGCAGTTCGGGCGCGAATGCCGGTAAATCCCCTTACACGGGCGGCGGCGACGGGGGGTGGCTGCTTTCGGCGGTGGACAGTAGCGGGAGCGTGTGGGTTCCAAATACCTCCGGCAACACCATTACGAAGATGACGAAAGACGGTGCGAGCGGCAATTACAAGACGACGAGCATTAGCGGCGGGATGAACCAGCCGTACCAGGTGGCCCTGGATGGAGCAGGCAATGCGTGGGTGACCAATGAAGGCAGCGGGACTTTTGTGGAGTTTTCCAACGCCGGGACCCAGTTGAGCCCAACCAGCGGCTATTCGTCGAACATCAATGGGCCGTTCAGCATTGCAGTCGATGGCGCGGGCAATGTATGGATCGCGAACGGCGGGTCAGAGAAGATCGTGGAGTATGTCGGGCTGGCGATCCCGGTGGTGACACCGCTCGTGACGGCCTTGACCAACAAGACGCTGGCGAGCGAGCCGTAGATCACACTCCCCATAGGTAACGGAAAACCCATTACCTAATCACGAAGAACCCAGAACGATAGCGGCATTACTGTCTATGTGTAACTGACCCTGACCAAAGATAAGACACATGCACTGTTTATTTCTATAGGTTTATCTAGGACCAAGCGAGTTAGTTGCGGATATTTGGAGCTTACGATGAACCGTACGAAATTAATTGTTTCAATTGCATCAGTTATTCCGGCAGTCATTCTTGCCAGTGGATGTTCGATGTCTTACTCAGCGCCGCCGGTAGCGGCGGAGATAGCCGCAGCCGAGAGCAATACTACTGCCATGGGCGGCAGCCTGTATGGCGGGCGGCAGCCTATTACCGGCGCGCACATCTATATGTATGCCGCCGACACGACAGCTTATGGCCATGCTTCCGATTCGCTGCTATTGAGTTACACCAGCGGGAGCTATCCAAGCACGAAGGACGCAAACGGGAACTACTACGTGACGACCAGCAGCGCCGGCGCTTTCTATCTCAGCGCGGGCCAGTATTCCTGTACGGCCGGGCAGCAGGTTTATATGTATTCGATCGGCGGAAGCGCGGGTACCGGCACAAATTCAGCGGCGGGACTCATCGCCGTCCTGGGGCAGTGTCTGACGGGAGGCTCATTTGCCGGAATATCCGAGATCAATATCAATGAGGTCTCTACCGTGGCGGCGGCCTATGCGCTGTCGGGTTATGCGGTGGATGCGACGCATATTGCCAACGCAGCTACAAACGCGGCGCATGTGAGCGCCGGGACGACGACACTGGCGAATACAGCCATGGCCAACGCCTTCTCGAGTACGGCGCTGCTGTACAACGTATCGACTTCAGGGTTTGGCGCGGCTCTGGCGAAGACACCGAACGGCAATGGGACCGTGCCACAGACGCTGATCCATACGATAGCCAACATTCTTGCCGGCTGCATCAACACCACCGGGCCCACCTCCGGGGCATGCAGCTCTTTATTTTCGGATGCGGAGAGCGCAGGCTCAACGGGCACTGAGCCAACCGACACGGCATCGGCGGCGATCAATATTGCGCATTATCCGGGAAATAACGTAGCAAAGATTTTTATTCTTTCCTCAAACACGGTAACGCCGTACCTTCCGAATCTTGGAACGACACAGCCGAATGACTTTACCGTGGCGATCACTTACACGGTTGCGGGACTGAATTCTCCGGGGGTGTTGGCCGTGGATGCGTCGGGCAATATCTGGACACCGAACGCGAGCGGCAACAGTATTTCGAAGATCTCTCCGCTGGGTGTGCCGGCCTCAGGCCAGCCCTTTACGGGGGGCGGGCTGAGCTCGCCGTACGATCTGGCGATCGATGCGAGCGGCAATGCCTGGACGCCGAACTATGGCTCCAATGTAGTCAGCAAATTCAGCAGCGCCGGCGTTCCCGCGAACAGCACCGGCTATGCGGGCAACGGGCATCTCAATGTTCCTATCGGCATTGCTATCGATGCATCGGGGAACCTGTGGATTGGGAACTATAGCGGAAATACGGTGAGCGAGTTCAACAGTTCGGGCGGCGAAGTTTCCGGGTCGCCCTACAGCTACACCGATGCGGATAATCCTGGGGGGATTGCGATCGACACTACGGGAGATGTTTGGATTGCGAACATCAGCAACGACTACCTGGCGAAGCTTACGAGCGCGGGCAAAGCCGTGACGGGCTCTCCCTATAGCAGCGGCGGGCTGGATGGATCGCGTTTTCCGGCGATCGATGCGAGCAACGGCGCGTGGATTACGAACTACTCCGGCAACAGCGTGACGCATTTGAGCAGCACTGGAACGGGTACGAACTACACGGGTGCCGGGCTGAATGAGCCGAACACGCTGGCGCTGGACGGCGCGGGCCATGTGTGGGTAGCGAACTCCGGGAATAGCAGCATCTCGGAGTTCTCGAGCGCGGGGACAGCCATTACCGGGACGAGTGGGTATAACAACAGCCTGAGTAGCCCATTCAGCGTGGTTGTGGATGGCGCGGGCAATGTGTGGGTGGCGAACGATGGCAACAATACCATCGTGGAGTATGTTGGCCTGGCGGTTCCGGTGGTGACTCCACTGGTGACAGCGGTGACCAACAAGACCCTGGCCACGCAGCCGTAGAGGACGGCAGGATCGCGGCGTTGCAGGGAGCTGCGAAGCGGAAGCCGTGAGCGTTTGCAGACCGATACCCGTGCAGGCATTGAGAAGAAAAATTCAGGAACTAATGGGTCATTGGTCAAAATGAGACACTTTTAGGTAAGTCTCATGGCTGCCGTCACTTATGCAGGGTTTTCTTTTGTTTGTTCGCTTACATTACGTGGCCCATTAGTAACCATCAGGTAACCCGGGCGGAGCTTTGGCCGTCCATTCGGTCCATAGCGTTTCCAAAAAAGCGGGGCTAAGGTTGGGGAAATTACACAGGTTGTTGAGATGTGTCTCCTGGAGCCTTAATGCACCGTTTGCGGTTGTTATCTTCTTGCCTGCTTTTGTCCCTGGCCGTGTTTTTCGTTACCGGATGCTCGGCCAGCTTCGATCCCTCCCTCTCCTCTCCTCTGGCACAGCCATCCACCGCAGGTCTTAGCGCGAGCCTGTTCGGAGGACGGCAGCCTATCGGCGGTGCGCATATTTACATGTATGCCGCGGACAGCACGGCCTATGGCCATGCCTCTGATTCTCTTTTGCTCGCCTATTCCGGCGGGAGTTATCCGAGTACAGAGGATGCGAACGGTAACTACTACGTCACGACCGGCTCCACTGGTTCGTTTTATCTGAGCGCCGGGCAGTATGCGTGTTCAGTGGGGCAGGAGGTGTTTCTGTATGCGATCGGAGGCAACCCCGGGTCAGGGACGAACGCGGCTGCTGGGTTGCTGTCGGTTCTGGGCGAGTGCGGATCGAACAGCTCGTTTCCCGGCGTCACGTTTGTGACCATCAATGAGATTGCAACGGTGGCAGCGGCGTATGCGATTGCCGGGTATGCTGTGGACGCGACGCATGTTGCGTACTCCGGAACGACGCTGGCGAAGACCGGGATCGCCAATGCTTTTGCGAATGCCGGCAATCTCTACAACATTTCAGTTGGTGGCGTAGCGCCAACAACCACGCCGGGCGGCAATGGGACGGTGCCACAGGCGTTGATCAACTCTATTGCGAACAGCCTGGCGGGTTGCATCAACTCGACCGGCGTGGGTTCCGGAGCTTGCAACCTGTTGCTGAACAATGCCAACAGCACGGGCTCTTCGGGCGGCGCGGCGGCGCCGGATACGGCAACGGCTGCAATCAACATTGCCCACTATCCGGGGTACGCGGTGGCGGCGATCATGGCGGCTGCACCGAGCATCAGCGCGCCGTACCAACCGAGTCTCGACGCGACGCCAAATGACCTCACGGTGGGAATCAGCTTTACGGGAGGCGGGATTTCGGCGCCCAAAGATATCGCTATCGACGGGGCCGGGAATGTGTGGATCACCAACCCGGGAGGCAACGATGTGACGAAGCTGTCGCCGCTGGGCGTGGTGGCGACGGGGTCCCCGTTTAGCGCCAGAGACGCGAGCTTTGTGGCGGTCGATACGTCGAACCAGGCTTGGGTGACGAGCGAGAGCGGGAACGAGATCTTTGCGTTTACGAGTACAGGCGGGACGGTGAGCGGGTCTCCATTTACGCCGACCGGGCTGCTGGGCAACCCCGTGCTGAATAACCCGCAGGGAATTGCGATCGATACTAGTGGCGACATCCTGGTGGCGAGCGAAGGGAATGCGGAGCTGTTCAAGCTGACCAGCGCGGGGAGCAATATTCTCGGTTCGCCGTATAACTCGTCGTGCATGACGAGCTTCAGCGCGCTGGCGATCGATCCGTCCAACGATGTATGGAGTACGAGTCCGACGGAGGTGTGCGAGACAGGCGGCGCATTTGTGTCGACCCTGGAGACGACGACGAGTGGGTTGAGTGGAGCAAGAAAGACGGCGGTCGATGGATCGGGGAATATCTGGGCGGTGGACTATACGAGCAGTGCGGTGACGCAGTACTCGTCGACTGTGAACCAGAATAGCGGCTCACCCTTTACGGGAGGAGGACTGAGCAGCCCGTATGGCATCGCCATCGATGGCCTGGGGTATGCGTGGGTGGCCAATGAGGGCAATAGCAGCGTTTCGCGGTTTTCCAACGTGGGAGTAGCGCAGAGCCCTTCGACGGGATATGCCGGCGGCAGCCAGAGCGGGTCGCAGAATATTGCTGTCGATGGGTCGGGGGACGTTTGGATTACGAACAACAACGGCAACAGCGTTACGGAGTTGATTGGCGCGGGTGCGCCGGTGATTACGCCGCTGACGGCGGGCGTGCAGGAGGGGAAGCTCGGAACACGGCCCTGAGACCCCCTGGCCGGGTGCGATGTCCAGGGAACCGGGGGGGTGTCGCCTGCGTAGAAGACAGTGGAGAGGTGTGCCGGACGTAGTGATGCGCTTGGTAGACTTGAGACCGGTGAGCCGATGGAGTTCAAAGAAGGATTTCGGATAGCGGTGCAATCGTTGTGGGCGAACAAGCTGCGCACGGTGCTGACGCTGCTGGGCGTGGTCATCGGCGTGGCGTCGGTGATCGCGGTGGTAACACTGGTGAACGGCGCGAAGGTGTACATCGCGACGAAGATCAACCGGCAGGGAGCGGACGTATTTACGATCTCGCAGCAGCCGGGGCTGGTGACGAGCTACAACGACTATGTGAAGTATCAGAAGCGCAAGGTGATCTCGCTGGACGAGTACCGTTCGATACAGAGCGAGTGCAGCCTGTGCCTGCAGGTGGGAGCGATGCAGGCGACCACTGGAAAGATCGTGTACCGTGCGCAGTCCAGTACCGATACGACCATCCGCGGCTACACGACGCTGATGCCGGAGATGCAGAACCTGAATATCGTGGAGGGCCGCGGAATTACGCAGGCCGAGGAAGACCACGCGACGCCGGTGGCAATCATCGGCGCGGACATTGAAGAGAACCTGCTGAAGTTCGAGGACCCGCTGGGTAAGGATATCCGCGTGGACGGGGTGCCGTACACAGTCATCGGGCTGGGCGAGAAGCAGGGTAAGACGCTGGGCCATAGCCAGGACAACTGGGTGGCGGTGCCGCTGACGGCGTACCAGAAGACCTACGGGACGGCGAAGTCGGTGATTATCTATTCGAAGGCACCCAGCGGGGCGGTGGCGATGGAAGATGCCAGCGATCAGGCACGGCTGCTGATGCGCGAGTTGCGGCATGACCGGCCCGGCGAGGACGACAGCTTTACGCTGGAGACCAGCAGCACGCTGGCGGGCTTGCTGGCCCAGATCATCGACAGCATTGGGGCCGTCGCGATCGGGATTGCGGCGATCACGCTGGTGGTGGGCGGCGTGGTTATCATGAACATCATGCTGGTCAGCGTGACCGAACGGACCCGGGAGATCGGTATAAGAAAGGCCCTGGGCGCGAGGCGCGGCGATGTGCTGCTGCAGTTTCTGATGGAATCGGGAATGATGGCGCTGATTGGCGGCGCGATCGGTGTGGTGCTGGGCGTGGCCGGGGCCAAGGGAGTTGCGATTGTGGCAGGCTTCCCGGCGGCGATTGCGCTATGGAGCGTGTTTGCCGGGCTTTTTGTGGCGTTATCGGTGGGCGTGTTCTTTGGCGTCTATCCGGCGCGGAAGGCAGCCGATCTGGATCCGATTGTGGCATTGAGGAGTGAATTCTAGACAGTAGAGTGTAGACAGTAGACAGTAGAAAAGACAGCGAAGAGACGGGAGAACGTATGGTGCAACAGCAGAGTGGAATCGCAATGCAATCGTCGTTTCGCAACTCGATAGCTTGGCAAAAGGGAATGGATTTATCGCAAGCCGTTTACCTTGCGACGCGTTCGTTTCCAAAGGAAGAAATGTTTGGCCTAACCAACCAGTTGAGGCGGGCTTCGGTTTCGATTCCGAGCAATATTGCAGAAGGCAAGGGCCGGAATTCATACGGCGAGCTTATTCAGTTTTTGGGAATCGCCAGAGGATCGACATTGGAAGTGCAAACCCAACTTGAGCTTGCTATAAGACTGGGGTTCGGTAAGCAACCAGAGCTTGAAGTGGCCCAGGGATTAGCAATTGAAATATCGAAGATACTGAATGCGTCGTTAGCGACTCTTCGAACGAGAAGCGCAGCGAAGATTAAATAAGCGATCTTGAATTAATGCCGTTTTCACTACTGTCTACCCTCTACTGTTTACCCACTAAAGGAACACGATGCGAGCGAGCGATCAACGTGAATCGGTGAGAATGGCGTTGGACACGCTGCGCGCCAATAAGCTGCGCTCGGCGTTGACGATCCTGGGCATCGTGATCGGCGTGACGAGTGTGATCGCGATCTCGTCGGTGATCAACGGACTGAACACTTCGGTGTCGACGCTGGTGGAGCAGTTTGGGAGTAATGTGCTGTGGGTCTTCCGGTTCCCGTTGATCGGGGTGCGGCCGACGTCGGAGATGCTGGCGCGCAAGCAGATGACGTATGACGACATGATCGCGATTGGGCAGCTGCCGCATGTGGTTGCGTCGACTGCGGCGTTGCAGTACACCAACTACCAGTTCAATGAGGGGTCGGTGGTGGCGAAGTTCGGCCAGCGCAAGTCGGAGAACGTATCTCTGGAAGGCGATACGCCGGCCAATCAAGTTGTCTACGATAAGGTCATCCAGGAGGGCCGGTTCTTCACGCAGGCGGACCAGGACCGGGCCGCCGATGTGACGGTGCTGGGGCATGATGTGGAGCAGGACCTTTTCGGGTCGATCGACCCCATCGGCCAGGATGTGGTGATTGCCGGGCGGACGTTTACGGTGATCGGCGTGTATGAGAAACAGAAGACGGCGTTCGGTGGAGGCAAGAACCCGGACGACAGCGTGGCGTACTTTCCGCTGACAACGTTCAAGAAGCTGCATCCGGAGATTCTGGATTACTGGATCAGCGCGAAGTTCGACGATCAGAAGAACAAGGCGCTGGTGACCGACGAGATACGGGAGTTGTTGCGGCGGCGGCGCAAGGTGAGGAATGAGCTGCCGGATAATTTTGCGATTTTCAGTTCGGACTCGATTACGAAGCTGTGGAACCAGATTACGGGCAGCCTGTTTCTGCTGATGTTCGGACTGAGTACGCTGGGGTTGATGGTGGGCGGCGTGGGCGTGATGAACATCATGCTGGTGAGCGTGACGGAGCGGACCCGCGAGATCGGCGTGCGCAAGGCCATTGGCGCAACGAAGAAGACGATCCTGCTGCAGTTCACGCTGGAGGCGATCGTGCTGTGCGCGGTGGGCGGAGTGGTTGGGATCATGGTGGGATCGGCGCTGGCTTTGGCGCTGAGTGTCATTATTTCGAGCCAGGTGAGTTTGCTATGGATACTGGCGGCGTTCCTGGTGTCGTGCGGGATCGGGCTGATCTTTGGGATCTATCCGGCGTGGAAGGCCGCGAACTTGAATCCGATCGATGCACTTAGGTACGAGTGAAGCGGCCATTCTTCTACACTAGCTAGATGGAATCGCTGGCGTTTGCTGTGGAGATCGTTGCGGCGCTGCTGACCGTAAGCGGCATTGCGTATGGACTGCTGGCGCTGAGTGGGATGCGGGCGTTTGAGCGGGATTCGAAGGCGCTTGCAGGGAGTGAGTTTGCTCCGGGTGTTACTCCGGGTGTTTCCGTTTTGAAGCCGGTGAAGGGCGTCGACCCGCGTATGTATGCGGGCTTTGTGAGCCACTGTACGCAGGTGTATTCGGGCGCATACGAGGTACTGTTTGGGGTTCGGTCGCTGGACGATCCCGCGGTCGCGGAGGTTGCACGGCTGCGTGTCGAGCACCCGCACGTAAACGTCCGGCTGATTGAATGTCCTGAGGTCCTGGGGTCGAATGGCAAGGTGTCGATCCTCGCGCAGATGCTTCCTGCTGCGAGCTTTGAGCATGTTGTGGTCAACGATAGCGACATTGTGGTGTCGCCGAATTATCTAGCGAAGGTGATGGCGCCGTTTGCGGAGGCGACGGTGGGGTTGGTGACGGTGCCGTACATCGGGACAGCGGAGAAGACGCTGTGGTCGCGGTTGGAGGCACTGGGGATTTCGACCGATTTTATGCCGGGCGTGCTGACGGCGCGGAGGCTCGAAGGCGGCATACGGTTTGGGCTGGGGTCGACGCTGGCTACGACCAAGACGGCGCTGGCAGCGATTGGAGGGTTTGAATCGCTGGTGGATCAGCTTGCCGATGATTATGAGATGGGCGCGCGGATTGCCGCTGCGGGCTATCGTGTGGAGTTGGTGAATGAGGTGGTCGCGACGACGGTGCCGGCGTATACGCTGCGCGGGTTTTGCGAGCACCAACTGCGCTGGGCGCGAGGGACGAGGGATTCGCGGCGGCTCGGGTATATCGGGCTGGGCGTGACGTATGTGTTGCCGTGGGCGTTGGCCTGCGTGATCGCCAGCGGCGGCGCGCTGTGGAGCTTTTCCCTGTTGAGTGTGGCGCTGCTGGTGCGCGTGGCCGTGGCGCTGTGTGTGGGTGTTGGCGTGCTGAAGGACGGGCAGGTGCTGCGCGATCTTGCGCTGCTGCCGCTGCGCGATTGCTTTGGGTTGGGTTTCTGGGCGTGGAGCTATGCGAGCGATGTGGTGGTGTGGCGGGGAGAACGGTTTCGGCTGAAGCAAGGAAGGTTGGTGCGGGTGTGAGCGCGGTTCGCGACAGTTTGGCGGCGGGGCCGGTGCGTGGGTTGGGGTGTGCGAATGTGGTTGCGGCGGAGGCGGTGGGGTCGCCGGTGTTGGTGAGAGAGTTGGTGGCCGCGTTGCAGGATGAGCGCGAGGTGGTGGTGGTTCGCGCCGCCAATGCGCTGAAAAAAGTCCAGATCGAGCGGCCGGAGTTGGTGGCGGTGTATGCGAAGAGGATTTTGAAGGCTGCGCTGGGGTGTGAGTTTCTGTTTGCTGCGTGGAGCCTGACGGTGGTGGTGAGCCGGTTGCCGCTGAAGGGGCGAGATCGGGCGCTGGGGGTGGAGCTGATGTTTGAAGCGCTCAAGAGTGAGAGCGCGTTTCTGCGGACGTTTGCGTTGCAGGGGTTGGTGGACTTCTCGCGTGAGGATGCGGCGTTGCGAAGACGGGTGAGACCGATTGTGGAGGAGTTTGCGGCGAATGGGACGGCTGCGATGAGGGCTCGGGCGCGGAAGCTGCTGGGGGAAGGCAAGGGCCTTGAGCGCAAAGGCCGCTAAGGGAGCCAAGGTTCGCGAAGGAGAACGTTAGCTGCGCAGGTCGTCGTCGCGGCGGGGTTCGTTGGGGCCGCGGAGCTGGTCTTCGATGTCGCCGATCTTGTCGGTGAGGAAGTTGAGCTTGCGCGAGAGAGCTTGAATCTCGGCCTCGGCGCGGCGGTTGACCTCGAAGTCGAGTTCGCTGCGGACGCGGTCTTTATGGTCCTGGCGGTTCTGGCTCATCATGATGACCGGCGCCTGGATGGCCGCGAGCATGGAGAGGAAAAGATTGAGCAGGATGTAGGGGTAGGGGTCCCAGGATTTGTCGCGCCTGAGGTTGCTGAGGATGGTGTAGGAGACGAGCACGACACCGAAGAGGATGATGAAGGTCCAGGAGCCGCCGAAGCTGGCGACGTGGTCTGCGATGCGCTCGCCGAAGGTCTCCTGCTCGTCGATGAGTTCGTTGGCGTTGCGCATGGTACGGCCGCGAATGACACCCTGAGCGGTGTGGATCTCGCGGGCGAGGACGGTGAGCATGTCGAGGCCGGCCTGGGGTTTGCTGGCGAGCAGCGCGGCGATATCGTTGCGGTCGATTTCGAGGCAGGTGGTGGGTTCGATGGCGACGGCGGTGGTTTGATGATCGGTGCCCTCGAGCATGGAGGCGAAGCCGAAGAAGTCGCCATGGCGAGGCTCGGAGAAGAGGACCTCCTGGCCGTCTTCGTCGATGAGCGAGACCTCGACGGCTCCGGCCATCATGACGAAGGCCCGGATGCCGGGCTCGCCGGCCTTGTAGATGCGCTGTTTGGCGGCGAAGTCGCGGAGCTCGACCTGCTGGGCGAGGACGTTGAGTTCGTCGTCGTCGAGGAGGGAGAAGAGAGGAACGTGGCGGAGTTCTTGAGCGTCGCAGGGCATAAGGGCAGTGAGTAAGTAGTAGAGAGTAGAGAGTAGAGAAAAACAAAAGCAAGGGCTTAGACAGATTAGCGGTTGGGTTGGTTGCTGACGATCTCTTTGCCGCCAGATTTTACGAGAATGTAAACCGGGGCGGGGAGGGGTGGCAAGGTGTTGGGCTGTTCGGTGAGGGACTGCCAGAGGAAGATGCGTTGCGGGCCGGGCCATTTTGCTGCGATGGATTGTGGGGTCTCGAAGATAGGCGGGCTATCGGGGAAGAAGCTGCCGTACCAGAGGTTGGAGCTGCGGCCGTCGAGGATGTGGATGTTGTCACGCTGCAAGTAGAAGCCGAGGGAGGAGGCTGATTCGTACTCGCCGTGGATGGCGATTATGTCTTGGGGACGTACCTGCGGGGCGATGGCCTGGGCGAGTTGCGCGGAGGTGAGGACGGGGGCGAAGTTCTGCAGGGCGAGATGCGCGGCGAGCAGGAAGGTGAAGGCTCCGGCGGCTAGGGTGAGGTTGGCGGCGTGTACTTTTGCTTGCTTGTGTAAGAGGAAGGCGATTAGCGGGCCGAGGAAGAGGCTGAGCGCGGCGAGTGCGAGCGGCAGGCGAGAGAGCGCGATGGCGGGGCCGGTGAGGTCGAGGAAGTGGCCCATGCTCATGGCGTAGTCGGCGGGGTTTTGGTGGAGGACTGAGGCAAGATCGGTGCCGGGCGGTGGCACTTTCGTGTGGAGCAGGAAGAAGAGGCTGGCGGCGGCGAAGACGGCTCCCGGGATCAAGACGATATTGATGGTGCGCCGCGCGGCGATGCGGTGGGTTTCGGCTTCTCCCTTGGTGGGCGCGCGATAGGCGAGCCATCCGGCGATGAGGATGGCTACAGCGGGCAGGGCGGGGAGGACGTAGTACTCCTGGCGGGTGGAGAGGGAGAAGAAGAGCAGAACGAAGGCCGCCCAGATCGCGACGAGTAGAACGCCGCGCCGTTTGAGGGGGAGATCGTGGTGGCGGAAGTGGGTGCGCCATTTGGCGTCGCGGATAGGCAGCGCCCAGGTTGTGGCCTTGAAGACGAAGGCGGACCAGGGCATGAGCCAGATGAAGCAGAGTCCCCAGAAGAGCCAGAGCGGGACGGTGTCGTAGTCGTGGGGGATGCGCAGGTTGAGGTAGCGGAGGAGGTGCTCGTTGATGAAGTAGAACCAGAACCAGCCGCGGACGTTGCCATCCGTCGGCAGAGGGATGAGCCAGTGGTGGTTGATGAAACGGAACGGTGCGGGTTGTCCTTGCGTGGGGTTGGCGAGGCCGGCGAGGATGTGCCAGGGCGCGGCGATGAGAAGGAAGGCTTCGAGCGTGGCGAGAGGGTGGAGTTCGCGGAGGCGATGGAGCGCGGGCTTGAGGCCGCGGGTGAGTAGGAGATAGAGGACGACGATGGCGACGGGGAAGACGACGCCGATGAGGCCCTTGGTGAGGACGTTGAGGGCGCAGGCGGCGGCGAAGGCTCCGCACCACAAACGGAGTTGCCGCTCCGTGCGAGAGACCAATACAGGGGTCTCTCCACTACGCTTCGCTCCGGTCGAGATGACAACATTTGATTGAGCTAGTTCTTCGGTGCGGTAGAAGCAGTAGAGAGCGAGGGTGATCCAGAGGCAGACGAAGGCGTCGGGGAGGTTGAGGTGGGAGTAGATGAAGATGCCGCAGCTGGAGAGCAGGATGAGCGCGGCATAAAGACCGGCGCGGGTGCTGTGGAAGAGGCGTCGGGTGAAGGCTTCTACGAGGAGTGCGAGTGCGAGCACGGCGAAGGCCAGCGGCAGGCGAGCTGCTGCGGCGAGGCCGCGCGGGCTGGTTGCGCCGAAGAGGCTGGTGAGCTTCATGCTCAGGGCCATTGCCCAGTAGAGGAGCGGGGCCTTTTCGAGGTAGCGGATGCCGTTGGCGTAGAGGGTGATGCAGTCGTGGCGGAGAAGCATCTCGCGGGCGACTTCGGCGTGGACGGAGTCGGCGTCGTCGAGGAGCGCGGGGGTGAAGAGGGTGAAGCTGGCATAGAAGGCTAGCCAGAGCAGCAGGATGCTGAGGAGCGTGGAACGCGGTCGCGAGGGTGTTGCGGGCATTCGTTCAAGTGTATGCGGCTCGCGTAAA
>Ga0302314_10008967_pt1 | contig 17737 bp, 17 predicted proteins | sample III_Palsa_N2_3_FD_200533 | JGI IMG/M metagenome (GOLD analysis project Ga0302314, IMG submission 200533) | Peat permafrost microbial communities from Stordalen Mire near Abisko, Sweden - III_Palsa_N2_3 | ecosystem: Environmental > Terrestrial > Soil > Palsa > Peat permafrost | place: Sweden...
CCCGGCCCGCCCCCCTTCCGCATCCTTCTCGCCGCGTTCAATCGAGCAGACGCCGGTATGCCGAGATGGACCGCTCGTAGCCGGGAGAGAAGTACTCCCGCAGCTTCTCGACCTCCGGCCTCGGCCAGCGCGCGGCCAGCTTCACCAGTCCGCTGTCACCCGCGAATGAACGCAGGCCCCTGCGGTGCTCGAGCAGCACGCTGTGGATTCCGCGGTCCACCGCGATGGGAAGCCCCGCCTCTTGGAGCCGAAGGCCGAGGTCCTGGTCCGAGTTGCCGCCGTCCACCTCTTCATCGAGATCGCCGATGCTCTGCAGGGCATGACGGCCTATCGAGTGGTTGCCCATCCGCACGGCGAGCCAGCGTAGGTCGGTGCGCTCGCTCTCCAGTTCCCGGTACATGTCCTCGAAGGCTGGAGTCAGCGCGCCTCTGCGGCGGAGTTCGGCGTAGTGGTACCGCACGTGATCAGGGCTCACCGACCAGTCGGTGAAGCCCAGCTGCTCGGCCGTGCGCCGCAGATCGGCGAACCCGAGGAGGGAGCCGAAAGCGCGAACAGCGAGATCGCCCTGCGGATGCAGGGTTCCGGCGATGGCATCGCGGAACAGCACGCTGTAGACGTACTGCCACTCCAGGCCGCAGACATAGGCGGAGTCGCCGTGACGGCCGTGCGCGGCGATGTGGCCGGCCACGGCGTCGGGAGCGAGCAGCGAGTCGTCCGTGCACAGCAGCACGAGACGGCCGCGCGCCGCGGCGAGCCCGAGGTTGTATGCGCGCGACTGGCTGTGCACAGGCCCCGGATTGCGCAGGATCCGCAATCGCAGCGACGGATGCTCGTGCGCGTGATCGGCGAGGAATCCGGCCAGCTCGATGTCGCTCCCGTCGTCCACGAGAACGACCTCGAACTCGTCCTTCGGCGTCGTCTGGCAGTCCAGGGCGACCAGGGTGAGCCGAAGCAGTGCCCCTCGGGTCTCGACTCCGGCCGCGCCGGCGAGGCGGCACGGGATGATGACGGAGAGGGCGGGGCCGCTCATACGCGGCTCACTTCCCCCTGCGGGGAGCGGACGGCCAGTTCCACCCGCTGCTGCTCGCCGACCCGCATCTCGAGCACGGCCGGAGCGTCGAGGGTTCCGAGCACGCCGTCCAGGTCGACGCGCGTCACATTGCCCGAAGCGAGCAGCTCGCCGCTGCGCGGACCCGCGTTGAAGAGCAGGTCGAGTACGGACAGGTCGGGCACGAACGCGCCCCACTGCTGGCGGTACACGGGTCCGTGGTATTCCTGGTAGACGACCGAGATGCCCGCGTCCCTGAACTCCGACTCGATCAGGTAGTCGTGCCCGTTGACGCCGGAGACGTACACGGTTCCCGCGGCCCTGCGGCAGTGGTCGAGGACAAGCCGGGATTTCCGGCCCTCCCAACCGAGGTCGCTGGCGAGCACGAACTCGGTGTCGATCTCGAGCACGCCGGCGAGCGCGCGCAGCAGGGCGAAGTTGAACTCCGCGAGGCGGGTCCAGCTGCGGCCGAGGTAGAACTCCTCGAACAACCCGGCATAGCGGTCCCAGTAGGGCGCGCGCGTGTACGCCGCCTCGAGACTGCGCCAGTGCTGCCGCTGCCATCCCGCCGGATCCTCCGGCAGGGCCTGCTGGATCGCCATGTCCATGAGCAGCCGCGAGGCCGAGTCCGAGCGGGAGACCGGGACGGTGAGCCAGAAGCAGCCCTGTGGTCCCTTGATCCGGTTTCGGTTGAGCCAGTTCCGCGAGGTGTATTCGGCGGCGTCCATCACCACGAAGCGATCCGCGAGAGCGAGCTTGTGGAACAGGCCGGCCCAGGGCAGGTAGGTCGGCTGGTGGCAGGTGACGACGCGCGGCAGCCCGGTCACGCGGCCAGCACGGGCTGCGCGAGCAGACTACCGCGCGCCCGCTCGGTGGTGTGGTGCGCCTGCACGGAGTCGAAGAAACAGCCCTCGTCGAACATCCAGGCGCGGTCGCCGCCCTCCGCGAGGTGGCGTTCCCGCAGCACCCGGTGCGAATCGCGGTAGCCGTGCGGCCACTGGATTCCCTGCTGGCAGTAGGAGATGTCGAGGAAGTAGCGCGGCTCGGCCGCCCCACCCGGCTTCGGGATCCTCGCGTGGAACATCGCCGACTGCATGAACACCGCGGAGCCGGGCGGCAGGCTGTCGATGACGACGGAGCCCGGCAGCGGCTGCCAGCCCATCTGCCACAGCGCCCGCTTGCTGGCGACGGACCACTGGGTGCCCGGCGCCAGCGTCAGATCCCCGATACTGCCGTTCAGGCCATTGAGATAGATCAGGACGTGCACCATCAGGTGGGACCGGTTGGTCTGCGGGTACTGGTCGTAGTCGTGGTGCCAGGGCAGTCCGGGGGTGCCCGCGTCGTGCCGGGCGGCGTTGATGTGGTGGAGCACGTAGCGCGAACGGCTCGGGTTCTCCGGCAGGTCCAGGACGGGCGGGGTGTCGCCGCCCAGCGCCCACTCGGCGCGCGGGCGCCAGGATTCCATCAGCTGATCGAGCACCGAGACGATGCGGGGATGCCAGGTGAGCCTGCCGAGCGCGGGCAGTTCGTGCGCGCGCGGACGCTCCGGCGGAAGCTGGTTCAGCAGCGGCGAACGCACCAGTCGGCTGACCCGGTCACGCTCGCGCGGCGAGAGTTCGCGGCCGAGGCCCGCGGCCCGGCTCGAGAGGTCGGCGAACGAGTCCACGTCCGTCTTCAGGTCCTCGATCTCGTCCTGGCCGAGCAGGCTCTCGACCACGCAGAAGCCCCGTTCGAAGCCGCTCAGCTGGCTTTCGGTGAGGGGGGAGTCCGGGTAGGACATGGCTACCTCCGATGGCTGTACGGCCCGGCGATCCTCGACGAGGCCTGCGGATATATCAGTGCACGCAGTTCGGCGGCGGACAGCCGGTCCGCGTCGCCGTTGCTGCGGTATTCGAAGCCCGCCGGCACCGGCCGGCCCGCGCTCCCGCCGTACGTCTCCGGCGGCTTGGTCCCCCAGGCTTCGTGGAACGCGGGGACGACGACGAAGAAGTCGTCGAACTCGAGCGTGTGCCTGGCCTCGTCCGCCGGGACCAGCACCTCGTGGATCTTCTCGCCCGGCCGGATGCCGATGATCTCCTGCGCGCACTCGGGTGCGATCGCCGTGGCGAGGTCGACCATCCGCATCACGGGCTGCTTGGGGACGAAGATCTCCCCGCGGCTCATCATCGACAGGACCTGGATGACGAATTCGGCGCCGCGCTCCAGCGTGATCCAGAAGCGGGTCATCCGCTCGTCGGTGATCGGCAGCATCCCGGACTCGCGGCGCTCCTCGAAGAAGGGGATGACGCTGCCGCGCGAGCCGACGACGTTGCCGTAGCGCACCACGGAGAACCGGGTGCCGTCCTCGCCGCTCAGGCCGTTCGCCGCGATGAAGAGCTTGTCGGAGCACAGCTTCGTGGCGCCGTAGAGGTTGATCGGGTTCGTCGCCTTGTCGGTGGACAGGGCCACCACCCGCTTGACCCCGGCGTCGAGGGCGGCGTTGATCACGTTCTCCGCGCCGAGCACATTCGTCTTGATGCACTCGATGGGGTTGTACTCGGCGGTGGGAACCTGTTTGAGCGCGGCGGCGTGTACGACCACGTCGATACCGGCGAAAAGCCGCGCGAGCCGCGCCTCGTCGCGGACGTCGCCGACGACGTAGCGGACATTGGGGCCGTTCACGGACCGGGCCATCTCGAACTGCTTGAATTCGTCCCTGGACAGGATCACGAGCCGGTGCGGCTCGAACTCCTCGAGCACGCGGCGGACGAACACCTGGCCGAAGGACCCGGTGCCGCCGGTCACCAGGATGGACTTGCCGTGAAGGTCGAAACAGTCGTTCTCAACCATGAGGGCTCTCAATCTTCTGCGGGGGCTCGGCTAGACCGGCGAGGTGGCGGCGGCCGCGGGCGGCTCGTTCGAGAAGAGCCGGTCGGTGATCCGGGCGTCGTGCCAGTTCAGCGGGCGGTCCAGGTCGACCGCGGCGTACTCGCTCAGGAAGCCCGCGGGCACCTCTCCGTGGTCGGCGAGCCGCTCGAGCACCGCGCGCGGCACCCGGCCGGGGAAGAGCTCCTCGGCGTTCGCCAGGGCGAAGTAGACGTTCCGGCTGGCGCGCGCGGTCCGCGCGGTCTCGACCAGCAGCGTCCAGTCGAGGTCCGGATTCGCCGCGATGAGGCTGACGACGTCGACGTACTGGAGCAGCCGCTGGTGCTTGAGCTTCTCGATGTAGTACAGCGTGGTCGACTCCTTGTGCAGGTGCGCCGCGACGTCGAGCAGGAAGTGCTCGGGTCGGAAGGCCGGCACCCGCGCGCCCTGCGACTCGAACTCGACGGTCTCGGCGAGCAGCGTCGAGGCGGGCAGCGAGCATCCGCTCGCCGGCAGGAACAGGTCGAAGCACACGTCGACGGAGATGACGCGCTGGGTGATCCCCGGGCCGGCGCGGTGAAAGGTCGGCAGATTGCTGACGTGGATGAAGTGCACGGCCTGCCGCCTGCTCAGGGCGCTGATCCGGCCGCGCGCGTCCACGTTCCCCGGCACGTAGCCTTCGTCCTTGAGCAGTTCGGCCAGGGCTCCCGACTGGCCGCGGTCGACGAACAGGTCGATGTCGTTCATCGGCCGCAGTCCCGGATCGCCGTAGATCGCCGGGGTCAGGTAGGCGCCCTTGCGCAGCGCGACGGCGATCCCGCGCTCGCGCAGGCGCTCGACGAGGCGCACCGACTCCTCGAGCAGCACCGCGTTCCGGCTCCTGTTGAGCGCGTAGGCGGCGAACAGGGCGTCCTGCGCGTAGTCCTGCCGGCCTTCGGGTTCGAACCATCCGTCGACCGCCAGCCGGTGTCCGACCAGCGCGGCGACCCGGTGGCGGAAGGCGGTGTCCAGCAGGTAGGGCCAGTCGAGCTCGTCGAGGTCCTGGTCCCGGGTGAGCGGACCCGTCGCCGGTGCCGAGGCCTTCAGCAGGAGGGCGACCTCACGTCGCGTGGTCATCAGCGGCTCCCTGTGCGGTCGCGGTCGGGCGCGGCCCTTCTCAATGGGCTGTTCTGTGGAGGACGGTGCCGACCTAGGTGGTCGATGGGACCGTCCGGATAGTTCGCGCGCACCTGGAGTCCGGCCGCGTCGAACAGGCTCCGTGCCGAGGGAGGGAACTGCATCGGTTCGAGGCCCTCCCGCCATTCGGGGTCGTAGGTGAGCGCGAGCATGAAACGCCGGGAGGCGCCGTGATTCGCGGTGCCCCGGTGCCACAGGCGCGGGTCCCGGATGAGCACGTCGCCGAGCCGGGTCGTCGCCCGCACCGGCGGGCGCCGGGACCGCCGTTCGTCGAGCAGCGGCCCTGGCACGGTCAGCCCGACCCGCCGGTTCGCCTCCTCGGCGACCGCCGCGCGCTTGGCCGCGCGCAGGTAGGACAGCGCGTGCGTGACTCCCTCCTGCGGCGTCGCGGCGAACCTGCACACCCGCGGGTCGAGGTGCGTGCCCGGCCACAGCTCGATCGCCCCGGATCGCTCGTCCACGGCCGACAGCGGGATGTTGACGGTCAGCCTCGCGGGCGGGTGGGCCTGGTCGAGGCCGGGCCAGAGCTGCCCTTCGTCGACGTGCACGGCCTGGTCCTGCGAACCAACGAGGTTCGTGTTGTTCGAATACGAGGTCAGCCGCAGCGGCTGGCGCAGCACCTCACGGCAGACGCGGAGCACGAAGGGGTGGGCCAGCACCGCGGACCAGAGGAAGGCCTGTTCCGCCGGCGGATCCTGCTGCAGGTGGCCGGGGGCGAAGTTCTCGGCGCGATCGGGTCGGCCCAGCAGGATCCGCAGATCCTCGTCCATCCGCTCGGCCAGCCGCGCGAGCGACTCCGGGGGGACGGCGCCCGCGAGGATCACCGCGCCGTCCTCGGCCAGGGCACGGGCGGCCGCGGCCACCCTGCCCGGGTCGGCCCGGCCGTGCTCACCGTCGGCCGGCCCGAGTGCTATCTCCACGAGCGAGCCGGTCGGGCGTGGCTGCGTCATCATGCCGGCGCCTCACACCGACGCCGTGAGCCGGTCGACCAGCGCGCCGATCGTGCCCACGGTGCGGAAGTTCTCGGCGAGCATCTCCTCGTCCGGGATCATGACGTCGAACGTGTCCTCGAGCGCGATGATCAGCTCGACCAGGCGGAGGGAGTCGATCCCGAGGTCCACCAGATTCGTCTCGGGCGCGAGCGGCCCCTCCTCGGGCGCGTCCGGCATGTGATCGCGCAGTACGTCGGAAAGCTTCTCTACCAACACGGCTACTCCATTCACGGGCGGACCGCGGTCGGGTCCGCCGACTTCCGGTCGCTCCGCCAGTGGACGGCGAAGCGGAGGTGGGCCGCCAGGGCCTCGATCTCCTGGCGCGAGGGCCTGGCGTCCGAGTAGAGCCGGACGCCGTCCGGTTCGACGTCGAAGCGTCCTGCGATGCCGAAGCGGCTGAGCAGCGCCCGGACCTCGCTCGGCGCGGGCGGCGGCGGACTGGTGCACGCGGCCAGCTGCTCGGGCGGGCACAGGCCCATGCATTTGGCCGGCCGACCGGTGGCCAGGTCGTACATCCGGGTGGCCTCGACGTTCGGCACCGCGCGGCCGCGGAGCCGGGAGAGCATCACCGTCAGGCCGCAGGACTGGTCCCCGACTAGCGTGCTCGTCAGGCCGAGCCGCCGATGCGTCGCGAGGATCCGGTCGACGAGCTCCGGCGGGAAGTACTTGTCCTGCGAGCCGTTGTCGAGCACGGGCAGCGGGAGCCCCCGCTGCACGCTGATCTCCTGCATCTTCGGGATGGCCTTGAGCCCGCCGATCACGGTCAGCCCGAGCGGCTCGCCGAAGCTGAGGGCGGCGGCGATCTGCTCGTCCGCGTCGTTCCAGCCCGGCACGATCGGACGGAAGTAGTGCGCGGCCGCGAGGTTCGGCTGCGCCAGGACGTACTCGACCGTGCGCAGTTTGCGCTCGAGGAATCCGGGACCGGCCCCCATCGTCTCCATCGCGGCCGGCGCGGCGTTGTGGGTCAGGAAGAGCAGGATCTGGAAGGAGCGGTACGCGGCGAGCCGGGCGACGTCCTCCTCCCTGAGGTAGTGCTTGGTGATGATCATCACGTCGTTGCCCCAGCCCCGGCGCTCCAGGAGGTCGAGCAGGGCGAAGGTGCTCTCGCGCACCTGCGGCAGGAAGGGCTCGGTGGTCGCCGAGTGCAGCCCGATCTGCGTGGCCCCCGGAACGAAGAGCGGGTGCCGGGCGAGCCGCTCGACGACCGTCGGCTCGTCCACCACCTGCGTGGGCCGCCCGTTGAGGAACCACTCCACGCCCTCGTGCTGTTCGTCGGCTCGGAAGCAGTACACACAGCCGAAGCTGCAGCCGAGCATGGTGTTGAGGATCAGCATCCCCGCGTGCGGCCAGACCGGCTGCACGCCGTCGCCGTCCTCGTAGAGTCCGGCCTCGCGCAGGGCGTGCAGGGTCTTGGCATTGACCGTGCGGCGCAGAGCGCTGCGGATCGAACCGCCCGCCGCGTCCCGGGTCGCCGCGAGCGTCCTGGACAGGCCGAGGAGCTCGGACACGATCCGCGGAGCGGCCACGGTCCGGTTCACCCCCGCGTCCGCGACCTCGAGGACGACGTCGCGAACCGCGAGCTCGAACTCAGAGAAGTCCGAAGAACGCGACTCGATCTCCCACTGGACGCGGTCCGTGTCCAGGACCGATCGCTCGGCCAGCCTGCTGATATCCGGAATCATCGAATCTCCCCGTCGCGTCCGCCGCGCACCGACCGGACCAGCTCGAACGCCTCGGCGTATTCGAATCCGGCCGTACTGCCGCGATACCGGGCCAGCGCGCGCAGCGCTTCGGGCGAACGCGGATGCGGAGCGGCCCTGCGCTCCGAGCGGTAGCAGTCCATCGCCGCGATCTTCGTCTCGACGGTGTCGGAGACGTCGACGAAGACATTCGGCCGGAACGGCGCGGCGATGCGGTCGAACGCCCACTCCGTGGCCGAGGGGACCTCGCAGGCGTACACGTCGCGCACGATGAAGTCGCCCGTCGGCCGGGTCGCGGCCAGCACGGCCTGCGCGGTGAGGCGGTGGTCGAGGTTGAGATCGCCCGTGTGGTGGGTGAAGACGGTGTCGGGGCGCACCTCACGCAGCACGGCTTCGATGCGCCAGACGATCTCCAGCATCGGCACGGTGTCGAACCGCAGATCAGGGAGCTTCTCCAGGGTCAGCGACGCGGCACCGAGAGTATCGCGCGCCCTTTCGGCGTCCTGGTAAAGCTCGTCGATCGCGGCGGAGTCATCCCGCGCCTGGACCCGGGCGGTGATTCCGTCCCCGAGGATCACGACGTGCACCTGCCGCGTCGCCGCGAGCTTGGCCAGCGTCGCCCCGCAGCCGAGGGTCTCGTCGTCCGGATGGGCCACGACCGCGAGGACCGTCATCGTGCCGCCTCCAGACTGGCCGCGAGCCGTCGGCTCTTCGCGGCCTTGAGCGGGTTGACCGCGGGCAGCTCGAACGGAAGGTCGAGCGTGCCGTCCGCCACGGCCGCGCGAAGGTGCGCGAAATGCCGCACCCGCAGGGCCGTCAGGTGCGCCCCCGCGTGCAGCGAGGGGTAGAGGTCCGCGGCGGTCGGTGGCATCGGGCTCACGACCTCGTCGAAGGCGGGGCCGTGGAAATACGTCAGCGAATACCGGTCCGGCGTCCGCGGCCGCACCCAGTGCAGCGTCGACTCGAGCCGACCGCCGCTGAGCACCTCGAGCAGGTCGCCGACGAGGACGGTGATCGCGCCGTCCTCGGCCGGGACGAGGCGGGTGCGGCCATCGCGGCAGTACACCCCGAGCCCCTCGGCCGACTGCCACAGGAGCGTGAACCACTCGTAGTCGGTGTGGCCGCCGGCCACCGAGTCGAACGACGGGCTCGGCTGCGGGTAGTGGAGCAGCCGCAGGAGCGAGCAGCCGTCCGCGGAACGCCGGGCGAGATGGTCCCGGTCCAGGCCGCACATGCGGGAGAACATCCGCGAGACGCGGACGGCGCACGCGCGCACCGCGTCGTGGTACGCCTCGACCGCCGCCCGGAAGCCCGGCTCCTCGGGCCACTGGTTCGGGCCGAGCAGGATCGCCCGCACCCGGTCCTCGGGCCGCGCCTCGATCCCGAAGTCCATCGAGGCGTAGTCCCGCACCACTCGGTCGGAGCCCGGCGCCGCCGGGGAGAAGTCGGCCGGGACATAGCCCCGGTTGCCCCCGGAGAGCGCGATGCCGAAGCGGTCCTTCCAGGCGGGCTCGCGGCCGTGGAACCAGCGGGCCGCGTCCGCGCACGCCGTGCGCGCCGACTCCGGAATCCCATGGTTCACCAGCTGGAAGACACCGTATCCGGCCGCCGCGTCGGTCCATGCGCGCAGCGTGCCGGGGGACGGGTCCTCCGCCAACTCCAGGTCCAGCACAGGTATATCCACCCGGTTTCCCCTCCTGTCACAACGGGTTCGGACAGTTCCCGAAGATTCTCAGGGCTCATCCGGAGTGTGCAACCGCGTGTTTTACCGGAGTTGCACACCCGGCGGGGATTTCGGGTACGACTGAACGTCGTCGGGCCGATTGACAATCGCGTGCTAATTTCTGGCGCCATGCGCCTACTCTTCACCTGCGTGTCCGGCCAGTCGCATTTCTACAACACGGTGCCGCTGGCCTTCGCCGCGCGTGACCGGGGGCATGAGGTCGCCTACAGTTCCGCGCACGAACTGGGACCTGTCGTCAATGCCGCAGGACTGACACTCCTGCCGGCAGGCCCCGGCCGCCTTCGGCTGCGTGCCGAGTTGACCAGGGACCCGCAGGAGCATGGCGAGCCAGGAGTCGAGGACTGGAGCGCGGGCGCCCGCATGTTCGGCTATCTCGCGCCGAGCTTGCGGTGGCGGCCTTTGTCCGAGGTCGTCGATCGCTACCGTCCGGACGCCATCGTGAGCGAAGTGCTCGAACTCGTCGGACCACTCGTCGCCATGAGACATGGAATCCCGCATTTCAGCCTGAGCATCGGCCCGTACTATCCCGAGACGATGGAACAGCTTTGGACGCACGCGGAGCCCCTTTATCGCGAGATTCTCGGGACCGCGGTGACACACGGGGACGTCCTCGGCCGCTACATAGATGTAATCCCCCCGGAGTTGCAGTCGGAGGAGGGCCTGCGGCTGCCCGAAAGGCTGCTCGCGGGCACGCGGCTCTATCACGGGCAGAATCTCGCCGAGCCGCCGGAGAAGCGGTCGCCGACGTCGAACGCGCAGATTCTGATGACGTTCGGAACCGTGTCCAACCGGGCGATCCACGGACTTCGCGAATCGGCCGCGCGCCTGAGCCGGCGCGGGCTGGACGTGCTGATCACGACGGGACCCGACGGCTGGTTCGACTGGCGTACGGACGCGAACACGGACACGGGCGCGGACGGCGCGCGTACCGCGGGCGGCGGGACCGTCCGCGTCGTGGATTACGCTCCGCTGGACCGAGAACTGCCGCACACGTCGGTGCTCATCCATCACGGCGGCAGCAACACCATGCGGGCGGCCGTCGACGCGGGGGTGCCTTCATTGGTGATCCCCCAGCAGGCCGAGCAGGCCCGCAATGCCCGTTGGGCGCTCGAGCACGGTCTGAGCCTGGTGCTCGAGCCCTCCCAGGCCGACCCCGACGCGGTCGAGGCCGCGGTGCTGCGGCTTCTGGAGGACGACGAGGTCCGCGCACGGCTCGCGGCGGCGCGCGCGGCATTCGAGGGGCTGCCGTCGGCCGAGACCGCGATCGACGAACTCGAACGCGCATGCCTTTCCGCACGGCCCAGGGCGGAGGCGGTCGAACAGCGCTGACGGGCTCTTCCCACCGCCCGCGGCCGGAGCCCGTCCTGACTCCGGCCACGGGCGCGGTGTCACGGACGCAGCCCGAGCAGGAATCCGGCGTCGTCCGGCCCGGCGAGCACGCCGGCCTCGTGAAGGTGCCGCAGGCACGCGAGGAGGAAGGCGTCCGGCCGGCTCCGCCAGTCCGGCAAGGTCCTGATTTCGAATACCGCGGTGGTCCGGTGCCGCCAAGCGGTCATCGCGACGGTCGACGGCGCATCGGGCGGCGCGGAGCTGATCGCGGCGATGGGGATCGCGGACGCGGTGCCCGCATCGGCCGAATCCGCGCAACCGTCGGATCCGAGGCCGGGAACCGGCGCCCCGGCATCGGCCACGACCAGGCGCAGAGTCGTCGGAAGACGCAGCGCCAGCCGGTGAGCGAGCTCGGCGCCGGGGCCGATCCCCAGGACCACGTGAGTCGCGTCCGGCGATTGCGGCCCGTTCAGCCACGGTTCCATGGTCTTGGAGTCGAGGTCGATCACTTCGACGGCGTGCGCCGCCCGGGCGACCACCAGGTCCCAGGGTGCCTCCGAGGCCACCCCGGCGGAGTCGCGGCATACCACCAGCGTCGATCCGGTCACTGCGCCACCTTCGTCGGGAGCCAGGCGTGGCTGGGCGCCTGGCCGTGCCACGCGAGCCGGATCGGCTCCGCCGAGATCCGGTGATAGAGGCCGAGCGGCGACAAGTTCACGGGCCATTCCCCTTCGCGCGAGATTCCCCAATAGCGCAGAGCCTTGGGCAGCAGCGGATCCACCGGAAGCCAGCTGCCGCCGAATCGCACCTCGGTCCACGTATGCGGGGACGAATACGGCACCGAGAAGATGAACCCAAACGCCGGTCGTGCCTCGAAACCCGCTTCGGTCGCCGCGTCGAAAATGGCGTGTGCCGTGGCGACGCAGTCACCTATGCGTTCGCGCTCGACGAACTTCGCGCTCAGCGAGAGAAACGTCGGCAGGTAGTAGAAGTCGATGTCGGCATAGCGCGACGCGAGTTCCGCGAGTTCCGGCGGCAGAAGTTCCGGGCGTTCGGTGATGGTACGGGTGATCTCGCCGAGCAGAACCCCGCGGCGTTCGTCGGTGACGACCCGCGGGGCCTGGCTCAATGCGCCCGCGACGGTATAGACACACGGACCGGAATGGCGCGGCATGGGACATTCCCCTCGCACCTCGACCTGGTAGGCGACCGGGCCGGATGCGATCCGGCGGAGGCTGCGCATCCAGAAGCGCATCGCGTCGCGGCGAGCGGAGCGCGCGCTGACGGACAGCGAGATCGTGGACATGTCCAGCGAATCGAAGAGAATGTCGCCGCCGCCGCCGACGTGCGGCACGCCGTGGTCGATCAGCATCTGCTGGATCGGCGCGCCGATGCCCAGGTCCCTCGCCGCGGCCTCCGGCGTCGTGTCGAACCGGCGATATTCGTGAGGAATTCGCAGAAGCGGTTCGACGAGGCTTTTCAACCGGCTTCGTCCGTCCACATCCGCGAGGATGTCGACCGGCTCCATAGGGCAGTCCCTTCGTGGTATGTCGTGCCAGCGGAGACCATCGTGGTGCGCGTCCCCGAACCTGGCAATGTCATCACTCTGCATGGCCGGTTCACCGGTGATGTGCATCGGCACTTCTGGACATCCTCGCCGCTATTCGGTTAGACCGGAGCCGAGGAATGCGGGAACGGCCGATCGGCCTGAAGATGTCGAGGATCCCTGTGAATGACGATTCCGAGAACCGGGCGGACGCGCCGAGCACCATCAGTACCCTGCTCGAGCGGGCCGCCGCGTGTTGGCCGGAGGCACCCGCGGTGCGCGACGTGGAGATCGCGCTGTCCTACTCCGAACTCGATGACGCGAGCCGACGTGTCGCCGCCTGGCTCGCCGCGCGAGGCGTGAACCAGGGGGACAGGGTCGTCATCCGGCACCCCAACTCCGTCCGGCTGGCGGCGTTTCTCCTCGGCACGGTGGTGCTCGGCGCGGTGGCCGTGCCGACGAGCCCGGACATGCACCTGTTCCAATTCGACTCGGTCGCCGCGGACGCGGAGGCCGCCGTGGTGCTCTGCGCGGAGCACGAGGTCGAAGCGCTCCGCGGCCTGTGCGCCGGGGAGGTCATCGCGTTGCGGCAGGCGTGGGATGCGGTGCTGGAGACTCCGGCCGCCGCGGACCACGGCCCCGCCCGGGCCGAGGACCTCAGTCTTCTGATCTACACCTCGGGGAGCACCGCGAGCCCCAAGGGCGTGATGTGCACGCACGGCCAGGTCGCCTTCGCCGTCTGGTCGATCTCCCGTCGGCTTCGCTACCGGCGGGACGACTCGGTGTTCTGCCGGCTGCCGCTCTCCTTCGACTACGGGCTCTACCAGCTGCTGCTGTGCCTGAACGCCGGAGCCGAGCTGCAGCTGCCTGAGCCGGACAACGATCCGGGCCTGGTGCGTCGGATCCGCGAGTGGGGCTCGACGGTGATCCCCCTCGTCCCGTCACTGGCGACCATGCTGGTCGCGCTCGCGCGGCGGGACCGCCGGCCCCTGCGGGTCCGCCTGTTCACGAACACCGGCGCCGCGCTGGAACCGAGCGAAGCGGCCGCGCTGCGCGAAGCCTTCCCGGGGGCCGGGGTATGCCTGATGTTCGGCGTCACCGAGTGCAAACGCATCTCGATCATGCTGCCCGACGAGGACCTCGCCCGGCCGGGCGCGGTGGGTCGGCCGATCGAGGGCACGCGGGTCGAGGTGGTCGACGAACTCGGGCGCCCCGTTCCGGACGGCGAGACCGGCCAGTTCGTCGTGCACGGGCCGCACGTGATGCAGGGCTACTGGCGGGCGCCGGAGCTGACCGCGAGCCGCTTCAGGGCCGTCGCGGGCGGCACGGCCCGAGCGCTGTACACCGGCGACTACGGTCACCGCGACGAGGAGGGCTACCTCTACTTCGCCGGGCGCAGGGATGACATCTTCAAGCACCGGGGCATCCGGGTGAGCACTCTCGAGATCGAGGCGGCGGCCCTGGACGTCGAGGGCGTGGCGGCCGCGGCGGCGCTGCCCCCGGCCGACGGCCGCGGTCCGGCGCTCTTCGTGGTCGGCGATATCGCACCGGGCGCCGTGCTGCGGGGCCTGCGGGACCGGCTCGAGAGCGCGAAGGTTCCCGCCTCGTGCCTGGTGCTGCCGCGACTTCCGTTGACGGCCAACGGGAAGACCGACAAGCGGGCTCTCATGGAGCTCGCCGCGAAGGGCGGACACGATGGATGAGATGACGGCCGACCTGGTCCGACGGTTCGGCACCCCACTCTATGTCTACCGGCTGGACCGGGTGCGCGCGGCCGCCGCGGATCTCCGGGCCGCGCTGCCTGACCCGTCCAGGCTCTACTACTCGGTGAAGGCGAATCCCCATCCGGCGATCATCGCGGAGCTGAGCTCCCAAGGGCTGTACGCCGAGGTGAGCTCGGTCGGCGAACTCGCGGCGGCGGTCTCCGCGGGACAACCGGCGTCCCGTTGCCTGTACTCGGGACCGGGGAAGACGAGGACGGAGATCGCCCTGGCGCTCAAGGCCGGCGTGCGGACCTTCTCCGTCGAGTCCGTCGTCGACCGCATGCGGCTCGGCAAGGAATGCCGCGGACTCGGCGAGGACGTCGGGTACCTGGTCAGGCTCAACGGCGGCGCCGCCTCCGGCGCCGGCCTGCGGATGACCGGCCGCGCGACCCAGTTCGGCACCGACGTCGACCTCGCCGCGGACCTCGCGGAGCTGTTCACACCGCTCGGTCGACTGCGCCCGATCGGCGCGCACATCTTTGCCGGCACGAATGTCGCCGACGGCGACCAGCTGCTCGACGAGTTCCGCCTCACGATCCGCACGATCACGGAGACGCTCGAGTCCTGCGGCGCGCCCTGCGAACTCGTCGATCTCGGCGGTGGATTCGCCGCGCCGTTCGCGCGTCCGGGCGCTCGCGCCCACTATCCGCGGCTTCGCGAAGGGCTGGAGAAGGAACTCGACGCGCAGCTGCCTGGCTGGCGCGGCGGCACCCCGGCGATCGCCTTCGAGAGCGGCCGTTATCTGACGGGTGACTGCGGCACGCTCTACACCACCGTGCTCGACGTCAAGCAGAGCAAGGGCAGCACATTCGCGGTGCTCGACGCGGGCGTTCAGACCCTGGGCGGAATGTGGGGTCTGGGCCGGCTTCCCGTGCCCGCGGCGCAACCGCTGGCCGGGCCGGGGGTACCGGCCTCGCCGACCCTGGTGGGGCCGCTGTGCACGCCGCTGGACGTACTCAGCCGCAACGCCTCGATTCCGCTGCCCGTCGTCGGCGAGGTGCTGGAGTTCCCGAACACCGGGGCCTACGGCCTGTCCGCGAGCCTCATCGGCTTCCTCTCGCACCCGCTGCCCACCGAAGTGGTCCTCGACTCGGACGGCGAACTGGTGGACGCGCGTCGTCTCGAGCTGACTCCCAGAAAGGTATGAACTGATGCGAGCTGACTTCCTACCGGTGGTCGCCGAACTCACCGAAACGCTGCGCGAGCGTGCCGCGCAGGCTGATACGCAGGCGCGCCTTCCCGAGCAGAATCTCGCGGCTCTGCGCAGCTCGCGGCTGATGGGCCTGCTGGTGCCGGAGGAATACGGCGGCCTCGGCGGCGGCGTAGACGACCTGATCGGGTGCGCCGCACGGCTCGCCGAGGGCTGCGTCTCCACCGCGACGGTCTGGGCCATGCACTGCCAGCAGGTCGATGCCCTCGTCCGGCACGCCAACCCGGGCCTGCGCGAGAAGCTCCTGCCCCGGATCGCCGCGGGAGACGTCTATCTGGCGTCGGTGACCACGGAACCGCGCAAAGGCGGCCACCTGCTGACGGCGCAGTCCCCGGTGCTCTCCGCCGGGGTGGATCTGGTCTTCGAGCGCGACGCCCCGGTGGTCACCGGTGGCACCGTGGCGGACGGATTCCTCATCACGATGCGAGCGGCGCCGGACGCCGCGGCTCACGAGGTGACTCTTGTGTACGCCGACCGGGATCAGCTGGACATCGAGACCGTGGGCGGCTGGAATCCGACCGGTATGCGGGCGACCGACAGCGGCGCCCTGCGGCTTTCCGGCCGGGTGCCGGAGTACAGCGTCGTGGGAGAGCCCGGCGGGTTCCGGGCGGTGGCGGTGGACAGCATGATGCCGCTCGCGCATCTCGGCTGGTCGGCCTGCTGGCTCGGCGGCGCCAGGGGGATCATGCGCGAGCTTGTCGGTACGCTGCGCGACCGCACGTGGCCGCTGGACCTCGGCTCCGACCTCGTGCGCGAACGGCTGGCCCGGATCCGGATCGATCTGGAACTGGTGGCGGGCTACCTCGGCCAGGCCTGCCGGGAGGTGACCGCCGCGCGCGCGTCGGGTACGTCCCTCGACAGTCCGTCCGTGCAGATCCATCTCAATGTCCTCAAGGTGGCCGCGGCCGAGCTGACCTTCCAAGCCGCCGACCGCATGGTCCGCCTGGCGGGGCTGTTCCGCGGCTACTCCCGCGACGCGGCCATCCCGGTGGAGCGGGTGTTCCGTGATCTTCGCTCGGCGAGTCTCAACTACGCGGACGACCGATTGCTGACCGCGATCGGCGCCCTGGTGCCGCTCGACCGTTCAGTACGGCTCATGGATCTGGGCTCCTGACCTCAGCCCGCCAGCGTCGTCCGCATGGCGTGCAGCAGCTTTTCCACCTCTGCCCTTCCGAAGCCGGACCAGGTGGCGCGGACGGCCAACGTGAATCCGCCGGACTCGGTGAAGAAGCCGAAGAAGCCCGGATGCGAGGTGAACTCGAGGTCTCGCCATTGCACGGAGGTCTCGTCCGGCTCGTCGCCGGGCTCGTCCTGCGCCGGAACGTGATTGAGATAGAAGCCTCGGGCCAACCCGCCGCCGAATTCCGCGCTCACCTGTTCGCGCACCCGGGTCTCCATGTCCGCGCTGTAGCAGGAATAGCGCAGCGAGGTCATGCGCAGCCCGTGTATCCGGGCGCAGGCCTGCTCGAAGGTCTCGCCGGACACCGGGCCGGCGAGCAGCGGCATCCACTGGTTCATGGAGGCGACGAGTTCCTTGTAGCCGGGCAGGTGCCGGTTCGACGACATCACGTAGACCGGCGGAACGGGCGCGCCCAGGGCTTCCTCGGTACAACGGGCGAAGGCCGTCAAGAGCACGGTCGACGGGGTGATCCCGAGGCCGGCCGCGATCCTCCTGGCACCGGCCAGGGCACTGGGGGAGCGGAGGGCGCCCATATGCGAGCTGAGGCCGGCATTGGACTCCGGGATCCGCGAGAGTTCCGTGGCGGCTCGAAGGATGCGTTCGAGATAGCGTTCCGAGCCTTCTCGCTTTCTCAGCCACGTTCCTGAGTGCTGATCGCGTGCCAGTGAGCGAGGCCGCGGCGCGACGGGAAGGGTTTCTCCCGCCAACAGGGAATGGAAATCCGCATGCAGAACGTCACAGGATGCTGCGTCCGCGATGATGTGCTGGACTTCGAGTTCGACAAGAACGGGTCGGCCTTGATATGTCCTGACCATCGCTTTCCACGGCGGGCGCTCGGTCAGATCAAAGGCCTCTCCCGTCGTCATGCGGTTCATGACGAAGCGGCCCGTGCCATGGGAAGGGCCAGGTCGCTCTCCCGTCTCTGATACCGCGATGTGATCCGGCTGCACCTCCGCGTGGACGACCTGTGCGGGTTCCGCGGAGCCGAGGTCGCGGTAGGTGGTCCGCAGGATCTCGTGGCGCTGTGCGAGGCCGAGCAGGCTCCGGCCGACGTCCGCGACGGTGGCCCCCTCGGGCACCTCCCAGACATGGCTCGTGCGTTCTCACGGTGTGAGACCGATGAGGCTGAGGGCGTCGTTGCGGTGGGCGGCCATATGCCTGGTGGCCTGGGCGATATTGTCCCACCCGGTGAGTCTCAGTAGGCT
>Ga0302314_10008969_pt1 | contig 17732 bp, 14 predicted proteins | sample III_Palsa_N2_3_FD_200533 | JGI IMG/M metagenome (GOLD analysis project Ga0302314, IMG submission 200533) | Peat permafrost microbial communities from Stordalen Mire near Abisko, Sweden - III_Palsa_N2_3 | ecosystem: Environmental > Terrestrial > Soil > Palsa > Peat permafrost | place: Sweden...
CGACTCAAGCATCGTTACAGGACGACTGAACCAGGTCCTTAGCGAAACCTCCTTCCTCTACGGGGCCAATGGCGCCTTCGTAGAGGACCTCTATGCCAAGTGGGCGGCGGACCAGAGTTCGGTCGAGCCGTCCTGGCGGGCCTTCTTCGGCTCCCTGCACGAGCAGGCCGACACGGTGCGCAAGGCCGCCACGCCGCCGCCCTGGACGCCCAAGGCCCTGCCGATCACGCGCCCCGACTGGCTGTCCGCCCTCGACGGCATGTGGCCGGCGGTGGAAGCCAAGGTCGCGGCCAAGATCGTCGAACGCGAACCGGCCGCCAGTCCCGAGGCCGTGCGCGCCGCCACCCTGGATTCCCTGCGCGCGATCATGATGATCCGCGCCTACCGGATGCGCGGCCACCTGGCCGCCAACCTCGACCCCCTGGGTCTGTCCGAGAAGGCCGACGCCAGCGAACTCGATCCCGCCAACTACGGCTTCGCCGAGAGCGACTTCGACCGGCCGATCTTCCTGGACTTCGTGCTGGGTCTGGAGACCTCCACGATCCGCGAGATCACCGCCATCCTGCGCCGCACCTACTGCGGCAACGTCGGCGTGCAGTACATGCATATCTCCTCGCCCGACGAGAAGGCCTGGCTGCAGCAACGCATCGAGGGCCGCGACAAGGAGATCGTGTTCACGCCCGAGGGCAAGATCGCGATCCTGAAGAAGCTGATCGAGTCCGAGGCCTTCGAGCGCTTCCTGCACAAGCGGTTCCCCGGCACCAAGCGGTTCGGCCTGGACGGCGCCGAGGCGACCGTTCCCGCCCTGGAACAGATCATCAAGCGCGGCGGCGCCCTGGGCGTCGAGGACATCGTCATCGGCATGCCGCACCGGGGGCGCCTGAACGTGCTCGCCGCGGTGATGGGCAAGCCCTATCAGGTCATCTTCCACGAGTTCCAAGGCGGCTCGTCGCTGCCCTCCGACATCGAGGGCTCGGGCGACGTGAAGTACCACCTGGGCGCCTCCTCGGATCGCGAGTTCGATGGCAACAAGGTCCACCTGTCGCTGACCGCCAACCCGTCGCACCTGGAGATCGTCAACCCGGTGGTGCTGGGCAAGGCGCGGGCCAAGCAGGCCTTCCTGCTGCGCGAAGATCCCTCCGCCGGGCGCGGCCATGTGCTGCCGCTGCTGCTGCACGGGGATGCGGCCTTCGCCGGCCAGGGCGTGATCGCCGAATGTTTCGCGCTGATGGGGCTGAAGGGCTTCCGCATCGGCGGCACCGTGCACTTCATCGTCAACAACCAGATCGGCTTCACCACCAGCCCGCGCTATTCGCGGTCCAGCCCCTATCCGTCGGACTCCGCCCTGATGGTCGAGGCGCCGATCTTCCACGCCAACGGGGACGACCCGGAGGCGGTGGTCTACGCCGCCAAGGTCGCCACCGAATACCGCCAGCAGTTCGGCAAGGACGTGGTCATCGACATGTTCTGCTATCGCCGATTCGGCCACAACGAGGGCGATGATCCGACGATGACCCAGCCCTTGATGTACGCCAAGATCAAGGACCACCCCTCGACCCGAGAGCTCTATAGCCGCCGCCTGATCGAGGAAGGCGTCATCAGCCAGGATCACTTGGACACCTGGATCAAGGAGGCCGAGACCTTCCTCGATTCCGAGTTCGAAGCCGGCAAGGTCTACAAGGCCGACAAGGCCGACTGGCTGGATGGCAAGTGGGCGCACATGCACCTGGCCGAAGGCGATGAGCGGCGGGGCGACACCGCCGTCTCCGAACAGCGCCTGCGCGACATCGGCATGAAGATCACCGCCATCCCCTCGCGCCTCGACATGCACAAGACCGTCAAGCGCGTCATCGAGAACCGGCGCGAGGCGATCACCACCGGCCAGAACATCGACTGGGCCACCGGCGAACACCTGGCCTTCGGCAGCCTGCTGGACGAGGGTTTCCCGGTTCGCCTATGCGGCCAGGACAGCGTGCGCGGCACCTTCAGCCAGCGTCACAGCGACCTGATCGACCAGCAGACCGAGGAGCACTACACCCCGCTGCTCAACATCCGTCCCGCCCAGGCCCATTTCGAGGTGATCGACTCGGCTCTGTCGGAAGAGGCGGTGCTGGGCTTCGAATACGGCTTCTCCCTGGCTGATCCCAACACCCTGACCCTGTGGGAAGGCCAGTTCGGCGACTTCGTGAACGGCGCCCAGGTGGTCATCGACCAGTTCATCTCGTCCGGCGAACGCAAGTGGCTGCGGATGTCGGGCCTCGTGATGCTGTTGCCGCATGGCTATGAGGGCCAGGGACCGGAACACTCCTCCGCCCGCCTCGAACGCTTCCTGCAGCTCTGCGCCGAGGACAATCTGCAGGTCGTCAACTGCACCACGCCGGCCAACTACTTCCACGTCCTGCGCCGGCAGATGCATCGTGAGTTCCGCAAGCCGCTGATCGTGATGACGCCCAAGTCGCTGCTGCGGCACAAGAAGGCGGTGTCGAAGCTGTCGGACATGACGGAGGGCTCATCCTTCCACCGCGTGCTGAAAGACGACGCCGACACCGGCTCCGGCATCACGCCGATCAAGCTGCAGCCTGACGACAAGATCCGTCGCGTCATCCTCTGCTCTGGCAAGGTCTACTACGATCTGCTGGAAGCGCGCGAGGAGCGGGGCGCGGACGATGTCTACATCCTGCGGCTGGAGCAATTCTATCCCTGGCCGACCAAGTCGCTGATGACCGAGCTTGCCCGCTTCACCGGCGCCGAACTGGTCTGGTGCCAGGAAGAACCGAAGAACATGGGCGGCTGGACCTTCGTCGATCCGTGGCTGGAGCTGACACTGGCCCGGCTCAACATCACCGCCAAGCGCGCCCGCTATGTCGGCCGTCCAGCCTCGGCCTCCACCGCCGCCGGCCTGATGAGCCGCCACACCCGTGAATTGAAGGCCTTCCTCGCCGAAGCCTACGCATAAACGGACCCTAGAACGGTCCGACAAGGAGCAAGACCCCATGGCTGACATCATGACCCCCGCGCTCGGTGAATCCGTCACCGAAGCGACGGTGGCCCGCTGGACCAAGAAGGCCGGCGATGCGGTCCGCCGCGACGAGGTGCTGGTGGAGCTGGAGACCGACAAGGTCTCGCTGGAAGTCGTCGCGCCTGAAGACGGCGTGCTGACGTCAATCGGCGCCGAAGAAGGCGCAACGGTCATCCCCGGAACCGTACTGGGGGTGGTCACCGCAGGCGGCGCGGCCGCGGCCAAGCCCGCAGCCAAGCCCGCCGCCGCACCGGCTCCGGCCGCCAAGGCCGAACCCGCGACGGCGCCCGCTCAGCCGGCCCAGGCGGCGCCAGCGCCGGTCCCCGTCGCGATCCAGGCCGCCGCCGCGCCCGCGACCGACCTGCCGCTGGCTCCCTCGGTCCAACGCATCGTTGCCGAGAACAAGCTCGACGCCGGCTCCATCCCCGGGTCCGGCAAGGACGGCCGCATCACCAAGGGCGACGCGCTCGCCGCCCTGGAAGCCCGCGCCGCCCAGGTCCAGGCCCCGCCGCCGGTGGCCATCACCCCGCGCGAGATCGGCGATCGTGAGGAGCGGGTGCGGATGACCCGCCTGCGCCAGACCATCGCCCGGCGCCTGAAGGAGGCACAGAGCACCGCCGCCATGCTGACCACCTTCAACGAGGTGGACATGAGCGCGGTCATGGCCCTGCGCAACCAGTACAAGGATGTGTTCGAGAAGACCCACGGCGTGCGCCTGGGCTTCATGAGCTTCTTCGTGAAGGCCTGCGTCTTTGCGCTGAAGGCGGTTCCGGACGTGAACGCCGAGATCGACGGGACCGACTTGATCTACAAGAACCACTATGACATCGGCGTCGCGGTCGGCACCGAGCGTGGTCTGGTCGTGCCCGTGTTGCGCGAAGCCGACACCCTCAACCTGGCTGGAATCGAAAAGGGCATCGGCGCCCTGGGCAAGAAGGCCCGCGACGGCCAGCTGGCCATGGAAGACCTGCAGGGCGGCACCTTCACCATCTCCAACGGCGGCGTCTATGGCTCGCTGATGTCGACGCCGATCCTCAATTCGCCGCAGTCCGGCATCCTGGGCATGCACAAGATTCAGGACCGGCCGATGGTGGTCGGCGGCCAGATCGTGATCCGGCCGATGATGTATCTGGCGCTGTCCTACGACCACCGCGTCGTCGACGGCCAGGGCGCCGTGACCTTCCTGGTCAAGGTGAAGGAACACATCGAGGACCCGCAACGGCTGTTGCTGGACATCTAGCCGGCATTGAATTTCGGGCGCCGGCGACGTATCTACGACACGTAGATACAGAAGGCTCCGACCATGTCCGGCGTCCGAGAAGACCGCAACGGCTTTGATGCTCCGCCAGCGCGCGCCAAGCTGTTCCAGCATGGCGGCAGCCAGGCCGTTCGGTTACCCAAGGCGTTTCGGTTCGAAGGGACTGAGGTCAGCGTTCGCCGCGACGGCGATGCGGTGATCCTCGAGCCCGTCAAGCCGCGTGGGCATCGTACGCCCGAGGAGTGGGCCGCGTTCTGGGCGGAGATCGACGCCTTGAGCGGCAATGAGTTTCCGGATCGCGACCAACCGCCGATGCAGGAGCGTGACTTCGATTGGTGACGCTTTCCCTGGATACCAATGTCATTGTCGAGCTGATCCGGAATCGCAATTTGGACGTCCGGCGCAACTTTCAGCAAGCGCTGCACAGCGATCGCCTTATCGGATCGCTGATCGTGTTTCACGAGCTCCATTTTGGCGCAGAGCGTCACCCTCGTCCGGATGACGAACACGAAGCGATCAGGAGGACGCTGGCTGACGTGGAAGTTATGTCCTTCGACGAAGAAGACATGATCACCGCCGCCCGCATCCGCTCTGACCTCGCCAAGCGTGGCCGCCCGATTGGCGCCTATGACCTTTTGCTCGCCGGTCAGGCTCTCGCGCGCGGCTGGACCGTCGTCACCGCGAACACTCAAGAATTTGCCCGCATCGACGGGCTCAATGTCATCGACTGGACAACGGCGCCGGACTAAACACCGGAGCCGTTCGAGCACAAAGGAACACGCACATGCCGGCCTACGACGTCGTCATCATCGGCGGTGGCCCCGGGGGCTACAACGCGGCCATCCGCGCCGGCCAGCTCGGCCTGAAGGTCGCCTGCGTTGAAATGCGCGAGACCCTCGGCGGCACCTGCCTGAACGTTGGCTGCATGCCCTCCAAGGCCTTGCTGCACGCCTCGGAAATGTACGAAGCGGCGATCAAGGAATTCGCCGGCCTGGGCATCGACGCGACCGCGACCGTCAACCTGCCCAATATGATGAAGCAGAAGGCCGACAGCGTCGGCCAACTCACCAAGGGCGTCGAATTCCTGTTCAAGAAGAACAAGGCCGACTGGATCAAGGGCAAGGGCGTCATCACAGGCCCCGGCAAGGTCAAGGTCACCGCCGCCGACGGCTCCGTCACCGAGCTTGAGACCAAGAATATCGTCATCGCCACCGGCTCTGAGCCCGCCCCGCTGAATGGCGTGGTGGTCGATAACAAGCGGATTGTCGATTCCACCGGCGCCTTGTCGCTACCTGAAATTCCGAAAACCATGATCGTCATCGGCGCGGGCGTGATCGGCCTGGAGCTGGGTTCGGTCTGGCGCCGGCTGGGCGCGCAGGTCACCGTGGTGGAATTCCTCGACCGTATCGTCCCCGGCAGTGACGAGGAAACCGCCAAGACCCTTCAGCGGTCCCTGACCAAACAGGGCATGACCTTCAAGCTGGGGTCCAAGGTCACCGGGGCCAAGGCCGCTCGGGACGGCGTGGTGCTGACGGTCGAGCCCGTGGCCGGCGGTCCGGCCGAGGCCATCTCGGCCGACTATGTGCTGCTGGCCATCGGCCGGCGCCCCTACACGGCCGAGCTCGGCCTGGAGAGCGTCGGGATCACCCCCGACAAGCGCGGCTTCATCGACACCGATCACTGGAAGACCAGCGCCCCCGGCGTCTGGGCGATCGGCGACGTGACCCACGGCCCGATGCTGGCGCACAAGGCCGAGGACGAGGCTGTGGCCTGCATCGAGACCATCGCCGGCAAGGCGGGCCACGTGAACTACGACATCATTCCATCGGTCATCTACACCCACCCGGAAGTCGCCGTGGTCGGCAAGACCGAGGAAGAGCTGAAGGCCGCGGGCGTCGCCTACAAGGTCGGCAAATTCCCCTTCACCGCCAACTCCCGCGCCAAGATCAACCACGAGGCCGAGGGCTTCGTGAAGGTGCTGGCCGACGCCAAGACCGACCGGGTGCTGGGCGTGCATATGATCGGCCCCGACGTGGGCGAGATGATCGGCGAATACTGCGTGGCGATGGAGTTCGCCGCCGCCTCGGAGGACGTCGCCCGCACCTGCCACCCCCACCCCACCCGCTCGGAGGCCCTGCGCCAGGCGGCGATGGGCGTCGAGGGCTGGACGATGCAGGCATAGGCCTCGAACACCGGCCGCTTGTCGATCGAGCGGAACTGCAGGCCCCACAGCACCTGGGAGCCAAGGTAGATGTCACCACCTGTCCGCGATGGGTGATCGCCGGCGCCTGCCCATGGGATTGATCGCCAGATACTCTGGCGCCTTCATCGCCGCCTCATACTGCATGATTTCGGTCCGGTATGGCTGACCGACCTCCTCCAGCATCCAGCGGACAATCTGACCTCGCGACATGGGATTGGTGTAGAATACCAGTTCGTCGGCTATAGCGCCCTCCCTTGATGGGCACATAACAAGAACATCCATGGCGCGAACGCGGTTGTCTGGCAAGCGGAACCATGGGGCGGGCGTGGGTGTTGCCGCTATCAGCGCGGCCGCCTACCGTCTGAGCGGCGCGCGGCAAAAGGGATTCCCATGCTGAAGACATTGATGTCGGGCGCGGCGCTCGCCCTGGCCCTGACGGCCGCCTCGCAAGCTCAAGCCGGTCCCGCCGCCGACGCCCTGAGCAAGTGCGTGGTTGGCGCCACCTCGGCGCAGGACCGCGTGGTGCTGATGCGGTGGGCCTATGTGGTGGTTTCCGCCAATCCCGAGTTCCGCTCCATGACCGCGGTGACCCCGCCCATGCGCGATGAAGCCAACCACCGCATCGCCGATCTGCTCACCCGGCTCGTAACCGTCGACTGCAAGACCCAGGCGGTGGCCGCTGTCCGCACCGAGGGGCCGGGTGCGGTTGAAGGCGCCGTCAAGGCGCTGGGCGAGTCCGCCGCGCGCGACCTGTTCGCCGATCCCGCCACCCTCGGCGGCATGACCGGCTTCGTGCAGTACCTCGACCGCGACAAGCTGATCGGCCTGATGAAGGACTCCGGGGTCGCGGCGCCGTGACAACGACGCCGGCGTCATCGTCGCGTAGGCTGTTCCCCGCCCTCGCCGGCGGCGGCCTTTCGACTCTGGCGCCCGACCTGATCGCGGGCCTGACCCTGGTGGCCATCGCCATCCCTGAGCAGATGGCCACCGCCCGGCTGGGCGGGTTCGCCCCGCAGATCGGTCTGATCGCCTTCATCGCCGCGGCGATCGGGTTCGCGGTCTTCGGCGCCAGCCGCCAGCTGTCGGCCGGTTCGGACTCCACCATCACCCCGATCTTTGCCGGCAGCTTGGCCTTGCTGGTCACGGCAGGCTCGCCCCAGTACGCCGACGACGCCGCCGCCCTGGCGGTTCTGGTCGGACTGGTCGTGGCCCTGGCCGGGATGTTCAAGCTGGGCTGGATCGCCGACCTGTTGTCAGGCCCGGTGCTGACCGGCTTTCTCGCCGGCATCGCCCTGCACATTGTTGTCTCCCAGGCGCCGTCGGTGCTGGGCCTGCCGGAAGAGTCGGGCACGGTCTATCAGCGTCTGGCGACGCTGTGGTCCCAGGTTGGCGCCATCAACCCGGTGGCCGTCGCCATCGGCCTGGGCGTGTTCGCCATCACCATTGGGGCCGAGAAGCTCAACCCACGCATCCCTGGCGCCCTGGTCGCCCTGGCGGCCGCGACCGCCGCGACCATGGTCTTTAACCTCGACCATCACGGCCTCGCGGTCTTAGGCCGTCTCGCCAGCGGCCTGCGCGCGCCGCACCTGCCGGTCTTGACCGCCCAGGGTCTGATCAAGCTGGTCGGGCTTGCCCTGGTCATCGCCCTGGTGGTGATGGTGCAGACGGCCGCGACCACCCGCGCCTTCCACGATCCGGACCTGGATCCCGACGTGAACCGCGACTTCGTCGGCGTCGGCGCCGCCAGCGTCCTGGCCGGCCTGTTCGGCGCCTTTCCAGTCAACGCCAGCCCGCCGCGCACCGCCGCCGTCAGCGCTTCGGGCGGCCGCTCGCAGGCGACCAGCCTGTTCGCGGCCGGCGCGGTGGTTCTGCTGCTGCTGTTCGGAACCGCCTTGCTGGCCCGCGCGCCGGCCGCGGCGCTGGCGGGCATCCTGCTCTATGTGGCCCAGCGCATCTTCCATCTGGGCGAGTTCATCGCCCTCGCTCGCCGCACCTGGGCCGAGTTCGCCCTGGCGCTGGCGACCATGCTGGCGATCCTGCTCCTGCCGATCCAGACCGGTGTGGCCCTCGGCATCTTCCTGTCCCTGGCGCACGGGGTCTTCATCATCACCCGCGCCCAGCCGATCCTGTTCGAGCAGGCGCCCGGTTCCACCATCTGGTGGCCGGCGTCCGACGCGCGCCCCGGCACGATGCGGCCGGACGTGGTGGTGATGGGTTTCCAGGCGCCGCTATCCTTCCTCAACGCCTATGAGTTCCGGCGCGGCGTAACCCAGGCGCTGAAGGACGATCAGGGCGCGGCCAAGCTGTTCGTGCTGGAGGCCAGCGGCATCGTCGAGATCGACTTCACCGCCTCATCGATCCTGGCTGGCGTCATCGCTGGCGCCCGCAAGGCTGGCGTCGATTTCGCCGTCGCCCGGCTGGAGTCGGTCCGCGCGCAACAGGCGTTCGACCGCTTCGGCATCACCCAGCAACTCGGCGCCGACCACATCTTCGAAAGCGTCGCCGAAGCGGTTCAGGGCCTGGCGATCGCCAAGCTAGTTTAGGCGTGCGGATGGGCCTTGGCGTAGACCGCCAGCAGGCCGGCGGCGTCGACGGCGGTGTAGCGCTGGGTGGTCGAGAGCGAGGCGTGGCCCAGCAGTTCCTGAATCGAGCGCAAATCTGCGCCGGCGCCCAGCAGATGGGTGGCGAAGGAGTGGCGCAGGGCATGGGGCGTGGCGCTGGCCGGCAGGCCCAGCCGGCCACGCAAGGTCTGCATCAGCGCCTGGGCGTGGCGCGGGCTGTAGGCCCCGCCGCGCACCGCGCGAAACAGCGGCTCATCCGGCGCCAATCCGAATGGCAGCGCCGACAGATAGGCGTCAATCGCTTCCCGCACCGCCGGCAGCACTGGCACGAGCCGGGTCTTGCCACCCTTGCCGGTGATGCGGATCGTCTCGCCCAGCGGTGCGTCGGCGCGGGTCAGCGACAGGGCCTCGGAAATCCGCAGGCCGCAGCCCCAGAGCAGGGTCAGCACCGCTTCATCGCGGGCGATCTCCCAATCTTCGCGGTCGGAGACGCCGGCGTCATTGATCAAGGCTCGCGCCTGGTCCTCGGACACCGGCCGAGGCACGCCGCGCGGAAGTTTGGGTCCGCGCACAAGACCGAGGGCCGCGTTGGGCGTCGCGAGCCGCCGGTCGAGCCAGCGATGATAGGCGCGGATGGCGGATAAGGCCTGCGACACCGAGCGGGGCGCCAACGGATGATCGCCCCCGCGTCGATGGGCCAGATAGGCCCGCACGTCGCCGGCTGAGATGTCGGACATGGCCGCAAGGTTCAGGGTCTCGCCCCGATGCGGTTCCAGGAAACCGAGATAGGCCAGCACGGCATCGCCATAGGCGCGCACCGTGCGCGGCGAGGCGCGACGTTCGTTGACGAGATAATCCAGCCAGGCCGCCAGGGCCTCGCGGGCGGTGGTGGGGGCGGCGTTCAAATTGCTCCCCCGCTGGGGGAGCTGTCAGCGAAGCAGACTGAGGGGGCGAGTGTAGCGCGGAAACGCCCCAGGCGCGGCCAGGCCCCCTCCACCATGCTACGCATGGTCCCCCTCCCCCATCGGGGGAAGGATTTGGATACTAAAGCACCGGCCATCGTTCCGCCGTGCGTTCGGTGACGCGGGCGAGGAAGGCGACCAGTTCGGCGCCCATGTCGCGGGTAAAACCATCCGGCTCGGAAGAGGCGAAGGCGATCACCGCCTGCCGCGACGGCTCCCAGATCGCCATTCGCGCCAGGGCCACGCTGCCGACTTCGGGGCCGAGTTCGCCGAACAGGCCGCGCGCCTGCTCGGGCGGCCCCATGCGCGCCAGGCCCGTCGGGCCCAGCAGAGCCGCGGCGCCGTCAGGGCCAAGAATCCGCCATCCGGCCGGAACCGACCCCGGCGTCTCCAGCGCCACCACGCCGGCCTTCAAGCCAAACCGCAGGCAGGCGATATCGTTGACCCGGCGGGCCAGGTCGGCGTGATTTCGGGCTTCGAGCAGATCGACCACCGCGGCGTGGGTCTGGGCCTGGGCGGCGAAGTTGGCGCGGGCTGTCGCTTCAAGACGCCGGCGCTCGGCCTTCTCCCGGGTCTTGGCTTCCGACAGCCGCGCCAGGGCGGCGGGGCCGAACTCGACCACATTGGCGGCCCGGACCCAAAGGCCCAGATCCTCCATCAGTTCGGCGTCGTCGCGAATCAGCCGGGGATTCTCGCGCAGAAACGCGGAGACCACCTTCCAATCCTTCGCCAACGCCTTGGCCTGCTCGGCCTCACGCAGAGCCCCAGTTACGTTCGCGGATGCTTTCGGCGTCTCACTCACCGTCAGGGGCCCCTTCTCGTTTTCCACGCCTTCTGCGTTTGGACGCCTGTTGAACCCCATTGTGGGTTAATGGGCGCTTGAGGGGTTGGAAAAATGTGCATCCTTCGAGGCTCGGCCTTTCATCCCCGTTCCCCGGGCACAAGGCCTGGGAAACGATTGAGGTCGGCCTCGAAGGACGCACCCTGCCCGTGCTATCCCGCAGCCCATGAGAATCGCCAGCGTGATCCTGCCGCTGCCGCTGCCCGAGGCGTTCGACTATGCCGAGCCGGCGGGCATGGGGCTTGAGCCCGGCGATCACGTCGTCGTGCCGCTGGGGCCGCGCATGATGGCCGGCGTGGTGGCCGAGCTGCGCGACGGCGCCGGGCACAACCGCCCGCTCAAATCTGTGCTCGAACGCCGCGAGGATTTTCGCCTCCCCGCGGGCACCCTGGCCTTTGTCCAATGGGCCGCGCGCTACAGCGTCGATGGTCCAGGCCAGCCCATGGCCATCGCCGTGCGCGGCGCGCGGGCGCAGAAGGCCCGGCCCGAGCGGCTCGTCGCCGTTACCGGCAAGGCGCCGACGCGAGCCACGCCCGCGCGGCTGAGGGTGCTGGAAAAAGCTATCGAGCCCATGGCGGCGGCCGCCCTGGCTCTGGCCGCCGAGGTCTCAACCGCGGTCATCAAGGGCCTGGTCGATGACGGTGTGCTGGAGGTGCGGCTGGTCGATCCGCCCACCGCCTTCGCCGAACCCGATCACGCCCGGCCTGGCCCAGTGCTCAATCCCAGCCAGGCGGCCGCCGCCAAGGTGATGAGCGGCATGGTGACCGAGGGCGGCTTCCAGGCGGCTCTGCTGGACGGCGTCACCGGGTCTGGCAAGACCGAGGTCTATCTGGAGGCCGTGGCCACGGCGCTGGCCGCCGATCCGGGCGCCCAGGTGCTGATCCTGTTGCCGGAAATCGCCCTGACCCAGGGCGTCATCGCCCGGTTCGAGGACCGGTTCGGCGCCTCGCCCGCCGAATGGCATTCCGGCATCCCCACCCCCTATCGACGCCGGGTGTGGGAGGCGGTCGCTGGGGGCCAGTGCCGCATCGTCGTCGGCGCCCGCTCGGCCCTGTTCCTGCCGTTCAAGGATCTGCGGCTGATCGTGGTCGATGAGGAGCACGACGGCTCCTACAAGCAGGAGGACGGCTTCATCTATCACGCCCGCGATCTGGCCGTGGCGCGGGCCAAGATCGAGGGCGCGGCGGTGGTGTTGGCCTCGGCCACGCCGTCGCTGGAGAGCCTCTGGAACGCCGAGACTGGCCGCTATCGCTGGCTGCGATTGGCCGCGCGACATGGCGCCTCGCAGCTGCCGGACATCACCATGATCGACCTGCGCGAAAACCCGCCAGAGCCCGGCCAATGGCTGTCGCCGCCGCTGATCCAGGCCATGGCCGAAACCTATCAGCGGGGCGAACAGAGCCTGCTGTTCCTGAACCGCCGAGGCTATGCGCCGCTGGTGCTGTGCCGGGCCTGTGGCGAGCGGATGACGGCGCCCGACACCGATTCCTGGCTGGTGGAGCACCGATACACCGGCCGGCTGGTCTGCCACCTGACCGGCTTTTCCATGCCCAAGCCCAAGGCCTGCCCCCACTGCGGCGCCCTGGACTCGCTGGCCTCCATCGGCCCCGGCGTGGAGCGGGTCGAGGAGGAGGCGCGCAGCCTGTTCCCGAACGCCCGCGTCGCCGTCTTCTCCTCCGACACCATCTTCAGCGCCGAGGCGGCGCGGGAGATGGTGCGGTCCATGTCCGAGGGCGAGATCGACATCCTGGTCGCCACCCAGGCCGCCGCCAAGGGGCACGATTTCCCGAACCTGACCCTGGTGGGGGTGGTGGACGCCGACCTCGGCCTGCGCGGCGGCGACCTGCGCGCGGCGGAGCGGACCTATCAGCTGCTGGCCCAGGCCAGCGGACGCGCCGGACGCAGGGACCGGCCCGGCCGCGCCCTGATCCAGACCTACGCCCCCGACCACGCCGTGATGGAGGCTCTCGCCGCCCAGGACCGCGACGCCTTCGTCGCCGCCGAAATGGCCGAGCGCGAGGCCGCGCGCCTGCCGCCGTTCGGGCGCCTGGCGGCGATCATCGCCTCGGGTCCGGATTCCGTCGCGCTGGAGGCCTATGTCCGCGCCCTGGCCGCCGCCGCGCCCAATGTGGAGGGGCTGGAGGTCTACGGCCCCGCCGACGCGCCGCTCGCCCTGATCCGAGGCCGGCGCCGCAAACGCTTTCTGGTCCGCGCCGACCGCAACGTCGACCTGCAAGCCTTCCTGGCCGCCTGGAAGGCCCGCGCCAAGGTCCCGTCGTCGGTGCGGGTGACCATCGACGTGGACCCGTACAGCTTTCTGTGAGGCCTGCCTCGCTCCAGCATGAGCGCCTTTTAACGTGCGTTCGCCGTGTCCCCCGGGCTAGCCTTACACGAGGGTTGGCCAGGAGTTGTGATGCAGGTTTTCGTTCGCGCCCTTGCCGCCGCGGTGGCGTTGTTGTCGACGGCGCCGCTCACCGCAAAGGCCGGGGCGCCGCCGGACCCGCACGCCATTCTCGCCGAAGTCGACAAGATCGTCTCTTCGAACGGAATCGACGAGGCCAAGGCGGTCGAGATCGGCGGGATTCGGCAGTGGATCACCGTGCGCGGCCGCGACCGCCGCAACCCGATCCTGCTGGTGATCCATGGCGGCCCAGCCGCGCCCGACCTGCCCAACCGCTACCTGTTCGAGGCGCCCTGGACCGACTATTTCACCGTGGTGGAATGGGACCAGCGCGGGTCCGGCAAGACCTATGAGCTCAACGATCCGGCCAAGGTCGCGCCGACCATGCGCGAGGCGCGGCTGGTGGAGGACGCCGAGGAGCTGACCGCCTATCTGCGCGCAACCTACGGCAAGAAGAAGATTTTCGCCCTTGGCCATTCCTGGGGCACCATTGTCGGGCTGCATTTGGCGGAGCGGCGGCCCGACTGGCTCTATGCCTATATCGGGGTCGGTCAGATCATCGACATGCGGGCGGGCGAGGCGATCGGCTACGACTTCGTGCTGAACGCGGCGCGCAAGGCCGGCGATGCGCAAGCGATCAAGGAACTCACCGCCATCGCCCCCTATCCGGAGGCGAACGGCGCCGTGCCGCTCGAAAAGATCGGCGTGGAGCGCAAATGGTCGGTGCATTACGGCGGACTGACCCACGGTCGCCAAAGCTACGACTACTGGGAAGACGCCGAGAAGATTTCGCCGGACTATTCCGAGGCGGACTTCAAGGCCATCGACGCGGGCAGCGCCTTTTCCTTGCCCAAGCTGCTGCCGGAGATGGTCGCCACCGACTTCACCAAGCTGACCAGGCTGGACTGCCCGCTGCTGATCTTCGCCGGACACTATGACTACACCACCCCGAACGCGCCGGTGGTGCGGTGGTACGAGCGGCTTTCGGCGCCCAGCAAACACTTGGTCTGGTTCGAGAATTCCGCCCACATGATGTACGCGGAGGAGCCGGGCCGCGTCCTGGTGCACCTGGTGCAGGACGCCTTGCCGTTCGCAATCGCGGCGGGGGATGTCGCGCCGGGTGGTGGCGCGCCGTAGGCCTTGTCACGCCCACCCGAAGGCCTGGGTCAGCTCCGGCATGAGATCCGCGCGGAAGAAGCGGTGGGTCGCCATCATGCGCGGGCGGCTCGACGCGTTGGGGGCGACGGTATGCAGCACCCGCAGGTCGATCAGATAGACGTCCCCCGGCGCGCCGGTGAGTTCGACGACCTCGAGCGCCACGTCCCCCGCCGCGCCCTTATGGTTCACTAGGCGGGCGCGAGGCGCCGCATCGTCGGCTTCCGCATACAAGGGGCGAAAGAAGTCTTCCTGGCGGAGCCGGCGCGGCACATCTCCGATCGGGACAACCCGTCCCTCATTGAGCAGGCGATGGGAACCGGCGATCACCAGCGTGCCGCCGCCACCAGGGTCGACCCTGTCCAGAAAGGCGAACAGCTGCACGCCGGGCCGCCGGCCACTGGCCAGGCGCGGTCCGTCCACATGCCAGCCGGTGGGGATCGTCCAGGCGTCGATGTTCGGCAGGGTGACCATGACCTGCGGGCGCTTGTAAAGCTCGCGATCGAACGCCTGCCCATCGAGCAAGGCGTCGACGGCCGCCAGCAGCGCGGGCTCGTCAATCAGCGCTTCGATATCGGGATGCCGGTTGCCGATGACCTTGGAAGATTTCACGCCGCTGTCAGGCCATTTCGGCCTGGGGCGATCGTTCAGGCGCCATTCGCCGTCCCGCCAGAGGCCCGCGCGCTCAAGCCGGCTCAGCACATAGGCGCGCGCTCGCCCCACACGCTCGGCGGCCAAGAGGCCGGGCAGGCGCAGGACACCGCGCCGGTCGAAGTCGGAAAGCTGTTGGGCGGTGAGGGTCATTTGCGTCTCCTTGTTGAGACGCCCCGCGGCGGATGCACGTCTTGACCGAAGCCAAGACGTTCAATCCACCGCGGCGTTACCGCAGCCCACCGCGAGGCGCGGTGAACGTTGGGCAGAGTGTGCTGGCCTAAGCCCTACCGGTCAAGTGATCACCTCCATACTGCGCTCATCTCCGCGAAGGCGGGGATGAGCGCTATATTTCTAGCCCTCAGCAGCCGCGGCAACCGGCGGCGCCATCCTTGCGCGCATCGGCACGACCGGAATCAGCAGGATGATCACGATGGCCACGGCCAAGCCTGCCAGCGCCACGAAGAACAGATTGCGCATCGCCGCGGCGAAGCTGTCGGAGGTCGCCTTGATCATCGCTGGCGAGCGGGCGTCGGCCGAGGCGTGGGCGCCGGCTGCGGCTCTGGACAGAGCCATGGACTGAAGCTGGTTCACATTGATGGTCTGATGCACGCCGAACGGGTCGACCGGCGCGCGCTTGATCAGCTCGGCGTTGAGGTTGTGGGTCAGCAGCGCCCCGAACAAGGCCACGCCCATGGTCTGGCCAATCTGGCGGAAGAACATCCCCGACGAAGTCGCCACGCCCATCCGGTGCGGCGGCACCGCGTTCTGCACCGCCAAGCTGAACAGGCTTTGCGAGGGACCAAGGCCCAGGCCGATGATGAACATCCGCCAGCCGACGCCAATCAGGCTGGTGTCGGGGCCGATGAAGGTCATCAGGAAGACGGCGAGGGCCAGGATAAGGCTGCCGCCCAGCATATAGGGCTTGTAGGCGCCGGTCCTCGACACCAGCAGGCCGGAGACGGTGGAAGAGCCGATCATCCCCACCATCATCGGCACCATGGCCAGGCCGCTGGCGGTGGCCGCCGTCCCCAGCCCCACCTGCAGGAACAGCGGCAGGAAGGTCACCACCCCCATGAAGGCCATGCTGACGATGAAGGCGGCGCTGTTACAGGTGGCGAAGGTGCGGTTGGCGAACAGCTCCAGCGGCATGATCGGCTCGCGCACCTTGGTCTCTATATAGAGGAAGGCCGCCAGCCCCACGGCGGAGAAGGTCAGCAGGCCGACGATGATCGGCGAGCCCCAGGGATAGGTCTGGCCGGCCCAGCTCAACGCCAAGAGCAGCGGCACGAAGGTCGCCACGATCAGGGCCGCCCCCAGATAATCGATCGGCGCCCCCTCCGAATGGGACAGCTTGGGCATCTTGACCACGATCATGAACAGGGCGAGCCCCGACAGCGGCAGGTTCAGGTAGAAGACCCAGCGCCAGCCTGCGATGGTCTGGCCCCACAGATGCACCGTGCCGTGCTCGGTGAAGAAGCCGCCGACCACCGGGCCGATCAGGCTGGCCAGGCCGAACACCGAGCCGAACAGGCCGCCGAATCTCGCGCGCTCCTTGGGCTCGAACAGGTCGGCGATGATGGCGAAGGCGGTGGTGAACAGGGCGCCGCCGCCGATCCCCTGAATGGCGCGGAAGACGATCAACTGCACCATGCTGGTGGACAGACCCGACAGCCATGAGCCCAGCAGGAAGATGGCGATGCCGGCCAGCAGGATCAGCTTGCGCCCGTGGCTGTCCGACAGCTTGCCCCAGATCGGCACCATCACTGTCGAGGTCAGCAGATAGCCGGTGGTGACCCAGGCGTAGAGGTTCAGCCCCTTCAGCTCGGCGACGATGCGCGGCATGGCTGTGGACACGATGGTCTGGTCCAGGGCGCTCAGCGAAAAGACGATCATCAGCGCGATCAGGGTGATGCGCTTCTCATCGTTGGTGAAGGATTGCTGGTCTTGCAAAGGATGTGCGCCCGCCTGGAAGAGGCGGATGCATATACCGGTTCGTGGAACCGCGCACGTTTGGCCATTCAGCACGGGCCAATCTAACAAAGGTCGCGGGGGTCACCCAAGGCGCCTGGTCCTGAGGCGCCCGCCGCGCGGACGCTCCAGGATGAGGTGTGTGGTGCGCGATCAGCGGGACTCGCCCATACCCGCCAACCAATCGTCGGATTCGTTATCGATCCAGGCCTGGGCTTCCGCCTGGGTGATGAAGCGGCTGATTCGCTTCTCACGCCCGTCGGGGAAGCGGATCTGCACAAACCAGCCGGGCGAGCCCTTGATGGGCAGAGGGGTAAAGGTCAGCTCTTTTGTCATGCCGGCATTGTGCCACGCTTATCGGCTTGGAAAAGCGTGGCGAGGCGTGCTTTTTCACCGGGCGGGCCTTTTGGGGGGATTGTGAGCCCAAACCCGCGACCAAACGCGCGTTTCGTTCGGTTGCGGCGTAAAACATCGCGTGCTATCAGGCGCGCGGCTTGGGGCGGGGCGCAGATTCTAGCGCCTCTGTCCCGCGTGCTTTCCTAAGCGCTTTCAAGCCTTTTTCGCCGCAGCGGGGGTCTTCGCCAGCGGCGTCATTGACGCATTTTGACGGGTTCCAAGTGGCGGACGACATCAGAGCGACGGACGTAGGCGCGCGATACGCGCAAGCCCTGTTCGACCTGGCTAAGGACGAGAACAAGATCGCCCCGGTC
>Ga0302314_10008970_pt1 | contig 17731 bp, 19 predicted proteins | sample III_Palsa_N2_3_FD_200533 | JGI IMG/M metagenome (GOLD analysis project Ga0302314, IMG submission 200533) | Peat permafrost microbial communities from Stordalen Mire near Abisko, Sweden - III_Palsa_N2_3 | ecosystem: Environmental > Terrestrial > Soil > Palsa > Peat permafrost | place: Sweden...
TGATCGCGGGTTCTGCGCGGAGGTCGCCGGCCCGCGCCCGCTGGTCGCCGGGCATGACCTGGGGGCGGAGCTGGCGCTGCGCGCGGTGATCGACGGGTCGCTGACCCCGGCGCGCCTGGTGATCTCGGGCGCCCGTTTGCACCGGGCCGGGGCGCTTGGCCGTCAACGGGCGGCGATGCGCGGGGTCGCGCGGCTCGCGCGTGTCCCGGGCCTTGATCGGGCGGTCTCGCACGTCGCCGAGGCGGTCTTCCGTCCAGCGCTGGGGGAGCGGCTGACGGTGCAGCACAACCCGGCTGCGCAGGATCTGATCCGCCATGCGTTCGCTGACGTCGGCGGCAACGCCAACCGTGCCCAGGCCTGGGCGAAGTTCGTGCGTGGCTGGCCGTTTGAAGCGCAGCGGGATCTGCTCGATTCATACCCGGGGATCGAGGTGCCCGTGCTGTTGTTGTGGGCGCAGGAGGATGCGAGCTCGCCGGTTGTTGCCGCCCGGGAGGCGCTCGATCTGTTGCCCAACGCGCAGTTGCGGCTGCTGTCGGGAACCGGGTTCCTGATCGCCTACGACGACCCGGTCGGGGTCGCACGAGAACTGATCGCCTTCTGCGGGTGAGCCGGCGGTATCGGGTGTACTAGCGTTGTCTCGTACAAGAGAATCCTGAAAGGACTGCGTGACGATGGGCGTTAGCGAGCGGGTTCAGTTGTGGGGCGGCGAGACGACCAAGGCGGTCGCCAACTTCCCGATCTCCGGCGAGGGTGTGCCGCTGCCGGTAATCCACTGGCTTGGGCGGATCAAGGGCGCCGCCGCGCGAGTCAACGCGGACCTCGGCCTGCTCGACGCCGAGATCGCTGAGCGGATCGCTGCTGCCGCTGACCGGGTCGCGGCCGGTGAGTTCGACGACCAGTTCCCGATCGATGTGTTCCAGACCGGCTCGGGCACGTCCTCGAACATGAACGCCAACGAGGTGCTGGCGACACTGGCCGGTGAGGACGTTCACCGCAACGACCACGTCAACATGGGCCAGTCCTCAAACGACGTGTTCCCATCGGCGGTTCACCTCGCCGCGCTTGACCAGGCGACCAATGATCTGTTGCCGGCACTGGAGGGGCTTGAGAAGGCCTTCGCTGCGAAGGCGAGTGAGTTCCACGACATCGTCAAATCCGGCCGCACGCACCTGATGGACGCCGTCCCCGTGACGCTCGGCCAGGAGTTCTCCGGCTATGCGGCGCAGGTCCGCCTGGCGTCCCGGCGGGTGTCGAACGCTCTGCCGCAGGTAGCCCAGATCCCGCTCGGCGGTACCGCCACCGGGACCGGCATGAACACCCATAAGGAGTTCGCGACGCGGGTGCGGGCGCGGTTGACCGAGACGACCGGATTGCCGATCGAAGCGCCCGAGGATCCATTTGAGGCGCAGGGCAACCGCGATGCGCTGGTGGAGCTGTCCGGCGCGCTGAAGGTGATTGCGGTGTCGTTTACGAAGATCGCCAACGACCTGGCGCTGATGGGCTCAGGCCCGCGCGCCGGGATCGGCGAGCTGTTCCTGCCCGAGCTGCAGAAGGGTTCCTCGATCATGCCCGGCAAGGTCAATCCGGTAATCCCCGAGGTCGTGCTGCAGGTCTCAGCGCAGGTGATCGGCAACGACACCGCAATCACGATCGCCGGTTCACAGGGCAACTTCGAGCTGAACGTGCGGGTGCCGCTGATCGCCCGCAACCTGCTCGAGTCGATCCGTCTGCTGGCCGCCGCCGCGCGCGTGCTGAATGAGAAGTGCGTGTCCGGGATCGAGGCGAACCTGGCCGGTTGCGAGCGCTCGGCCGAGGCGACGCTGGCCGCGGCGACCGCGCTGAACCCGTTCATCGGTTACGACAAGGCCGCCGAGATCGTCAAAGAGGCGGCGTCGTCTGGCCGGATGCTGCGCGAGGTCGCCTACGAAAAGGGTGTCGACGAGGACACCTACAACAAGGCGATGGACCTGCGCAAGATGGCGCAGGGGAACCTTTAGCGCGGTTTAGGACCGCCGCCGAGCCAGCTTGCCGGCGGCGGGAAAGTCGTGCAAATGTCCGCCCGCTGAGCGATTTTTAAGCAGGCATTCAGTTTGCGTGCCGAATATAGGAGTCAGATGCGTGCGCGTACACGGCTAATTGGCGTGCTCGTCGCCGGGGTTGCGCTGTGCGCGCCCGCCGGCGCGCTGGCCAGTTCCCAAACGAGCTTCACGATCAACGGTGGCGGGTTTGGCCACGGGATCGGGATGAGCCAGTACGGGGCGCTTGGCTTCAGCCTGCACCACTACAGCTACTCGCAGATCCTCCACCACTACTACGAGAACACGACGATCGGCGTGCTGAAGCCGGCGCCCGAAATCACCGTGTTGCTGCAGAACGGCGGGCTTAGCTTCAGCGGCGCGACCAAGGCGAACGGTTGGGACAAGCTCAATGCGAGCCGCAGCTACGGCGCGCTGGACGTTGCTGATGGCAAGATCGAATTGATCTCCGGTGGCAAGGACTATGGGACGTTCAGAACACCGTTGACGATCACCGACGGCGGCAAGATCGATGTGATCGGACTTGGCGAATACCGCGGTTCGCTGGTGCTGCGCCCAGATGGCTCCGGCGGGATCCAGACCGTCAACCGGCTGTCGCTTGAGAACTACGTTCGTGGCGTGATCGCCGCCGAGATGCCCTCAAGCTGGCCCGCCGCAGCGCTCGAGGCACAGGCGATCGCAGCCCGTACGTACGCAGTTGCCAGCGAGCCGGTCAGCTCCGATTACGACGTTTACCCGGACACTCGCTCGCAGATGTACGGCGGCGTCTCGGCTGAGACGACCGCGACGAACAAGGCAGCAGCGGCGACCGCGGGCAAAATCGTTGAGCACGACGGGCTCCCTGCCGTCACCTACTTCTTCTCAAGCTCAGGCGGTTACACCGAGAGCATCCAGAACGTTTGGCTTGGCACCTCGCCGGTGGCGTGGCTGAAGGGTGTGCCCGATCCCTATGACAACTCCGGCGGCAACCCGTATCACCGCTGGAAGGTCAAGCTGTCGTTGGTCTCGGCATCCGGCGACTTGAGCGGCCTGTACAGCGGGACGCTGAAGGGGATCAAGGTGCTGAAGACCGGCGTCTCACCACGGATCATCAGCGCCGAGGTTGTCGGTACGAAGAGTTCGACCGATGTCAGCGGTCCACAGTTGCAACAGCTGTTCGGAACGATGAGCACGTACATGTCGTTCACGACGGTGACGGCAAGCGGCACGATCAACAGCGGCGGCAGCGGCACCGGTTCGAGTCCGACGACGACTACGACGGCTTCGACAACGACCTCGACGACGACCACAACGCCGTCCGGGGGTGGTGGGCTGACCGCGGCGAAGGCCGGGTCCCAGGGCGGGATGGAGGTGACCGGTGATGTCTTCCCGGTTGTCAGCCGGCAGGTCACCGTCCAGCGGTTGGTGGGTGGCAAGTGGGTAAACGTCGCGACCGGGGCAGTGGATCGTGCTGGCGACTACACCGTGCTGGTTTCCGCGTTCGGTAGCTATCGGGTGATTTACGGCGAGACGGTCGGTCCCACCGTCACCGTTCACTGAGCGGCTGCGTTACCGTCGGCCCGATGCCGGCACCGTTACTCGTAGTGGACGCACCGTTCGTCCTTTACCGCTCGTACTACGCGCTGCCCGAATCGATCACCGGGATTGATGGGCGCCCGGTCGGCGGCCTGCTCGGCGCGACCAACGTGATCCTGCGCCTGCTCGCCGATCGCCGCCCGCGCGCGACGGTGATCTGCTTCGGCGCTGAGGCAGCGACCTACCGCACCGCTCTGTACGCCGGCTACCACGCTGCGCGGCCACCGGTGCCCGAGCCGCTGGCCTGGCAGTTCGAGCAAGCCCCCGCGTTGTGGCAGGCGTTCGGCTGGATCTGCGTTGATTCAGACGAGGTCGAAGCCGATGACTTCCTCGGATCGTTCGCCACCGCTGAGGCTGGCGCCGGTGGGTCGACGCTGATCCTGACCGGCGACCGCGACATGTACCAATGCGCCGACTCACAGACGACGATCCTCTATCTGAAGGGTCCGGGTGTCGAGGAGGTCGACCGGGACGAGGTCGTCGCCCGTTACGGGATCGAGCCCGCGCAGGTCCCGGACTTCATTGCGCTGCGCGGGGACCCATCCGACAGCCTGCCGGGCGCGCCAGGGATCGGGGCGAAGACGGCCGCCGAGCTGCTCGTTCGCCACGGGTCGCTTGAGGGTGTGCTGGCGGGTGCTTCGTCTGAGAAGCCGCGGATCGGCGCATCACTAACCGAGAACGCCGAGATGCTGAGGGCGTATCGCGAGATCGCCCTCCTGCGCTCGGTCGAGGTTGAGCTCCCGGCGGATGAGGAGACCGATCTTGCGGGCGGCGCCATGGCCGCCGGCGCGCTGGGAATCGGCGCGCTCTCCCGCCGCCTGGCGAAGGCTCAGTCGCTGGCGGATCTGTAGGGCGTGAGCAGGGCATAGGCGCCCAACGCCAGCCCGACGGCCACCTCGGCGATCGAGACGCCCGGGTCAGGAGGGGTCGGCAGCTGCACGGGTGCCGATGTGACAAGCCTGGTGATCGCCGGCTCAAGGCAGAACGCGGCGGCCAACAGCAGCAGCGCCGCACGTGACTTGCCGAGGCGCCAGCGGAATCCAAGCCAGCCGAACAACGGTCCACTGACCACGCCAGCGGCCAGCAACCTCGCTTGCGAGCGGATGAAATCGCCGACATGGATCTGGCTCAGGGTGACGCTCTCTATTGGGCTGTTGGTCATCAGGAAGTAGCCAAGCAGCCCGCAGGCAGTCACGCAGAGCCCGACCACCACGGCGCTGCGCGCAGTCCGCTCACGCGCGCCGAACACGAACGGCAACGTCAACCACGGTGCAACCAGCTGACTGACGCTGGTTGGCCACAAGCCGACGTGATTGTTCACCCAGCTCGCGCCGAGGTACTGATCGACCCCACCGAACACGAGGGCGATCAGGCACGCGTACGCGAGCTGGCGGCGACCTTCGCGCATCGGTTTAAGGCGTGAACTTGACGGTCAGCACATCTCCGTCAGCGATCACGTAGTCACGGCCCTCAAGCCGCAGCGCCGCGTTCTCCCGCGCACCGGCGTAGCCCCCGTACTGCACGAGTTTGTCCCAGGAGACGACCTCGGCACGGACGAAGCCCTTCTGGATGTCGGAGTGGATCTGGCCTGCGGCATGCCAGGCGCTCAACCCGCGGCGCAGGTGCCAGGACTGGGCGGGCTTGGCTTCACCGGCGGTCAAAAACGTCACCAGGTCAAGCAGCGCGAAGGCGCCGCGCACCACCGTCTGCAGCCCGGACTCGGCCAGGCCCAGGTCTTCCCGCATCGCCGCCGCATCCTCGTCATCGAGCTCGCCGAGTTCCTTCTCGAGCCGTGCCGAGACGGCGACCGCTTGAGCCCCGATCGCCTTCGCGTGATCTGCCACAACAGCCGGGACCTCGACTGAGCCCTCCTCGACGTTGGCCACAAACAACACCGGCTTTGAGGTGAGTGAGCCGAGCAGCGTCGCGGCATCGAGCGCGTCGGCTGGCGGCGGAACGGTGCGGACAGGTTGACCAGCCTGCAAAGCGTCGACGACATCGCGAAGCCAGGCGGCCTCAGCGACAGCGTGGTGATCGCCGGTTTTCGCCTGTTTGGCGACCCGTTCCAGCCGCCGTTCGGCCTGTTCGAGGTCGGCGAAGATCAGCTCGGTTTCGATCGTCTCGATGTCGGCGAGCGGGTTGACCCGGCCCTCCGGATGGATCACCGCCGAGTCCTCGTGGGCGCGGACGACGTGGACGAGCGCGTCCGTCTCGCGAATATTCGCCAAGAACTGGTTGCCGAGACCCTCGCCCTTGTGGGCGCCGGCGACCAACCCAGCGATGTCGTGGAAGCTGATCGTGTCGGGCACGAGCTTCGACGCCTTGACCGTGTTGGCGACCTGGTTCAACCGGTGATCTTCGACCGGGACAACCGCGATGTTCGGCTCGATCGTCGTGAACGGGTAGTTCGCCGCCTCTGCGGCCACGCCGGTCAGCGCGCTGAACAGCGAGGATTTGCCGGCGTTCGGCATTCCGACGATTCCGACCTTCATCATCGCGGCCACACTCCCGCGATCGCGGTCCCGAGCCCGGCTCCGGCCAGCACGTCGGTGGGGTAGTGGACTCCCAGGTACATGCGGCTGAGTGCCAGCGTCCCAGCGATCCCGTAGAGCACCCGAGCAGGCAGCAGCCCGCGATAAGCGCGCGCTGCCGCAAATGAGGTTGTGGTGTGCGCGCTCGGGAACGACATCTGTGAGCGGGTCGACGTCAGCTGCGGCAAATCGGGAAGTTGCGGGCGCGGCCGACGGACGGTGAACTTCACCGCCTGGTTGGCGGCGTAGGCACCGGCGACCACGCCGACCCCACGGCGCCACGCCGCCCGCTGCGCCGCGCCCCGGCGGTCAAGTACCGCGCCGAGCGCGCCGAGCGCCATCCATCCAAGCCCGTGCTCACCAAGCCTTGAGTAGCGCTCGACGACACGCTCCAGCGCAGGTGTGTGGCCGTGCGTCCGCAGCCCGACCAGAACTTGCCGGTCGAGCGAGTTCAGAGCGTGCGGGCTCAGAATCCGACCCGGTGCTCTTCATGATCGACCAGCAGGTAGTCGATCCTGGTGAGGTCCAGCACAACCGTGCCGTCCTCGGTCACGAGGTCGTGCCAGCCACCGCTCTTGCCGAGCACTGAGCGCAGTGTCGCGAGTGCATCAGGCGTGACCCGCGCGGGAAGCACGTGGCCACCGTGGAAACCGACTGAGATCTTGACCGGCTTGGAGTCTTTGGCGGCAGGCATCGAGTGCTCCTCAGTGATCGGTGGCGGGTTCGACGAGCTCGGTCAAGACGCCACCGGAGGACGCCGGGTGAAGGAATGCGACCCGTGAGCCGCGGATCCCGATCCGCGGGCGCTCGTCGATCAGTCGCACGCCCGAGGCGGCCAGCGAGCCGAGCACGGCGTCGATGTCCTCGACGCGGTAGGCGACGTGATGGAGCCCCGGTCCGCGCTTGGCCAGGTACTTGCCGACCCCGGTCTCGGGCCCAAGCGGCGCGATCAGCTCGACGTGCCCGTCGCCGACATCCAGCAGCGCCGCCTCGACGCCCTGGTCGGCAACCGTTTCACGGTGCACCAGCGGCACCTTCAGCACGTCCAAGTAGTACGGCAGCGCGGCGTCGATGTCCTCGACGGCGACGCCGATGTGGTCGATCAGGGTCAGCATCCAAGGCCCAGGTTATTCGACCCGCATGAGCCGGTGGTTCGGCATCAGTTGCCGCCCGACCTTTGAGCACGGCTCGCCGTCGACGATCACCACGTCAGCGGTGTAGTCGTTCTGACCGCGAATCAGTGAGGAGCCGACGCCGTAGGCGTCGACCGGTACGCCGCCCCGCTCAAACGCCTCGATCCGCGCGGCGTTGAAGCCTCCCGAGGCGACGATCCGCACCGATTGAAAGCCGGCGGCATCGAGTGCGGCGCGGACGTTGGCGACCAGCTGTGGGTTGACGCCACGTGGATCAAAGCCGCCCATCGACTCATACAGCGATCGGTCGACCAGCTGCTCGGAGGTGTCGAGCCGCACACCCCAGAGATCGGGCCCCAGCGCCTCGGCGACCGCAAGCGCTGTCCGCACCGAGTCGTTGTCCCAGTCGACCAGCACGGTGATGTTCATCTCAGCCTTGAAGCGTTCCGCGAACACCTGAGCAGCGCTCACGGTGTCGCCGCCATAGGCGGCGATCAGGCCATGCGGCACGGTGCCGATCCCGCGCCCGCCCCACCATGAGGCTTGGGCGTCGGTCGAGACGCCAATCGCGCCGGCCACATGCGCGGCCCAGCCGTCGCCGGTCTGCACCAGCCAGTGGTCGTGGCGGGCGGGGAAGTAGAAGATCGGCTTGCCGCCTGCCGCCTGCACCACCGCACGGACGTTGCGCATCACCAGCGAGCGGCGGGCCAGGGAGCCGAGGTAGACGGTCTCCAGGTGTGCGAACAGCGCGTAGTCGCCCTCGATCGTCATAACGACCTCAAACGGCGAGATCGCATCCCCCTCGCTCAGTGCGTGGACGACCAGCGAGTCCCAGCCACTAACCCATGAGTCGTCCGGCGCCGCAAATCCGGAGCAGAGCTTCAGCACCGCGACCGCTTCGTCGATCCCGCCGAGCAGTGACTGTTCCTTCTGGAACACCTGCATCAGCACCCGTGGGTGGTGGTTCTCGGCCTCCAGCAGTCGCTTGGTGTGGACGAAGTAGGCGTCGGAGTAGTAGCCGCGGCGGATCCGCTCGACCGGCAGCCTGAATACCTCCGGATCAAGCCGCGCGGTGCTCATTGCACTCAGCCGAGCAGGGCGACTGCCATCTCGGCGTAGCAGCCGGTGGCGAGCTCGAGGTCACGCACATCGATCCGCTCGTTGGCGTTGTGCACGAGCGCCGCCGTTTCAGCTAGCGGCTGATACCGCTGGGGGAAGAAGCCGTAGGCGATCAGCTCGGGGAACGCCCGGCGAAACCAGCTCGAATCGGAGAAACCGGGCAGTAGCACCGGCAGGGTGTCGGCGCCCGGGTCAGTGTCCACAACCCACTTCTTCAGCGCGTCCATCAGCGGCGAGGAACTGGGCGACGCGTAGCCGTAGGTCTGCTCGGTGAACTCGATCTCAAGATCGTTCGCCAGCGGGCCGAGAACCTCATGCAGCGCGGCGGACGCGACATCGGCACCAAGGCCCGGGGGAACTCGGCAGTCGACCTTGATGTAGGCCCGTGACGGGATCACGTTGATCTTGTCGGAGGCGTGGATCATCGTCGGCGTCAGCGTTACCCCGAACATCGGCTCGATCATGATCGGTAGCCGGTCGCTGATGGTTGCGACGGCGGTGAGCCAGGCGGCTGGATCAGAGGGATCGCCACCGAGCGATCTGATCAGCTCGGTTGGTGCCTCGGTCATCGCGTAGGAGGGTTGCGGGCCGCCGAGCGCTGCCAGCACCGGAGCCAGCTTCAACAGGGCGTTGTCACCTGTCCGCGGCAACGAGGCGTGCCCAGCCACGCCATGCGAGGTCAGCTTGAAGCGAAAGATCCCCTTCTCGCCACAACAGACCCCGTAGCGACGGATGCCGGCGGCCTCAAGCGCTGCCCCGGCGCCCTCGTTCAGCAGGAAATCGCAGCGCACGAGGTCAGGGTGCTGCTCGGTCAGCCAGCGGGCGCCGACGTCACCGCCGGTCTCCTCATCGGAGACGAACACGAGCTTCAGCGCGCCGCGGGCTGGGCGCCAGCCGTCCCGCGCCAGCCGTACCGCGGCGACCGCTTCACAAGCGACCTGCGACTTCATGTCGAGTGAGCCGCGGCCCCACAGGTAGCCGTCGGCGAGATCGCCAGACCAGGGCTCGTGCTCCCACTCCTCCGCATCAGCGAGCACGGTGTCGACGTGACCGAGAAAGACGAACACAGGCCCGGGCACGCCGGAGTCAAGCGTTGCGATCAGGTTCGGGCGCTCGTCGACGCACCCAAGCACCTGGGTCTCAAAGCCGGCTGCCGCGACGTACTGCTCGAGGTACTCGATCGCCGGGCGCTCATTGCCCGGTGGGTTGACCGTGTCGAATCGGATCAGTGTCTGCAGAACCTCAACGGACTCGCTGACCGGGGACATGTCGCAAGAGCCTAACGCCAGCGCCCAGCCGCGCGTCCGGCTAGCATCGCCGCGGCCGTGCCGACCCTCACGGAAGACCTGAAGCTCGCGCTCGAGCTGGCCGACATCGCCGATGCGGTGACGATGCCGCGGTTCAAGGCGACCGACCTGCAAGTGGAGACGAAGCCCGATCTGACCCCGGTCAGCGAGTCCGACAAGGCTGCCGAGCTGGCGATCCGCGCGCACCTTGCAACCCATCGGCCGACCGATCAAATAATCGGTGAGGAGTTCGGCGGGCTTTCCGAGGACGCCAAGGGCGCGCGCGCCTGGATCGTCGATCCGATCGACGGCACCAAGAGCTATGTGCGCGGTGTGGCGACCTGGTCGACGCTGATCGCGCTGTCCGACAACGACGAGCTGACCGTGGCGGTCGTCTCGATGCCGGCGATTGGCAGGCGCTGGTGGGCAACCAAGGGCGACGGTGCGTACGCCAACGGCGAACGCATCCACGTCAGCAAGGTGTCGGCACTGAGCGACGCGCAACTCGGCTGGAGCGGGATCGAGGATTGGGACGCGATCGGCAAGGGCGAGCAGATTCTGACCCTCGCGCGCAGCGTCTGGCGGACCCGCGGGATCGGCGACGCGTGGCAATACATGCTCGTCGCGGAGGGCGCGTTTGAGATCGCGACCGACCCCGAAGCGACCCTTTGGGACCTCGCCGCGCCGTGCCTGATCGTGCAGGAAGCGGGCGGCACGTTTACTGCGATTAGCGGGGAAAAGACCGCCAGTGGGGGCAGCGGCTTCGCGACAAACGGCGTCCTCCACGAGACCGCTCGAAAGTTGATCGCTGAGTGAAAGTGCCGCCGTCTTCCGCGTAGCTTCCTATCATCGTCTGCCATGACGAGCACCACTGCCCGATGAGGGCGATCACCCACCCCGAGCCCGAGCAGCTCAGCCTTGAGGCTGTCCTGCACGCGCTTAGTGATCCAGTCCGGCTTGAAATCGTCAGGGCGCTCGGGGGTCATCCCGAATTGTCTTGCGGACAGCTGGGCGCCCCCGTCTCGAAGTCGACGCTGACGCACCACCTGAAGGTTCTGCGTGACGCCGGCTTGACCCGGACCCGCAGCGAGGGTGTTCAGCGGCTTGTCTCACTAAGGCGTGAGGACGTCGAGGCCCGCTTCCCCGGGCTGCTCGAATGCGTGCTCGCCAACGCCGCAGTGACACCGCAGTGCGCGGAAGAGGCAGCCGAGCGGGCTTCGCAAACGGCGTTCGCAGTGGCCGCCCAGCAGGTCGCCGCACCCGCTGTCAGCGTCAGCTTCTAAGCGCAACATCCGGCCCGCCGGGTCCGCGTAGGACCCGTTCTTGTGTGAGCATCGTCACGGGACCCGCGCGGAACCCCAGCGGCGCTTGACTTTTTTGCCTATCCAAACGTATAATTCGACGTTCGTGAAACAAACGAACTTTGGAGTCAAAACGAAGGCAAATACCCCCACGAGCCGCACACGCGGCCAACACCCAGAAGGCGGAGCAAAGCGGCCAAAGCGCCGTCCAGCTTCGTCTGCCGTAACCAGCGTCACTTCGGGGCACGGGCGTCATCGCCAAGTCGCCGGTAGCGCCGCACGTTCACGTCAAGTCCAGCACACAGTCGAACTCGACGGGTCACTCGATGCACTCGAGCTGTTCTACCGCGAGGCGCGTACACACGCACTACTGACCGCTGCTGAAGAGATTGAACTTGCCCAGCGCATCGAGCGCGGAGACCTCGACGCGAAGTCACGCATGATCAACTCCAACCTGCGACTGGTCGTCGCGCAGGCCCGCCGTTACCAAGGGCATGGCCTGCCGCTCGAGGACCTCGTTCAGGAAGGGATGCTCGGACTGATCCGGGCAGTCGAGAAGTTCGACTACCGCAAGGGCTTCAAGTTTTCCACCTACGGCACGCTGTGGATTCGCCAAGCGATCCAGCGTGGGTTGCAGAATTCGGGTCGCACGATCCGTCTGCCCGTCCACGTCGCGCAGCGGCAGGTCAAGGTCCGTAAGGTCGAAAGCGAACTGAATCTGAAGCTCGGGCGGGAGCCCACTGACGAGGAAATCGCGCTGGTCGCGGAGCTGCCGATCGAGCAGGTCGCGGAAGTCCGCGAGCTGTCACTCGGTCTGGCCAGCCTCGATCAGCCGGTCGGCGAAGACGGCGAGATGGCACTAGGCGATCTGCTGAAGAGCGACCGCCCAGAGCCTGAGGCTGAGGTTGCCGATGCCTGGCGTGACCGTCAGGTCGCCGAGGTGATCGCGACGCTGCCCGAGATCGAGCAGCGAGTGATCAGCCTGCGCTTTGGCCTCGGTGGCGTCGAGCCGCTGTCGGTCCGCGCGACCTGCGCCGAGCTGGGGATCACCTCCAGCGAGGCCGGCGAAGCCGAGCGCAGGGCACTGGCGAAGCTCGCCAGCACGCCCGAGCTCGCTGCGCTCCGCGCAACGGTCTAAAACTAGAAGCCGCATGTCGCGGCTCTTTGAAGAACCCGGAGATTCCGGGGGGCGGCTTACCGGCTCGCCCCCCGGGTCATCCGCTCCGCTGGCAGCGCGGATGCGACCAGCGAGATTGGACGAGTTTGTCGGCCAGCAGGAGTTGCTGGCGCCGGGCACTGCTCTGCGTCGGGCGATCGAGTCCGGGCACCCGTACTCGATGATCTTGCACGGGCCCCCCGGCTCCGGCAAGACCACATTGGCGCGTTTGATCGCGGCCGGTTCGGGAGCGGCGTTTGAAGAGGAGAGTGCGGTGGCCGCCGGGCGCGCCGAGGTCCGCGCGGTAATCGAGCGTGCACGTGAACGCGCGCGCTCCGGCCGCGCGACTGTGTTCTTCCTCGATGAGATCCACCGCTTCAACAAGGCCCAACAGGACGCCTTGCTGCCCGCGGTGGAGGAGGGTCTCGTCACGCTGATCGGCGCGACAACGGAGAACCCGTTCTTCTCGGTCAACTCCGCGCTGCTCTCGCGTGCGCGCGTGTACGAGTTGACCGCATTGGCGCCGGCGGACGTCCGCGTGCTGCTTGATCGGGCGCTGGCGCGGGGCGAATGCGGCGACGTGTCGGTATCAGAGGAAGCCTTGGCATACGCCGCCGAATGGACCGACGGTGACGCCCGCGCTGCGCTCGGTGGGCTGGAGCTGGCCTGCTCGGTCGCCGGTAGCGGCGGGTCAGTCGGACTTGCCGAGATCGCCGATGCGCTGCAGCAACGCACGATCGCCTACGACCGTCAGGCCGACAACCACTTCGACACGATCTCGGCATGGATCAAGGCGACCCGTGGTTCCGACCCGGACGCGAGCCTGTACTACCTCGCTGTGATGCTGGAAGCGGGCGAGGATCCGCGTTTCATCGTCCGGCGGATGGTGATCCTGGCGTCGGAGGACATCGGCAACGCCGACCCCCAGGCACTCGTGGTTGCCACCTCGGCCGCCGCCGCTGTCGAGCACGTCGGTTTGCCGGAGTGCGAGTACGCACTGGCCCAGGCGGCGATCTATCTGTCGCTGGCGCCGAAGTCAGACGCCGTCAAGCAGGCTGTGCACGCCGCGCGCGCCTACATCCGTGAGCACGGCGCGGCGCCGCCGCCGCCCTATTTGCGCTCATCCACCCGGTCCAGTGGCGAATACGACAATCCGCACAGCCACCCCGACCACAAGAGTGATCAGCCGCTGTTGCCAGAATCCGTGCAGGGCACCGAGTTCTACCGGCCTGACAAGGGTTCAGCCGCTACTTCCGAATAATTCGGGAAGTAAACGGTTGTGTCGTCAACCGTGGCTACTACCCTGTAGTAATGGCCATGGCCGACAACACAATCCTGTTCGGACGCACCTACACGCTGGCCGACGGCGTGCAGGTTCGTTTCCGCCTGGCCGGGCCCGGTGACCTTCAAGGCGTTAGCGCACTTGTCGCCGCTACGGGCGTCGAGCTTGATCAACTCGAGCTTGCCCGGCTGCTGCGAACCGATCCGCGGCGCCAGGCGATGGTCTGCGCAACGGCGTTGCTCAACGCCCGTGAGACGGTCCTCGGCTTCGCCGCCGCACCGCTGCTCGACGGCGATCTGCGCGGCCAGAGCTCGCTACTGATCAGCGATCAGCAGCCTGGCGACGAGCTACGTGAGCTGCTCGTGCAGGCGCTGGCGACACGCCTTCGCAGTGCCTCGCCGCGCCGCGCTGCTGGCTAAAGTCGACTGGTGTGAGCAGCACCCTCGAGTCGTACAACCCGGCGACTGGAGCGCTGCTCGGTGCGGTTGAGATGACCCGAGTTGAGGATGTGCAGGCGGTCGTCGATGACGTCGCGCAGGTGCAGCCGATCTGGGCGCAGCTGACGCTCGCCGACCGTGCTCGCTACCTCGAGCGCACCGCCCAGGTACTGATCGACGAGGGCGATCAGATCCGGGATCTGATCGCCGCAGAGCAGGGCAAGCCGCGCAACGAGGCATTCGCGATGGAGCTGTTGCCGACGATCGACGCGCTGCAGTGGATCGCGCGCGAGGGGCAGCAATTGCTGGCTGACGAGAAGATCAAGATGCACCAGCTCTTCTTCAAACTGAAGAAGGCCGCCTACACGTATGAGCCGCTCGGGGTCGTTGGCGTGATCGCGCCGTGGAATTACCCGTGGAGCATCCCCTTCGGCGAGGTCGCGCTGGCGCTGATGGCCGGCAACGGCGTGGTGCTGAAGCCGGCATCGCTGACGCCGCTGACCGGCGAGCGGATCCGTCAAGCGTTTGAGCGCGCCGGCGTGCCTGACGGGTTGATCCGCGTGATCCACGGTCCTGGTACCGGATCGGCGCTGGTGCGTTCAGACGTCGCGAAGATCTTCTTCACCGGCTCGGCCCGGACCGGACGCGAGGTCGGCGAGGAGTGCGCGCGTCAACTCAAAGGGTCGGTGCTTGAGCTCGGCGGCAAGGACCCGATGCTGGTGTTGGCCGACGCGGACCTTGACCATGCGATTCAGGGCGCGGTCTGGGGCAGTTTTGCGAACGCCGGACAGAGTTGCGCCGGGATCGAGCGTTGCTACGTGATGCGTGAGGTAGCCGATCGTTTCATCGACGGCGTCGTGCAGGCCACAGCGAAGTTGCGGATCGGTGATCCGTTGGGCTGGGACACCGAGGTTGGGCCGATGGTCGACGTGGCGCAGTACAGGCTTGTCGGTGAGCTGGTTGAGGACGCGCTCGCCGCCGGGGCAACGAAGCTGTGCGGCGGTCCGATTCCGGCGCCGGAGCCGCTGCAATCGGAGACGTTCTACGCGCCGACCGTGCTAACCGGGGTGACCCACGCGATGCGGATCATGCGCGAGGAGATTCTCGGCCCGGTGCTGCCGATCATCGTCGTCGACTCCGAGGATCAGGCGATCGCTCTCGCCAACGACTCCGACTTCGGTCTCGGGGCCTCGGTCTGGACCTGCGACCGTGACCGCGGCGAACGGATCGCGGCCGAGCTTGACGCCGGAATGGTCTGGATCAACGATCACGTGTTCAGTCACGGCGCCTGCCAGATGCCGTGGGGTGGCGTCAAGAACTCCGGCGTCGGGCGCACCCACTCGAAGTTCGGCCTGTATGAGTGCGTCAACGTCAAGCTGCGCCTGTGGGAGCCCTCGAGGGTCAAGAACCCGTGGTGGTTCCCATATGACGAAACGCTTGGCAAGGCCTTGAAGCAGACCGCGACCGTCTTGTACGGACGCCCGTCGATCCGCGCCGCCGGCCTGCGCGAGGGTGCAAGACCGCTGGCCCAGCTGGGCCAGCGGCTCGCCCGCGACGCCTTCAAGCGGTAGCTACGCTTGGGCGATGCCAGCCCAGGCCTATGCCGGCAAGGAGTGCGTCTGCCAGTTCCGTAAGGGGATCTGCGATCAGAGCTGCGTCAAAGACATGCTCGAGACGCCGTTCTACATCGCTTGCCTGAAGCTGAAGGGGCGCCGTGCCGTGGTTGTTGGCGGCGGTGACATCGGACTTGAGAAGGTCGAGGGACTGTTGGCATGCGATGCCGATGTCACGGTGGTCGCGCCTGACGCGCATCCGGCTCTGCGTGCGCTGGTGGACGAAGGTTCGATTCAGTGGCAGCAGCGGGAGTACGAGGCTGGTGACCTTGAGGGGTGCCTGATAGCGATTGCGGCAACCGACGACACCGACGTCAACATCCGGGTCTACGACGACGCCGAGGCGCGCGCAATGCTCGTCAACGTCGTTGACGTACCGCCGCTTTGCAACTTCATCCTGCCGGCGATCGTGCGGACCGGTCCGCTGGCGGTCGCGATCTCAACGGCTGGCGCATCACCGGCGCTGGCCAAGCGGATGAAGCACGAGATCGCTGAAGCTTTCGGCGAGCCCTACGCGACGCTCGCGATCCTGCTCAACGACGCGCGCGGTTGGGCCAAGGGCACGCTACCCACGTATCAGGACCGCAAGGAGTTCTTTGAGGGGATCGTCGGCGGCGACCCGGATCCGATCGAGCTGATCCGTGCCGGGCGCGTTGACGACGTGCGGCAGCTGATCGCTGAGGCACAGGCCGCTGCACGGCCGGTCCAGCGGGCTTAGCCGGTCAGCAAGCCCGCTGGCAGCAAACGATATGGCTGATGCGATTGAAGTAAGTGGGCTGACGCGCCACTTTGGCGAGCGCACGGTACTGAGGGACGTTTCGCTGAGCTTGCCGGCGGGGTCGACGCTGGCTGTGCTTGGCCGCAACGGTGCGGGCAAGTCGACGCTGTTGCGGATCCTGGCGACGCTGCTGCGCCCGCACGCGGGGAAGGTGTCGCTGCTCGGTGAGGAGCTGCCGCGGCGGGCTTGGGCGGTGCGCGGGCGGATCGGGCTACTGGGCCATGAGCCACTTCTCTACCGCGATCTGACCGGGCGCGAGAACTTGCGCTACCACGCGTCGTTGCATCGTGTGGAGAGTGAGCGGGTCGAGGCGCTGCTGGGCGCCGTCGGGATGGAGCGCCGCGGTGATGATCCGGTGCGGTCGCTGAGCCGGGGGATGGTCCAGCGGTTGTCCGTCGCGCGGGCGGTGCTGCATGCACCGGAGCTGCTGCTGCTCGACGAGCCGCGGTCGAACCTCGATCCGGCGGGGATTGAGTTGCTTGAGCCGCTGATCGGGCGGGCGTCGGGGATCACGCGGGTGCTGACGAGCCACGACCCTTCGGCGGCTTTGGCCGAGGCCGACCTGGTACTCGCTTTGAACGGCGGGCGGGTCGCCTACTTCGGGGCACCGGGCGGGTTGGACGCCGGCGCGATCAGGGAGCTGTACACGTGAGGGCGGCGTGGGCGATTCTGCGCAAGGACCTGCGGCTTGAGCTGCGGACGTTTGAGACCGTCCCGGCGATGGCGCTGTTCAGCCTGACGACGTTTGTGATCTTCCACTTCGGGCTCAACCGTGACCAGCTGACAGGGCAGCTGGCCGCCGGGGTGTTGACCGTGACCCTGTTGTTCGCGGCCATGCTGGGGATCAACCGCCTATTCGTCGCCGAACGGGAGCAGGGCGGGTTCGACGGGTTCCTGCTGGCGCCGGTCGACCGCAGCTCGATGCTGTTGGCGAAGGCCTCGGCGCTGTTCATCTACATGGTCGTACTGGAGCTGATCTGTGTGCCGGCGTTCGGGCTGCTGGCGGCGCCGCCGCGGTTCAGTAGCGCGCTGCCGTACGTGGCGCTGCTGCTGGTGCTGGTCGATCTGGCATTTGCGGTGATCGGCGCGCTGGTCTCGGCGATCGCCGTGCAGACGCGCGCGCGCGACCTGATCGGGCCAATCATCGGGTTGCCACTGCTGGTGCCGGCGCTGATCGGAGTGGCGCGTGGGCTCGGACCCGCGTTCAGCGTTCACGGAAGCCAGGCGCCATCCGGGAAATGGCTGCTGATCCTGGCGCTTTATGATGTTGTCAACGCCCTGATCGCGTACGCGGTCTTCGACTTCCTGCTCGAGGACTAAAACGCGATCGCTCGACTGTCGATGCTGGACCGCTTATGAACCCGCACGCCCGGCACCTCCGCGGCCTCACCCTCGCCGCCGCAGTCCTGCTCACGCTCGGGCTCGCGCTCGGGTTTCTATGGGCGCCTGAGGATTCGACCGGTTTCATCCAGAAGATCTTCTAC
>Ga0302314_10008972_pt1 | contig 17730 bp, 17 predicted proteins | sample III_Palsa_N2_3_FD_200533 | JGI IMG/M metagenome (GOLD analysis project Ga0302314, IMG submission 200533) | Peat permafrost microbial communities from Stordalen Mire near Abisko, Sweden - III_Palsa_N2_3 | ecosystem: Environmental > Terrestrial > Soil > Palsa > Peat permafrost | place: Sweden...
TCCCGCGCCGCCGCGACGGCGCGGTTCTCGCTGAGGAAGCCATAGCCCGGATGTACGGCTTCGGCGCCGGTCGCCTTGCAGGCGGCCACGATCTTGTCGATCTTGAGGTAACTCTCGGCCGCGGACGAGCCGCCGATCGACACGGCCTCGTCGGCCTCGCGCACATGCAGCGCCATCGCGTCCGGATCGGAATGGACCGCGACGGTCTTGATGCCCATGCGCTTGGCCGTGCGCATCACGCGACAGGCGATTTCGCCGCGATTGGCGATCAGGATCTTCTTGAACATATGATCGCTCACAGCGGGATGTTGTCGTGCTTCTTGGGCGGATTCGTCAGCTGCTTGTCCTTCAGCATGGCGAGCGAACGGATGATGCGCCGGCGGGTCGAGCGCGGCTGAATGACCTCGTCGATATAGCCGCGCGAGGCCGCCACGAACGGGTTGGCGAATTTCTCGCGATATTCCTCGGTCCGGGCCTCGAGCTTGGCCGGATCGCCGATATCGCCGCGGAAGATGATCTCGACCGCGCCCTTCGGGCCCATGACCGCAATTTCGGCGGTCGGCCAGGCATAGTTCACGTCGCCGCGCAGATGCTTTGACGACATAACATCATACGCGCCGCCATAGGCCTTGCGCGTAATGAGGGTCACCTTGGGCACCGTCGCCTCAGCATAGGCATAGAGCAGCTTGGCGCCATGCTTGATGATGCCGCCGAATTCCTGGGCCGTGCCCGGCAGGAAGCCCGGCACGTCGACCAGCGTCACGATCGGGATCTCGAAACAGTCGCAGAAGCGCACGAAGCGCGCGGCCTTCTTTGAGGATTCGATGTCGAGGCAGCCGGCCAGCACCATCGGCTGATTGGCGACGAACCCCACGGTCTGGCCGTCGAGCCGTCCGAACCCGGTGATGATGTTCTTGGCGAAGCCCGGCTGGGTCTCGAAGAAATCGCCCTCGTCCACGACCTTCCGAATCAGCTCCATCATGTCGTAGGGCTTGTTCGGGTTGGCCGGGATCAGCGTATCGAGCGACAGATCGATGCGGTCGATCGGGTCGGTCGTCTCGTAGCGCGGCGCCGGCGCGCGGTTGGACGACGGCAGGAAGCCCATGAAGCGCCTGAGTTCCAGCAGCGCTTCCAGATCGTCCTCGAACGCCAGGTCGGCGACGCCGGACTTGGTCGTGTGGGTGATGGCGCCGCCCAGCTCTTCCTGGGTCACGCTCTCGTGGGTCACGGTCTTGACCACGTCCGGACCGGTCACGAACATGTAGGACGAGTCCTTCACCATGAAGATGAAGTCGGTCATGGCCGGGGAATAGACCGCACCGCCGGCGCAGGGACCCATGATCATCGAGATCTGTGGCACGACGCCGGATGCGGTGACATTGCGCTGAAAGACTTCGGCGTAACCGCCGAGGCTGGCCACGCCCTCCTGGATGCGGGCGCCGCCGGAATCATTGAGGCCGATCACGGGCGCGCCGACCTTGAGCGCCTGGTCCATGATCCGGCAGATCTTCTCGGCATGCGCCTCGCTCAAGGAGCCGCCGAACACGGTGAAATCCTGGCTGAACACGAACACCAGCCGGCCGTTGATGGTGCCATAGCCGGTGACCACGCCGTCGCCGGGGATCTTCTGGTCGTCCATGCCGAAATCGGCGGAGCGATGTTCGACGAACATGCCCCATTCCTCGAACGAGCCCTCGTCGAGCAGCACGTCCAGCCGTTCGCGCGCGGTGAGCTTGCCCTTCTTATGCTGGGCTTCGACGCGCTTCAGACCGCCGCCGATTCGGGCAGCCTCGCGCTTTTCCTGTAGCCGGCGGAAGATTTCCTGCATGGTCCCCGTACTGCTGACTTGGAAGCAACGCCGCGAGCGGGCGCGTCGTTCCGCATAGCACCATCCGCCGGGGGACGCCAGCTTTGGGCGTTTAGCCTGGTCCGCAACGGCCCCACCCCATGCCGCTTTCATGCATCAAACAGCAAGGCTTCGTAGTCCATCGCGCCATGGAGAATATGAACGATGTAAACTCCATCGTCTCCGACGCGGTAGAAAATCAAATAATTGCCGAACGACCGACGGCGGATCCCGTATTGCTCATAACGAGGCACGAGCGGGAAAGCCTTGGGCATTTCCCCGATTTGGCGCGCCTCGTGCCGAAGTTTCTTGATGAACTCCAATGCGCGGCGGGGGCTGTCCTTGGCGATATAGTCGCCGATCGTCTGAAGCTCTGCCTTCTCTTGCTCGGAAAAGGCTACCTTCACCGCAATCGACGCTTCTCATTTGCGCCGGCGTAGCGAGCTTTCAACTCGTCGAAGACCTCGTCTGCCGAATGTACTCGGCCATCCCTAATGTCGGCCATCCCCCGCTCGATCGCGGCATCAAGAGACGCCAGCCTTCTTTCACGATCTTCCATGAGCCTTAGCGCATCACGCAGGACCTCGCTGGCATTGCCGTAGCGCCCGCTAGCGAGTTGAGACTGTACGAAGGATTCGAAATGTTTTCCGAGCGTGTAGCTGCTGGGCACGACCTGATGCTCCCAAAAATATCATTGGATGATATTTTGAGATCCCGGCCGAGGCGAGTATCGTTATGAGGAATGACGAAGCTCAGATATCCGTGAGCGTCGGCGCCGTATTCGGCACGATTTCGTCCTGGGCGCGGCCGAGGGCGGCGAGGGATTCTTCCAGCATGCTGCCGTCGAGCGGCAGGACGGCACCCAGCCATAGCGCGTGCTTCAGATGGTCGTCTTTCGGCCGGTCGGTGTTCGGATGCACGACGACGGTCAGGCCCTGGCGGTTCAGCATCAGCCAGGGCACCAGGGTCGGGAACAGCGCCGCCTCGAACGCGACCTGATACATGGATGTTGGGTGCGGCCCGACCGGCTGGTCGCGCCAGCGGCCCATCTGGACCTGGAAGCGCTCGCCGATCTGCTCGCGCAGGATCGCCGCCTGCGCGCGTCCCTCGGGCCCGTCGAAATAGACGTGGGCGTGGTAGCTCTCGATCGTCCCGATACGTTCGGTCATTCGGCCGGCACCGCCGCCGCCCGCCCGCGCAGGCGGAACCACAGGTTCTGCAGGCCGAGCGAGCCGTTGCGGAGCCCCAGATGGATGACCGGCGTCGTATAGAGCGTCAGCAGCTGCGACACCATCAGCCCGCCGACGATGGCGATACCGAGCGGCTGGCGCAGCTCGGAGCCCGCCCCCTGGCCCAAGGCCAGCGGCAGGGCGCCGAAGATCGCCGCGATCGTCGTCATCATGATCGGGCGGAAGCGGACCAGGCACGCCTGCAGGATCGCCTCTTCCGGCCCCAGGCCTTCCGCCTCGGCCCGGATGGCGAAATCCACCATCATGATGGCGTTCTTCTTGACGATGCCGATCAAGAGAATGATGCCGATCAAGCCCATGACGTCGAGATTGCTGCCGCAGGCGAGCAGCGCCAACAGCGCGCCGACGCCGGCCGACGGCAGCGACGACAGGATGGTCAGCGGGTGCACGAAGCTCTCGTACAGTACGCCCAGCACGATATAGACGACGAGGGTCGCCGCCGCGATCAGCCAGGGCTGGCTCGCCAGCGACTTCTCGAATTCCTGGGCCGCCCCCTCGAAGCTGGTCTGCAGCGTGATCGGCTTGCCCAGATCCGCTTCCATCTGGTGGATACGGTCGACCGCTTCGCCGATCGACAGGCCCGGCGCCAGGTTGAAGGTCAGGCTTTCGTCCGGGAACTGGCCGCGGTGGTTGATCGAGATCGGCGCCACCGAATTCTCGAACGAGGCGAATGTCGACAGCGGGATCTGCTTGCCCGCGGCCGAGGCGACATGGATCATCTGCAGCGAGGCGGGGTCGGCCTGGAACTGCGGATCGACCTGCATCAGCACGTAATATTGGTTGGCGTCGGTATAGATCTCGGCGACCCGGCGCGAACCGAACGCGTCATAGAGCGTATCGTCGATCGCCTTGGGATCGACGCCCATGCGCGCCGCCAGATCGCGGTTGACCACGACCTTGACGCTCGATGCCGAATTGAGGTCGCGCGACACGTCGAGCAGGCCCGGCACCTGCTTCAGATGCTCCAGCACGGTCGGCGTCCAGCGTTCGAGCTCGCCCCGGTCGGCATCGACCAGCGTATATTGATACTCGGTCCGGCCGGCGTTGGTGCCGGTGATGATTTCCGGCTCCGGCTGCATGAAGAAGCGCAGGCCCTGCAGCTTGGCCGCCCGTTCCCTGAGATGGCCCAGCACCTGATAGACGCCGACCCGCTCGTCGCGCGGCTTCAGATTGATGACGAACTCGCCGGTATTCTCGTCGCCGTCGCCGCCGACATAGCTCGTGACCGAGAACACGTCGGGATCGGCGCGGATGATCGCGGTCATCTGTTCGACCAGATGCGAGGTGCCGGCGAAGGGCGTGCCGGTCGGCGCCTCGGCGAAGCCGAAGATGCGGCCATTATCCTGGGGCGGGAAGAAGCCCTTGGGGATGGTCACATAGAGATACCCGGTCAGGGCCAGGGTCAGCACGAAGCTGAGCATGGTCAGCTTGCGGTGATGCAGCACCCAGACCAGGCTGCGGCGATAGCCTTCGAGCACGGCGTCGTTGGCGCGCAGGACCCAGCGCTGGAACGCGGTCGGCGCCGCCTTGGCTCTGTGCTTGATCGGCTTCAGCAGCCGCGCGCACAGCATTGGGCACAGCGTCAGCGACACCACGGCGGAGGCCAGGATCGCCACCGACACGGTTGCCGCGAACTCGCGGAACAGCCGGCCGACGATGCCGCCCATGAAGAACACCGGGATGAACACCGCGACCAGCGACAGCGTGATCGACATGATGGTGAAGGCGACCTGGCCACCGCCCTTGATCGCGGCCTCGATCGGGCTTTCGCCCTCTTCCATGTGGCGGACGATGTTTTCGATCACGACGATCGCGTCATCGACCACGAATCCGACCGCGATGGTCAGCGCCATCAGCGATAGATTGTCGAGCGTGAAGCCCATGCCCAGCATCACGATCAGCGTCGCCAGCAGCGACAGCGGGATGGTGATGGACGGGATCACCGTCGCCCAGAAATGGCGCAGGAAGATGAAGATCACCATCACCACCAGCGCGATGGTGATGCCGAGCGTCAGTTCCACGTCGCCGAGCGACGCGCGAATCGTCTCGGCCCGGTCGGTCACGATATTGAGGCTGATCGACGGCGGCAGCGACGCGCGCAGCGTGCCGAGCGCCGCCCGCAAGCCATCGACCGCGGCGACCGTGTTGGCGCCCGGCCGCTTCTGCACGGCGATGATGATGGCCGGATGGCCGTTGTACCAGCCGGTCGCCTTGTCGTTCTCGACCCCGTCCTCGACCGACGCCACGTCCGACAGGCGGACCGGCGCGCCGTTGCGATAGGCCACGACGATGTCGCGCAGACCATCGGCATCGAAGATCTGGTCGTTGGATTCGACCGTCGTCACCACGTCGCCGCCCTCGAGCCGGCCTTAGGGCCGGTTGACCGTGGCGCGCTGGATGGCGGTGCGCACGTCCTCGGGCGACAGGCCGCGGGAGGCGAGCGAGGCCGGATTGATCTGGACCCGGATCGCGAATTTCTGCTCGTCGGCCAGAAACGCGCGGGAAATGCCCGGCAGATTGGAAATGCGCCGCACCACCGCCGTGTCGGCGAACTGGTCGACCTTGGTCAGCGGCAGCACGTCGGAGGTGAAGGCCATTACCACCATGGCGCGCTCGGCCGGGTTCTCCTTGAAGAAGAACGGCGGGTTCGGCATGTCGGTCGGCAGGTCGCCGGCGGCGTTGGAAATCGCCGACTGCACATCGATCGCCGCCAGGTCGATATTGCGGCCGAGGTCGAACTGCAGCCGCACGAAGGTCGAGCCCAGGGACGACGAGGAATTGATCGAGACGATGCCGTTCAGATAGGCGAATTGCCGTTCCAGCGGTGCCGCGATCGAGGTTCCCATCGTCTCGGCACTGGCGCCCGGCAGGTTGGCGATGACGTTCATCACCGGATATTCGACCTGGGGCAAGGCCGCGACCGGCAGCATGGCCCAGGCGGCAATGCCGAAGATCAGCAGGCCGATGGCGAGCAGCAGGGTCGCGACCGGCCGCATGATGAACGGCCGACAGGGGTTCAGGCCGGACGCGATCATGACGGCGTCGCCTCGGCCCGCGAGCCCAGCGCCACCGGATCGTCGCTGCCCGGATCGGCTTTGACCACCATGCCCGGCGACAGCTGATCCTGGTTGTCGATGACCACGATTTCACCGGTCTTGAGGCCGGCGACCACGGCCAGGCCGTGGACGCTCTGCAGCACGCTCACATCGCGCGGCGCCACGGTCGAGGCGCCCCGGTCCAGCACATAGACGAACTTGCCCGTGATGCCGGTCTGGACCGCCGCCATCGGCACGGTGACCGCATCCTTGCGCGTGGCCGTGACGACGCGGGCATTCAGGAACTGGCCCGGCCACAGCACCTCGTCGGCATTCTCGAACAGGGCCTTCAATTCGATCGTGCCGGTCTGTGGATCGATCTGATTGCCGATCAGGGTCAGCTTGCCTTCGGCCAGCCGCTTCTGATCGTTGCCCGATCGCGCCTCGACCACGAGCTGACCGGCGCGCTGGCCCGCCTGGATCTCGGGCAGCGCATCCTGGGGCACGGTGAACAGCACGTTGATCGGCTTCACCTGGACGATCTCGACCAGGTCGTTGTCGTCGGCGGTATGGATGACGTTGCCGGCATCGACCAGGCGCTTGCCGACCCGGCCGGCGATCGGCGCGCGGATCGTGGCGAATTGCAGATTGAGCCGTGCGGCATCGAGCGCGCCCTGGTCGGCGCGGATCGAGGCCACGAGCTGGCCGACCACAGCCTGCTGCTGATCGAACGCCTGGCGCGAGGCATAGCCGTGCTGCAGCAGGCTCGATTGCCGGTCGAGATCGGCCTTGGCCGAAACCAGCTGCGCCTGATCCTTGGCGAGCGTGCCTTCGGCCTGGCCGACGGCGGCCTGATAGGGCCGCGGATCGATCTCGATCAACACGTCGCCGGCCTGAACCTGCTGGCCTTCGGTGAACAGGATCTTGTCGATCTGGCCATCGACCCGGCTTTTGATCTGGACGATGTTGAACGGCTGCACCTGGCCGATGCCGCGCACATAGACCGGCACATCGCGCTGGGTAACCGAAGCGACATGAACCGTCGGCGCCGAATGGTCCGCGGCATGGCCGGCGGACGCGGAGCTATGCTGCGCGCGCCAGAGAAAAGCGCCGCCGACGCCAAGAATTGTCAGACCGACCAGAAAAAACGCCGCGCGCCGCATCGCCGGATACCTCGAAAATTTTCCCGACTGTCGTGCCGGACGCGGCAAGAGGGCACAACGCCAAAGGGCGCAAGCCACTCTCTCGCCTCCTGCATGCCACGTGGTCGCGGCACGCGGTGGGTCTTCAAACCCGGCGCGACCCTAGCAGATCGACACGCAAAAGACGATGGCGATGTCGCCCGCCGCCGGCAGTGCGCAAGCCTTGTCGCCCCTGGAGCGGATGGGTGCGGCAGCGGTGCGGCCCCTCAAGCGATCCCGGCGCCCTGCCCGCTCGCGCCTTCAACGAAGAGTAGGGTTCCATACGATTAAGACATGCCTCACATTCGCCACAATATCGCCCTTGTTCGAACAGACGTGATACCCACCTTAGGCCACCGGTGAAAACAATCCTCACCGTTCCTGAGCCAAAACGTCGCGTGTTATCTGCGCAACACATCGAAACAATGAAAACAATCGCGTGCAACGGTCGACACCGTATGGAGTTGACTGCTGCGTAGGGCAGGCCTGGCCGCCCAGTTAGTATTGGAGACTGTAATGACGAAAAATACTCTTGCCGTTCTGCTCGGCACCGCCGCAGTGCTGGCGTTCTCCGGCGTCGGTGCCGCCGAGGCCCAGGTCGTCGCGAACCCGAACTATACCTATGGGCCCTATATCGGTGCGGCCGGTGGCGGCAGCTTCCTGAACGACATCAGCCCGAACGGCGGTGGCGCTGATACCAAGAGTGAATTCGACCCGGGCTATGTCGGCCTCGGCACCGTCGGCTGGGGCTTCGGCAACGGCTTCCGCGCGGAACTGGAAGGCGGCTATCGCCGCAACGATCTGCGCAGCGTGCGCGGTTCCACGGGCTTCAGCAATGGCGGCGCGCTCGGCACCGAATCGGTGATGGTCAACGGTCTCTACGACGTCGATCCGGGCCTGTTCGGCGTGCAGTCCTACGGCTTCATCCCCCATGTCGGCCTGGGCGTGGGCTGGGCCCGTCCGCGCTTCGACCATGCCTCGACCTATAACGGCAATACGGTCAGCGGCAAGGACGATGTCTTGGCCTATCAGGGCATCGCCGGCGTTTCCTATACGGTGATGCCGCAGGTCAAGCTCGACCTCGACTATCGCTACTTCGGCACGCAGAACGGCAACTACAACAGCTCGCCCGGTCTCTCGGGCAGCGGCAGCGTGACCCGGACGTCGCTCAACGATCAGGAAGTGACGCTCGGCGTCCGCTACGAGTTCTGGACCCCCGTCGTGGCCCAGGCGCCGTTGCCGGCCGTTGTTGCCCCGCCGCCGCCGGCCCCCGCCGCCAAGGCGCCTGAGGTGCAGCGTGCGTTCCAGGTGTTCTTCGACTTCAACAAGTCGGACATCACCGCCGCCGCCGCCCATGTGATCCAGCAGGCCTCCGACAGCGTCAAGGCCGGCCACATGACGCAGATCAACGTTACGGGTCATACCGACACGGTCGGCTCGGCCAAGTACAACCAGGCCCTGTCCGAGCGTCGCGCCGCCGCGGTCAAGCAGCAGCTGATCACCGACGGCGTGCCGGACACCGAGATCGCGACCTCGGGCGTCGGCAAGTCCGGCCTCTTGGTTCCGACCGCCGACGGCGTGCGCGAGCCGCAGAACCGCCGTGCCGAAATCGTCCTGCAGTAACGATGCTTAGAGGAACCCGGGGGCCCTCCTCCGGGTTGTTCTAGAGAGTGGGATATACCCCCCTCTCATCATCCTAGACTGAGCCCGCCCGCGCCCAAAAGCGCTGGCGGGTTCTTTTTTGTCTCAGCCCTTCAGCAGCGTAAGGAACCGCCCGGCCGCCCGGATGTCGCGGATCAGCCGTTCGCGGCGGTCCCGCGCCTCTTCGTCCTCGCCCCAGCGTTCGTTCTGCACGGTCTCGTCGATCAGCGTCGCGGCCGCGGCGGCGTCGGCATCGATGCGGCCGTCCCAGACGGCGAGCGCCAGCACCAGCGAGCCGCAGGCGGCGGTCAGGTCGGCAACGGCCGTCAGCGTCAGGGCGTCCATCTCCAGCAGCACGGCCTTCAGCGCCTTCAGGCTGGCCGCGGGCTGCTCGACATGGACGATGCCGCTGGTGACGGTCAGCGGCGCGTCTAACCGGACCATGGCCCAATCGAGCAATGGCTGCCACAGCTGGACTTCGCGCGCGACCAGGCTTTCCGGCGCTTCGGCGCGGTAGCACAACAGGTCGCTCGCGGCATAGCCAGCGGCCTCGTCGACGACCGCCCGATGATGGTGTGCAACCCGGTCGAGCGCGGTCGAGGCGAGCTGCATCAGGCGCATGCTGCCTGGCCTGATCTTATCGGTCTGAGCATCCCACTCGTCGGCGATGGCGCGGGCGAGCGCCTCGGCCGGCAGAACCAGGGGTCCCTTGGCGGGAGTCTTCAGCGCCTTGTCGTCGAGCGTAATGCCGAAGCCGCCCGCGACCGCGACCGTGGCGACGGATGTGTAGAACCGCTTCATCTAAGCCTCGAACCCGAAGAGTTCCGCCGCGAGCGGCGGCAGGTCGTCGAAATGCGCCAGCACCTGCCGCGCGCCCGCCGCCATGAGGTCCTTGGGATCATGATAGCCCCAGGCCACGCCGATGGCGGTCACCCGCGCGGTGCGGGCCATGCCCATGTCGAAGCTCGTGTCGCCGACCATCAGGCTCCGCGTCCGATCGATGCCGGTCGCCGCCATGATGTTGAGCAGCATCTCCGGCGACGGCTTGCTGGCCGCGTCGTCCGCCGTCTGCCGCGCGGTGAAGCGCTGGGTCAGCCCGTGCTGTTCCAGAAACAGGTCGAGGCCCCGCCGTCCTTTACCCGTGGCGACAGCCAGCACCACGCCATCCGCCGCCAGGCGGTCGAGCGTCGCCAGGGCGCCGGGATAGAGTGGCTCCGCATGCTCCGGATGCTGGCGCAGCTCCCAGACCGCCTCGCGGCAGGCCTTCGCCAGCGGCCGGACCAGATCGGGTTCGGCATCGGGCAACAGCTGGGCGATCGCGATCTCGATCGACAGCCCGACGCCGCGCCGGATCGCGTCCGCGCTGGGCGGCGCCTGGCCGGCCGCGACGAACGCGTCGGTGAAGCCTCGGATGATGTTGGCCTGCGCATCGACGAGAGTGCCGTCGACATCGAACACGACCAGGCAAGGCTCGATGGACACGGATCTAGTCCAGATCGAGCTCGAGGAACGGGTCGCTGTCCGGCTTCGCGTCGAAACCGAAGAACTTCCAGGTCGTCTGCATATGGGCCGGCAGCGGCGCCGTCACGTCCAGCACGCTGCCGTCCGGCCGGGTCAGCCGGATCTGGCGGGCATGGAGATGCAGCTTGCGGGAATGGTCGATGCCGTCGAGCAGCGATTTCTCGCCGCCATATTTGCCGTCGCCCAGGATCGGATGGCCGATCTCGGCGGCATGGACGCGCAGCTGATGGGTCCGGCCGGTGATCGGCATCAGCGCCAGCCAAGCGACCTTCTGCGCCGCCTGCTCCACCACCGAATAATAGGTCACGGCCCAGCGGCCCTCTTCCTCGTCAGCGACCATCTTTTCGCGCGCACCATCGACGCCCTTGCCGACCGGCATGTCGATCTTGCCTTTGTGCGGCCGCGGCACGCCGGCTACGACCGCCCAATAGGTCTTGCGCGCGGTCTTTTCGCGGAACGCCTCGGTCAGCCAGACGGCGGCCTTGGCCGAACGCGCCAGCAGCAGCACGCCGCTCGTGTCCTTGTCCAAGCGATGGACCAGGCGCGGGCGCTCCTGACTGTCGAACTTGAGCGCGTCCAGCATGCCGTCGACATGCTTGGTCATGTTGGTGCCGCCCTGCACGGCCAGGCCATGGGGCTTGTTGATCGCGATCACGTCCTTGTCGCGATAGAGCACCATCTGGCGCAGCTTCTCGTTCTCGGCCTCGCTCGGCGGCTTCGGGCCGGGCTTCTGGCGATCGTCCGGCGGCAGCGGTGCCTCGGCCCACTCGTCCAAGGGCGGAACGCGGATGGTCACGCCGGCGGCGAGGCGGGTCGCCGCCTTGACGCGGCCGCCATCGACGCGGATCTGGCCGGTGCGCAACAGCTTTTCGAGCCGGATATGGCTCAAGCCCGGATATTGCCGCTTGAACCAGCGGTCGAGCCTGGTGTCGGCGTCTGCTTCCGACACCTGGATGAGGCGTACGCCGCTCATCGCTCGTCATCTCCTGTCGCGGGCGGCCCGCCGGCACGGCGCCGACGCAGCTTCGCCCAATAGTCGAGCCGCTTGCGGATATCCCGCTCGAAGCCGCGGTCGACCGGTTGATAGAATTCCTCGCGGTCCATGCCGTCGGGGAAATAATTCTGGCCGGAAAAGCCGTCTTCCGTATCCGGATCGTAGCTATAGCCGGCGCCATAGCCATGTTCGCGCATCATCTTGGTCGGCGCATTCAGGATATGCATCGGCGGCATCAAGGAGCCGGTTTGTTTCGCCGCCCGCATCGCGGCCCCCTGGGCCTTGTAGACGGCGACCGACTTCGGTGCGGTGCCCAGATACACGACCGCCTGGGCAATAGCCAGTTCTCCCTCGGGCGAACCCAGCCTTTCGAACGCATCCCAGGCCATCATTGCCTGCACGAGCGCGTTCGGATCGGCCATGCCGATGTACTCGCTGGCGAAACGGACCAGCCGGCGCACGATATAGAGCGGGTCCTCGCCGCCGGTCAGCATGCGGGCAAACCAATAGAGTGCCGCATCAGGATCGGACCCGCGCAAGGACTTATGCAGCGCGGAGATCAGGTTGTAATGGCTCTCCTGCGCCTTGTCGTAGAGCGGGGCGCGATGCTGGACCTGGGCCGCCAGCCGCTTCGGATCGAGCGGCGGCGTGTCGGCCGGCAGCAGCGCCACTTCCTCGACCAGGTTCAGCAGATAGCGGCCGTCGCCGTCGGCCATGGCCAAGAGCGCATGACGCGCATCCTCGTCGAGCGGCAGGCTGTGGCCGACCAGCGCCTCGGCCCGGGCGACCAGGATATCGAGCGCCGCCTGATCGAGCCGCTTCAGGATGAAGACCTGGGCGCGCGACAACAGCGCGCCGTTCAGTTCGAATGACGGATTCTCCGTCGTGGCGCCGATCAGCACGACGGTGCCGTCCTCGACATAGGGCAGGAAACTATCCTGCTGCGCCCGGTTGAAACGATGGATCTCGTCGATGAACAGCAACGTGCCGCGCCCAGCCTGACGCCGAAGCTTCGCCGTCTCGAAGATCTTGCGCAGATCCGCCACGCCGGAGAACACGGCCGACAGCGGCTCGAACTCCAGATCGGTCTGATCGGCCAGCAGCCGCGCGATCGTGGTCTTGCCGCAGCCGGGCGGGCCCCACAGCACCATCGAGGCCATGCGATGGGCGGCGACCATGCGCCCGATCGGCGCGGTCGGCGCCAGCAGATGGTCCTGGCCGACCACATCGGCCAGGGTCCGCGGCCTGAGCCGATCGGCGAGCGGCCGCGGCGCCGGGGCTTCGAACAGGCTGGGTGTCGTCGCCATGTTCAGTTGGCCGCCAGATGCAGCGTCCGGCCGTCGCGCCGGATGGTGGCGCGCCAGGGGCCGGCCAGGCGCGGCAGCAGCAATTGCAACTGCCCGACATCGCCGATCGCCTGGCCGTTGAGGTCGAGCAGCTCGTCACCGACCAGCAAGCGCATGTGGGCGCCGCCGCGCGGCACGTCCAGGACGATGACGCCCTCGATATCGTCGGTGTGGAGCTCGTCCGCCAGCGCCGGCGACAGGTTGGCGACGGTGATGCCGACGAACGGGCCGCCGGCTTTCAATTGCGTGACCTTGCGCGGCGGCGTTTCCGGCGGCGCCAGCAGGCGGATGTCGAGCTCCATCGCTTCGCCCGCGCGCCAGATGCCGAGCTTCGCCGTGGCGCCGACCGGAAGCGTGGCGAAGCGGAAGCGCAGGCCGTCCTCGTCGGCGACCGGCTTGTCGTCGATCGACAGCACGACATCGCCGGGCCTGACGCCGGCGACGCCGGCAGGGCCTTGCGGCACGACATCGTCGATCAACATGCCCGACGGGTGGCTGAGGCCCAGCTTGCGCGCGCCGACCGCGGTCACGGTCCTGCCGGTGGCACCCAGCCAGGGCCGGACGATGCGATGGCCGGCGCCCTCGCTCGGCGCCAGGACCGAGCGCACCAGATCGCCCGGGATGGCGAAGCCGATGCCGACAGAGCCGCCGCCCTCGGAATAGAGTGCGGTATTGATGCCGGCGAGCTTGCCGTCGAGCGTCACCAGCGCGCCGCCGGAATTGCCCGGATTGATCGCGGCATCGGTCTGGATGAACGAGCGGTAGTCATTGATGCCGTCGACCGAGCGGCCGAGCGCGGAGACGATGCCCGAGGTCACGGTCTGTCCGACGCCGAACGGATTGCCGATCGCCAGCACGATGTCGCCGACCTCCAGATCGTCGGTGTCCTTCAGCGGCAGGAACGGCAACGCCTCGCCGCCGGTGTTGATCTTGAGCACGGCCAGGTCGGTCCGGTCGTCGCCGCGCACGAGATCGGCCGCGAATTCGCGCCGATCGGACAGCACGATGACGATCGAGGCGGCATCCTGGATGACATGCTGGTTGGTGACGATCGTGCCGTTCGGGTCGACGATCACGCCCGATCCCAGGGAATGGCCCAACCGATCCTCGCCTGGGGCGAAGAAGCGGCGGTAGGCCGGATCGCGCCGCACCGCGGCCGAGGCGCCGACGTCGCTCGCCGCCCTGGTATAGACATTGACCACCGCCGGTGCCGCGCGACGCACGACCGGGGCGAAGGACAATTGGATCTGCTGTGCCGACGACGGCACGGCGCGGCTATCGGCCGCCGATGCAGCAACCGGCAGGACGAAAAGCAGGACGAGGACGAGCGACGGGCGGATCATGGCTGCCACAATCTAGGCAATGTCCGCCAAGAGCACCAGCGCCGCACCCGCCTTGGCCGCTATGCCCCGCGTTCGAGCCTCAACAGCAACCAGACCGTGCCGGTGCTAGCATCGCGGCGCCGGCAGCACGAAGCTTCGCCGGGCCGCGGACGAGCCGAGCCGTTCGGCATCATACCAGCGCAGCAGCACGGATTTATCGAACAGATCGCCATGGTTGCGTTCGAACTGCGCGAAATCCCCGGCCTCGCCCTGACCGAGGCGTTCGCCGACCAGAGCCAGAAACCCGACCGTGATCGTCTCGTGATAGGCGCCCGGCCGACCGGCACGGGCAGCAAGGCCGCGCAACGCCTCGGCATAGACCGGCGCCACGGTCAGGAGCGGCGCCCGGCGCAGCATCTCGAAGGCGATGCGCACGTGGTCGCGGTGATGGAAGCGCGCCGGATCGAGCGTTCCGCCGCAAAATTGCGCGATCGCCAGGTCGCCATCGTCAGGAAGCATCATTTGTCCCCTCGATCAGCCGATGCGCGTCCGCCGCCGTCAGATCCAGGCCATAGACCGCCTTCAGCGCCTCGATCTTGCGCAGGGTCTCGTCGCCGAACGGCGGCTTGCCCTCGAAGGCATGCAGCACGACACCTTCGATCAGATCGCCCAGCGACAGATCGAGAACCTCGGCCAGCCCTTTGAGGACCTTCAGCAGGCGCCGTTCGAGCCGGACGCCGGTTTGGACGCGATCGATGGCTTTCATGTTATCTTGGTACCAAGATAACATTATTTGGTCAAGCCAGATCCGAGCGATTCGCTGCGCGGGTCCACGCTGGACAGAACCGGTGCCGAGACTTAACAATCAGCACATGGATACGGTATTTATTTCGGCATTCTCGGCACTTGCCGGATCGATCGTCGGTGGTTTGACATCCGGCGTTACGACCTGGATGAGCCTTCGGTCCCAGGCTCGGATCGGCCATCGCCTGCATCACATCGCACAGCGCGAGGCGCTCTATCGGGACTTCATCGTCGCGGCGTCCGAGACCTATGGCCGAGCGCTTCTCAACAACGAGCCGGAGCTTCACGAACTCGTCGTGCTTTACGGCATGACCAGTCGCATGCGCGTGGTGTCCTCCCCAAACGTCATTGCGTCGGCCGAAAAGACCGTTGAATCGATAATCGACGCCTATTCCTCGCCAAACATGACCGTGCTTGAAATCCGCGACCTGGTAAAATCCGGTCAACCAATCGATCCGCTCAGGGCATTTAGCGAGATGGCTCGGGAAGAATTGAGAGAATTCTGAGCAGGTTCGGAGCGTCCGGCATGACACCGAGAGGCTGGGGTCGCGAGGGGCAAGGATGACGTTCGTGCTCGACGATGCCGACCGTTGGCGGCGCCCGCTGCTGCGGCCGCGGGCCTTGGCGGCCGGTGATCGGCTGGCGGCGGTGACGCCGTCCTGGGGCGGGCCCGGCCTGTTTCCGGAACGATATGCCGCCGGCAAGCGGCAGCTGCAGGCGGCATTCGGCGTCGAGCTGGTCGAGATGCCCCATACGCTGCGGCCGCCCGACTGGGTCGCGGCCAACCCGGCGGCGCGGGCCGACGATCTGATGCAAGCCTTCGCCGATCCGACCATCGCCGGCATCGTCGCCACCATCGGCGGCAATGATTCGATCCGGCTGATTCCACACCTGGACCTGGGCGTCATCCGCGACAATCCGAAGGTGTTCCTGGGATTCTCCGACACCACCAGCCTGCATTTCGCCTGCCTCGCCGCCGGCATCACCTCGTTCTACGGCCCCAGCATCATGGCCGGGTTCGGCGAGAACAACGGCATGCACGCCTTCACCCGCGACGCCGTCCATCGCGCGCTGTTCCAGGCCGAGCCGATCGGCCCGGTCGAACCCAATCGCGAGGGCTGGACCGACGAGATGCTGGATTGGGGCGACCCGTCGCAACAGAGCCGGCCGCGTCGGCTGAACCCGGCGGATGCGCCGCGGATCCTACAGGGTCGCGGCCGCGCCACGGGCCGGTTGATCGGCGGCTGCCTGGAAGTGCTGGAAATGCTGAAGGCGACCGCCTGGTGGCCGGCGCCGGGCTATTGGGACGGCGCGCTCCTGTTCCTGGAGACGTCGGAAGATGTGCCCGCCCCGGGCTTCGTCGAATATTGGCTGCGCAACTACGCGGCCCAGGGAATTCTGGAGCGGATTTCCGGCATTCTGATCGCCCGCGCCTCGCCCATGGGCGACGAGACCTATCAGGCCGGCCTGGAGGCGGCCGTCATCGCCTCGCTCGCCCAGGCCGGCCGACCCGATCTTCCGGTGCTCTCCGGCCTCGATTTCGGTCATACTCAACCGATGCTGACGCTGCCCTATGGCGTGGAAGCGACGATCGATTGCCGGACCGCGAGCCTGACCATCCTCGAAGCGGGTGTTTTACCGACCGACGACGAGACACATCCATGACCGAGACCAAGACCGCCGATCTGCCCGAGGAAGCACAGCAATTCCTGCTGGGGGTCTATGAACGCGCCAAGGCGCGGCTGGAAAGCGTGATCCGGCGCCATGGCATGAGCCCCGGCCTGTCGGCCGCGATGGCGGTCGAGCGGATCGCGATCCTGGATCATGAGATGCGGCCGGTGTTTCCGGCCCTGGAGGCGGCCGGGACCGCCGTCGCCTGCGCCAAGGGCTGCGGCGTCTGCTGCACGCTGACCATCGACGTGACGCCCGACGAGGCGTTCGCGCTGGTCGATTACCTGGACCGCAAACTGCCGGCGGACACGGTGGCGGCGATCAAGGCGCGGGCCGTGGCGGCCGACGCGCGCGGCCATGGCATGGAGCCGCTCGCCCGCCATCGCCAGCGGATCGCCTGCCCGGTCCAGGACCCCGAGACCATGGCCTGCCTCGGCCATGCCGCGCGGCCGACGCCGTGTCAGGGCTATCTGTCGCTCGACCTGAAGCGCTGCGAGGCGGTGCATGCCGGCCTCGGCCAGGACGTGCCGCAGCCGACCGCGGCCAATATGCTGACCAATGTCGTCTCGCACACCCGCAGCTATGCGCTGGAAGACGCCGGCGCGCCGCGCCAGTCGCTGGAACTGACCGCCGCCCTGCTGGCCGCCTGGGCCGATCCGGATGCCGAACGGCGCTGGCTCGAGGGCGAGACGGTGCTGACCGAGGCCGCCAGCTACCAGGCCTGATCCCGAACGACGAAAGGCCCGGGCGCTGCTGCACCCGGGCCTGACGTATCTTATCCCGGTCCGATCAGCGCCCGAAGGCGCCGGCCGAATTAGGCGGCTTCGGCAGCCTCGGCAACCGGACCGGAGTCCAGGCCCTTGGCAGCCGGATCGCGATCGACCAGCTCGATGACGGCCATCGGCGCGCTGTCGCCATAGCGGAAGCCCGCCTTGACGACGCGGATGTAGCCGCCCTGGCGCTCCTTGTAGCGCGCGGCGATGACCGAGAAGAGCTTCTCGGTAACCGTCGTGTCCTGGAGCATCGACAGCGCCTGGCGCCGGCAATGCAGGCCCCCGCGCTTGCCGAGCGTGATCAGCTTCTCGACGATCGGACGCAGGTCCTTCGCCTTCGGCAGGG
>Ga0302314_10008973_pt1 | contig 17730 bp, 17 predicted proteins | sample III_Palsa_N2_3_FD_200533 | JGI IMG/M metagenome (GOLD analysis project Ga0302314, IMG submission 200533) | Peat permafrost microbial communities from Stordalen Mire near Abisko, Sweden - III_Palsa_N2_3 | ecosystem: Environmental > Terrestrial > Soil > Palsa > Peat permafrost | place: Sweden...
GTTGCCCGAAACGTACCACATGACGACATTGTCGCCCTTCTTGATGGTCTTGCCGCCCATTTCGAAGTCCTGGGTGGCGACCCGCCGCATATGGGCCAGCGGGGTCTGCCAGCGGATGGTCTCGGACACCATGGACGGGATCAGCCCGTGGTTGGCCTTCAGCTTGTCGTACTGGTCGCGGTACTTGTTCAGCGCATAGATGCTGCCGCTGATCGTGTTGCGGGTCGTATCGTTGCCGCCAATGGTCAGCAGGATGACGTTCCCCAGATATTCGAACTGATTCATGTTCCGCGTGGCCTCGCCGTGGGCCAGCATGGAGATCAGGTCGCCCGTCGGCTCAGAATTCACCCGCTCGTTCCACATGTTCATGAAATAGCTGCCGTATTCGAACATCTCGGCGGCCTTCTGCTCCCAGGTGTCGACGACGCCGTGGCCGGGGGCGGCCATGACGATATCCGACCAGCGGGTCAGCTTGCGGCGATCGGCCTGCGGCATGCCGAAGAGGGTGGCGAGCGTCATTGCCGTCAGTTCCATCGAGACCTTGTCGACCCAGTCGAACGGCTCGCCGATCGGCAGGGTGTCGAGAATGGCCGCGGCCCGCTCGCGGATGATCGGCTCCATCTCGGCCAGGCTGGCGGGCGAGACCGCCGGGCTGACCGTCTTGCGCTGGGCGTCGTGCTTGGGCGGGTCCATGGCGATGAACATGGTCACGCCATTGCTGCCGTCGCTGAACAGGTCGGGACCCTCCGGCATGCCGCCCTCCGCGATCATGCGGGCAATGGTCGCCGCGCTGGCCGGCAGGGTGATGCCGCCCTCGGAGGAGAACACCTGATGGTTGGTGTCGACGGCCATGATGTCGTTGTAGCGGGTGATCGACCAGTGCGCCTCGTACTCGCTTTCCGGCGTGTAGTGGATCGGGTCCTCGGCGCGCAGGCGCTCGAAATAGGGCCACATGGCGTCATCCTGGAACAGCTTCGGCTGCGCCGGATTGAGCTCCGCGATCGGCGTGGCGTAGGCCGCCTCGCGCGCCTCGGCCGCCGCCGACTTCAGATCGATCGACCCGTCACTCATGTTCCGCTCCCTCTCCCGACTTCAACATCCAAGCCTTGGGTTTGGTTCGTCATAACGGAAAATGACGCACCCGTCAGCTTTGAAGTTTGGAGTTCACGAGATCGCCGCCCTCACCAGCGCAGCAAAAAGCGGCCAAGGGCGGCGCCGATCAGGCCGCTGACCACGACGCCGAGGGTGTACCAGAGGCCGACGAAGATGAAGGTCGCCTCCGGGCAATGCAGCCCATAGACCGTGGCCGCGACACCGCCGGCGAAGGCTCCGGCGGCGAAACCGGCGAGCATCGGGCGTATGGGCGCCAGCTGGCGCAGCACCAGCAGGCAGATCAGCGTCATCGGTGCGGCCAGCACCACGATGTTGCGCGTGCAGACGGTCCACGACACGCCGCGCATGGCCGCCATCCGCGCGGCGCCATCCATCGGCGCGAACTGCATGACCGCCATGAACCCGAAGCCCGCCAGCACGACCAGGCCCATCACGGCGGCGCTACGCCAAGGCCCGCCCGGCCGAGCCAGCCGCTCGGTCGCCCAGAAGCCGGCGACGCCCAGCGCGGCGGTATAGCCCGCCTTGATCCAGAAAAAGCCGCCGTGCATCGCGGAGGCGAGGTCCGGCCGCGGCTTCAGCCACATCAGAACCAGCATCAGGGCGATGGCCGCGCCACCCGCGGCGGCCATCGCCAGCCAACGCGGCGCGGCCCCGGGCGCCACGGCCTGGGTATCGGCGGCCAGGATGTCGATCAGTTCAGGCGTCCGCACGGCGCATCCTCCCAGCCAGCAGCCTCAAGGCGCGGTGCAGCGCCACCTTGGCCGCGCCCTCACTGACGCCGGCCCGCGCGCCGGCCTCGCTGAGGCTGAACCCTTTCAGCTTCACGTCCTCGATCAGGGCGCGTTGGCGCTCGGGCAGGGTTCCGAGCGCGCGCGTCAGGTCCAGACCGTCATCGGAGGCGGCCGGCTCGACGCTGAGAAACTCCGCTACATCGTCCAGCGGCGTCGCCACGCGAATCTTCCGTCGCCGCCAGTGGTCGATCAGCTTGTAGCGCGCGATCGCGAAGGCCCAGGCGGTGAAGGGCTGGGCCCGATCGTAGGATGCACGGCGCAAATGAACCGCCAACAGGGTCTCCTGCACCAGGTCCTCGACATCCGCCGGCGCCGCCGGCATCCGCTTCGAGAAATAACCGCGCAGGCGTTCACTAAGCAGGCCGAGAAGCTGACGGTGAGCGGCGGCGTCGCCGCCCAGTCCGCTCAGCATCAAGCTCTTCAGCCGAGCCTCGAGATCGTCCACGCACACCCCTGTTCGTCCGAGCGCGGGCAATGGTTACACGCGCGCATCATCGCGTCCAAGCGGCGACCCCCGGCCAGCCGCGCCGCCGCGAAATTCAGAACAACGATATTTTTCTGTAACCGACCGTCGCCGGCCGCCGAACTGGTCTGACGAGACGGCCGGAAGGCGACCCCATGAGGTCACCAGCCGGCCGTTCCATCCCGCCCTTCGGCGGGCGGCCAACCCGGCCGAACCTCAAATCGGAGCGACCCATGACCAAATCCTTTTCCGTCCTCTCCACCTCCACCGTGCTCGCCGCGTCCTCGATCCTCGGCGCCCTGGCCCTCGCCGCGACCTCGGCCCACGCCGGCCCCGTGGCCCAGCCGAACAATTCCGAGAAGTGCTACGGCGTCGCCAGGGCCGGCCACAACGATTGCGCCGCCGGCATCCACTCCTGCGCCGGCCAGTCGACCAAGAACATGGACAAGTCGTCCTTCGTCTACCTGCCCGAAGGCGCCTGCGGAAAGCTGGCCGGCGGCAGCACCTCGGCCAGGTAGCGCCACAAGTCGCGGGATCAAACGCCCATGCCCCCCTCCCCCCATGGCGCGGCCCGCGCCGCGGTCCCGATCCCGGCGCGCGCCGGGGTCGGGCTGCGTTTCCCGCATCACCGGCATGTCCTGACTGAGCGCCCGAAACATCGCCTGGTTCGAGGCGCACCCGGAAAACTATCTGGGTTTCGGTGTCATCGCCGACGACCTGGCGGCCATCCGCCGCGACTATCCGATCTCTTTGCACGCCACCGGCCTTTCGCTGGGCTCGGCCGATGGGCTCGACGACGAACACCTCGCCGACATCGCCGAACTCTGCCGCCGCATCGAACCAGGCCTGGTCTCCGACCATCTGTCCTGGAGCGCAGCCGGCGGCCTGCATCTGCCCGACCTTCTGCCGCTGCCCTATAGCGAAGAGGCCCTGGCCGTCGTCGCGCGCAATGTCGACCAGGTGCAGACGGCGCTTGGCCGCCAGATCCTGATCGAAAACCCCTCGATCTATCTCGCCTTCGCCGACAGCGACCTTTCCGAGGCCGGCTTCCTGGGCGAGTTGGTCCGCGTCAGCGGCTGCGGCGTCCTCTTGGACATCAACAACGTGGTGGTCACCGCCGGCAATCTCGGCGAGGCGCCGGCCGACCGGCTGGCGGCCCTTCTCGACCACGTCCCGGCCGCCGCCATCGGCGAGATCCATCTGGCCGGCCACGCCATTCGCCTGCTGGATGACGGAACCCCCTTACGCATCGACGACCACGGCTCGCCGGTCGGACCCGAGACCTGGTCGTTGTTCGAGACCGTCATCCGCCGCCTCGGCCCGCGCCCAACCCTGATCGAATGGGACACCGACATCCCGGCCTTCGACGTGCTGCACGCGGAGGCCGCCACCGCCCAGTCGATCCTCGACCAGGCCGCCTGGGAGCCGACCCATGCGACTGGCTGAGCTGCAACGCCGGATGGCCGGCGCCATTCTGAGCGGCGACGACGACGCCATGCCGCCGCTGGCGCCCGGACCGATTCCCGCCGCAGCCGCGATCGACGTGCATCGTGGCACGGTGATGGGCGCGCTGGTCAATGCGCTCCGCCTCACCTTCCCGACCGTCGACGAACTGGTCGGCCAGGCCTTTTTCGACCAAATGGCGGCCGCCTTTGTCGCGGTCCAGCCGCCACGCCTGGCCCGCCTGTCGGCCTATGGCGCGCTCTTCCCCGACTTCATCGAGGCCTATCCGCTGGCCGCGACCTTGCCCTATCTCGCCGACGTAGCGCGGCTGGACCTCGCCGTCAGCGTGGCCCTGGCCATGCCGGACGCCGGCCCGCGCCGGCACGTCACCCTCGACGCCGCCGTCTCCCTGGCCCTGCCGATTTCGCTCAACGTCTTGTCGCTCGGCCACGCCGCCGACCTGATCCGCGCCGGCCTGGAAGCCGACGACGATCAGGCCCTGGCGCAGATCGATCTTTCCCCGCAGACCCGCCTCGTCGCGGTCTGGCGCACGGGCCGCCACGCGGCCGTCCTCGCGCTCAGCCCGCCGGCCGGCCTCTTCCTGGCCGCGATCCTCAAGGGCGCGGACGCCGACACCGCCCTGGCCGCCGCCTTCTCGGTCGCCGCACCGCCCGCGGCCCTTCAGGCGATCCATGCCGAGGTCTTCGCGGCCGCCTTCGCCCAGATCACCCAGACCCATTTGGAGATTGAAACCCGATGAGCGCCGTCTTTCCGCCCGCCCCGATCCAGCGCCTGCTGTCGGTCCTGAACCGCATCCCTTACAGCGCGCTGATCCTCTTTCCCCGCGCCGCCACCTTCAGCGTCTTCATCCATTCCGGCCTGCAGAAGCTGTCGGACTGGAACGCCACCCTGATGCTGTTCCGCGACGAATATAAGGTGCCGATCCTGCCGCCGGAGGTCGCCGCCTATATGTCGGCCAGCATGGAGCTCGGCCTCTCGACGCTTGTCCTGGTCGGGTTGTTCAGCCGCCTGAGCGCGCTCGGCCTGCTGGGCATGGTCGCGGTGATCCAGCTCTTCGTCTATCCCGAGGCTTGGCCCGACCACATCCAGTGGCTGGGCTTCATGATCTTCATCGTCTGCTGGGGCCCCGGCGCCTTTTCGCTCGACGCCCTCATCTCCCGGCTCCTGAACCGGCGCGCGGTTCAGGTCGCGGCGGCGACATGACCGGCGCGGCGCCAGCCGGCAAGCGCGAGCCAAGCCTGCGCGGCAAGTTCGCCGGCGGGGCCCTTGAGTCCGCCTCGCATATTCTGGGCTCGGCCTCCGCCGGCATCTTCGTCGCCGGCCTGGTCGGCCCCTATATCGCCGCCCTGAGCAGCCCCCGCGGCATGTCGTCGATGGCGGTTCTCGGCGTCTCGGCGATCGCGCTGGTCCTGTCGGTGACGGCGGGCGTCGGCGCGATCATCCTGCGCGGCCTCGGCCATTGCGCCGCGCACGAGCTCCTCGGGCGCAAATCTCCACGCCATTCCACGGCAACGCGCAATCCAGGCGAGGCCGCCTCATGACCAGCATGGGCGTCGCCGTCGCCGCCTCTATCTTCGGCTTCGCCGCGGTGGTCCTCATGGTGGGCCTGGGCGTCGCGCTCTTCCTGTGGGCCCAACGCCGCGGATGAAAGAACGGGCTAGGCGGCCGCCCCGGCCATCCGGGCCAGTTCGGCCAGGATGCGTTCGGCGGCGTTCAGGCGGGCGTCGGGGGTTTCCCATTCGCCCTTGATCAGCACGGTCTGGTCGGGGCGGAAGCGCCACAGCACCGAATTCTTCTGGATGAAGGCCACCAGCGCCGTCGGGTGGGCGAAACTGTTGTCGCGGAAGGTGACCACCGCGCCCTTCGGCCCGACATCGATCTTCGTCACATTGGCCTGGCGGCAGAGGCCCTTGATCGCCACCACCTTCAGCAGTTGGCCGGTCTCTTCCGGCAGCGGCCCGAAGCGGTCGATCATCTCAGCGGCCAGGGCCTCGCGGTCCTCCGGCCGTTCGGCATCGGACAGGCGGCGATAGAGGGCCAGGCGCACGTTCAGGTCGGGCACGTAATGCTCGGGGATCAGCACCGCCGCCCCGGTATTGATCTGCGGCGACCAACCCCGATCGACACCCAGGTCCTCGCCGCCGGACTTGGTGCGGATCTCGGCGACCGCGTCCTCCAGCATCTGCTGATAGAGCTCGACGCCGATCTCGCGGATGTGGCCGGACTGCTCCTCGCCGAGCAGATTGCCGCCGCCGCGGATGTCGAGGTCGTGGCTGGCGAGTTGGAAGCCGGCGCCGAGGCTGTCCAGCGACTGCATGACGCGCAGCCGCTTTTCCGCCGAGATGGTCAGCTGCCGGTCGGGCGCCGTGGTCAGATAGGCATAGGCCCGGGTCTTGGCCCGGCCGACCCGACCGCGCAACTGGTAGAGCTGGGCCAGGCCGAACATGTCGGCGCGGTGGATAACCAGCGTATTGGCGGTCGGGATGTCGAGGCCGGACTCGATGATCGTGGTCGAGAGCAGGACGTCGTAGCGGCCGTCATAGAAGGCGCTCATCACGTCTTCCAGCTCGGTCGGCGGCATCTGGCCGTGGCCGGTGACGAACTTCACCTCCGGCACGTGCTCGCGCAGGAAGCGCTGGATGTCGGGCAGGTCCTTGATCCGCGGCGCGACCATATAGGCCTGGCCACCGCGGTATTTCTCGCGCAGCAGCGCCTCGCGGATCACCACCGGATCGTGCGGGGTGATGTAGGTGCGCACGGCCAACCGGTCGACCGGCGGGGTGGCGATGATCGACATCTCGCGAATGCCAGAGAGCGCCATCTGCAGGGTGCGCGGAATGGGCGTCGCCGACAGGGTCAGCACATGCACCTCGGCGCGCAGGGCCTTCAGCGCCTCCTTGTGCTTGACGCCGAAATGCTGCTCCTCGTCGACCACCACCAAGCCGAGGTCGGCGAACTGCACCTGTTTCGACAGCACCGCATGGGTGCCGACGACGATCTCGACCTCGCCCTTTTTCAGCGCCTCGCGGGTCTTGGACGCCTCTTGCGAGGGGACGAGCCGCGACAGGCGCGTCACCCGCACCGGCCAGCCGTGGAAACGCTCGGTGAAGGTGGTGAAGTGCTGGCGCGCGAGCAACGTGGTCGGCGCCACCACGGCCACCTGCCGGCCGCTCATCGCCACCACGAAGGCGGCGCGCAGGGCGACCTCGGTCTTGCCGAAGCCGACGTCGCCACAGATCAGCCGGTCCATCGGATGGCCGGACGCGAGATCGCCCAGCACATCGCCGATCGAGGACAGCTGGTCGTCGGTCTCCTCATACGGGAAGCGCGCGCAGAACTCGTCGAACAAGCCGGCCGGCGGGTCGATCTCGGGCGTCACCTTCAGCGCGCGGGCGGCGGCGATGGCGATCAGGCCCTCGGCCATTTCGCGCAGGCGCTCCTTGGCCCGCGCCCGGCGCGCCTGCCAGGCCGCGCCGCCCAGCCGATCGAGTTGCACGCCTTCGGCGTCGGAGCCGTAGCGGCTGAGCAGGTCGATATTCTCGACCGGCAGATAGAGTTTGGTGTCGCCGAAATACTGAATCTCGAGGCAGTCGTGCGGCGCGTCCTGCACCTCGAGCGTCTTCAGCCCGTCATAGCGGCCGATGCCGTGGTCGATGTGCACGACGAGGTCGCCCGGCGTCAGCGACGAGGCCTCGGCCAGGAAGTTCTGCGCCCGGCGGCGGCGGCCGGAACGCACCAGCCGGTCGCCCAATATGTCGGTCTCGGAAATGACCGCCAGGTCCGCCGTCTCGAAGCCGGTGTCGAGCGGCAGCACCGCCCGCTGCGGCCGCTTGCCGTCGGCGGCCAGAGCCGCGGGCCAGTCGACGGCCTGGCTGATGTCCTTCAACCCATGGTCAGCCAGCATGTGGCCCAGCCGGTCGGACGAGCCTTCCGACCAGGAGGCGAACAGCACGCGCTTGCCGGCGGCGCTCAGCTTGCGCGCATGGTCGGCGGCGGCTTCGAACAGGTTGACGCTGTCCATGGCCCGTTCGGCGGCGAAGTTGCGCCCCAGCCGCGCGCCCATGTCGACGACGTTGCCGCCCTCTTCCTGGTCGAACGGAGTGAAGCGCCGCGAGGGCCGCGCGGCGACCTGACGATCCCATTCCATCGGCGTCAGGTAGAGGGCGTCGGGTGGCAGGGCACGATAGGCGCCGCGGTTCTTGTCGGCCTCCTGCCGCGCCTCGAAGGCGTCGGCGATCATGGCCAGCCGCTCGTCGCGCGCCGCCACGGTCAGGTGGTCGAAGCCGATCATGGCGTCGGGGCCCAGATAGTCGAACAGAGTCTCGAGCTTTGGATAGAACAGCGGCAGGAAATGCTCCATGCCGCCGCGCCGGCCGCCTTCGCTGATCGTGGCGTAGAGCGGGTCCTCGCCTGACGCGCCGAATGCCGCCGCATAGCCTTGCCGGAATCGCGTGATGCTGGCCGCGTCGAGCAGCGCCTCGGACACCGGTAGAAGTTCGATGCTTTTCAGCTGCTTGGTCGAGCGTTGTGAGACCGGATCGAAGGCGCGAATGGATTCCAGCGTGTCGCCGAACAGGTCCAGGCGAACCGGCTCCTCGGCGCCCGGCGGAAAGACGTCGATCACCCCGCCGCGCACCGCGAACTCACCGCGTTCGGAGACAGTCGAGGCGCGCGCATAGCCGTTGATGGCGAAGTAGCGCTCCAGGTTGGCTAGATCGACCTCGGCCCCCGCCCGCGCAGAATAGCCGGCCTGCATCAGGGTCTCGCGCGGCGGCACGCGCTGGATCAGCGCCGGCGCCTGGGTGACCAGCAGCCTCGGCTTTTCCGATCCGGCGTCGTGCGCCAGCCGCGACAACGCCGCCATCCGCCGCGCCGCCACGCCCGGCGATGGCCCCATACGGTCGTAGGGCAGGCAATCCCACGAGGGAAACAGCACGATCTCGATCTCGGGCGCGAAGAAGCGCATGGCCTCGACAAAGGCCTGGGCTCGGCCGCCGTCTCGGGCCACAAACGCGGCCAATCCGCCGCGCGCCCGGACGATATCGGCCATAGCCAGGGCGTCGAACCCCTCCGGCGCGCCGACGAGTTCAAGCGCGCCGGGCTCGCGCGCGACATTCTTCAGATCGGCCGTCTTCGCCATCACGTCGGTCAAGCGCGCGTCTGGTCTCCGTGCGCCCCCGGCAGGTTGAACCGGAAGGCGCGTATCTGTTCGAGCAACGGGCCCTGGAAGGCTTCCGGCGCGTCGGCCGCGCCGACGATCCAGCTCCAGAGGTCGTGGTCGCCCTGGTCGAGCAAAACTTCGAACGTCTTAAGCTCGCCCGGGTTCATCGTCGGCAAATGGGCGTCGGCGAAGCCGCCGAGCACCAGATCCGCCTCGCGAAAGCCGCGCCGCCAGGCCCTGTAGCGTAGTTTTTCGAGGCGGGGGTCGGACATGGGACGCCGCATATAGAACGCCAGCACGCGCGCCGCCAGCCGCGCTATTATCTGTGCCGCATGCGTCCTGAGATTCTTTTCCCGCTGTTCGCGCCCTCGACCTCGCTGAAAGGCGTGGGGCCCAAGCTCGCGCCCCTTGTCGAGCGGCTGGCTGGGCCGGTGGTGCGGGACGTGCTGTTCCTCGGCCCAACGCGCGTCGTGCGCCGCACCGTGACCACCGCCGCCGAGGCGCGCGAGGGCGAGGACCAGACCTTCCTGGTGACCATCGACGCCCACATGCCGTCGCCGCGCGCCGGCCTGCCCTATCGCATCCGGGTGTTCGACGGCACGGGCTTCCTGATCCTGACCTGGTTCAAGGGCGGCGGCCCGCACCTGGCGCGGGCGCACCCGCAAGGCGCCCAGCGCGCTATCAGCGGCCGGGTCGAGCGCTACCAGGGCGGCTTGCAGATGGCGCATCCGGACTATCTGGTCGCCGCCGACCGCCTGGCCGACATTCCCGAGTTCGAGGCGGTCTATCCGGCCAGCGGCGACCTGCACGCCCGCACAGTGCGTCGCCTGGCGCTGGAGGCGCTGGAGCGCGCCCCGGAGCTGGCCGAATGGCAGGACCCGGCCTGGTTGGCGCGCGAGCGGCTGCCCAGCTGGCATGACGCCATCACGACCTTCCACAGCCCGCAGTCCGACCTCGACCTGTCGCCCAACACACCGCATCGCCGGCGCCTCGCCTATGACGAGCTCTTCGCTCACCAACTCGCGCTGGCCCAGCGCAAAGCTGGCCGCAAAGCCGAGCCCGCCGCTGTCATCAAGGCCAGCCCGCTCGCCGATGCGGCCGAACGCGCCCTGCCCTTCAAGCTCACCGGCGCTCAGATCCGAAGTCTCAGCGAGGTGCGCGGCGACCTGGCCTTCGGCGAGCGCATGTCGCGGCTGCTGCAGGGCGATGTCGGCGCCGGCAAGACGGTGGTCGCCATGCTGGCCATGGCCGATGTCGCCGCCGCCGGCCTGCAATCGGCCTTGATGGCGCCGACCGAAATCCTCGCCCGCCAACATTTCGACACCATAGCCGCGCCGCTCGCCGCGCAAGGCATCAAGACGGTGCTGCTCACCGGCCGCGACCGGGGCGCGGGCCGGGCAGACAAGCTGGTCGCCCTGGCCAGTGGCCAGGCCGCCGTCGCCGTCGGCACCCACGCTCTCTTCCAGGACGACGTGAACTTTCACGCATTGGCGCTGACCGTCATCGACGAACAGCACCGCTTCGGCGTCTCAGAACGCGGCCGCCTCTCCGACAAGGGGCCCGCCGCCCACCTGCTGGCCATGTCAGCAACGCCCATCCCGCGCACGCTGGAGCTGACGGTCTATGGTGACCTGGACATTTCGCGCCTGGACGAAAAGCCGCCCGGCCGCAAACCCGTCGCTACCCGCGCCGCGCCGACCACGCGATTGAACGAAGTCACCGCTCGCCTTGCCAACGCGGTCAAGAGCGGCGCCCAGGCCTTCTGGATCTGCCCACTGGTCTCGGAGTCCGAACTCAGCGACCTGGCCGCCGCCGAGGGCCGCGCTACGGCGCTGCGCCGCATCCTCGGCTCCAAGGTCGGGCTGGTCCACGGCCGCCTCGCGCCGACGGAAAAGGACGCGGTCATGGCCGACTTCGCGGCGGGAACCTTGAGCGTCCTCGTGGCAACGACGGTGGTCGAGGTCGGCGTCGACGTGCCCAATGCCTCGATTATGGTCATCGAACAGGCCGAGCGCTTCGGCCTCGCCCAACTGCACCAGCTTCGTGGCCGGGTCGGACGCGGCAAGGCCGAGAGCTCGTGCGTCCTGCTCTACGACCCGCCGCTCAGCGCCGTCGCCCAGGCCAGGCTCGACATCCTGCGCCGCACCGACGACGGCTTCGTCATCGCCGAAAAGGACCTGGAGCTGCGCGGCGGCGGCGACCCGCTCGGCCTGAAACAGAGCGGCTTCCCCGCCTACCGCCTCGCCGACCCCGTCGCCCACCGCGACCTCATAGCCGTCGCCGCCGACGACGCTCGCCTGGTGCTAGCGCGCGACCCGAAGTTGAAGAGCGAACGCGGGAAGGCCGTCCAAACGCTGCAGGCTCTGTTCGACTGGCGACCGGACGGATCGGGCGCGGCAGGATAGCTTGCCGCCCGGCCCCGGTCGCGCAACAACAACGCCCAACGAACGGGAGGCCAAATTGAGCCAGGAAGACGTCACGCTGGTCCGCGAGGGGCGCGTCGCGCTGGTGACGATCCGGCGCGGGGATCGGCTGAACGCGCTCTCGCGCGACGTCATGAGCCAGCTTACCGCCATCGCCATCGAGTTGCGCGGCGACACCTCGACCAGCGCGGTGGTGCTCGCGGGCGACCCTGTCTTCTCCGCCGGCGCGGACCTTAGCGACCGCAAGCTCGGCATCGGCGTCGACGTCCCCCTGATCGAACGCCGCGAGGCCTTGCGCATCGGCCCGGACATGTGCGCGGCCTGGGAGGCGATCGACCAGACCACCATCGCGGCGATCGAAGGCTTTTGCATCGGCGGCGGGGTCGCTCTGGTCGCGGCCTGCGATTTCCGCATCGCCGGGCGCGGGGCGCATTTCCGCCTGCCCGAAATCCCGCTGGGCATGAATATGAGTTGGGGGACCCAGCCGCGCCTGGTCAACCTGATCGGCCCCTCGCGCGCCAAGCAGTTGACCATCTTCGGTGAACGCGTGCCGGCGGAACAGGCCGAAACCTGGGGTCTGGTCGACGCCGTCACCGACGATGGTGGCGCGGTGGCCCTCGCCCGCCAATGGGCCGACAAGGTCGCCGCCCTGCCGCCCTTGACCACGCGCATGGCCAAGCGGGCCATCACCGCAATCGCCACCGCCAACAATGCCGCCTCGACCTATATGGACGCCGACCAGTACGCCCTGGCGGCGCTCAGCGACGACCATCGCGAGGCCGTCGCCGCCTTCTTCGAAAAGCGGCCCGCCCGCTTCACCGGAAGCTGACCGCCATGATCGAATTCTTCTTCGACTGTTCCAGCCCCTGGACCTACCTCGCCTTCACCAACATCCGGCCGATGGCGGCCGAGTTGGGCGTAAGCGTCGTCTGGCGCCCGATCCTGGTCGGCGGCATCTTCAACACCATCAATCCCAGCGTCTATCAAAGCCGCGAAACGCCGGTCCCGGCCAAGGCGCGCTATATGGGCAAGGACCTGCAGGACTGGGCGCGCGTGGCCGGCCTGAAGATCAAGATGCCGCCAAGCGTCTTTCCGGTGAACAGCGTCAAGGTCATGCGCGCCTGCATCGTGCTGGAGCCGCAGGGCAAGCTGGTCGACTTCGCCCGCGCCGCCTTCGAGATCTATTGGGGCGAGGATCGCGACATCTCGCAGGACGATGTCATCCGGGATGTCTGCGCCCGCGCCGGCGTCGAGGCCGAGCCGCTGTTCGCCGCCATCTCCCAGCAGGAGATCAAGGACGCCCTGAAGGCCAATACAGACGAGTTGATGCGTCGCGGCGGCTTCGGCTCGCCGACGATCTTCCTGAACGGCGACGACATGTACTTCGGCAACGACCGCCTGCCGCTGGTGCGCGAGGCGTTGTTATGGGTCGGCTAGGGATCGAGGCGTCGCCACCTCGTCCCTTCTCCCCTCGCGGGAGAAGGTGCCCCCGCGAAGGCGGGGGCGGATGAGGGGCCGCGCCGGTGACGGGACAAGCGCCCTCAAGAGAATGTGGCAAGCTCGGCACGGCCCCTCATCCGACCGGTCTCCGACCGGCCACCTTCTCCCGCGAGGGGAGAAGGATTCGAAGAGCGCCGCGTCCCTTCCCTATTCCGTCCGTTCGAACGCGGCGCTGATCACGATATCCACATTGTCGCTGATCAGCGGCACATAGGTCTTCACGCCGAAATCGCTGCGGTTCAGGTGCCCGACGGCGTCGAAGCCGGCGGTGTATTTGTGGCTGAGGCCATTCGGGCCGGCGGCGTTGAAGGTCGCGGCCAGGGTCACCGGATGGGTCACCCCGTGCAGGGTCAGGTCGCCGACGATGCGCGCCGTACGGGGTCCGGTCGGGATCACCTGGGTGGAGACGAAGGTGATGGTCGGGTCGGCGGCGGCGTCCAGCCACTGGCCGCCCTTCAGCTCACCGTCCAGGGTCGGATTGGTGGTCGAGACGGAGGCGGTCGGGAAGGACACCTTCACGCTCGCCGCGCCGATATTCTTCGGGTCCAGGTTCAGCTTGCCGGAAACGCCGGTGAAGTCGCCGAAATAGTGGGTGAAGCCCATGTGCAGCACCGAGAACAGGATGCGCGTGTGCATCGGCTCGATATTGTAGGTTCCCCCTTGCAGGGCCTGCGGATCGGTGGATGGGCCCGATTGGGCCGCGGCCGAACCGGCGAGCGTCAGGCAGGCGAGCGCCACGGCGGCGCGGGACAGGATGCGCATCTTTGAGACTTCCTCCTCGGAGCCGCGATCGGTAACGCGGGTATTGGGCTAGATGAGGGGCTTAAGACGAACGCGCAAGGCGTTCTATTCCGCCCTAGCCTCGCAGCCCGCGGAGCACCTGGGGCGCAAGGCCCGGCAGATCTTCGGAAATCAGGCCTGGCCCGTGCAGCGTGGCGGCCTCCGCATGGATCCAGGCGCCGGCGCAGGCGGCTTCGAAACTGTCCATGCCCTGGGCGATCAGGCCGGCGATGAAGCCGGTCAGCACATCGCCCGAGCCGGCGGTGGCCAGCCACGGTGAGCCGTTCATGTTCACCGCGCAGCGGCCGTCCGGCGCGGCGATCACCGTGTCGGGGCCTTTTAGCAGCACCACCGCATGCGCCTTGGCCGAGGCTTGGCGGGCAGCGGTGACCCGCTCGGGTGAGCCCTTGAGCAGGCCCGGAAAGACCCGCTCGAACTCGCCGGCGTGCGGGGTCAGCACGTCGTCGCGGTCGAGCACCGAGAACAGCTCGTCCGGATCGTCCTTGAAGGCGGTCAGGGCGTCGGCGTCGATGACGATAGCCGCGCCGGTGCGGGCCAGGGCGAAGAGGTTGGAGACGGTCGCCTCGTCCACGCCGGCGGCCGGGCCGATCACCGCGGCGTCGACGTCCGTGGCGGCGGTCTCCAATTCCACATCGGTGTCGAAGGGACGAAGCATCACCGCCTCGAGGTGGGCGGCGTTGACCAGCAGGGCGTCCGGCGGCGACAGCAGCGTCACCAGCCCCGCCCCGATGCGCAGGGCGGCCCGCGCCGAGAGCCGCGCCGCGCCCGTGCTCCACATCTCACCGGAGACCACGATCACCTTGCCGCGCGAGTGCTTGTAGGAATTCGTCGTCGGCCAGGGAAAGCGATGGCGCCAAAGGTCGGGACCGTTCTCCAGCAGCCTGGTCTGTGGCGCCTGCAGGCCGATATCGGCGACCACCACCTCGCCGCACAGCGAGCGGCCGGGCTCCAGCACGTGGGCGAGCTTGCGGCGATGGAAGGTAACGGTGAGATCGCAACGCGGCGCATAGCCCAAGGGCTTGGCCGTATCGCCGGAGAGACCCGAGGGAAGGTCGACGGCGATCAGCGGCGCACTCGCCGCCTCCGCCGCGCGCAGCATGTTGGCGACACCGCCGGAGAGCGGCTTGGAAAGCCCGGCGCCGAACAGGGCGTCGACGATCAGCCCGACCTCGGCGGCGCGGCCCGGCTCCAGCCGCTCGACCAGACCGCTCCAGGCGGCCGCGGCGTGGCCGGCGTCGCTCTTCAGCGCCTCCCAGTCGCCTTCCAGCGCCACGGCGACGTCGTAGCCGGCGTCGGCCAGCGCCTTGGCGACGATGAAGCCGTCGCCGCCATTGGCGCCAGGCCCGCACAGCACCAGGGTCTTGCACGGCCCCCACCGTTCGCGGATCGCGGCGGCCACGGCCTCCCCGGCGCGCTGCATCAGCACGAGGCCCGGGGCGCCGCCAGCGATGGCCGCCTTGTCCGCCGCGGTCATCTCGGCGACGGTCAGGATGTCGCGGGCCGGCATGGTTTAGAGCACCTGCGTGGCCGCTTCCGGGCCGCGCTCGACCAGGCTCACCTTGCCGCCTTTGACCTCGAACACCGTGATCGACGCATGGTCGGGGCGGAAGGTCAGCACCTTGGTCTCGCCGGTGACGCAGGCCAGAGCCGCGTTGATGGCGACGAAATGACTGAAGACGGCGGTGTTTCCGTCCAATTCGCCCAGCGCTTCGCCGACGGCGGCGCGCCACTCGTTATAGTCGATATCGCCCTTCACCTCGCTCCACTGGCTCTGGAAGGCGTTGCGCAGCCAGGGGCCGCGTTCTTCCTCTTTGAGCGAGGACGGGCTGGGGATTTCGCCGAACCGCGCCTCGATCTCGACGGATGCGCCGATGGCGTCGGCAAAGGGTTGGGCGGTCTCGCGGCAGCGACGCAGCGGCGAGGAGAAGACCCGGGTCGGCCGCTGGTCGGCCGGCAGGGCCGTCAGGGCGTCGGCCGCGGCCCTCGCCTGGGCCTGGCCCGCCTCGTCGAGGCCGGGATCGGGGTCCGGGTTCTGGCCCCAGACCGCCGAGGGCTTGCCGTGTCGGATCATGTAGAGACGCGCCATAGCTTATCAGTCCGGTGTAAAAAGGTTGCGCTCGCCGTCCTCGGCCGGGCCCACCCTGCCCGTGCGGCCGACGGATTCCACCGACTCGAGCCCGCGCAGGGTGGCCTCATCCTCGGGGGTGTTCGCGACAAACCGATGACCGGCCTCGTCGCGCCCGATGACGATGCCACGCCCGACGCCTTCGCGGCGATGCACGACGGTATAGGTCTCGATGGTCGCCGCGCCATTCGGGCGCTCGACGATGGGCGGATGCGGCAAGGCGTCGATCTCGGCCTGGATCACATGCGGGTCCTGGCGCTCCCACTTCCCCTCGACCGGGTCGGTGGAATAGACGCCGATCGCCTGCTTGGTCAGGAACCAGCCATTGGCGGTGACCAGGCCCTTAGTCCCGGGCTTTTCGCGCAGCTTGCGCATCATCACCGCGATCGAGTGCATGGCGTAGTTGTTGCCCGGCCCGCCGGCGTAAGGAAGCCCGCCGGTGACGGTAAAGCCGCGCGGATCGTCCAGCTCGAGGCCCAGTTCGGTCGCCGCGACCTCGACCGCGACCGGGAAGCAGGAATAGAGGTCGATATAGTCGATGTCGGCGAGACCTGTGCCGGCCATGTCCAGCGCTTGCCGGCCGGTCAGGCGGATGGCCGGGCTGGAATAGTAGTTCTGCCGCTCCAGCGGATACCAGAGGTCGGCGGCGTCGGCGCAGCCGTGCAGGAAGACGAACTTCTCTTCCGCAACGCCGAGTTCCCTCGCCTTGCCGACACTCGTTATGATGAGACCGGCCGACTGGTCGACGTCCATGATGGCGTTCAGGTACTTCGGATACGGAAAGCCGATCATGCGGTTGGCGCCATTGACCGTAACCAGCTCCTCGGCGCTGCGCTCGGTTGGGAACCAGGCCTCGGGATTGGCGGCGGCGACCTTGGTGAAGGGGGCGAACAGCTCGCCGAGCTGGCGCTGGTGCGCCTCGATGCTTTGGCCCTGATGGGCGCGGAAGGCGTTCTCGAACAGGGGATAGGTGTTGATCGGCGCGTTCAGCCAGTGGAGCGCCTCCTGTGGCGTCACGCCGGGCCGGCCGTCGCCGAAACGTTCGGGCTCGGGCGCATCGGGATCGGCCTCGTAGTCGGCGAAGCTCGACTGGGCGGCCAGCCGCCTGCGCAGCGAGCCGAGGAACTCGGCCCCGACGGCAAGGGCGAAGTCGCTCTCGCCGGCCGCGATGCGGGCACAGAGCGCGTTGATCAGCTGCTGGGGCGTGTTGCCGCCCATGTATGTGTAGGGCGCATAGCGCGGCCTGGCGCCGAATTCCTTGGCCAGGGCGGCCGGCGCGTTCTTCAGCCTCGGGAATGGCAGCCGCTGCAACGCGCCGCCGGCATCGACCGTGAACCCGACCACCGCCAAAGTGTCGAGACCGGCCAGGGCGCCGGCCGCCAGGCCCGCATCGGCAGCGGCGCGTTCGGCCGCGATCTTGATCATCTGCAAAGGTGACGGCGAAGCTTCCGCCGCGCCGCGATAGGTGAATTGGCCCGCGCCGATCAGCACGGGCGTGTCATCGCGCATCCGAAAAACCCTTTGGCGAGCGCCTTTTCAGCGTTTTACGGCGGCAGGCGCGCGCCACAAGCGCTTTCGTCATCTGACCAAGATTTGGGCGTCGGCGCCTTGAATTCAGGCGCCCGCTCGCGTAGGGGCGACCAGCGGACGTGTCGTCCTTTCCTCCCCTTGTGATCCGCCGGCCAGCCGTGCTGCTAGCCAAACGACCTGGGCGGCGCCCGCGCCGAGTTTAATCCGTCATCAGAAACGCCGCCGATGAAGAAAATCGAAGCCATCATCAAGCCGTTCAAACTCGACGAGGTGAAGGAGGCCCTGCAGGAGCTGGGCGTACAAGGAATGACCGTCCTGGAGGCCAAGGGTTACGGCCGCCAGAAGGGCCATACCGAACT
>Ga0302314_10008974_pt1 | contig 17728 bp, 15 predicted proteins | sample III_Palsa_N2_3_FD_200533 | JGI IMG/M metagenome (GOLD analysis project Ga0302314, IMG submission 200533) | Peat permafrost microbial communities from Stordalen Mire near Abisko, Sweden - III_Palsa_N2_3 | ecosystem: Environmental > Terrestrial > Soil > Palsa > Peat permafrost | place: Sweden...
GGCGCTCATATTCGGCGGCGAGGCACACCATGACGGGCGCGAGGCGTTGCTCGAGCGGCTCGAGCGTGCGCGCATCGGCGATCTGCGAATCGATGCTGAGGCGCACGGCGCCGACCACCTCGCCGCGCGGATCGCGTACGGGTATCGCCACCGAGTAACGCGAGCCTTCGCGCGTACCGTACTGGATCGAGTGCAGGCCCGTGTCGTCCCGCGCCAGACACTCCTCGACCAGCTGATGATCCTCGGGTAGCAGGAAATCCTCGCTCAACAGCAGAGTGTCCGCCGCGAAATCATGAAACGAGACGCTGCACACCTCCGGCGCCAGCGCACAGATGAGCTGCGCAAAGGCATCGAGCGTCCGGCTCGAGGCGGCCTGCGCAGATTCTGTCAAGTTGTTGAGCATTGAGTCACCCAGTCTTCATTCATGGGCGACATCCTAGGGATGAAAGGGGGTGTCAGGAATGTCGCCGCGCGCCGACGTAAGGTCCCGGCGACTAACGAATTCAAGGCCTTGCGTGCTTGTCCGTGCGGCCGACGGCGCCGCGATCGTGCCCTGTGAGCAGTCTCACACCGGCGTGCGGTCAGCCGGCCGCAGCCTCTCCCACGGGATGGGCTGGAGCCTCGGGATCATGCCGATCCAGCCGATGAGGCCCACGAGGCTCATGACGGCGCAGACGATAAAGGCCAACGTGAAATGGCCGGTGCGATCGACGATGAAGCCGGTGAGCCAGGTCGAGATGGCGCCCGACATGTTGCCCACCGAGTTCTGGACACCGACCCAGCGCCCCGAGGCGCGCGGCCCCGCGAGGATCTGTGACATGGCGTAGACGCCGGGCGATGAGGCACCCATCAGCACTTGGAAACCGAACATGGCGGCGACCGCGACGTGCTCCGAGCCCAAGGCCATCCCGAGCATGCACGGCACCGCGCCGGCGTGTGCCACCACCATCACCAGCTTGTAGGCGAAATTCGCCGAGCCGCGACTGCGGATGTAGCGGTCGACGGCCCAGCCGGTGGCGAGCGCGGAGACCCCATTGACGACGTAGCCGAGTGTCCCGACGTACTCCATCTCGTGCATGGAAAAGCCGCGCTCTTTGACGAGAAATCCCGGCAGCCAGCCGAGAATGAAGTACCACATATAGTTGCTCGAGAAGAGTCCGAGGCTCGTGCCCCAGAGACCTTTTTGCCTGAGGACCATGCCCCAGGTCGGCGTCGCGTCATCGCTGCGCGCGGTCGCGAGCTTCGGCAACCTCACGAATGCCCACGGCACGAGCCAGAGGAGCGAGAGCAGCCCGAAGGTGACGAACGTGCCGCGCCAGCCGACGTGGTCGATCAGCAGCCCGGCCGCGAAAATGCCGATGCCGGGCGCCATGAGATAGCCGAAGCCGATGATGCCGTTCGCGCGCCCCAGGGCCTCGATCGGCACCACGGCGGCCACGAGCTTCGAGACGGCCGGAAAGCCCACGCTTTCCCCGAGCCCGAGCAACATGCGCAACGCAATGAGCATGCCGAAGCTCGAGGTAATGCCCACCAGCATGGTCGCCGCTGCCCAGATGATGAGGCCGCCTGCGAGCACCCGGTGCGCCCCGTAGCGCTCGGCGAGCCAGCCCACCGGCACCTGGACGAGCGCGTACACCCAGAAAAAGGCCGAAAGGAGTCGCCCGACTTGCTCGTTGTCGAGATTCAAATCGTGCTGGATCAGGGGCACGGCGGTCGGCAGGGCACCGCGGTCGACGTAGTTGATCAACAGCACAGCCGCGAGCAGGGTCACAACGAGAAACGGCCGTGTATAGGCGCCGACGGCCTCGCCCGAGGACCCCGCCACGGCGGCGGGTGGGGCGTCCGAGCTCAGCTCGCGTAATCCGATTGTTCGCGGTCGAGCAAGCGCTTCAGCGCGTCGAAGTGCAGATCGGCCCGGCCCCGGCCACCGACATCACCGCCCGCCGAGAATTGAGCATACGTCGCGCGGATCATTTTGTCGGGCACGAGTTTCAAGGCGCGCCCGGTGGAAAGCGCGAGGATCTGGGCCTGGGCCGCCCGCTCGAGAAAATACAGCCGCTCAAAGGCGCGCGGCACGGTGTCGCCGACAACGAGCACGCCGTGATTGCCGAGCATCAGCACGGACTTCGTTCCGAGCACGCGCGCCATGCGCTCGCCCTCCGATGCACTGAACGCGAGGCCGTTGTAATCACCGTCGTAGGCGATTTCCTCGTAAAAGCCGAGCGCGCTCTGTACGGCCATCTCGAGGCGCGGATTCTCGAGCATGGTGAGCGCGGTGGCGTACGGCATGTGCGTGTGCAGAACGCAGCGCGCTTGCGACGCCAGGCGATGCACAGGCGCATGGATATGGAGGGCGGTGGGTTCGACCGGTCCCCGTCCTGAGAGGATCCGGCCATTGAAATCCACCACCATGAAATCGCTGGCCTTGACCTCCGACCAGTGCATGCCGAAGGGCGCCAGCAGGAACCGGTCGTCGTGCCCCGGCAGGAGCATCGTCAAGTGGTTGTCGATGCCCTCGTTCAAGCCGAAGTGATCGGCGAGACGGTAGCATGCGGCCAGGTCGACGCGCGCCTGGCGCTCGTTCGGTACGGACTTGAGGCTTGCGCTCATGGCGTTCGACTCTATCATTTCCGCATTAAGGCAGCGAGAGACCCGCCGTGCTCGAAGCCCGCCGGGATCCGCGGCTCGCTTTCATGCCCCGTTCACATAGAATGTGCACCATCGCTCGATGAGCCTGACCAATAGAAGGGGGGCACCCGAGCTCAATCAGTGCATCGCGCGCGGGCCGTGACAAGAACAATCGATTTGGTCTATTTCAATGCGGGGGGCGGGCATCGCGCGGCCGCGACGGCCTTGGAGACTGTGATCCGCGCGGGACAGCGCCCCTGGCAGGTGCGCCTCATGAACCTCATGAAGGTGCTCGATCCCAAAGATGTGTTCCGCAAGACCACGGGCATGGACTGGGAGGATATCTACAACAACCGTCTCGCCCGCGGCTGGAGCGTCGGCCTCGCACAGGAGCTGAAGCTGCTGCAGGCGGCCATCCGCATCAGCCATCGATCGATGGCTACCCGGTTGCGGCGCCACTGGCGCAAGGCCCCGCCCGACATGGTGGTTTCGCTCATTCCGAACTTCAACCGTCCGATGTACGAGGCGGTCGCCTCGCTCACCCCGAGTGTGCCCTACGTCACCCTGCTTACCGATTTCGCGGACTACCCGCCGCACTTCTGGATCGAGCCGCGCCAGGCTCAGCACTTCATCTGCGGCACGCCGAAGGCGGCCGCGCAGGCACGCGCGCTCGGCTACGGCGAGGACCGGGTGCACCTGACCTCCGGGATGATCATCCGCCCGGACTTCTATACCGAGGTCGAGATCGATCGCCGCGCGGATCTGCGCAAGCTCGATCTGGATCCGGACCGTCCCACGGGCCTCGTCATGTTCGGCGGCCATGGATCGCGCGCCATGCAGGGCATCGCCAAGCGCCTCGACGATGTGCAGCTCATCATGATCTGCGGGCACAACGCGGCGCTCGCGCAGCAGCTCTCGCTCATCAGCGCGCAGGCACGCGCGCCGCGCGCCGTGCTGGGATTCACTTCGCAGATGCGCCACTACATGCGACTCGCCGATTTCTTCATCGGCAAGCCGGGACCGGGGAGCATCAGCGAGGCCGTGCAGCAGGGGTTGCCGGTCGTGGTGGTGCGCAACACCTGGACCATGCCGCAAGAGCGCTACAACACCGAATGGGTGCTCGAGAACGGCGCCGGCATCGTGCTCGAATCGTTCCGCTTCGTCGACGAGGGGGTGCGCTCGATCATCGCCCGCCTGGACGAGTTCAAGGCGAACCTCGCGCGCATCGAGAATCGGGCGGTGTTCGAGATTCCGGAGATCCTCGAGCGCATTCTGGAATCGCGCGCGCGGCACGGCGCGTTACCGGGGCCGGGCACCCGCGCCTCAACGCTCGTCCACTAGCCCGCATGGCGCGCTAGTTCCATGGCTACTTTTCTGCTCGCCTTCGGCGCGCTCTTCTCCATCGTCAATCCGCTCTCCGGCGCCTTCATCTTCTTCGGCGCGACTCAAGGCATGGAGCCCAAGACGCGCGCCGCCGTGTCACGCTGGGTGGCGATCTACGCATTCTGCATCGTGGCCGCCTCGCTCTACGTGGGCGCGTACGTGCTCAGCTTCTTCGGCATCTCGATCCCGGTGCTGCGCGTCGCGGGTGGCATCGTCGTGTCCATGTCCGGCTGGCGCATGCTGAACGAGCCCGACGCCACGGAGCAGCGCCGCAGTGAAGCGCCCGCCTATCCGCGCTCCATAGATACCCCGCCGAGCCGTCTCGCGTTCTATCCGCTCACCATGCCTCTGACCACCGGGCCCGGGACCATCTCGGTCGCGATCTCCATCGGCGCGGGCCGCCCCGGCGGGACGTACGCGTCCCTGATCGCCTTCTTCATCGAGACGCTCGCGGCGACGTTGCTGCTCGTGCTTCTGGTGTACGCCTCCTACCGCAACTCCGGGCGCCTTGCAGATCTCGTCGGCCCGACCGGCACGAGCATCGTCGTGCGCCTGTCCGCGTTTCTGCTGTTCTGCATCGGCATCCAGGTGTTCTGGAATGGCGCCGGCGAATTGCTCGCGCATTTGCCGGTGGGTGCGCCCGGCAGCTGAGGCGCCTTAGCCGTCGAGCCCCTGCGCCTTCAGGTACTCGTCGTAGGTGCCCTTGAAATCGACCAGCTTGCCGCCGGGCTTGAGCTCGAGAATGCGTGTCGCGAGGCCGCCGACGAACTCGCGGTCATGCGAGACGAACACCAGCGTCCCTGCATAATGCTCGAGGCCGATCTGCAGGGACTCGATGGTTTCCATGTCCATGTGGTTGGTGGGCTCGTCCATCAACAGCACGTTCGGCCGCGTGAGCATGAGCTTGCCGTAGATCATGCGGCCTTTCTCGCCGCCCGACAGCACGCTCACCGATTTTTTGGTCTCCTCGCCGGAAAAGAGCAATCGCCCCAGGGTCGCGCGCACGATCTGATCGTCGTCCGCCTTGCCCGTGTACTGCGACATCCAGGTGAACAGATCGCAGGGGGGCAGGAACTCGGCCTGCGGATCCTGGGGCATGTAGCCGGGCTGAGCATTCTCGACCCACGAGATGCGGCCTGCCGTAGGCGTCAGCTCGCCGGCGAGGCAGCGCATCAGCGTGGTCTTGCCGGCGCCATTCGGGCCGATGATGGCAATGCGCTCACCCGCCTCGATCTGAAAGGTGACCTTCTCGAGCACATTCTGGTCCGTGCCTGGATAGCGGAATGAGAGGCCCTCGACCGTGACGGCCGAGCGATAGAGCTTCCTCCCCTGCTCGAAGCGGATATAGGGGTTCTGGCGGGACGACGGGCGCACTTCCTCCAGCTTGATCTTCTCCAGCTGCCGCTTGCGCGAGGTCGCCTGGCGCGCCTTCGATGCGTTCGCCGAGAAGCGCCGCACGAACTCCTGCAGGTCGGAGATCTTGTCGCGCGCCTTGGCGTTCGCCGCCTCCACGCGCGCGCGCGCCTGCACCGAGGCGAGCATGAAGTCATCGTAGTTGCCGGGATAGATCTTGAGCTGCTGATAATCGAGGTCGGCGATGTGGGTGCACACCTGGTTCAGGAAATGCCGGTCGTGGCTGATGATGACCATGGTGGCGTCGTATTCGTTGAGCGCGCGCTCGAGCCAATGGATCGAGTGAATGTCCAGGTTGTTCGTGGGCTCATCGAGCAGCAGCACATCGGGTCTCGAGAACAGCGCCTGCGCGAGAAGAACGCGCAGCTTCAACCCCGGCGGCACCTCGCGCATGGGGCCGTTGTGGCGCGACTCGGCAATGCCGGCGTCGGTGAGAATGCTGCCGGCGCGGGCCTCGGCGTCGTAGCCGCCGTACTCTGCGAACACGGCCTCGAGCTCGGCCGCGCGCATGTAATCAGCATCGCTCGACTCGGGGTTCGCATAGATCCGGTCGCGCTCGGTCATCGCGCGCCACAGCTCCGCGTGTCCTTGCATGACCACGTCGAGCACGCGCTCGTCCTCGTAGCCGAACTGATTCTGGTTGAGCTTGCCGAGCCGCATGCCCGTCTGCAGCATCACCTCGCCCGCGCTCGGCTCGAGGTCGCGGCCCAGCACCTTCATGAGTGTGGACTTGCCCGAACCGTTCGCGCCGATGAGGCCGTAACGGTTGCCGTCGAAAAACTTGACGGTGACCTGCTCGAACAGGGGCTTCGCGCCGAATTGCACGGCGACGTTGGACGTAGAAAGCATCGACTTCCGTTGGAGCTTGAAAAAGGGGGTGGCCGACGCCGCTCGGGAGGGGCGCTGCCGGCGGCGGATTCTATCCGAGCCGGCGGTTTCGCGCGAGGTTTGGGCCGCGCACCCCCAGATTGGAGCCGGAAGGCGCGCTTTTCAAGCCGCTCGGGGCTTTTCCAGGGTGTTTAGAAGGAAAAGAGCACCCCGCGCGGGGAACACGGGGCGCCCGAACGACACTCGCTTGCCTGAATCGTTCTTCTTATTCCTCGTCGATGAGTTCGTTGACTTGACCACAGCCTCGGGCTCGCCCGCAAGGGGCGGCGAACAAAACCGCCGCATGGCCGGGCGTCTTATGGCAAATTGCTCGGCGCGCGGCGCTTCCGCCGGGCGAGGGAGATTCAGGGTAATGAACATGAAGAAAGCATTCTGCGCACGCCGACTCGCAGCGCTCTCGGTCGGCGTGTTCGCGTGCGCTGTCGCGCTCGCAGCAACGGCTGCCGCAGGGGCGGGCGCCGCGCCCGCCGCCACCGATTACCCCGCGCGCGTGCTGCGGGTGCTCGAGCAGACCCCGCTCATCGACGGCCACAACGATCTCCCCTGGGAGATCCGCGATCGCTACAAGAGCCGGCTCACGGCCATCGATCTGAAATCCGACACCTCGAAGCTGCCCGTGGGACCCGACGTGACGCCGCTCATGACCGACATCGTGCGTCTGCGCGCCGGGCACGTGGGTGGACAATTTTGGTCGGTGTGGGTGCCCGTCGATGTGAAAGGCCCCGAGGCGGTGCAGCTGACCCTGGAGCAGATCGATCTGGTCAAGCGCATGGCCGCCCGCTACCCGGCGGACTTCGAGATCGCCTACACGGCGGCGGATGTGCGCAGGATTCATCGCGCCGGCAGGATCGCCTCGCTCATCGGCATCGAGGGCGGACATCAAATCAACAATTCGCTCGCCGTGCTGCGGCAAATGTACGATCTCGGCGCCCGGTACATGACGCTCACTCACGTGCTCACCACGGGCTGGGCCGACTCCGCCACCGACGCGCCACGCCACCATGGACTCACGCCGTTCGGCGAGGACGTGGTCCGGGAAATGAACCGCCTCGGCATGCTGGTCGACCTGAGCCACGTCTCGCCCGATACCATGCGCGCCGCGCTCCGCGTGAGCACGGCGCCCGTGATTTTCTCGCACTCCTCAGCCCGCGCACTCGTCGACCATCCGCGCGACGTTCCCGACGATGTGCTGAAGCTCGTGGCGGCGAATGGCGGCGTGGTCATGGTCAATTTCGCGACGGCCTACGTATCCGACGCGGTCAACCGTTGGGAGGCGGACCGCGCTGCGGAGGTCGCACGCTACGAGAGCCCGCCCTACGGCGGTCTCTATATCGGCCAGCCCGATCGCGCCAAGGCGGCGCTCGCGGCGTGGGAGCACGAGCATCCGAAGCCGCAGGCGACGCTCGCGCAAGTTGCCGATCACATCGAGCACATCCGGCAACTGGCCGGCGTCGACCATGTCGGACTCGGATCGGATTTCGACGGCATTCCCGATACGCCGCGCGGCCTCGAGGGCGTCGACAAGTATCCGGACCTGCTGGCCGAGCTCATGCGCCGCGGCTGGAGCGACGGCGATGTCGCAAAGGTGGCCGGCGCGAACGTGTTGCGGGTCATGGCCGACTGCGAGCACCTCGCCGCGACGCTGCGCTCGCAGCGGGCCTCGGAGGCGGTGTTCGAGGCGAGCGAGGCGCCGGCGGGCGACAAGCACTGAGCTATTCGACCACCACCGTGCCCAGCATCCGCGGATGAATCGTGCATAGATAGTGATAAGTCCCCGCCTTCTCGAACTTGAACGAGAAGCGCTCCTGGGTGTCGAGAGCAGAAGAACGGAACAGGCCTGCATCGCTGAAAACCGTGTGCGGCTCGTCGTCGAGGTTCACCCACGTGATGGTGGTGCCGGCCTTCACCGTGATGCTCGCCGGGCTGAACATGAAGTTCTTTGCGGACACCTCGATGGTCTCCTCAGCGGCCGCCCCGGCACGCGCCACAAAGAGCGAAACCATCAGGATCACTGCCAGGCTGCGGGCGCTCATGCGAGCGTCCGGACCGCGAGCGCGAGCGCGCGCGGAGGACTCGCGAGCGAGACGCTGCTGATGCCGAGCACGCCGGCCAATTGATCAACGGGAACTTTGAGCGGACCGGGCCCGTCCCCCACACCCGCTGCGGGCTGCGGATACGCCGTCGAGCGCGCGGTGTGAAAGGTGACGTTGCCTTCGACCTTCTGCACGATCTGATGAATGTGGCCGTTGAGCACGGTCACGGAGCCGAAGCGGCGCAGATAGGCCATGAGCTGCGGTGCGTCGCCCGTTCCCCAGCCCCACGGCTCGTACACGGACCAAAGCGGCATGTGCGCGAACACCACGATCGGCGTGCTCGCCGAACGGCCTTTGAGGTCGTCCTCGACCCACTCGAGCTGATCGGCACCGAGCGTCCCGAGACCGCCGGCCTTGAATTGCAGAACGTTCACGAGCGCGACAAAGTGCACGCCCGCATGGTCGAAGCTGTAGTAACCCTTGTTGTTCGACGCCTTGCCGAAGCGACTGAAGTACTCGCTCACCGTCGCATCGCTCACGTCGTGCTCGCCCGGCAGGTTCGGACGGAGGACTCCGCGCGGCTCGAATTTATTCCAGGCTCAGCCGTGGCCCTCCTGGCCCTCGGCGGCGCGGATGAGGCTCACGAGTTTCAGCAGCTCGGGCCAACCGGTGTCCGACACCGCGCAGTAGCGCAGATTGCCCTCTTCCCAGAAGGCGAGGTGATAACCGTTGCGGGTGCTATCCGCGGGCAGTGCCCCCTCGCCCGCCCAGCTGAAGACATTGATCACGTGTGCAGCGTGTTGATAGACCAGCGCCGCGGCGCGCTGGTGCTCGAAGTAGTCGGCACGTCCGCCGAGCAGGCGATAGCCCTGCGCCGTGAAGTCGTATACGGCCGGCGAGACATCGACGTGTCCCGCGAACCAAGGCTTCACCGTGTGCCGATCCGTCGACTCGACATCGACGAGGTGCGCGGGCAGGAGCGAGCGGACGTGCGCATTGACGAGATCGTCGAGCAGTGCCCCGCGCGGAGAAATGACCTGCGGAGCGATGAGGAAAAAGGCCAGCGCCGCCGCCAGCAATCCGCCCCCCGCGCCGGCGAGCAAGCCGCGCCCGAAAGATTGCGTGGAGCGCCGCTGTGCCGGCCACCTGCGTCTTTCCGGCGCCGAGGTTTCCTGATCGAGCGCCGCGGTGATGCGCGCGGTGAGCGCCGCAGGCGCACGCTCGTGGGGCAACCCGGCGCGCAGCGCCGATCGCAGGGCCTTGAGATGCACGAGAGCCGCTCGGCACTCCGCGCAGGTCTCGAGATGACTCTCGAAGGCAGCGGCGCCGAGCGCGTCGAGCTCGCCGTCGAAATAAGCATGCAGGCGACGTTCGGTCTCAGCGCACGGCATCGCGTTCCTCCTCGGTGCTCATCGACCAGCGCGCCCTCAAGGCCGCGCGGGCGCGCGCGAGTCGCGACATGACGGTGCCGATGGGCGCCTGGGTGACTGCGGCAATATCTCGATAATCGAGCTCCTCGATCTCACGCAAAATCAAGACCTCACGGTGCTCCGGCGACAGATCCCCGAGCAGGCGCTCGAGACTGCGCTCCTCGTCGCGGCGTATCGAGGCAGACTCCGGGCCGGGCGCCGCGGAGACCATGGCGGTGCCGTACTCGGGTTCGCCGTCCGCAGGTAACGGCACGAAACCGCGGCGCTCGCGCTGCGCCAGCGCCGTCAAATGACAATTGCGCAGGATGGTGAAGAGCCACGCCTTGACATCGCCCCCGCGCAATCCGTCGAAGCCCCGGAAGGCGCGCAGCATCGCTTCCTGCACGACGTCGTCCGCATCGGCGGGCGAACGGGCGAGCCAGCGTGCGAAGCGATAGGCCGCATCCAAGTGCGGCAGCACCTGCGCATCGAAACGCGCACGCTTCTCTTCCGGGGAGCCCCGCTCGACCGTCACGACTCTCGACTTCGGCTCATCGGTCACCTCATCTTTCGCAGAAGACTTGCGGGCGGGGTATTTTATTCCCTTGGCGGGGTCCCCGGGTGGCGGCTATCATTTCGGGCCGATGAGAAAGCCATCAATCATCCTCGGGGGCGCGCTCCTGCTTTCCGTCGCGCGCGCCGCGGACCCGCCGCCGCTGCAGGAAGGTCTATGGGAGGTGCGCGGGCGCAGCGTCGAGAATCCCGGCGCCAAAGTGACGAATTTCAGTTACCGGCTGTGCCGTAATCACGCCTTCGATACGGCCATGGATGCGCAGGTGAAGAACGCCAAGGAATGCAGCACATCGTTCGACGACCTCGGGGGCGGCCGATTCGCCGCCGCATCGAGCTGCAATCTGGCCGGCCGGGTCATCGTGTCGAAGGGCACTTACACCTACGACAGCGCCACTTTGACGCATGCCGAATCGCACGCGACCTACACGCCCGCCTTCAACGGCAAGACCGAGGAGATGCTGCTGCAGGAGCAACGTTACTTGGGCGAATGCCCGGCAGGCCTCAATCCGGGCGACCGGATCATGAGTGACGGGAGCGTGCAGCGCTATGGAAAATAGCGCGGGCCGCCGCTAGTCCGCTTGCCCGGGCCAGAGCGCGGCCTGGGCCGCTTCGAGCGCCCGCGCCACCCGCTCCCCCCAAGCCGCCTGCCCCGCCTCGTCCTTGACGAGGTCCTGGCGAATCTCGATCTCGACGTGCGGCAGCCCGCGCATCTCGCCGTGCTGCGGGATGGTGTAGTCGGTCTCGTCGCTGACGAAGTAGGGCTCGTTGTCGGTGAACGTGAGCTCCCGCTCCCGGCGCAGCATCTCGAGCACCAATCCGGCAAACCTGCGGTCGCGGTTGTAGAGCACCGCGCCGTGCATGTCGCGGTTCGCGCCCTTGTACACGTCCGTCATGGTGTGCTGCGCCACGAGAATGGTGCGCCGGCCGACGGCTTGGCGCTCATCGAGGAGCGCGCGGATATGTGCGTGATAAGGCTCGAAGATCTCCGCCCGGCGCGCGGCGCTCTCGGCCTCGCCGAGGTCTACGTTGCCCGGGATCGCGACGTACTCGCTCAACCGCGGGATCGAAGTCTCGACCTGTGGGTCGCGATTGCAATCGATCACGAGTCGCGAGTAGTTCTGTGCCACGAGTGGAGCATCGAGGATGGCGGACATGCGCCTCGCGAGGCCCAAGGCGCCGATGTCCCAGGCGATGTGCCGGGTGAGCTCCGTATCGTCGAGCCCGAGATTGTCGAGCGAGCGCGGAATGCGCGCGCCTGCATGGTCGACCACGATCACGAAGCTCGAGTTCCCTTGCCGCCGCTCCTCGAATACCGCCGCGGGCTCATCGTCCGCGAGCAACTTGAATCCGGCATTTGATCGATCGCCCATGCGCGTGTCCCGCCATTCATTCATACATGTGTCACATGCGTGTGTCGGTAAATCATACACACGATCCTGAGCCACGGAAGCTGCTCGTGAGGGAGTCCCGCGTGTTAGGGTTCCCGCATGGACCATGCAATGCAGGACGCGACCCCGCCTCCACCGCCGGTGGTGCCTACCCGGTGGCAACGCGTAATGTCGCACCCGCTGGCGCGCGTCGGACCGGGGCTCATTACCGGTGCGGCGGACGACGATCCGAGCGGCATCGCCACCTACTCGCAGGCCGGCGCGCAATTCGGGCTCGACATGCTCTGGACCATGCCGCTCGCCTACCCGCTCATGTCGGCCATCCAGTGCATGTGCGCCTTCATCGGCCGCGCAACCGGCAAGGGGCTCGCGGCGAACATCAAGACCTCGTTCCCACCCATCGTGCTGAAGGGTGTGGTCCTCGGCTTGCTCGTCGCCAACACGCTCAACATCGCGGCCGATCTCGCCGCGATGGGCGAGGCCGGGGCCCTGGTGACGGGCATCGACCGCCACGTCATGACTGCGCTGTTCGTCGCGGCGACGCTGCTCCTGCAGATCTTCGTGCCATACCATCGCTATGTGTTCTTTTTGAAGTGGCTGACGCTCTCGCTCCTCGCCTACGTAGCCGTGCTGTTCGTGGTGCACGTGCCCTGGAGCGAGGTGGCAGTGCACATGTTCGTCCCCCGATTCAAGGCCGATGCCGGCGCCGCCGCGGTGGTCGTGGCCATTTTCGGTACGACCATCAGTCCCTATCTCTTCTTCTGGCAGGCCTCGGAGGAAGTCGAGGACATGGAGGCGCTGGACAAGCCCGGGCTCGTGAAGGACCCCGCGTCGGCGCCCCAGGAGCTGCGCCGTATCCGCTGGGATACCTGGAGCGGCATGTTCTATTCGGACCTGGTGGCCTTCTTCATCATTTTGGCCACCGCCGTCACCTTGCACACCGCCGGCATCACGAACATCCAGACCGCCGCCCAGGCGGCTAGCGCTCTAAAGCCGCTCGCGGGGGAATTCGCATTCCTCTTGTTTACGGTCGGTATCGTGGGCGTGGGTCTGCTCGCCGTCCCGGTGCTGGCAGGATCGGGCGCGTACGCACTCGCCGACACGATGGGCTGGCCGTACGGCCTGGGCCGGAAGTTGTCCGAGGCGCGGGGCTTCTATGGCGTCCTCGCCTTGAGCGTACTCGCGGCTCTCGTCTTGCAGTACTCGCCCATAGATCCGATGAAGGGGCTTTTCTGGAGCGCCGTCATCAACGGCGTCGTGGCCGTGCCTCTCATGGCCGTGATCATTTTGCTCGTGTCCAAGAAATCCGTGATGGGACCTTTCACCGCGAGCCGCACCCTCGTCATTCTCGGCTGGATCGCGACGGCGGTGATGGGCGCGGCCGCCGTGAGGATGCTAATTCCGGGATAGCGCCGGCCGCGCCTCTCGAACATCCGCCGCGCTTTCCTTCAGCCGGCGCGTCGCGACGAGGGTCGCGGCGCAGGCGACTGCCGCCTCCTCGCCTTTGATGAGGAAGTGATCGCGGAAGAACGTGCGATGCGTCTCGTGCTCGTGAAATTGCTGCGGCGTCAGCACCAGCGAGAGCACGGGAACCTCGGTGTCGAGCTGCACGCGCATGAGCGCATCGATCACGCTCGCCGCGACGAACTCGTGCCGGTAGATCCCGCCATCGACGACGAATCCCGCCGCGACGATGGCGTCGTAGCGCCCGGATTTGGCGAGCAGCTGCGCGCGCAGCGGGATCTCGAATGCGCCCGGCACCTCGAAGCATTCGACCGTCTCGGCTGCATAGCCCTCCTGCTGCATGCGCCGCAAGAAAGACACGCGGGCTTGATCGACGATATCGCGGTGCCAGCAAGACTGGATGAAAGCGATATGTGATGGCGCGGCGGCCGCGTCACGCGGAAAACGATGTTGGCTCATGCAAATCTCCCCGAACTGAAACAGCTCGGGGCGTCGCAGCGGATCGAGTCGCACAGGCGCGCCGCAGCGCGACCCGCTTTCCGCCCGGGCGTGGCCCCGGCGGCGCTTACGGTCCACTCCGCTCTCGTACATCCGGACTTTCAGACATCTCCGTGAGATGTCTACCGTCGGCTGCGGAATCTCACCGCATCTGCTGCCTTGCCTTTCGGCAAGCGCCCGCGGGCTCATGCGCTTTCGCGCCATTACCGCCGGTGGAGACTTGCACTCCGCCCCGAGAACGTAGGCGAGGCCTCGGCCTCGCCGCTTGCATGATGCAACCGCGAGCGGCGCGAGCGCAAGAGCACCGCGAGTCCGAGGAGCGCTGCGCCGTCGAGGTCCCCGCCTCCCCCGCCCGAGGACGGGGTGGTCACCCGAAGTTCAGCGGTGCTCGTGGGCGAGGTGCCCACGGCGTTCGCGCAGCTGAGCGTATACGAGGCCATGCCGGTGGCGGACGGCGTCACCGTCTTCGAGCCGCTCGTCGCAAGCGCTCCGCTCCATGCGCCGGACGCCGTGCAGCCCGTCGCGTTGATGGCCGACCAGCTGAGCGTGGTCGGGCTACCGACCGTCACGGTGTTTACCGCAAGGTTCAACGTGGGCGCACCCGGCGCGAACTGCGCGAGCGCGGCGCCGGCCTGGATGAACCCGTATCCCGAATCGAAATTCGGGGTGGCCGAGCCCATGCCGAGGGCAGTCTTTTGCAGCGCCGAGTAGATCTGCGGGGGACTCGCAGCCGAGTTCGCTTGCAGGATCAGCGCTGCGATACCGGCGGCGTGCGGCGTTGCCGCCGAGGTGCCGAAGAAATTTGGATAATCGGGATTGTTTTGGCAGGCGGCGATGGCGGTATCGAGCTTGCCGCCGGCGGTACCGGCGCTCGCCAGCGTGTACCCCAGGAACGTGTCGTTGACGCCGTCCGGCCCGACGAAATCCGGCTTCTGGCGCACGACCGGCGTCGCAAGCCGCGTACCGCTGGTGTCGAAGAGCGTTGGCGCCCCGCCGGCGGATGAGTAGGCCTCGAGCATGGCGGGCGATGTCCCGCAGGCCGGCGTCGCGAAATAGAAGGCGGCGCCGACCGTGCCCGCGGTGGCGGCATTGTGGTGTCCCTGCACCGTGGCGCTGTTCGTCGCGAACTGAGTGATGCGGCTGCCGAGGCCGTCGTCGGCCACGGTCAGGATCACCCGGCCGGGCGCGGCCGTGCCGTTCGCCAGCCCGAGGGAGAGCTGCAGATTCTGCTGCGCCGTATTGGAGGTCGAGTTCGCAGGATTCGCGATGACCAGGACTTGATAGGGGTCTGCACCCAGCGTATTCGGTCCTGTGCAGCTCACCGTGTTGCCGTCGTAGTCCTCGACCAGGACATCGGTCGCTCCGGTGACGCACAAGTCGAGTTGGCTCGTCGCACCGCCGCTTGCAGGAGCGCCGGTAACATAGGGCTGATCCCATTCCACTTCCACGGTCACCAGGTCGCCGGGCTGCATCGCGGGGATGGTCACGGGCAGGTTGTTGGTGGTCGTCGTTCCGGAGGCGTCGAAGTTGAGCAGCTTCTCGTTCGGTTGCAGGCCGTTGGTGGCGAGGGTCGCAAACGAAGGGGCGGTGTTTTCGTAGGAGAGGTCGCTGTTGTTGCCCGCGGCGGTGAAGTAGGCGACGCCCTTCGCCTCCACCGTGTTGATCGCCTCAGCGACGATGCCGTCCTGGAAGTAGGGTTCGTCAAAGTAGGTCACGTCGTCGGCGATGACCTTCGCGCCGGCGGCTTGGAGCGCGATGATTCCGTTCGCAAAGTCCGCCTCGCTCACGTCGGCCGTGTGAAAAGCCAGGCTCGCTCCCGGCGCAACCGCATGCACGATCTGCAGCATGGCTCGGCCCTCGTCGCTAAACGGCGGCTGCCGCGGTGAGCCATAGTCCAGACACGATGGCTCCGCGAGCACGTTAACCCCGACCGGGAGCGCTCCGGTAGCCACGTCCGTGGCGTAATCGGCGGTGAATCCGTTGTACGCATAACCCTCGTATCCGCTGGCCGGCACCCCGCTGCCGCTTGCTTCGTACGCGCCATAGCAATCGAAGCTGTCCGAGAGCACTCCGACGGTGACGCCCGCGCCCGTGAGCGTCGGATAAAGCGCGCGCAGCGCAATGCTGCCCTGGACGAAATCGCCCTGGGTGGTCACGGAAGACGTGCTCGCGGTGCGTGGCATCGCCGCGCGCAGCGCGATGAGCTGGCCGAGCGCCGCCGCCGTCTCGAGCTGCGACACCGGCAGCCAGCCGCCCACATCGTTTGCGTACACGGATGGGTGCTCGAGTCCGAGGCTTGCGAGGGCTCCCTCCAGGTCGGCGACGTCGCCGCGTGTCACGGCATCGATCGCGACCAAGGGCATTCCTGTGCTCTTCGAAGTTATGAAGCGCGCAGCCGGACTGAGCGCGTGCAAGTCGCCGAGGGCCTGACCGGGGCGTACCCGCGAGGCATGCCGCGCGAGATCTGCGAGCATCGAGTCGAGTTTGACGGCGGCGCCCCGACGCTGCGCCATGCTGCGTGTGCCGATGGCGTACAGGTGCGCTTGGCCCGGGGCGGCCGATGGGTGCCGTCGATAGGGAGACCTCGAATTGTCCGAGGACGCGGTCATGGCGGCGAGCACCGCCAGTGTGGCGGCAAAGACATAGCGTGACATAACCCTCCCTAGCAGAGCGCCTCAAGTCCCCGCGATGCCGGCGCGCGATTCGAGCATACGCCGGGCGGCCTGCAAGGCGGTCTCGATGGCGGCGCGGCGGTAGTCCCAGATCTCGCCGGGCGCAGGCGGCACGAGCGCCATGGTGGCGTTGGCCTCGAACAAGAGCACCGCGCCGTCGGGCGCGAGGGCGAAATCGATCCCGCCATATTCCACCCCTAGCGCGGCGCGGACCCGCTCGAGCGCGCGCATCGCGCGAGGCCCCAGCACGCCCGGCATATCGTGCAAAAATCGCCGCTCCTCCTCGCGGAACGCGGCGTTGCGCGCCATATCGGCGCTGAAGTAATGCACCTTCCAATCGGAGGAGATCGCAAGGTGCAGTGGGTAGAGCACGCCGTCGATGAACATGACCCGGTACTTGCGCGCCATGCCGTCCGGGCCGCGCGCGTCGAGATACTCGATGGCGAGCAGCCGCTCGCCCGCGAGCGTGCCGAGCGCGCCCGTGAGCGCCTCGCGCCCCTCCACCCGGAGGAAGTGCCGTCCCGTATGAAATCCGGGACTCCGCAGCAGCAGCGGAAACTTAAGCCCGGGGTCGGATGGGCCCGCGGCGCCCGCTTCCAGGCTGCCGCGAGTTCGCGCCTCGATGCGAGGGGCGACCACATCGGGGATCGTGCCCATCCGCCGCGCGTTTTCCGCGCGACCCGTCATCCGGACCAGCGCCGGCCGATTGATGACGGGCGCGGTGCTGCGCGCCGCAAGCGCCTCGGCGCACCCGAGCGCCTGGGCGCAAAGGTCCGCATCGCCGATCGCATTCATGATCAGATCATGCGGCGGCAACGGCAGCGCCGGATCGTAGTAGTCCGCGTAGATCGCATGAATGGTGAAGCGGCGATCGTCGATCCAGAGCCGTGTCGGAATGTTGCCGCCGCGCGCCGAGACCAGCAGGACGATGGGCACGCCGCGCCCCGTGCCGCGATAAGGCTGCGTGACCTTCGCCCGGCCGGTGAATCCGCGCCGACGATGCTCGTCGGCGGCATCGAGGCCAAGCTCGCCAAGCACCCAGGCCATCCCCTGATGGGCCTCGTGAAGCTCGGGATCGAGCGCGAGCGCGGCCTCATACTGGGCGCGCGCGCCGGCCACATCCTGATCCTCGCGCAACAGGTTGCCGAGATTCACGCGCGCCACGACGTTGTCGGGATGATGCGCGACCGCTTGGGAATACGCGGTACGTGCTGCCGATCGATATCCACCCGACCAGGCGAGCGTCGCGAGCTCGTTGAGCGCACTGAAATTTCGCGGATCCTGGCGCAGCACCTCGATGTAGGCCTGCTTGGCGGCTTCGTCCTGTCCTTGACGGCCGAGCGTGCGCGCACGCTCGAGGCCCGCGGTGACGCGCGGCG
>Ga0302314_10008976_pt1 | contig 17725 bp, 16 predicted proteins | sample III_Palsa_N2_3_FD_200533 | JGI IMG/M metagenome (GOLD analysis project Ga0302314, IMG submission 200533) | Peat permafrost microbial communities from Stordalen Mire near Abisko, Sweden - III_Palsa_N2_3 | ecosystem: Environmental > Terrestrial > Soil > Palsa > Peat permafrost | place: Sweden...
GACATTACATAACAGGCAGGACACGAGATATTGTCTGTCCGGTACGCCGACGACCACGCCGAGGTGAAGAGATGCCGTTGACCCCCGAGGATGTGCACAACAAGCAGTTCACGACCGTCCGTCTCAGAGAGGGCTACGACGAGGAAGAAGTCGATGCCTTCCTGGACGAGGTCGAGGCTGAGCTGACCCGTCTGCTGCGGGAGAACGAGGAGCTGCGCGCCAAGCTGGCAGCGGCCACCCGCGCCGCGGCCCAGGCGCAGCAACAGGCCCAGCAGGCGCAGCAGCAGGCCGCGCAGCAGCAGTCCAATCCGATGGATCGGGGTGGGCCTGGCCCGATGGATCGCCCCCCCATGGACCGCTCGCCTGTGCCTATGGACCGCTCGCCTATGGATCGGATGCCGCAGCGTCGCGAGCCGCAGCCCATACCACCGCAGCTGCCCGCTCCGATGCCGATGGCGATGGCGGTTCCGCAGCAGCAGTTCCAGCCGGTCCAGCCCGGCGGCGACTCGGCGGCGCGCGTGCTCGCCCTGGCCCAGCAGACCGCCGACCAGGCGATCGCCGAGGCCCGCAACGAGGCCAACAAGATCGTCGGCGAGGCCCGCACCCGAGCCGACGGGCTCGAGCGCGAGGCCCGCAACAAGGCGGAGGCCCTGGAGCGGGACGCGCAGGAGAAGCACCGCGTGGCGATGGGCACGCTGGAGCAGGCCCGTGCCTCGCTCGAGCGCAAGGTCGAGGACCTGCGCGCCTTCGAGCGCGAGTACCGGCAGCGGCTCAAGTCGTACCTGGAGAGCCAGATGCGCCAGCTCGAGTCGAACAGCAGTGACGACTCCGCGCTGGCCCGCACGCCCGGCTCGTCCTTCGGCGGCGGTGTGCCCCAGCTCGGTCCGGGCAGCTCGGCCTCCTCGACCCCGCCCCCGCCTGCTCCGCAGCAGCCGATGCCGGGCATGGGTGGAATGTCGGGTGGCCTCGGCTCGAGCGGCGGCGGCATGGGCGGCTTCGGCCAGCCCGGCCAGCAGCCCAGCTACGCGGCGGCGGCCCCGAACCCGGGGATGCCCGCTCCGGCGATGGCCGGCTCCGCGATGAGCCAGATGACCCAGACGATGGCCCCGATCCGGCCCGGCGTCCCGCCGCAGCCGAACCCGGGTATCCCGCAGGCGCCCTCGCCGATGCGCGGATTCCTGATTGACGAGGACCCCGAGTCCTGACCTTCCCCGTCGGCCTCGACGGATCCTTCGGCGCGCACCTGAGCTCCGGAGCCCGTGGTCCGGCGTGGTGCCACGGTGTTCCGGGCGGCTCAAACCGCCGCGGAGTGCGGAGGCGGGCGGTGTGAAGGGCAGGGCACAGGTCTGAGCGGCGAGGCGTCCCGTGGTGGGGACGGTCCTTCGCTCGAAGCCGGTCGGAACACTCGGCCGGAACCGGCGACGGACAACGCCTCGCGTAGGTTCCTTACAGCGTTACCGTGTGGACGGCATTACCCACGCACCCGGGGTTGGTTCGGGTGTGCGAGACGAGGCCGGACTGCTGCGCCGGCCTTGGGGGCACGACGGATCGCGGCCCGGAACCGGGCCGCTGACCGCGTTTCAATACTACCCGTATTCGGGCCCTCACGGAAAGTGCGGGTTCCGGCGGGCGTGCGTGTCGGTACGGCGAGCGCCTCTGGCGCCCGAGACCTAAGAGCTGATTCACTTTCCGGTGTGGGGCAGGAGACGGTCGCGGGGTGGCGCGCGGCGCTCGCGGCGGCGAGCGCCGGATATCCGGCATCCTCGCTCCGACCGCCCAGGGACGGCGATCCCGCCGCGGTCGGTCCCTACCGGATCGAGGCGGTGCTCGGGCAGGGCGGCATGGGCCGGGTCTTCCTGGCCGCCGACTCCCGAGACGAGACCGGGGCGCCGGTCGCGCTCAAAGTGCTCTCCCAGACCGGCGACGCCACGGCCCGCACCCGTTTCCGCCGGGAGCTCGCCGCCGCGCGCCGCGTCGAGGGCACCGGGACGGCCCGGGTGCTCGACGGCGATCCGTCCGCGGACCCGCCCTGGCTGGCCACCGAGTACATCGACGGCCCGACACTGGACCAGCTCGTCGCCGCGCGCGGCCCGCTGCCCGCACCGGCGGCGGCCGGACTCGCGGTCGGCGTGGCCGGAGCCCTGGCCACGATCCACGCCGCGGGCGTCGTGCACCGCGACCTCAAGCCCGCGAACATCATCCTGGCCGCCGACGGCCCGCGCGTGGTGGACTTCGGCATAGCCCGGACCGCGGACGCGACCACCCTGAGCGTGACGGGCTGGACACTGGGCACCCCCGGCTACATGGCCCCGGAGCAGATCGCCGACCCGCGCGGGGTCGGTCCGGCGGTGGACGTCTTCGCGCTCGGGGCCGTGCTCGTCTTCGCGACCACCATGCTCTCGCCGTACGCGGGCGGCGATCCGGCCACCGTGATCTACCGGATCGTGCACGGCGAGCCGTACCTGGACGGCGTGCCGGGAGAGATCCGCGAACTCGTCGCCGCGTGCCTGGCCAGGAACCCGGAGGATCGGCCGAGCCCCGAGGCCGTCGCCGCGACCGGGCTGCGGCTCGTGGACCTGCTCGCCCGGCGGGCCGCTCTCGAGGATCGGATCGACGAGACGGAGCCGGAGCTCGCTCTGCCCGTCGCGGAGCCCTCGTCCCCGGAGCCGCCCGAAAACGTGGAGCCGACCGTCATCACGCCGCGTCCTGCTCCCGCGCCTGCCCCCGCGCCCGTCCTGCGTGCCGTCGGACCGACCGCCGGCCGGCCGCGCAACCGCCGCTCGCGCCGGGGAATGCTCGGCGTGCTCGTCGCCTTCGTCGTCGCCGCGGTCGGCGTGACCAGCTGGTTCGCCGTCAACGCGCTCGCGCATCCGGCCGATCCCGCAGCCTCGGGATCGACGAGCCACGGCGCGCTGTCGCTCGCCGCGAAGCATTCGGCCGGCGGATCGAGCTCGGCCAAGGCGGCCGCGGACGCCTTCGCCGGGGGCACGGTGCTGGCCGGACCGGGCTGCGCGAGCTCCAAGTGGGCTGTGTTTTCCATCACATCGGGAAGCCTGGAGACCGATGGCGTGGGCGGCGACCCGGACTGCGGCAGCGCCGCGTACGCTTTCCGCAAATCCGGCAATTCAACTGAATCCGGAGCGAGCGCGGTGTGGGCCTTCGACTTCCGGCGTGCGGTGACCTGCACCCTGCGGATCTATATCGCGAACTGGGATCCCTCGTCCGGAATCGCTACGTACGAGATCGCTGTGAACGGCGTGGACCAGGGCTTTACCGTCAACCAGGCTGACAGCAAGGGCGGATTCGCGACGTCGGCCGACCTCGAAAGCCTCGCCGCGGCCAACGGTGTGATCAAGCTCACACTCGCCGATATCAGCGCGGTCGACGGCGACCAGAACCACGTCACCGCCTCGGCGGTCTCCGCCGCCTGTCAGCTCTCCTGAGCCGCAGGAGCGTCCTCAACAATCACATTCGACGTACTCGTGGGGGGCCGATCTTTTCGGATCGGCCCCCACGAGGCGTCATGCTTTTTCGACCGTGAACCCGAGGCCCAGTTCCTCGTCCGCGAAGGAACCCTCGCCGAACGGGCCGTCAGCCGCGAGGAACTCCACGGCCAGCACCTCCTCGGCGATCAGCGCCTGATGCGCCGTCAGTGCCTCGCGCGTCTCGGCAGGTTCTGCGTGCCAGCGCAGCACGATCCGGTCCGCGACGTCCAGGCCGCTGGTCTTGCGCGCCTCCTGGATCAGCCGCACGGCGTCCCGGGCGAGGCCGGCCAGCCTGAGCTCGGGCGTGATGGTCAGATCCAGCGCGACGGTCTCGCCGCCGGCCGTGGCGACCGCCCAGCCCTCCTTCGGGGTCTCGGTGACGATGACCTCCTCGGCCGTCACCTCGACCGGCTCGCCCTCGACCGTCACCGCGGCCGTTCCGGCGGAACGCAGCGCCGCCGCCAGTTCCTCCGCGTTCGCCGCCGCGATCGCGTTGGCCACCAACGGAGTCCGCTTCGCGAACCGCTTGCCGAGCGCCCGGAAGTTGCCCTTCGCGCTGTACTGCAGCAGATCGCCCGCGGCGTCGCTGAGCGCGTCGGTGCTCTCCACGTTGAGCTCCTCGGCCACCTGCGCCCGCAGTTCGGCGTCGAGATCCGCCCAGCCGCTCGCGCCGACCAGCGCCCGGCCGAGCAGCTGACGGGTCTTCACCCCGGACTCGGCGCGGGTCGCCCGGCCGAGCTCGACCAGCCGCCGCACCAGCGCCATCTGCCCGGCGAGGCGGTCGTCGATCCCCGCCTCGTCCGCCACCGGCCAACCGGCCAGGTGCACCGACTCGGGGGCGTCCGGCGTCACCGGGCGCACCACGTCCTGCCAGACCCGCTCCGTGATGAACGGCACCAGCGGGGCCATCAGCTTCGTCAGCGTCTCCAGCACGGTGTGCAGGGTCGCCAGCGCGGCCGGCTCCGCCTTCCAGAAGCGCCGCCGTGAGCGCCGCACATACCAGTTGGACAGGTCGTCCACGTAGTCGGCCAGCAGCTTGCCGGTCTGCTGCGTGTCGAAGTTCTCCAGCGCCGCGTCCACGTCCCGCACCAGCCGGTTCAGCTCCGACAGCACCCAGCGGTCGAGCACCGGACGGTCCTGGACCGCCGGGTCGCTCGCCGACGGGGTCCAGTCCCCGGTCCGCGCGTACAGCACGTGGAAGGCCACGGTGTTCCAGTAGGTCAGCAGCGTCTTGCGCACGACCTCCTGGATCGTCCCGTCGCCCACCCGGCGCGCCGACCACGGCGAGCCGCCGGCCAGCATGAACCAGCGCAGCGGGTCCGCCCCGTGCCGGTCCATCAGCGGCATCGGCTCCAGGATGTTGCCCAGGTGCTTGGACATCTTCCGGCCGTCCTCGGCCATGATGTGGCCCAGGCACAGCACATTCTTGTACGAGGACTGATCGAACACCAGCGTGCCGATCGCCATCAGCGTGTAGAACCAGCCGCGCGTCTGGTCGATCGCCTCGCAGATGAAGTCCGCCGGGTACGACTCGCCGAACTCCTCGACCGAGCCCGCCAGGTGCGGATAACCGAGCTGTGCGAAGGGCATCGACCCGGCGTCGTACCAGCAGTCGATGACCTCCGGCACCCGCTCGGCCGTCTCGCCGCACGCGGTGTCCCCGACCTTGTTCGGACAGCCGAAGGAGACCTCGTCGATGAACGGCCGGTGCGGATCCAGCTCGGCCAGGTCTAGCCCGGACAGCGCGCCGAGCTCCGCGAGGGAGCCGACACACGTCAGGTGGCCCTCGGCGCAGCGCCAGACCGGCAGCGGCGTGCCCCAGTAACGGTTACGGGAGAGCGCCCAGTCGATGTTGTTGTTCAGCCAGTCGCCGTAGCGGCCGTGCTTCACGTTCTCCGGGTACCAGTTCGTGGCCTCGTTCTCGCGCAGCAGCGCGTCCTTGACCGCGGTGGTCCTGATGTACCAGGACGGCTGCGCGTAGTAGAGCAGCGCGGTGTGGCAGCGCCAGCAGTGCGGGTAGGAGTGCTCGTACTCGAGGTGCCGGAACAGCACGCCGCGCTCGCGCAGGTCCGCGACGAGCTTCTCGTCCGCCTTCTTGAAGAAGATCCCGCCGACCAGCGGCACCGACTCCTCGAAGGTGCCGTCCGCGCGCACCGGGTTGACCATCGGCAGGTCGTAGCTGCGGCAGACCCTGAGGTCGTCCTCGCCGAACGCGGGGGACTGGTGCACCAGGCCGGTGCCGTCCTCGGTGGTCACGTACTCGGCCAGCACCACGAAGTGCGCCGGGACGTCGGCGGGGAACTCCACCAGGTCGAACGGACGCCGGTACTTCCAGTACTCCATGTCGCGGCCGGTGAACGACTCGCCGGTCGCCGTCCAGCCCTCGCCCAGCGCCTTCTCCAGCAGCGGCTCGGCGACGACGAGAGTCTCGGTGCCGTTGCTCGCGGCCACGTAGGTGACCTCGGGGTGCACGGCCACGGCGGTGTTCGACAGCAGCGTCCACGGCGTCGTCGTCCACACCAGCAGCGAGGCGCGGCCGGCCAGCGGGCCCGTGGTCAGCGGCATCCGCACGTACACGGACGGGTCGACCACGGTCTCGTAGCCCTGCGCGAGCTCGTGGTCTGACAGGCCGGTGCCGCAGCGCGGGCAGTAGGGCGCGACCCGGTAGTCCTGAACCAGCAGGCCCTTGTCGAAGATCTGCTTGAGCGACCACCACACCGACTCGATGTACGAGGGGTTCATCGTGCGGTAGGCCTCGGACAGGTCGACCCAGTAGCCCATCCGCTCGGTCAGCTTCTCGAACTCGCCGACGTGCCGCTCGACCGACGCGCGGCACTTCGCGTTGAACTCGGCGATGCCGTAGGCCTCGATGTCCTTCTTGCCGGTGAAGCCGAGCTCCTTCTCCACCGCGAGCTCGACCGGCAGGCCGTGGCAGTCCCAGCCGGCCTGGCGCTCGACCCGGTAGCCCTTCATCGTCTTGAAGCGCGGGAAGACGTCCTTGAACACGCGCGCCTCGACGTGGTGCGTGCCGGGCATGCCGTTCGCGGTGGGCGGGCCTTCATAGAACGTCCAACGCGGTCCGTCCGCCGTCGCCTCGAGGGACTTGCGGAACACGGACTCGCGGCGCCACAGGTCCAGCACCTCGTGTTCGAGGGCGACCAGGTCCACCTTGGCGGGTACGGGTCGGTACATGAGGGGCCCCTCCGCGGCTCGTCGTGCGCTGCTTCGCAGCTGCGCCTTCATCAGCGTGAAGGGACGAGCGCTCGTCGGTAGACGGCGTCCCGCGGTACCACCCTCCTTGGCGTGCCTGCCGCCTGACGACGGCTCACGCCCACTCTTCGACGGAACGGCCGGTTCTAGTGAGGAGGTCCGTTGCCGGGCCCGCCCGTTCTTCCGGCGGCTCAGGGGTGATGGCCCCGTCTTCGCCCGCTCGATCCGCGTAGCCCCCAGTGTAAGGCTTCGCCGAGGATGGCTCACCCGGTTAAGAATGTGCTGTGATTTCCGCCATGCCGCCCGCCGCCAAGGTCGCGATTCGCGTGAAACCAGGTGCGGCGCGCGCCAGGGTGGGCGGGTCGTACGGAGACGCGGGGGCGCTCGTCGTGGCCGTGACGGAGCGCGCGGTGGACGGGCGCGCTACCGCCGCCGCGATGCGAGCTGTGGCCAAGGCGCTGGGGGTCCCGCGCTCGGCCGTGACGCTGCTCACCGGGGCTGTGAGCAGGGACAAGGTGCTGCTCGTGGCCGATCCGCCGGCCGACCTCGAGGCCCGGCTGACGGCACTGCGGGGTTGAGTCGGATAGCTTACCTTGAGTGTCCGTACGGTGACGGGTCGTACCGTGAGCCGGTTGGCCTAAGGTTCGCGCAGAAAGATCTTCACCGTTCCGTGATTAACGCTTCTAGGGACCGGGCACCAATCAGCCGCGTAACCCGTTATGCGGAATGGGTGAACGGCGCGACCGCGCCGAACCCGCCCGCAGCCCGGCCGGCCCACCGCGTACCCGCTGGTGGTAGCCGGTCACTTTTGATCCGATCCGAGAGCGAGGGATGCACCTTGAGCACCACCGCGCGTACCACCGCCACCACGGCGGCCTCGTCGCCCGCAGCCAAGACCGCGAAGAAGGCTCCCGCGGCCAAGCCCGCCGCGCGCCCGGCGACCAAGACGCCCGCCGCCCGCGCCCCGCGCACCCCCGCTCGCACCACCGGCACCGGTACCAAGCCCAGGGGTCTGGGACCCGAGTCCCTGCCGGTGCGCGCCGGCGAGGAGCCGTGGAGCGCCGAGGAGATCGCCGAGGTCGAGGCCGATCTGCGGGCCGAGGTGGACCGGCTGCGCGCCGACGTCGCCTCCGCCGACCAGCAGCTCGGCGACCTGCTGCGCGACGCCGGCACCGGGGCCGGCGACGACCAGGCCGACACCAGCTCGAAGAACTTCGAGCGCGAGCACGAGATGTCCATCGTCAACAACGCCCGCGACATGCTGACCCAGTCCGAGCGGGCCCTGGCCCGGATCGCGGCCGGGACCTACGGCGAGTGCGAGTCCTGCGGCGAGGGCGTCGGCAAGGCGCGGCTGCAGGTCTTCCCGCGGGCCACGCTCTGCCGGGACTGCAAGGAGAAGCAGGAGCGGCGCTGAGCCGAGGGCTGTGGGCCGGGCACGGGTATGGTGCCCGGCCAAGCGAGGGACGTTGTAAGGTCGCCGGGTGGAAACAGCACACCAGGGCGCGGATCGCGCCGAGGGCGAGGAGCAGCGTCCGTCGTCCCCGAGCGACGATGCCGCCGGTCCGACGGCGCGCCGGCGACGCATCGGCATCCTGCTGGCCGTCGCCGCGGTGGTCTACGCGCTCGATGTGGTCACGAAGCTCCTGGTGGTGGCCAAGCTCACCCCCGGCCAGCCGGTGCACGTGCTGGGCACGTTCCTGCAGTTCGACTACACCCGCAACTCCGGCGCGGCCTTCTCCATCGGCTGGGGATACACCGCGATCTTCTCGCTGATCGCCATCGGCGTGGTGCTGGTCATCGTCCGGCTGGCCCGTCGCCTCTACAGCGCGCCCTGGGCCTTCGCCCTCGGCCTGCTGCTCGGCGGCGCGATCGGCAACCTGACGGACCGGATCGTGCGTGCCCCCGGGCCGTTCCGCGGCTGGGTGGTCGACTTCATCCAGTTCCCGCACTTCGCGATCTTCAACCTGGCCGACTCCGCGATCACCTGCGGCGGCGTGCTCATGGTGCTGCTGGCCTTCCGCGGCCTGCACCCGGACGGCACTGACGAGCGGGCCGAGCACGAAGCCAAGCGCGCGGCCGAGGCCGAGGCCGCCGCGTCCACCGACGCCGAGTCCTTGGACGAGCGTCAGCCGTAGTCAGCTCATGAGTCCGGCCACGCTTTGAGGGCCAACTCCGCGGTCTCGGCCAGCTCGGCCGCCGTAGCCCCGTCCCTCGCCCGCTGGGACATGCCCTGGATCACCGCGCCGAAGTACGCGGCCAGCGCGCGCGGGCTGGCCGTCGGCGGCAGTTCCCCGTCCCGCTGAGCCCGCGCCAGCCGCTCCTGCGACCTCAGCAGATTCGCTGCGCGCAGTCCGCGCAGGAACTCCGCGATTTCAGCGCTCTGCGCGGTTACATTCACGTCCGCGCAGATGATCAGGCAGCCCGCCGGATGGCCGGGCTCCGGGTAGATCGCCGCCGCTTCGCGCAGGATGCGGGCGAAGGCCCCGCGGGCCGTGGGCTCCTGCTCGAGGGCGAGCCCGACGAACGATCCCGTCGGCGTGTCTCCATACGCTTCGACAACCGCCTTGAACAGGGACTTCTTGTCCCCGAAGGCCGCGTAGAGGCTGCCGGGCCTGATGCCCATCACGCGGGTGAGCTCACCGATCGAGGTGGCCTCGTAGCCGTGCTCCCAGAACAGCAGGGTGGCCGCCGTCAGCGCCGCCACCCGGTCGAACTCCGGCGGGCGCCCGCGCCGCGTCCCTGTCGTCTCGCTCACCCCATCATTCTAGAACGGGCGCTCAAGAACTCGTGCTAGCCTCTTTCTTGAACGGTCACTCAAGAAATGAGAGGCGGTCGCCGACATGGCGTCAGAAGCATTGCCGGGCAAGGTCGCGCTGGTCACCGGGGGCAGCCGGGGGATCGGGCGGGCCATCGCGCAACGGCTCGCCCGGGACGGCGCGGCGGTGGCCGTGGGCTACGCGCGCGATGAGAAGGCCGCGCGGGAGACCGTCGCGAAGATCCGCGCCGACGGCGGCCGGGCCTTCCCGCTGCACGCCGAACTGGGCGAGCACGGGGACGCGGTTCGCCTCTGGTCCGCCTTCGACGCCGCCGTCTCGTCCTACGCGCCGGACGGGAAGCTCGACATCCTCGTCAACAACGCCGGGATCCCGAACAGCTCGCCCCTGGACACGTTGACCGAGGAGGAGTTCGACCGGCTTTTCGCGGTGAACGTGCGCGCGCCGTTCTTCATCGTCAAGCACGGACTGACCCGGCTGCGCGACGGCGGCCGGATCGTCAACATCTCCAGCGGCCTCGCGCGGATCGCGCTGCCGGAGATCATGGCCTACGGATCGACCAAGGGCGCCCTGGACACCTTCACCCTCAACCTCGCCAAGGAGCTCGGACCGCGCGGGATCACGGTCAACTCGGTGGCCCCCGGCATCACCGACACGGACGCCAACGCGGGCTGGCTCCGTGGAAACCCCGAGGCCGAGGCCGCCGCGGCGGCCACCTCGGCGCTCGGCCGGATCGGGCAGCCCGAGGACATCGCCGACGTCGTGGCCTTCCTGGCCTCAGCGGACGCGCGCTGGGTGACCGGCCGGGTCGTCGACGCGACGGGAGGCTCCGCGCTGTAGCGACGGGAGCGGTGGGCAGCGGGGGCCGGGTCGACGGGGAAAGCGATTGCTTACCGGCCGGTATCCTGAAGGGGTGAACTCCAGCCAGTCCCGCTCCCTGCCCATCCCCGACGGCCTGCACGGCGAACGGGTGGACGCCGCGTTGGCCAGGATGTTCGGGCTCTCCCGGACCAAGGCCGCCGAGCTCGCCGAGCAGGGTCTGGTGGCGATCGACTTCAAGCCCGCGGGCAAGTCGGACAAGGTGCGCGGCGGAGCGTGGCTCGAGGTCGAACTGCCCCCGGCGCCGGGCGCCGAGCCCTTCGACGCGGCCGCGATCGCCGAGCCCGTCCCCGGCATGCGCATCGTGTACGACGACGAGGACATCGTGGTCGTGGACAAGCCGGTCGGCGTCGCCGCGCACCCGAGCCCCGGCTGGACCGGCACGACCGTCGTCGGGGGCCTGGCCGCCGCCGGATACCGGATCTCCACCTCGGGCGCGGCCGAGCGGCAGGGCGTGGTGCACCGGCTCGACGTCGGCACCTCGGGCCTGATGGTCGTCGCCAAATCGGAGCTCGCCTACTCGGTGCTCAAGGACGCCTTCCGCGACCGCACCGTGGACAAGCGCTACAACGCCCTGGTCCAGGGCTACCCGGACCCGATGAGCGGCACCATCGACGCCCCGATCGGCCGGCACCCCAAGCTCGACTACAAGTGGGCCGTGACCGCCGACGGCAAGGGCTCGATCACCCACTACGACACCATCGAGGCCTACCGCAGGGCCACGCTGCTCGACATCAAGCTGGAGACCGGCCGCACGCACCAGATCCGGGTGCACATGTCGGCGCTGCACCACCCCTGCGTCGGCGACCTGACCTACGGCGCCGACCCCAAGCTCGCCCAGCAGTTGGGCCTGACCCGGCAGTGGCTGCACGCCGCACGCCTGGCCTTCGCCCACCCGGCCACCGGCGAGCGCGTCGAGTTCGCCTCGACCTACCCCGAGGACCTGCAGCACGCCCTCGACCTGATCGCCGCGGAGAGCTGAGGGCCGCGCGCCCCGCCTCCCGCTACACCACCCTCGCAAAGGAGCGCTCCGTATGACCACCGTCAGCCGCGAAATCCAGCTCGTCCGCCGCCCGCACGGCGAGCCGGTCCAGGAGGACTTCGCCCTCGTCGAGACCTCGGTCGTCTCGCCCGAGCCGGGCCGGGTGCTGGTCCGCAACGAGTGGCTGTCGGTGGACCCGTACATGCGGGGCCGGATGAACGACGTGAAGTCCTACCTCCCGCCGTTCGCGCTCGGCGCCACGATGGAGGGCGGCGCCGTCGGCACCGTCATCGAGTCGGCGGACGAGTCGATCCCGGTCGGCGCGACCGTCGTGCACCAGGCCGGCTGGCGCGAATACGCGAACATCGCGGCGAAGAACGCGCAGGTCATCGACACAGAGCTGGCCCCGGCCACGGCCTACCTCGGCGTGCTCGGCGCCACCGGGCTCACCGCGTACGTCGGCCTGACCGAGATCGCCCCGGTCAAGGAGGGCGACGTCGTGTTCGTCTCCGGGGCCGCCGGAGCGGTCGGCTCGGTCGCCGGGCAGATCGCCCGCAAGCTCGGCGCGTCCAAGGTGATCGGCTCGGCGGGCGGCCCGGAGAAGGCCAAGCGGCTGACCGAGGAGTACGGCTTCGACGTCGCGCTCGACTACCGGCTCGGCGACATCGGCGGCCAGCTCAAGGCCGCGGCGCCGGAGGGCATCGACGTGTACTTCGACAACGTCGGCGGCGACCACCTGCGCGCGGCCATCGCGCGGGCCAACGTCGGCGGCCGGATCGCGCTGTGCGGCGCCATCTCCCAGTACAACGCGACCGAGCCGGTGCCGGGCCCGGACAACCTGGCCCAGGCGATCGGCAAGCGGCTGACGCTGCGCGGCTTCATCGTCATCGACCACTTCGGCGAGGCCATGACCTGGATCGGGCAGGCGGCCCAGTGGCTGCGCGACGGCGAGCTGCGGGTGGACGAGACCGTCGTCGAGGGCGTGGACCACGCCGTGGACGCCTTCCTCGGCGTGCTCCGCGGGGCCAACACCGGCAAGATGCTGATCAAGGTCTGAGCTGGGCTCATCCCCGTTCGAGGCGCCCGGTCCGGGCGCTGCGAAAGAGTTCACCTGCCGGGTCTTGCGGGCAACGCGAGGGCGGCGCGATAGTCCTTAGCATGCCGAGTATAGAGATCCGGGATCTTTCCGAGGACACGTACGAGGAACTAGAGCGGCTGGCCTTCGCCGCGGGCCAGAGCGTGGCCCAGTACGTGCGCGCCCTCGTGCTGCGCGAGGCCAGAGGCCACTCGGGCATCCTCGCCTACGCCGGCCCCGCCGACACGACCCGGCAGCGGCGCACCCAGCAGGCCTTCGGCGACGCGGCGGCCGACTCGCGGGAGAGCCGGGAGCGCTGGCGCGATCTGTGAGGGTGTCAGACGGGGACTCTGGCTTCGCTCGATTGTCCGCTTCCCCGAGTACACAGCGACACGGCAATGTAGCGTCGGAGCCGCGTGGCTTCGCTCGATTGTCCGCCCCGGGAAGACATGACAATGTAGCTGTGCAACAGTGTCGTCGATGAGTATCGAGATATCTGCGCCGCTGCCCGAGTACCGGTCGGAGAAGCCCTGGTGGTACGGCGAGGGGCTCAGCGCCCTGCTGCTCGGCGTGCTCTCCATGGTCGCGGGCCTCGTGGTCGCGGTGGTCTGGCGCGAGGTGGCGCCGATGGTGCAGGGCGTGGTGAGCATCTCGGACGGGCAGAAGTCCGCCTACTACGAGAACCCGGAGACCAAGGGCTTCGTCGGCCAGGACGGCACCTTCGGCATCTGCGGGGCGGTCGCGGCCGTGCTGCTGGCGCTCATCGCCTTCAACTGGTTCCGCAGGCGCGGTCCGGTCGGCGCCGGCCTCGCCCTCGGCGGCGCGGGCCTGGGCGCGGCGTACTTCGCCTCCTGGTTCGGCACCTGGCTCGGCCCGGGCCACGGCTCGATCGTCGCCTCCGCGCAGAACGTCGGGAACAACGGCCTGTTCGACCTGCCGCTGCAGCTGAGCGCGACCGGCGTCATCTGGCTCTGGCCGGCGATCGCGGTCGGCCTGTACTTCCTGCTGATGCTCGTCTTCGGCCCCAACGATCCGGACCCTGACGAGGCCCACCCCGCCTTCCCGCAGTGGGCCGACCCGGTGGACCTGACCGCGCCGGGTCCGGTGCCGGACCAGAGCGGGCAGGGCTCGGAAGAGGCGCGCAATTAGCGGTTGCGGCGGCCGGTAGCCTGGCGGCCATGGCGAAGAACCCCAAGGCGGCGGGTGCGGGCACCCCGGCGACGGTGGCCCTGACCAAGGCGAACGTGCCGTTCACGGCGCACAGCTACGAGCACGACCCGGCGGCCGGCTCGTTCGGCACCGAGGCGGCCGAGGCGATGGGCATCGTGCCGGAGCGCGTGTTCAAGACGCTGCTGGCGGAGGTCGACGGCAAACTCACGGTCGCGGTCGTGCCGGTCTCCGGCTCGCTCGATCTCAAGGCCCTGGCGAGCGCGGTCGGCGGAAAGAAAGCCGCGATGGCCGATCCGGCCGCCGCGGAGCGCTCGACCGGCTACGTGCTCGGCGGCATCTCGCCGCTCGGCCAGCGCAAGGCGCTGCGCACCGTCGTGGACGAGTCGGCGCTCGGCTTCGAGACCGTCTTCTGCTCCGGCGGACGCCGCGGCTTCGAGATCGAGCTCGCGCCCGCCGACCTGGTCCGGCTCACCTCGGCCGTCACCGCGTCGATCGGGCGCGGCTAGTCGCGCTTCAAGAGGTCCACTGCGGGCAGCGAACGCAGTTCCTGGATCAGCAGCGCCTCGCGCCGCAGCAGCGCCTGCTCCCGCCTCAGCCGGGTGGCCGTGTCGGCGGCGGCGAGCAGCGAGTGCTTCTCCCGCAGGTCGATGATCATCGTGGCCGCGATCAGGTAGGACAGCACCGTCGCGTCGTCCGGCAGTTGCGGCAGCGGCCCTACCCGGACTCCGCGCAGGCTCGACAGCGCGCGCTGGTAGGCGAGGAACTGCGCGGTCGCCGGGGTGCGCAGGGAGTCCGCGTCCTCGCCGGGCGCGTCGGTCAGGAACTCCACCTCGCCGATCGGGTACGGCGCTCCCTCCAGGTCGGCCGAGAGCACCCGGAAACGCTCCACCCCGGTCGTGACCAGCGAGTACGAGCCGTCGTCGGCCGCGTCCACCGCCGAGATCTGCGCGGTGCAGCCGTACTCGTAGACGCTGCGGACGTTGCCCTCGCCCACCTCGCGCCCGTCCCGGATGGCCACCACGCCGAAGCGCTGGTCCACCCCCTCGGGCAGCGCCTGCAGGTCCTCGACCAGTTGGCGGTAGCGGGGTTCGAACACCCGCAGCGGCATCACCACCCCGGGGAAGAGCACTGACCCGAGCGGGAAGAGGGGCAGCGTCGTCGGCATACGCATAGCCTAGAGGTTCGGCGGCTCACCATATGGAATTGGCAGCGGGCCGCCGCTCAGAGCCATCTACACTGGTTGTGTGATCAACCGTATCGATTTGCGTGGAATGGACCTGCGTTCGGCGGGGCTGGACGTGCGGGCCCTGGTGCCGCGCGCCGAGTTCGACATCGAGGCGGCCGTCGAGGTCGTCCGGCCGATCTGCGAGGACGTGCGCCATCGCGGCGAGGCCGCGCTGATCGAGTACGGCGAGCGCTTCGACGGGGTGCGGCTGCGTTCGCTGCGGGTCGCCCCGGACGCCCTGCACCAGGCCCTGGCCGCGCTCGACCCGCAGATCCGCGCGGCGCTGGAGGAGTCGATCCGGCGCGCCAGGAAGGTGCACACCGACCAGAAGCGGCGCGACGTGCAGACGGTCGTGGTGCCCGGCGGCATGGTGACCGAGCGCTGGGTGCCGATCCGCCGCGCGGGCCTCTATGTGCCCGGCGGCCTGGCCGTGCTGCCCTCCTCCGTGGTGATGAACGTGATCCCGGCGCAGGTCGCGGGGGTCGAGCAGGTCGCCGTCGCCTCCCCGCCGCAGCGCGAGTTCGGCGGCCTGCCGCACCCGACGATCCTGGCCGCGTGCGCGCTGCTGAACGTCGAGGAGGTCTACGCGGTCGGCGGCGCCCAGGCCGTCGCCATGTTCGCCTACGGTTCGGGCCCCGGCGAGACGAACTGCCGCCCGGTGGACATCGTCACCGGTCCCGGCAACATCTACGTGGCTGCCGCCAAGCGCCTGCTCAAGGGCAAGATCGGCATCGACACCGAGGCCGGGCCCACCGAGATCGCGATCCTCGCCGACCTCAGCGCCGACCCTGGCCACGTCGCGGCCGACCTGATCAGCCAGGCCGAGCACGACCCGATGGCCGCGGCCGTGCTGGTCACCGACTCGCCCGCGCTGATCGAGGCGGTCGACCTCGAGCTGGAGAAGCGGGTCGCCGCGACCAAGCACCGGGAGCGGATCGGCCAGGCGCTGACCGGCCGCCAGTCCGCGATGATCCTGGTGGACGACCTGGAGGCGGGCCTGGCCGTGGTGGACGGCTACGCGGCCGAGCACCTGGAGATCCAGACCTCGAACGCCCGGGTCTGGGCAGGCAGGGTGCGCAACGCGGGCGCCGTCTTCGTCGGCCCCTACTCGCCGGTCTCGCTCGGCGACTACTGCGCCGGGTCGAACCACGTGCTGCCCACCGGCGGCTGCGCCTGCCACAGCTCGGGCCTTTCGGTGCAGAGCTTCCTCAAGGGCATCCACATCGTGGAGTACAACGAGCCCGCGCTGGCCGAGGTGGCGGGGCACGTCGTCGTCCTCGCCAACGCCGAGGACCTGCCCGCGCACGGCGAGGCCGTGCTGGCCCGCCGCCAGCCGGAGCCCGAGTACATCCCCGAGCTCGCCGAGGCCGTCGAGCAGCCGCAGACCCCCGACGAGCCCCTGGAGTCGCAGTGACCGAGTCCGCGCCCCTCACCTGGCGGGACCTGCCGATCCGGGACGATCTGCGCGGCCTTTCGCCGTACGGCGCGCCGCAGCTGGACGTCCCGGTCCTGCTGAACACGAACGAGAACCCGTACCCGCCGTCAGCCGCCCTGATCGCCGACCTGGCCCAGGCCGCCGCGCACGCCGCCGCCGGAGCCAACCGCTACCCGGACCGGGACGCGGACGAGCTGCGCAAGGACCTCGCCCAGTACCTCGGCCACGGCCTGGTGGGCGCGAACCTGTGGGCAGCCAACGGCTCCAACGAGGTGCTCCAGCAGATCCTGCAGTGCTTCGGCGGCTTCGGTCGCAGTGCCCTGGGATTCGAGCCCTCCTACTCGATGCACCGGCTGATCGCGCTGGCCACCGGCACGAACTGGATCGCCGAGCCGCGCTCGGCCGACTTCACCCTCGACCCGGCCGCCGCGGTCGCCGCGATCGAGCGGCACCAGCCGGGCCTCGTGTTCCTGACCTCGCCGAACAACCCGACCGGCACCGCCGCGCCGATGGAGCTCATCGAGGCGATCGTGGACGCGGCCCCCGGCATGGTCGTGATCGACGAGGCCTACGCCGAGTTCTTCCGCCCCGGCACCCCCTCGGCGCTCACCCTGCTGCCCGGACGCCCGCGGCTGATCGTCACCCGCACCATGTCGAAGGCCTTCGCCATGGCCGGCGCGCGCATCGGCTACCTGGCCGCCGACCCGGCCGTGATCGACGCGCTGCTGCTGGTGCGCCTGCCGTACCACCTCTCCGCCTTCACCCAGGCCGTCGCCCGCACCGCGCTCGCGCACACCGAGCAACTGCTCGGCACGGTGGACGCGGTCAAGGGCCAGCGCGACCGCATCGTCGAGGAGCTGACCGGGCTCGGACTCGCGGTCGTTCCCTCGGACGCCAACTTCGTGGCGTTCGGTGACTTCGATGACACGCACGCGATCTGGCAGAGGCTGCTGGACCGGGGGGTGCTCGTTCGTGAGGGATTGCTGCCCAATAAGCTGCGCGTGACGGCGGGCACCGTCGAAGAGACCAGCGCGTTCCTGGATGCGCTCCGGGAGATCCTTAAGGAGAACTCGTGACCGAGACCCGTCACCGGCGCTACGGCCGCGTCGCCAGGACCACCAAGGAGTCCAGCGTCCTGGTCGAGATCGACCTCGACGGCACCGGCGTCGCCGACATCGACACGGGCATCGGCTTCTACGACCACATGCTCGCCCAGCTGTCCAAGCACGGCCTGTTCGACCTGCTCGTGAAGACCACCGGCGACCTGCACGTGGACTCGCACCACACGATCGAGGACACCGCCCTCGCGCTCGGCGGCGCCTTCCGCGAGGCGCTCGGCGACAAGGCGGGCATCCGCCGCTTCGCCAACGCCGCGGTGCCGCTGGACGAGACGCTGGCCGAGGCCGTGGTCGACCTGTCCGGACGGCCCTACCTCGTGCACGAGGAGCCGGACCGGATGGCGCCGATGATCGGGGCCTACGACACGACGC